>Ga0187808_10000643_pt1 | contig 11275 bp, 15 predicted proteins | sample NC_wetland_sal_i_5_FD_132427 | JGI IMG/M metagenome (GOLD analysis project Ga0187808, IMG submission 132427) | Wetland sediment microbial communities from Neuse River Estuary, North Carolina, USA - ASW_3 | ecosystem: Environmental > Aquatic > Freshwater > Wetlands > Sediment | place: USA: North...
CAGCCCGGCGCCCTCCGCCGGAGGGTTGGCGCTGGTCGCGAACGGGTTGGCGAAGAACGCCGCCAGCGAGGTGAAGAACGCGGCGAAGATCAGCAGCACCGCCGTGGCGTACGGGGCGATCTCGCGGACCCGCCTGCGGGTGAGGAACAGGATCAGGCTCGACCACAGCGACAGCAGCCACACCCACAGCAGCAGCGACCCCTCCTGGGAGGACCACGGGGCAGCCAGCTTGTAGAAGGTCGGGGTCGTCGTCGACGAGTGGGCGGCGACAACGTTGAAACTGAAATCAGAGCGCAGGAAGGCGGCTTCGAGGATCACCCACGCGATCGTCATCACGCCCGCCAGCGCGTACACAGCCCGACGGCCCGAGTCGACCCACTCGCGCCGGCCTGACCGGGCGCCGTAAAGCGACGCCGCGATGCCATAGCCGGCGATCAGCAGACCGAGGATCAGGAGCGTGCGGCCGACCGGCGCCATCTCAGTCCCTGGCCTGAGAAGCGCTCACGATGCGGCTTCGGCCTGATACTTGGACGGGCACTTGGTCGTGAGCGAGTTTCCCTGGCCGACGAACGTTGAGTTCGAGGACTGCTCCTGCACGGTCACCATCACGGCGCGTCCGGCCGCAAACGGGTCAGGGACGATTCCGGTGTATCGCACGGGCACCGACAGCTGCAGTTTCGGATCGCGGATCCGGAACAGCAGCGCGCTTCCCTCACGGCGCACCGATCCGTCGAGCACCGTGCCGGCGAGAATGTACGACTGCCCAGGCTTGGCGAGGCGCAGAAGCTGAGATGCAGTCACCTCGTCCTGACCCGCGGCAAAGCTGACGTAGACGAGCGTCGACGCGAGCAACACGGCGGCGGTCAGAGCAACGCTGAGACGAATGGCGCGCTTGCGGCTGGGGTCCATTCGCGTCGATTTTCCCACAAGCGGCCCATCCGGCCGCCAGCCACCCGCCTGCGGACGACGGGGAATGCTGAGCCCTGATTAGCGTCCGGTTAACGTCCAGGAATCTCGGGGGCACCGCGAAACAAATCGCCACCGATGCCGTTACCTAAAACGAACATGATCGTTCGATCCAAGCCAACTACAAGCATCATTCGGGGGCGTCGATCTGGCCGGGGCGGCCGGAACGCCGATCACGACCGCGCCAGCGGGGCACGGACAACTGAGCAGACGGATGTGGCGTTCGCGTCGCCGCGGAGCAGGCGCCAGGGCGGCCAGTCGCAGGACCGCGCGCTCTACACCTGCAGCTGCGGGTTCGTGTTCGACGCGCTGGTCTCGACCTCGGTGGGCTGCCCCCGCTGCGGTAACACGCAGGCCTGGTAGCTACTTACTTGAGCATCTTCCTCGCAGCCGACGTCCACGACGTGGTCAGGTCGCGGATGAACTTCGCCTGCGCGGTGGCGAGATTCGATACCCACTCCACGTCGCTCGATCCGGGGCCTCGCTCGATCGCGGCTGCGATCGCCTTCAGCGCCTTCTCGTAGCTCGTCAGGGTCGACTCGCCGGCCTCCTTGCTGGTCTCGATGATCCGCTCGTTGAGCTTGCGAATCCGCTGCGAGGCGGCGTCGAACCGAGCCTCTGCGGTACCTGCTGCCGGGCGGGTCGAGCGCGAGCGGCTGGTCGAACTCCGGCTGCGGCTCCTGCTGGCCCGGCTGCGACTACTCGAGCTGGCGCGACCGCCGCTGGAGCCGGAGCGCCCCGACGAGGAGCCGCTGGCGCGGCTCCTCGGCGATCCGCTGCTCGAACTCGATCTCCTGGACCCACCGCTCCTGGACTGCGGCATGCTTCCTCCTCTGTACGGACTTGGCGTTCCGTGCACCCTACCTTCCGCGGGCGCATCGGTGCGCGGACCAGATCGCGGACATCGCCACATCTGGGTTTGCAGCTAGCATGGCGATCGCCCTTGGAATGTCGAAAGGACGGTCGCAAAGCATGTCGACGATGACCGACGCGATGAAGAACGAATACCTCAAGCGAGTGCTCCGGACCACCGGCGTGCGGCCACCCCAGCAGATGCCGCGACGCGACACTCCTCATTACCGGATGCCGAGGCTCGAGTCCAACGGCGGCTGGCTCGCGCTCGAGCCCTACCGCGGACCTGAGATCCCGCGCGAGGAGTACGAATCGCTCGCGTACACCAATTACCCGACCGACCTGAACACGTTCTTCGCTCCGATCACGTCCGCCACCGGCCAGATCGAGCTCGGCGCGTTCGGCAAGTACGGAAAGTCCGATCTGGACCGTGAATGGACCACGAACGCAGAGAAGTGCCCGACGGTAATCAAATGGCTCGAGTCCGTGGGGGCGCGCTTCGGCAAGGTCCAGCTCCTGCGGATGACGCCCAACACGCTGCGCGAGTGCCGCTGGGGCCTGCATCTCGACCACAACAACCAGAACAACCCGGATACCAACGGGTGGGCCGTTCGGGTGTGGCTCGAGCTCACCAACGACGACTCCAGCAGGCTGGTGGTCCGCAAGGAGGAGTTCGACAAGGCCTCGGAGGTCCAGATCCCGCTGCCGCTGCACGCCCAGCTGGTAGTCGACTCCCAATGGCTATATCACGGCGGCTATCACCACGGACCTGGGACCCGCTACGCGGTGATCGCAACGTTCGAGAGCGGTCCCGAGCTCGAGCGCTGGATCGAGAGTCAGCTGCCAAGCTCGGTCGCCGCGGCTTAGACGACCTAGACGGCTGGGCCGGTGCAAGCCGGCCCAGCCTCGTTCGCCGCCGATCAGCGGGCCCGACGAGCGGGCGTCACTAGGCGGCTAGCCGCTCCCCCTGCGCGGGCTCGGCCTCGGCGATCAGTGTCCTGACCACGGCCCGCACCTGCTCGGCGAGGTTCTCGTCGTTGAGTCCTCCCTGCTCGTCGAAGCGAGTGTGCGCGTGACCGACTGGCACCTCGCCCTCGATGACCCTCGCCCCGGCAGCCGCCAGAGTCTTGCGGAGCTCCGCCTGCGCCCAGACGGCACCGAACACGCCGGTGCTCGCGCCAACGACAGCGGCGGGCTTGCCCCAGATGGCACCCGCGCCGATCGGGCGCGACAGCCAGTCCACGGCGTTCTTCAGCTGGCCCGGGACCGAGTGGTTGTATTCGGGGGTGGCGAAGAACACCGCGTCCGCGCCGGCGACGGCCGTGCGCAATTGCGCAACGGCCGCCGGAGCGGGATCGCGATCGTCGTCCTCGTCGTAGGGCGGAACCAGCTTGAGGTCCTCGTAGACCTCGAACTGAATACCGTCAGCCTCGAACATCTCGCCAGCGACGCGTAGCAGCTGGCTGTTATGCGATCCGCGGCGAAGGCTGCCGCTGATACCGAGGACTGTCATCGGCTATGCCTGCTTCGAGAGCTGCAGGTCAGCGATCAGCGTGACCTCGTTGGCGAGTGCGGGCTCGCCGCTCGGCAGCGGGTTGTTCCAGTTGACGCCGAACTTGGTGCGGTCGACCTTCGCTTCGAGCTTGACCCCGAAACGCTCCCCGCCGTACGGGTCGTTGATCGGGTCGCTGATCACACCGGCGATCGCTACGGGCTCGGTGTGGCCCTTGATCGTGATCTCGCCGTCGATCTCAAGGCGGTCGCCGTCGCGGCGGATGTCGTTGGATTCAAAGCTGATCTCCGGGTGCCGCTCGGCGTCGAAGAACTCGGGCGACTGCAGATGCGCCTCCAGATTGGGGTCCTTGACCTGGATGCTCGAGACCCGCGCCGCGCCGCGCAGGACGCCGTCCTGTAGATCGGCATCGAAATCGGAGAAGGTCCCCTGGAAGGTGCCCGCCATGTAGGCGACTGCGAAGCCGATGTTCGAGTGAACCTTGTCGGCCGTCCAGGTCCCAGCCGGTACTACCTGTGCCTCGGTGGTGCTCATCTTGCGTTGCCTCCAGGAGAATCGGTGAACTAACTTGCTAGAGCAACCAATATAGCACCGTTTCGTTGCGCTGTCAATAGTCGCGCAATCAACATTGCTAGGGCAATGAGTTTCGGGAATGTCCTAAACTCCTTAAAGCTGATCAACTTAAGGCAGACCACCCAGCAGCCCAGGAGGAAAGATGACGCTTCAAATTGGTGACACCGCTCCGGACTTCGAGGCCGAGAGCACCGAGGGGACGATCCGCTTCCACGACTGGATCGGGGACTCGTGGGCGGTGCTGTTCTCGCACCCCAAGGACTTCACCCCCGTGTGCACGACCGAGCTCGGCTATATGGCGAAGATCAAGCCCGAGTTCGACCGGCGCGGAGTGAAGATCATGGGGCTGTCGGTCGATCCGACAGGCGACCACGAGCAGTGGGCCAGGGACATCGAGGAGACGCAGGGGTACGCGCCCAACTACCCGATCGTTGGCGACGCCGACTTCAAGGTTTCGAAGCTCTACGGGATGCTCGCCGCCGACACCTCGGGCGACGCAAAGGCGCGGACCCCGGCCGATAACCAGACGGTGCGCAACGTGTTCGTGATCGGCCCCGACAAGAAGATCAAGCTGATCCTGGTGTATCCGATGACTACCGGACGCAACTTCGACGAGGTGCTCCGCGTGATCGACTCGCTGCAGCTGACCGCAAAGCACAAGGTCTCGACCCCCGTCAACTGGAAGCAGGGCGAGGATGTGATCATCGCCGGCTCTGTCTCAGACGACGAGGCCAAGAAGATCTTTGGAGACTTCGAGGCGCCTAAGCCGTACATCCGGATCATCCCGCAGCCTGACCGCGCTTAGCGCGCGGTCAGGCTCGTAGGCAGCTCGTCGAGGCGCCCGAAGCTCTCGTTCACGCCGCGCTCCATCCCGGATGCGAGCATCCCGTCGCGTTCCTGGTTGGTGTGGAACAGCGAGGTCGTCGTGACCTTGGTGCGATCGCCGAGGTCCTCGAACGTGACCGTTTCGACCATGACATGGCCCGGCATGCCTTCCCACTCGAAGGTCCGCACGAGCCGCTCCGGCGGCGTCACCTCGCGGTAGGTCCCCCGGAAGGCCGTCTCGCTGCCATCGCAGTCGCGGCTGATGAAGCGCCAGCTCCGTCGAGTGAACCCGCCCGCTATCTGCTCGTGATGACCCCGCGGATCCACCGGCTGATCCAGGCGCTTCATGCGGGCGATCGGACCGACTTCGCCCAGATCTTCGAGGAACACGACTCCGAGCTTCTCGCGTAGGCCACCGCAGGCACGACCTGAGCGGGAGGGACCGCCGGCCCCTCGACCGGCCGCGCCCGCGGTGGCGATACGTGTGTGATGCCAGAACCGATATCCCTGATCCGGGGTCCCGGCCGCGGCAGCTCAGCTCTGCTCGACGATCAGCAGCGAGTTGCCATCCGGATCGCGGAACCAGAACATCGGCGGCACCGGGTCGCCCATCCGCGCGACCTCGGCGTCGACCTCGACGCCGCGTGACTTCAGGTGCGCGTGGGTGGCGTCGATGTCGTCGGTGGTCAGGCTGATGCCGGTCTGGACCCCGACCGGGTCGCCCGGCCACGGCGGGGCGAGAGCGATCCCAGTGGTGCCGCTGGGCGGATACACCTCGACCCAGAGGTAGCTGCCGCCGAATGGGGTGTCGGTCCGCTTCTCGAAGCCGAGCGACTCGTAGAACTCGATCGAGCGGTCCTGGTCGTTCGACGCGATGATCACCATTGATCTGGTTGATGCGGCTGGCAGTGGCACTCATTCCGTCCCTTCTTTCTGGTGGATTCGCCGGATAGGACTTGCCGAGAGCTGAGAGCTCATCGGTGGCCGCGCCAATTTGAGCGACTACATGCCGCCCATCGCGATCCCGCCGTCGACTACGAACACCTGGCCGGTGATGTAGCTCGCTTCATCGGAGAGCAGAAACACCGTCGTGTAGGCGACCTCCCACGCCGTTCCCTGCCGGCCGAGCGGAATCGAGGTGCTCTCGCGGCCAGGCCGGAGCTTCGAGGCAAGGCGGCCCAGCGGTGTGTCGATCAGCCCCGGCGCGAGCACGTTCGCCCTAACACCCCGTCGCGCGCCCTCCAAGGCCGTGTGCCGGCAGAGGCCGAGCAGCGCCGCCTTGGAGGCGTCATATGACGGGATCAGGCTCCCGGGACGAAGCCCAGCGACCGAGCCGATGAACACGATGCTCCCCCCGCGCGGGAGCATCGGCAGCGCATGGCGGGCAACGAGGAAGTGGGAGCGCAGGTTGACCGCGAGCACCTGGTCCCAGATCTCCGCGGTCGTCCCCTCCAGCTTGAGCCCTGCTCCCACGCCGACGTTCAGCACGATCGCGTCGACGCCGCCGAGGGCCCGCGCCGCCTGGTCCACCAGCCGCTCGCAGTCATCCGGGCTGGCGACGTCGGCGAGCACCGGTGCTGCGGTACCGCCGCCCTCTTCCACTAGCCGTACCGTCTCCTCCGCCGCCTTCGGCACGCGGTCCACAACAGCCACGGCGGCTCCCTCTCGGGCGGCGAGCACCGCGATTGCCTGCCCGTTGCCGGGGGGCGCCTCAGGGTCGCCGACGCCCTGGCTGCCGCCACCGACGACCACAATCCGGCGGCCCGTGAGCCGAGAACTTCCTGGAGCGGTTCCAGCCGCGGTCGCCGGTAGGCCTTGCTCGTCACTCATGCCTCTCTCCTGGGTTCGCTGGTCGCCAGACTGTATGGTCGCGCGCATGGCACTGATTCCCTACGCCGACGAGGATCCGCGCGATGACCGCGTCCGCGCGGTGCTGGAGCGTCTGCCCGAGCCGCGGATCAACCTGTTCACGATGCTCGCCAACTCGCCCGCACTGATCGGCCCCACGCTTCGTCTCGGCGAGGCGATCCTGACCAAGGGCGACCTCGAACCGGTCCTGCGGGAGCTCGTAATCCTGCACACCGCGCGGCTGACTAACACCGAATACGAATGGGTCCAGCATGTGGAGGTCGCCCGGCTGGTCGGGCTCGACGAGCAGAAGATCCGTGCCGTCGAACGGGGCGAGCTTGTGGACGGCTCGTTTGACCGGCGCGAGCTGATGGCGCTACGCCTGGTGAGCGAGCTGCTCGAGGACGGCACACCCACGCCGGAGCTCGTCAAGGACGCCGAGGCGGAGCTTGGCCGCCCGCAGCTGATCGAATTGCTGATCGTCGCGGGCTACTACGCGATGCTCGGGGGCATGATGCGCGCGGTCCGGCTCGACGTGGACAGCGTACTCGAGAAGGGCATGCTCGACCGCGAGCGGCTCGCTGGCGGCGGCTGAGCGCAGCGACCGTCAGTTCACATCCCAGCCAAAGTAGACCTCGGTCGCGCAGATCCGCTCGCCGCTGAAGGTCAGGATCTCGGTGTTGCGCCCTTTGGAGCCGTCGGGCGTCGTCATCTCGTAGGTCACGAATACCTCCTCACCGGACGCCACCAGGCGCACGAATTCGAATTGCTGACCGTTCCCGGCGCCCGGCCAGCAGCGCTCGAAGTAACCCGCTCGGTCCAATCCGACGTCGAGCGGGCTGGAGAAGGCGAAGTCCTCGGTGAAGCTCTCCTCGATGAACTCGCGATCGGCGGACGCGAAGGCTTTGTAGACATCGCGTACGAGCTGCAGTCGGTCATCGACGGGCATGCGCTACCTCTCTGTTGGGTGGGTTGTGAGGTAGACCTCCTGGCCGCCACGGTCTCATAGTGCGCGGCTTGATGCAACGATCCCAGGCCCATGCTCGAAGTTCGGGTTCCCGAAGCTGGCATGCCGCTCGACGCGGCGTCGTTCCTCGCGTGCCTCGCGACGATCCTGGAGCTGCCGCTCGAAGAGCTGCCGCAGCCGGCGGCTGGCGAGGATCCCGCAACCGGCTGGACCGTTACCCGGTGGCTCGGCGGCCTCGAGCTGGGCCTCGCTCGGGTTGCCGACCCGGCCTCGTTCTCGTGGGCAGGGCCGTGGATCGCGCGCATTGGACCGCCTCCGGCTGGTCGGCGCTCGGTGGTCATGTACGGAGTGCCGTCGGGAATCGTGTGGGACCCGGCCGGTGGTCCCGCGCCCGACGAGGGATCGATCACAGACGGGTTCCTCGTCGCGGCGACAGATATCGCGCTGGCGATGCCACCGCGGCCGTCGGCCCCCGTGACCGCGGGCACGGTCGAGGCGATCTGCGTTGCTCGTCAGGCGGGTGAGCCGGTCACGGTCATCGAGACTTGCCGAGCGATCGCTGGGCGTGGGCTTGCGGGCGACAGGTACGTGGTTGGATCCGGGACGTTTCCGTCGGGCCCGCCTGGAAGCGCGCTGACGATGATCGAAGCCGAAGTGTGCGAGTCGTTCGACCCACCACTTCGCCACGATGAGCATCGGCGCAACGTCGTGACGAGAGGCATCGACCTGGGTGCCCTCGTCGGACACGAGTTCGTGGTGGGCGAAGTGCGCTGCCGAGGGATGCGTCTCTGCGAGCCCTGCACGGTGGTCGATCGGTACGCCTCCCGGCCGGTCCTGAGAGATCTCGTGCACCGCGGCGGCATTCGTGCAGACATACTCGAGGATGGAGTGATCAGGCGAGGCGAGCTCGTTCGTGCGCTGCCTGATGCCGGCGGGGCCTAGCGCGCACGATCGCGTATAGGGTTGGCCGGAGTGCCGCGATCGCCTCGTAGCCGTGAGCCTGTGGCCCTGGTGCTAGCCGGCGGCGGCACCCGCGGCGCGTACGAGATCGGCGCATTGTCGGCCCTGCTGCCGGAGCTCGAGGACGATGAGCGTCCGGGGATCCTCATCGGAACCAGTGCCGGCGCGGTCAATACGGCCTACCTCGCCGCGAATGCTGAGCTGTCTCCCGAGCGGCTGGCGACGGATGGGCTGGCGCTGTGGCGGGGGATTCGCTATGACCAGGTTCTCCGCCCGCTGGCGTCGATCCCGGAGCTCCTGCGTCTGGGTGCGTACCTTGGCGAAGTGCTCGGCCTGCCCGGCGCGTGCGCGGTGAGCGTTCTCGACCCCGCGCCGTTCACCGCCACGCTTGAGGGACTGATCGAATTCGGCCAGATCCACGCGAACGTCGAAGCCGGTCACCTGACCGCGGCGGCCGTCGTTGCGACCTCGGGGGAGACGAATCTGAGCGTCGTGTTTCACGACGGCGGTCCCGAGCCAGAGGCCGATACTCGGCACGGGATCCGGTACGTCAAGACCAGGCTGGCGGAGGATCACGTGCAAGCGTCGGCCGCCATCCCGGTGCTCTTCCCGGCCGTTCCGATTGACCGGGACGGGACGCGGCACTGGTACTTCGACGGCGGTACGCGGCTGAATACGCCGATCAAACCGGCGTTGGCGCTCGGCGCCCGCCGGCTGATCGTGGTCGCGCTCAACTCGTTGGCCTTCAGAGAGGAGCGCAGCCATGAGCGCCGGCCGGACGTGCTTGACGGCCCGCCCAGCTGCTCCAAGCCGTGCTCGTCGATCCTCTGATCAACGACCTCCACACGCTCGCTCGGGTCAATCAGATGCTCATGGACGAGTCCGAGGAGCAGATGCGCGCGCACGAGGCGCGTACGGGAAGTCAGCGCGTTCCGTACATGCTGATCGCCCCGGAGGATCCGGACGAGATCGGTCGAGTCGCAGCCGAGGTCTACCGCCGCCATTACGGGTCCCCGATCGGGTTCGTCCGCTCGCCCAGCGTCGCGGCCCTCGGCCGGCTCGTCAACGCCGCCGCCAGCGTGAACCACGGCGAGCTGCTCAGCTACTTGTTCTTCGCCGAGGAGTTCATCGAGCGGCTGATCGAGCTGGGCCGGCGTGACGCGGAACGCTGGCTACGCGACAACCATGACCAGGGCCGCTGGCAGCTGGGGCCGCTGCAGTAGCTCCCGGCGCCACCCCCGGGGCGCCGGACCTCGGGTGGCGGTTGCCTGCTATGCGACCAGCTTCGGCAGCCACTCGGCAACGGCAGCCTCTACTGAGAACGAGCCCCAGGTGTATGCGCGCCGGACCGTGCGGTGTATCGAGCTCGCGCATCATGCGAGGCTATCCAGCGTCGGACGCAAGCCTGGGCAGCACGCTCCCGAACACCCGGTTTCCGACCGTGGGTGACTGATCGGCCGGCGCCCGGAGGAACAGCGCGGTCTCCTAACCGCCGATTGCGACCACCGGCACGCTGTGCTTGAGGCCCGGTCCTTTGGACCCCAGCTCCGCTGCTAACTGGGTCCCTGCCGACCTCCAAGCGTCCTGCGCCCGTACCCGCCGGTGCGCAACCGGCGGAAGATCCACACGAGCAACATCGAGAACACAACCGACAGGACAAGACCCCCGCCGTGGCGATGCAGCACGTACCACGAGAAAAGGCCCGCGGTGAAGGTTCCGCAAAGCCCTACCAGCGCCGTCAGTGCAATCCCCATCGGGTCTGGCCCGGGCAGCAGCAGTCGCGCTAGCGCGCCGACCAACAGGCCCACAAAGAAGAGGATGATCAGATAGGCCAGAAGGCTCACGCCTGCATCCTACCCTGCGACGCCGGGGCCTCATCTTGTTGTCGGTGGCCGACAGCCGGTCTCGCAAGGCTCCTGCCTGGATCGCAGCACTGTGGGGCGTCGGCAGCCCGGACGTTCTTGCCGTCCTCGACGTCTCCCAGGCCGACCAGCGCCGCGAGATCGTCCGTCAATGCACGCAGTGCTGCTCGGTGAGCTGCCGCAATGTCGCGAGCTGTTGCTCGTCGGCGTCTGTGTCCAGCTCGAACGCCAACCGGATCGCAGAGAAGCCGACCGGCGCCTCGCGGTCAACGCCAAGGGTGCCGCGGAAGTCAAGATCTCCCTCGGCGCGCACACGCCCGGACCGCACTGAAAGCCCGAGCGATGTGGCGACAGCGCGCAGGGTGACACCAGCGCAGGCCACCAGAGCCTCGAGCAGCATGTCGCCGGAGCAAAGCAACGCCCCGTCCCCGCCCGTCGCCGGGTGCAGGCCGGCCTCCGCGACCGCTCGTCCCGTCTGCACCGAGCACGACACGCCCTCTCCGAGCGTGCCTACCGCCGACAACGTGAGCAGAGCAGCATCCGGCTGCTCCCTGTAGCGCTTCTTGAGCGGCGCCTGCAGCGCCCGCAGCGCGTCGCGGTCCATCGGCGAGATCTTACGGACACCCATCGCCGTGCCGTTCGGCTCGGTGACGCGCCGCCCGCAGCTCTCCAGAGTCGGAGGGCATCGCTCCCGTCAGTCCGAGTCAGCAATCAGTGCCGAGCGCGGGGCGGTGGGCTTACGACGCGATCCGCCGCGGCTGCTTGCGTGCGTGTGGTCGCCGCGCAGGTTGCGATGGCGAGTCGCGGCCGGTGAGTTCAGCCAGCCGAGCGAAGAACTGACCTGCTCGAAGAGCGCGCACGATCCTATCGGCAAGTCGCGGTGCGAGCTCTTGGACTGCGAGCAGCGGC
>Ga0187808_10000644_pt1 | contig 11274 bp, 10 predicted proteins | sample NC_wetland_sal_i_5_FD_132427 | JGI IMG/M metagenome (GOLD analysis project Ga0187808, IMG submission 132427) | Wetland sediment microbial communities from Neuse River Estuary, North Carolina, USA - ASW_3 | ecosystem: Environmental > Aquatic > Freshwater > Wetlands > Sediment | place: USA: North...
CGAATCGATCTCGGTCCGGCGGCCCCGGTCCAGGTCCTGCAGCATGCTCGACCGGTTGTCGGAAGTGGCGCGCACGACTCTCCACAGCTCGCGCTGTGCGTCGGTGTCAGTGAACCGGACCCCTTCGGCCTGGGCCACGCTCAGTGCCTCATCGAGGAGCTGGAGCGCCTGACCCCGGTACGGGTCCAACAGCAAGCGACCGTTGGGGATGGTGTGGTCGGCGGTGACAGGGTTGATGGCCGCGTTGACCAGCACCTTCCGCCACACCTCCCGCTCTCGATCTTGCTCGACCCGAGCGGGAATCCCTGCCGCCCGGAACGCCTCCGCCACCGCATCGGCATGGTGCCCCGACCGGTAGTCGGAGAGCAGCAGTTCGCCCTCGCCGGCGTGCCGAACTGTTCCGGCCCCAACGAAGGTAGCCGGGACCGAGTTGATCCCGCGGACGATCCATTGACCCGCGTTGGGCCACCCGGCCGCACCGAGGGCGCCCTCCACCGTCGATTCCACTCCGAGTCCGTTCTCGAGCGCTGCCACCGGGATGGGGGTTGTCACCGCTCGCCCGAAGACTGCGGCCGCGCTCTCGAGGTCGTACGTCTTGACGGTCAGGAGACACAGGTCCGTTTCGAGACCGGAGGGAAGCTCCGACACGGCACGAATCCGGAAGGTTCCCGCGGTCCGTCCCTCAATCTTCAGGCCATCCCGATTGATCACCGCGACGTGCTCAGGACGGGCGACAAGGATCACGTCATTCCCCGCCTGTTGCAGGAGCGCCCCGAACAGACTCCCGATGGCGCCGGCGCCCACAACTACGATGCGCACCGGGGGATCTCCCTACTCGAGTCGGCGCAAAAGGGCCCGCAGGGCGGGGTCTCGGCCCCAGTCGCCCTTGAGTTCCACAAGGAGGTTCTGATAGTACCGGACCTGCTCGTCGGCCTTCGCGATCTGCTCTGAGAGGTATTCCTCCTCGCGGCGCAGGCGTTCGAACTCGAGCTCGGCCTCCGCGTGAGCGCGGCCGACGGCTTCGAGCTTATCGAGAAGGGAAGTTCGGCCGTGTCTGGGCATGGATCCTCTGGCTCGGCGGGGTCTCGTGTCGGCCGGCGCTGGACACGGCCTCGGAGAGCTCCTGGGCCTGGGCGAGTTCGTGCTTCAAGCGCCGTAGGCGCGTCGCCACGCGGACCTCCCGGTCCCGGACGTCCGCCAACGCCGCCTGGAGAACCTCGAGACGACGCCGCCACTTGTCCCGCTCCTGGACATTGGCCAGTACCGTATCGACGTCCACCGCGACCGCCCAACGGAGCAGTCCGGTCGTCGGGAATCAAGCTTTCGCTCAGAAGGGAGGGGCGGTCCGGACGTCCCCGGCTCGAGCGGACCGGGGCGGCGTCGCTGTTTAATCCACGACTCGGCTCACCGGCCTGTTTTCGGAGGAACCCCGATGGCAGTGTTTCAGAAGGTCGCAGTTTTGGGAGCCGGCAATGTCGGAGGAAGCCTCGCCCAGCGACTCGCGGAGATGGACCTCGCAAGGGAGGTTGTCATGGTCGACATCATCGACGGGCTGCCCCAGGGAAAGGCGCTCGATATCCAGGAGTCCGCCCCGATCATCGGCTTCTCGACGCGGGTCACTGGCAGTCTCTCGCTCGAGGCGATCCGGGATTCAGATCTCGTCATCGAGACCGCCGGCTTGGCCCGAAAACCGGGAATGAGCCGTTCCGATCTGCTGACGAAAAACGCCGACATCCTGCGGGGGCACGCTACCGCGGTGAAGAACTTCGCCCCGAATTCCGTCGTCCTCGTTGTGACCAACCCGGTTGACGTCATGACCTACTGGTTCCGACGGGTCTGCGGCTTGCCGGGGGCGCGCGTCTTCGGGGAGTCTGGCACCCTCGACACGGCCCGGTTCCGGACCTTTGTCGCGCTCGAACTCGGGGTCGCGCCGCGCGACGTGACCAGCTTCGTCCTCGGTACGCACGGGGACACGATGGTGCCGGTTCTCTCGCTGTCGAGCGTCTCCGGCGTTCCTCTCACACGCCTCCTCTCGGCGGACAGGCTCGCCGCGATCGTGAAGCGGACGCAGCAGGGCGGCGGCGAGATCGTCAACCTGCTCAAGACCGGCAGCGCCTTCTACGCCCCGTCGGCGTCGCAGGCGGAGCTCGCTCGGGCCGTCGGCCGCGACGAAAAGCGGGTGCTGCCGGTGACGGCGTATCTTCAGGGTGAGTACGGGCTCCACGACCTCTGCTTCGGCGTTCCGGCGCTGTTGGGTCGCGGGGGGGTCGAGAAGATTCTCGAGGTCGAGCTGACGCCAGCGGAGCGCTCCGCTTTCGACGCCAGCGCGAAGGCCGTGCGGGAGGATCTTCAGGTCCTGGCAGCGCTTCCGGCGTGAGAGTCAATTCCAGCGACCCGGCAACTCTCATATTCACTCGATTCACGCAGCGTCGGTTCTGGAATGGCGGTCTGCGTCGTCGCCCCTAAGGAGATCGCCCCGGGGGAGAACCGTGTGGCGCTCTTCCCGGAGGTGGCCGCGCGCCTGGTGAAGGCCGGCCACCGCGTGTGCGTGGAGACCGACGCCGGAGAGGACGCCGGCGTCACCGATGCGGAGTACACCACGGCCGGGGCGCAGGTCGTAGGGAGCGCGAAGGAGCTCTACGCGAACGCCGACATTGTGCTCAAGGTCCAGCCACCGACCCCCGCAGAGACGGCCCAGATGCGCGAGGGTGCGGTCGTCATCGGTCTCATGAACGCCTCCCGCAACCTCGACCAGGTCGCCGCGATGCGCGACCAGAAGCTCACCGCCTTCGCCCTCGAGCTCGTCCCCCGGATCACCCGGGCCCAGAGCATGGATGCCCTCTCCTCCCAAGCGACGGCGGCCGGATACAAGGCCGCCCTGATCGGAGCGGAGCTCTCCCCCCGGTTCCTTCCGATGCTCACGACCGCGGCCGGCACGATACGGCCCGCCCGGGTTCTCATCCTCGGGGCCGGCGTGGCGGGCCTGATGGCCATCGCCACGGCCCATCGGCTGGGAGCTCTGGTCGAAGCCTATGACGTTCGGCGCGCCGCGGGCGAGCAGGTGCGAAGCCTCGGTGCCAAGTTCCTCGAGCTCCAGATCAACGCCGAGGCCGCCGGCGGGTACGCCCGTGAACTCACTCCCGAAGAGAAGGCCCTCGAGAGCAAAATGGTCAGCGACGCCGTCTCGCAGGCGGACATCGTCATCACGACGGCGGCCATTCCCGGCCGGAAGGCCCCCGTCCTGGTCACGAAGGAGACCGTGGGACGCATGAAGGCCGGGGCGGTCCTGATCGACCTCGCGGCCGACGGCGGCGGTAACTGTGAGCTCACGAAACCCGGGAAGACGATCCACGTCCGCGACGTGACGATCGTAGGCCCGCTCAACCTGCCCAGCCAGACCGCCTACCACTCGAGCCAGATGTACTCGAAGAATCTCGAGGCGTTCCTGGGCCTCCTCCTGACGCCCGACGGGAAGCTCGTCACCGACTATTCGGACGAGATCCTGGCCGCCAGCCTGCTCGTCGCCGGCGGCACCGTCCGGCACAAGCCGACCGCCGACCTCCTGGCCGGAGCGAAGTAGATGTCGGCGGACCTCTGGACGGCGCTCTACATCGCGATTCTCGCGGCGTTCACCGGGTATGAGGTGATCAGCCGGGTCCCGGTCCTGCTCCATACGCCGCTGATGAGCGGCTCGAACTTCATCCACGGGATCGTCCTGGTCGGGGCGATCATCGCGCTCGGCATCGCCACGACTCCGCTCGAGCAGGGCATCGGCTTCGTCGCCGTGGTCATGGGCGCGATGAACGTCACGGGCGGGTACGTCGTCACCGAGCGGATCCTCGCGATGTTCGACCGCTCGAAGCGCAAGGGAGGGCCGCCATGACGGCGCTCGTCCAGGACGCCATCAACTCCGTCTACGTCGTCGCGGTTATCGCCTTCATCCTGGGCCTGCGGGCGATGAGCAGCCCCGCGACCGCCCGTCGCGGGATCCTCTATGCCGGCATCGCGATGCTCATCGCCGTCCTCGCGACGTTCTTCAGTCCGGGCCTTTCGAACTTTCCCTTCATCTTCGTCGGCGTCGCCATCGGCGGGCTTGGGGGCTGGTACTGGGCGCGGGTCGTCAAGATGACCGCCATGCCACAGATGGTCGCCGTCTTCAACGGCATGGGTGGCGGGGCGGCGGCGGCCATCGCCGCAGTCACCCTCCTCTCGAGCCTGGGAAATCGGGCGACCGCCGATCTCGCCCTGGCGGGCGCCATCATCGGGTCGATATCGATCGCGGGCAGCATGATCGCGTTCCTGAAGCTCCAGGGGTGGCTCCGGTCGAAACCGATCGTCCTCCCGGGCCGCCAGTTCGTGAACACGGCCGTGCTCATCATCGGTCTCGGGTTCGGTGTCTGGGCCCTCTGGCAAGTTTCCGCGGTCTGGCTCCTGCCGTTCTACGTTCTCCTTCTGCTCTACGGCGTGCTGCTCACGCTGCCAATCGGCGGCGCCGACATGCCGGTCGTGATCAGCCTGACCAACGCCTTCACGGGAATCGCCGTCGCGCTGGATGGGTTCGCGCTCGTCAACGGCCCGCTTGGCGACGCGGGCTACGCGATGGTGATCGCCGGCGTGCTCGTCGGCTCGGCCGGCTCCCTGCTGACCTACCTGATGGCGAAGGCGATGAACCGGTCCGTGGCGAACGTGTTCTTCGGCGCTTTCGGCGCGACGGAGGAGCAGGGCACGACGATCCAGGGCTCGCTCAAGCCGATCGAGGCGAGCGACGTGGCGGTCATGCTGGCCTACGCCCAGAAGGTCATCATCGTCCCCGGGTACGGGCTGGCCGTTGCCCAGGCGCAGGGGAAGGTCAGGGAGCTCGACGACCTGCTCGAGCAGAAGGGGGTCGCCGTGAAGTTCGGCATCCACCCCGTCGCGGGGCGGATGCCCGGTCACATGAACGTCCTCCTCGCCGAAGCCGGGGTCTCGTACGACAAGCTGTTCGACCGGGACGAGATCAACCCGGAGTTCCCCACCGCCGACGTGGTGCTCGTGATCGGCGCGAACGACGTCGTCAACCCGGCGGCCCACCGGAAAGGCAGCCCGCTCTACGGGATGCCGATCCTCGATGTCGATGCCGCGAAGGAGGTCATCGTGCTCAAGCGAGGCTCGGGGAAAGGGTTCGCCGGCATCGAGAACGACCTGTTCTATCGCGACAACTGTCGGATGTTGTACGGGGACGCGCAAGACAGCCTGACCAAGGTCATCCAAGAGCTGAAGAAACTCTGAAGGGGCCTGGACGCTCGAAAGCCCTTCGAGTAGACGCTCAGCTTCAAGCCCTCCTCCGAGGTTCTATCGGCGTAAAGGTGACCCTACGTCCTCCGACCACCCTACGACCGTAGTCAGTCCGCTCTTCCCGTATCGACCCCGTCCGGGCCAGGAAACCACGATCCACGAGATCCAGGACCTGGTCGAGCGCGGGGGCGTCCTGCTGCTCGATGCCGCGACCGGGTCGGGAAAGACCGTCGCGGCCCTCGCCCCCCTCCTCGAACACGCCGAAGCGGTGAACCACCGGGTGCTCTACCTGGTCCGAACCCATGCTCAGGAGGCCCAGGTCCTCGCCGAGACCCGGGCCATCGGCGCCCGGGCCGGCCGACCGATACTCGGCGTCGGCCTCGAGGGGCGGCAGGGCCGGTGCCTTCTCCTGGAGAGCATGGCCGAAATGCGGGGCGCTACGGCGGAGGAATACGGACATCTCTGCGGGGACCGGAAGCGGGCCACGCGGCAGTCGATCCAGGGGGGGACGCTCTTTACTCCCCCCGCCGAGCTCCCGGAGAGCCGCAGCGTCGACCTCACGGACCTGGACGGATGCCCGTACTACGCCCGGGTGCTCCAGGCCGACATCGAGTCGCTAGCTGACCGGTTCGCCCAGCAGCTCCCGACGGGGCCGGGCTACGAAGAGTACTGTCGGGCCGAGAACCTGTGCCCCTACGAGCTTTCGAAGCTGCTCGTCGGCCGGGCCCGCCTCGTCACCGCGCCATACGCGTTCTTCTTCCACCCGCACATCCGCAGTTCCCTCCTCGGCTGGATGGGCGTCGGGCTCGACCACGTGGATTTAGTCGTGGACGAGGCGCACAACCTCCCCGAACATCTCCGCGACCTCTCCACGGTGGCCCTGCCGCTGGATTCGATCCGGCGCGCGCGGGCAGAGGTCATCGAGCGCGGCGACTTCGCCCTGGCCGATGGGCTCACCGCCGCGCAGTTCTTCGACCGGGTCGCCCAGGCCGTTCAGGAGCTGGTCGGTCAAAACGCCCGCGACGAGGACGGAATCCTCCCTCCTCGGGCGCTCGAGGACGCTCTTCTCGCGGCCTTCGGCGGCACGTCGCTGCAGCTTACGGGGCACCTCGAGCAGCTCGCCTCGTGGGGAGAGACCTTGCGCGAGGAGCGGCGGCGGGAGCGTCGCCTGCCCCGGTCGTGGGTCCATACCGTGGCCCTCACGCTGCTGGGCTGGCCCGAGCTCGAGCCCCCGGAGTACGTGAAGGTCGTCACGCGGGAGCCCCGTCGGTCGCTCGAGGCGTACTCGCTGGACGCGGCCATACCGGCCGCCCCGATCCGGGAATGCCACCTGTCGGTCCACATGTCCGGGACGCTGGCCCCGCTGGAGGAATATCGGGATGCCCTGGGCCTTCCCGAAACGAGCCGGCTCGTCCAGCTACCGGTCCCGTTCCCTCCCGAGAATCGCGTGTACTTCTACGACCCCGGGGTCACCACCCGATACGAGGAACTGCAGACGGACCCGACGGCCCTCGAACATCTGGCCGACCGGATCGCCGAGATCCTCGAGGTCCTGCCGGTCAAGACGGCGGTGTTCTTTCCGAGCTTCTCGTTGATGGACCGGATACTCGCCGCCGGCCTCGCGGCCCAGCTGCCGCGCGGCGCCGTGGTCGAGGCGCGCACCCTCTCGATGGGCGACCTGTGGCGGCTCATCGACGGCTTCAAGCAGTCCCCGGGCGCCGGGGCGTTCCTCGGTGTCGCCGGAGGCCGCGTAGCCGAGGGCATCGATTTCCCCGACGAGACGCTCGAGGCGGTCGTCATGGTGGGGCTGCCGTTCCCCAAGCCGACCGCGAAGCGGGAAGCGCTCCGCCAGTTCCTGGACGAGCGGACCCACGGCCGCGGCTGGGAGTACGCCGTTCTGGCCCCTACGCAGCGGGGCATGCTCCAGGCGTTGGGGCGCATGATCCGTTCCGAGCATGACCGGGGGATTGGCATCGTCCTCGATCGTCGAGCGGTACAGTTCGCGGCGGTCCTGCCGGGGATGACACCTTTGACGGACCTTCCGGGCCACGCTCACCGGTTCTACGGCCGGCGAGCCCGCCTCCGGTGGTCCCGAGAGGCCGAGGCCGTGGCGGCCGCGGCCAAGAAGTCCGAGACCCCCGGTGTTCCCGGCCCTAACCGATAAGAAGGGGTCACCTGTCCGACGGAGCGCCGTGATCATCACGCGGACGCCCTTCCGGATCTCCTTCGCGGGCGGCGGCACCGACCTCCCCTCCTTCTACCGGGCCTTCGATGGTGGAGCGGTCACGAGCGCGGCCATTGACCGGTTCATCCATGTGCTGGTGAACGAGAAGTTCGACCGCTCGATTCGGGTCGCGTACTCGAAGACCGAGAACGTCGCATCGGTGGACGATCTGCAGCACGGGCTCGTCCGGGAGGCCCTGCGCCTCACCGACGTCCACCGGGCCGTAGAGGTGCATACGATCGCGGACATCCCCGGCGAGGGGACGGGGATCGGTTCCTCGTCGAGCCTCACCGTCGGACTGTTGAACGCGCTCTATGGCTACAAGGGGCAGATTGTCGACCCTTCCCGGTTGGCCGAGGAAGCCTGCCGCATCGAGATCAACATCCTGCACGGCACGCTCGGGAAACAGGATCAATACACCGCGGCGTTCGGGGGCCTCCATTACTTTGAGTTCCGCCCGGACGACACGGTGCGTGTCCATCCGATCCCCCTTTCCCGGGAAGACCTCGACACGCTTTCGGACCATCTGTCGCTCTTCTACACCGGGACCACCCGCAGTGCCCAACCGATCCTGAAGGAGCAGGAGGCTCGGACGACGGAGAACCGGGACACGCTGCTGCGCATGCGAGACCTGGCCGCGGCGATGCGGGACGCCCTCGTGGCGAGGCAGTGGGACCGTGCCGGAGCGCTCCTGGACGAGGGATGGCGGCTCAAACGGGGATTGACGACCGGCATCTCGAACGAACGGATCGATGAATGGTACGCCCGCGGGATCGCGGCGGGCGCCCTCGGAGGCAAGATCACCGGCGCCGGCGGCGGGGGATTCCTTCTGCTGTTTCACCCGCCCGAGAGAAGCGCTCAAGTAGCGAAGGCCCTCTCGCCGCTGGAGCGGATGCCCGTCCGGATTTCCCCCGAGGGATCTCGTATTCTGATGGTGCATCGATGACCGGGCCGGACCCCGCGATCGCGAGCTACGTTCACCGCTACCTCGGGGAGACCGAGGGCGCGCTGCGCGACGGTTTTCTGGCCGAGGGCATTTCTCGGGCGATCCCCGTCCTGCTAAAGGCCCGCGACGAGGGCCACACGCTCTTCTTCTTCGGGAACGGCGGCAGCGCGTCGACCGCGAGTCACATGGCTCAGGACATCGCCAAGTTGACGATCACCGAAGGCGGGAAGCGTTTCCGGACCGATTCGCTCGCGGACCATATGTCGGTCATCTTGGCGTGGGCGAACGACTCGAATTTCTCCGAGATCTACGCCGAGCAGGTCAAGAGTCGCGGGCAGGCCGGCGACGTGGCTATCGGGATCAGTGGCAGCGGGAACTCCCCGAACGTGCTGCGCGCGCTCGAGGAGGCCCATAAGCTTGGCATGACGACGGTCGGGTTCATCGGAAGGGGAGGCGGGAAGATGAAGGCGCTCTGCGACGTATCGATCGTCGTGCCCTCCGACAACATGCAGCACATCGAGGACCTGCACCACATCATGCTCCACCTCGTGGCCTCGTATCTGCGGGACGAGGCCCCGGCGCCTCCCTACCGTCCGCGATGACCGTCCAGGTCCGCGACTACATGGTGCTCTCCGTCGAGCACCTCGATTCTGAGGCCACCGTGGGCCATGCGATCGAGACCGTGACCCGGAGCCGGCACCACGGACTTCCCGTCACCGACCACCAGGGCCGCTTGATCGGCTTCGTCAGCACGAAGGAGCTCCTGCGGAACGCCGGCAACCCGGACCGGAAGATCCGGGAGATCATCCGGACCGGCACCTACACCGCGACCCCGGACATGGGCATCGACGACGTCGCGCGGATCATGTTCCGCTTCGGTCTCCGGGACCTCCCGATCATCGACGAGGAGGGGAAGCTCTGCGGGGTCATCTCCAACCTCGACATCGTTCGCTCTCACTTCGAACGGGCCTCTCCGGCGAAGGCGGAGACGCTGCGCAAGCTCCTGACCGAGCGGTACCACCTTCCGTTCAGCTATCGGAGGGGCCTCGTCTCCATCGCGAGCCTCAAACCCACCCAGTGGAAGGTCTACGAGGACGAGCTCGAGGGACGCCGCTACGAGCTCGAGCGCGGGTTCGCCGAACCCGTCCTCGTGGTGGAGAAGGGCTCCCAATGGATCCTCGTCGACGGACACCACCGGGCGTTGGCGGCGCGCGAGATGGGCCTCCAGAACCTCCAGGCGTTCATCCTGAGCTCCGAGAAACCGGAGGAGTTCGCCCGCCTCGAGATCGGGCTCGAGCGGATCGCCAGGGAACATCATCTCGAATCGCTCGACAACATCGAGGTCGACCGTGCGTCCCACCACCCGCTCATCGAGATCACGACGCAACTCCTCCGCCGGATCGAGCCCGAGGACGCCAAGGGAAGCTCCCACGAACCCTGATCCAGGTCCGGACCGACACGGCTTGAACGAGGCCCCAGTCTGCCGGACACGGAAGGCGGCAGCGTAGGCCCCGGCACCCCGTCCCTCGCCACGAAGGCGGACGACCGTCGTGACGCGTTCCTCTCGGTCACCGTCGCAGCGTTCGGTACCCTCCTAGGGGTGGGTGGGGTGATGTTCTGGGTCGGGCCCGCGGCGCTCTTGCCGCCGGGACCCCCGGCCACCGGGCTCGCCACGGCCTTCGTCCTGGTCGGGGCCGCCGGCCTCGGCGTGCTGTTCGGCGGCTTCCCACGGGCGACCGCCCGGGCGCTTCGGTCGACCGTCCCGCACATGTTCCCCTTCGGGTCGGTGCCGCTGGACGTCGCGCTCTATCTCCTCGTGTTCGGGGTCGTGACCTGCTCCACCCACGCCTTCTTTGACGTCTTCACGGGCGCCGACAACGGGGGTCAGGTGGATGGGCTGACCAACCAGACCGCGCTGGACCTGGTCCTCCTCGGCGCGTCGGTCGTCGTCTATCTCGCGACGATGTTCGCGGTGTTCCTCATCGCCCGGGTCGTCCGCTTGGGTCGATTGCTGGACGACCGGCGCCCCATCGATCCCTACCGGAGAGGGCCCCCGGAGCCTCCGGAGTATCCGGCATGGCGACCCCCGACGGGCCCGGCCGCCCCGTCCTCCCGGTACGCGCGGCCGGTACTGTACACCGTCTCCGTGATCGTCGGCCTCGGAATGTCGGCCGGGGCTCAGTTCCTGGAGGTGAGCCTCCAGCCCGCGTCTGCGATGCAGTGGCTCGCGGGCCAGGCCTTCACGCCGCTCTGGGCGCTCCTCACCGCGTGGGCGCTCGCATACCTGGACGCGGGCACCCGCGCACTCGAGGCGCGGTACGTCTCCGTGGTGGTCGCCCAGTCCCGCGCGCCGAACCCTCGCACGGAGGCGGTCGCGTGAGGAACCATACCCTCCGGCAGCGAGGCTCGGATTTGTACGCGGGACATATCAACCGGTCCTCGGTCGAGGCGGCGTCCGGCAATGAGTAGGCCACGGACTCTTCGTCGCGCGGCCATCGCCTCGCTGGTCGCCAGCGTCGTTCTCCTGGCGGTGGTCCTGCCCCTTGTGGCGCCGGTGGTCCGCGCCTCGCAGGAGGGCCGGGAACTCGGTCAGCCCCACGTCTCGGCCGCCCGCGCGGTCGCTTCCCACGTCAACGTGACGATCAACACCTCGGCCGCACCGGCCTTCGTGCCGAATGCGATCCATGCCACATCCGGCCAGAACCTCACGATCACGCTTGTGAACAACGGGACGTTCAACCACACGTTCACCATGTCGTCCAACGGCACCGAGCGGTTCCCGCAGAGCTGGTCCCCCACCCAGTTGTCGGCGTACTTCTCCGCCCACACG
>Ga0187808_10000645_pt1 | contig 11271 bp, 12 predicted proteins | sample NC_wetland_sal_i_5_FD_132427 | JGI IMG/M metagenome (GOLD analysis project Ga0187808, IMG submission 132427) | Wetland sediment microbial communities from Neuse River Estuary, North Carolina, USA - ASW_3 | ecosystem: Environmental > Aquatic > Freshwater > Wetlands > Sediment | place: USA: North...
AGTCCCCGCTGCACGGTGCCGACCCGGCCGCGATCACCGCGACCAGCGGTCGGCTGATGCTTTCCGGCGATCCCGGCACCGCCGAGACCTACGCCGCCTTGATGAGTCGGCACCGGATGAACGACGCCGAGGCTATCGGCAGCTGGGACCCGCCGCCGCTGGACACCCCTTACGGGCTGCTGACCTTCGGCGCCCAGTTCGCGAAGGTCGCCGTCGACGCCGACCTAGGCATCATCCGGGTCCGGCACCTCGCCGGCGCGTTCGCTCCCGGCCGGATCCTCAACCCACGGACCGCCCGCAGCCAGCTCATGGGCGGGATGTTGTGGGGAATGAGCCAGGCACTGCTCGAAGGCAACCACATGGACACCGCCCGCGCCGGCTGGGCCAGCACCAGCCTGGGTGAGTATCTCGTCCCGGTCAACGCCGACGCACCCGACATCGACGTCGACCTCATCGAGGTCGAAGACCACGTCACCGGGCCACTGGGGGTCAAAGGCGTTGGCGAGATCGGGCAGGTCGGCTCCAGCGCCGCCATCGCCAACGCCGTCTACCACGCCACCGGCTACCGGGCTCGCGAACTGCCCATCGCCGTCGAGCACGTGCTGGAACATCTGCCGGCGGAGCCAGCGGCCGCGACGGCAAGAGTGCCGATGCCGCGGTGACTGGCCGGGTTTCAAGCCGCCCCCGGCCAGCCAGCCTGCTCAGCCGTGGCGGCACGGAGCCGCTGCCCGACCGGCCGCTGCTGACCACCCCGCCCCGCCTGCAGCACCAGGCGTTCGCCGACCTGCAGCGCCGGCGCCTCGCCGCGCAGCCCTGGCTCGGCGTGGGCGGGCTGCGACTGGCCCGGCTCAAGGCTCACCAAGCCCTGGACCGGCCTGATCGACGCCCTCCTAGTGGCCGCTGCCTCGGTCGCGCTCACCATCGCGGGCCAGGCCGTCGTCGAACGGGGTGACCTGCGTGGAGTCTTCGAAGCCAGCCCCGGACCGGGCGTGCCCACAACGTTCCCAGCTACCGTGGCCCTGGCAGGCGCGGCGTTCACCGCCATGCTCGAGCTGTCGCTGGTCTGCGAACGCTGGCCGCTGGGCGGCATCGGGCGGCTCCGCTCCGGCATCGCCGCGCTCGCACTGTCCTGGGCGCACTGACCTACCTGGTCCTCCGCAACCTGGCGCACTGGCAGCCAGACGTCATCAGCGCCGCCTGCGGGTGCATCATCAGCGCCACGCTCATCGTGGCCATGCTGTTCGACGGCTGGCCGGGCGCACACCTGCGCCCCATCCCCGGCCGCGTCCTCACCCTCGCCCTCACTGCCCTGGTCGCGCTCGCGCTCGACCGCGCGCTAGCCGCCTACGCCGACGGCGTCCACTGGACACGGGCCACCCCCGACGACTGGATCACCACCGCCGCCCTCAGCTTCATCGGAGCCGGGATCATCCTCCACGTCGGCATCGGGCTTCGCTGGCCATTCGCCCGCACGACCATCGAGGAAAGCCCATGACTTCCCTGGCGGCCAGCCCGTCGCAGGGATCTCCGTCGCTCTCGGACAGGTAGAGCCAGACGTACTTGCCTCAGAGAATGTGCGGAAGCCCGGCGAACCGCCGGTGGTTCACGTGAGCGCACCAGCCGAGCTAGCCGGTCCTCGCGGTACTGACTTGACAACAAGAAAACTGATATCACAATGATAGTAGATAGCCAGTTGGCCACTTGGTCCACCCGGGACGAGCAGCTGCGCCATCAAGGAGGCGGCCATGGGCGAGCCAGCCATCGAGGTACAGGGGCTGCGCAAGAGCTTTGACAAGAAGGAAGCGGTGGCCGGCATTGATCTGGAGATCGCGGCTGGTTCCCTCGCGGGGCTGGTCGGGCCCAACGGGGCGGGAAAGACCACATCGCTTTCCATGATGACCGGGCTGCTGCGACCCGATGCGGGCCGAATCGTCATCAACGGCCATGATGTGTGGGCCGACCCGGTCGCCGCCAAGGCCGTGATCGGAGTCGTCACGGCAGAGGCCCGGTTGTTCGAGCGACTAAGTGGTGAGGAAGTCCTGGAGTACGCCGGCCGCCTCCGTGGCCTGCCGGCCGTCGAGGCGCGCTCGCGGGCGGCGCAGCTGCTTGATGTTCTCGACTTGACCGCTGACGCGAAACGACTGGTCGCGGACTATTCCACCGGGATGCGTAAGAAGGCCGCGCTCGGCTGTGCGCTGATCCACAACCCGCCGGTGCTGTTCCTGGACGAACCGCTCGAGGGAGTGGATCCGATCTCTGCCGATGTGATCCGCCGGCTGCTGGCGCGACTGGTCAGCACCGGCTCTACCGTGCTTTTCTCCAGCCATGTCATGGAGCTGGTCCAGCAGGTCTGTGATCACGTGTCCGTTATTGACAAGGGCAAGATCCTGGCGACCGGCACGACGGACGAAGTGCGAGGCGGTAAGACCCTGCAGCAAGCGTTCATCGACCTGGTTGGACCGAGGGCGAAGGATGAGGAGGGATTGTCATGGCTCGGCTCCTCGTCGAACTGAAGCTTCGCCTGGTGGCCAACGCGCTGCGCTCGTCCACGGCCGCGAGAGTCTCGTTCATACTGAGCACGACTTTCGCTGTGCTTGTCGCGATCGGTATCTTCTGGCTGCTAGCCCAATTGCGCCCGCTGAGCGCATCGGTAGACCTGACCACGGTCATCTTCAGCATCTTCGCGATCGGCTGGCTGATCGGCCCGATCCTTGCCTTCGGCCTAGACGGCACGCTCGACCCGGCGACGATGGCCCTGTATCCGCTGCGCACTCGTCCGCTCGTGATCGGCCTACTCGCCGCGTCAGCAGCCGGAGCCTGGCCGGTGGCCAACGTGCTGGGCTTGCTCGGGGTAACCATCGGACTAGCTCACGGGGCGCTCGGGGTGCTCGTCGCGCTGCTCGCAGTGGTACTTCAGGTGCTGTTCTGCATTGTCCTGGCCAGGTTCGTGATTACCAGCATGGCGAGGCTGCTTCGCTCGCGCCGCGGCAAGGACCTCGCGGTATTCCTGTTCGTCCCGGTCTTCGCCATCTTCGAGTTCCTTATCCAGGTGATTCCCCGGGCGGTTTCTTCGGGCAGCCTCAGCCCATCGAGCTTCGCCGGCGTCGACAGCTGGCTGCGCTGGCTGCCGCCTGGCCTGGCTGCGCACGCGATTCAGGACGCCTCGACAGGGCACCTGGCCGACGCCATGGCGCGCCTCGGCCTGGTCGTGGCCGTCATCATTGTGCTCGGTGTGTTGTGGGTGCGCTCGCTCCAGCGCGCCCTGGTCACCACGGACACCACCACCGGGTCATCCCGGGTGCACAATGCCGCGTTGCCACTGGCGCGGTTCGGCCTGCGCGGTGCTGTGGCCGCCCGGTTCTGGAGGTATCAGAGCCGCGACCCCGCGTCCCTCGCCTACTGGGCCATCGTGGTCGTGATCATGTTTGTCTGCTCCGCCAGCACGATCGTCGGCCCGGACAAGCATCCCGCGGTAGTGGTCGCCAGCGCGGTCTTTGGTGCCGCGTTCGCCGGCTCACTCCATGCCAATCCTGTCGGCTTGACCGGGCCGGCGTTCGTGCTCGAAGCCACGGCGCTTACTGGGCGCCGCCAGCTGCGTTCCTATTTCGCCGGCCAGGATTTCGTGTTCGGCGCGATCGCGATACCGCTGGTCGTCGGGGTCTCCTTCGCCCTCGCGGCGCTGGTCAAGGATCCGAAGGAGGGCTTCGTCGCCGCCGCGGTTGGCCTGGCCGGGCTCGGCGCAGCGCTGGCGATGAGCAACATCTTCAGTGTCGCGCTGGCGTATCCCATGCAGAAGCGAGCCGGTAGTCCGCTGCCACAGCAGGCTCAGGGATTCGGTGGATACACGGTCGGTGTCCAATTCGGCACGCTTGCGTCAGTCGCGGTAGCCGTCATTCCGGTGATCATTCTCGGTAACCTGACCAGCAACGTCTCCCCGGCGGTCCGGCTGCCCGTGCTGTTCGGGTGCGCTGCGGCCTACGGCTTCGGGCTCGTCTGGCTGGGCGTACGAGCCGCCGCTATCGCAGCCGAGGGCAAGCTTCCGGAGCTATGCCAGGTGGCCATGCGGACCAGCCTTTAGCACCGGGCCATCTGGCTCATTATCGTCATAACGACTGCTCCGGGCACGGGCCTGCCGCGATGTGGGCTTGCCCAGCGACCCCACGCGGCGTTACCTCGGCGGGCATGCCGCGCCGCTTGGTGGCACGGGGTAAGTGGCGTGGGCGGGGGCTTTGCGGGGGAGCCGAGGGCGCGGTAATGGCCCACCGGATGGCGTGCACCATCGCGTGGCCCGCCGGGCGGACCAGGACGGTCTCAGATACCGGCAGGCGGGGCAGGCGGAGCTGCCGGCGGGCCCAGCCGGGCAGCAGCGAAACCGCGGCCGCAGCCAGTACCGCGTACGGCGCCCGGGCGATCACGGGGAGCGGGGGACGTAGCAGCAGGAACCGGGCGGCGTCGCGGGCCTGGGCAGTGGCGGCAAGTTCTGGCCGGTAGGCGTTGATGCGCTCGGTGAGTTCGGCTTCGGTGCGCGGCGGGTTCAGGACGCCGAGGCCGGCGCCGATCCGGGCCATATCGGCGACGTACCCGTCCCGGCCCGCCTGGTCCAGCGGTTGCGCGCCGAAACGGGCGTGAGCGCGCAGGAAGCTGTCGGTCTCGGCGATGTGCACCCAGGTCAGCAGCCGCGGGTCGCTGGCCGCGTATGGCCGCCCGTCAGCCGCGGTCCCGGTGATCTGCTGGTGCACCGCCCGGACCCGCGCGATCGCCTCGGCGGCGTCACCGGCCTGGCCGAACGTGGTGACGGCGAGGAAGTAGCTGGTCCGCTGCAAGCGCCCCCACGGGTCGCCGCGGTACCCCGAGTGCCCGGCTACCGCGGCCATTGCCAGCGGATGCAGCGACTGCAGCAGCAGCGCCGTGATCCCGCCGGCGAACATCGACGCGTCCGCGTGCACCCGCCGCACCGGCCGGTCCGCGGCGAACCAGCCTTCACCGGCCAGCCGCCGGCGCGCCGGGTCCGGCGGCCCGGCGACCCGCTCGACGATCGCGGCACCGATACGGCGGCGAACCCGGCTGGCGACATCCTCGCCTTCCATCTCGCCATTATCCCCGCGCCCATGGTCAGGGCCGTCAAGACCGTCTAGGCGAAGGCCCGACCGAAAGAGGTCCCCCGGTCAGGGCGGCGAAGCGATTAGGCCCCGCCGATCAGTGGCCGCGCCTCCGCGCGGCCGACTACGAGATCGGTGGGCCGAGGCTTAGTGTCCGGGGACTGGCCACTCTCGACCTGAGGGACTTCTCCGGCGATCTCGGCATCACCCAGTCTCCTCGGCGGACGTACCCGATGGCCAGTGAGTGGGCGACCAGTCTCCCTCTGGGTCCGTGGTCTGTCCCACTTCGATCAGATAACCGTCGGGATCACGGATGTAGCAGCGGGTCTCGTACAGGTGCCGTTTCGGCGGCGTCAGGAATTGAGCGCCGCGGGCGCTCCATTCGGCGTACACAGCCTCGATGTCTTTGACCCGGAAATTGAGGAAGCTGCTGACCCGGTCCGGATCGCGCGGCGTCTCCAGGGTGACCGTCGGCTTGTCGTCGGTCGGCCCTCCGCCCGCATTGATGACGATCCAGGTGTTGGATAGCGCGACAACGGTCGGCGTTCCTGAGAAGAGCACCCGGCCGCCGAGTACTTCGGTGTAGAAGCGCTGAGAGCGCTCGACGTCGTTCGAGACGATGAAGTAGCCCAGCAGAATTCCCTCTTGAGGCGGCGGGAGCTCGGCCAACTGGCACCTCCACTGGTTGGGTCTCACACCCCCGCTCACGACGGGAACTGCAGCCGATACTACTCTCCGCCCCCGCTTGGCCACTCGACGCCATGCCCGTGACGAGTCTCAAGACGGCCGGTGATGCCGGACTGCGGTCGACTAGGCCGTGGAAGACGCCCCGACGCCCGCCCACATGTTGGTCGAGCCGTGGTGAGCAGCAGCTGGCATTCGATATATGTGCGGTTTGCGGTGGTATAGCACCGGAAAACGCAAATATATACAGCTCGGCGGTCCGGCGCCGCCCCGGACCCGTGCTCGCTCGTACGCAGGTAGATCGACCACAGCTCGCGGTCCCGGACCGGAGCGCCCGCCGTTGGGTTCTGGCGGGCAGGGCCCACAGTCGCGAACCCAAGGATCTTGCCGTCACGGAGGGCGATCCATGTAGTCGACCGCGGCTCTTTGGCCTCGAGGTCCTTGATCCAACGCTGATCCACCGCTGCTCGGTCGCCTCGCCCCAGAACTCCGGGGGTAGGAAAGAGGAGTAGGCATCTCGACAGGAACGGTATTACGCCGTTCCCGCGGGGGTCGGCGGTTGTGCGATAGCGGCCGTTCGTCAGCGCTTGTCTGTCAGCCCCGGAGACCCAGTGGTTCAGGTGAGCGGGTGTTCGGTGAAGTTCCTGAGTACCAGCGCGTTGGGGACCTCGATGAGGCGCCCGCCTTCGTCGATCCTGCCGAGTTCTACCGCGGACAGGCCGAGGGCGTCGGCGAGTCGGGCGATCTGGGCGCTGGACTCGGGGAAGTCGCTGGAAATGAAGACCACGCGCCGGCCCTGGGCTGGGGGCACCTGGGCGGCGAGGGTCTCGGCGGGAAGCTGGTTGAAGGCCTTCACGACCCGGGCACCGGGTAGGACCTCGGCGACGTAGTGCGAGGAGAGCCGACCCTTGAGGGTGTCTTTGGCGGCGTTAGGCGCGTAGTGCGCGTTGGTGGCGTCGACGATGGTCTTGCCGGACCAGTCGGGCAGTTCCTTGCCGAACAGTTCCACCGCGGTAAACGGGATGGCCAGGAAGATGACGTCCCGCGCGAGGGCGTCTGCCAGGGACACGGGGAGGACCGACGGGCCGGCGGAAGCGGCCAGTTCGCTGATCGTGCCGGGTCCGCGTGTGTTGGCGATCTGTACGTCGAGCCCGGCCCGGCCGAAGAGACGGGCAAGTGCCGAACCGATGTTTCCCGTGCCGACGATGGCGTAAGGCGTGTCTGTAAGCATGCGTACTCCCGGTGTGAGGCGAGCTTTTGGTTGAGATGTTAACCAAACTGTACGCACGAACTGGTTCACATGTCAACCAACACGGTAGGATGGCGGGCGTGGATGACCCGCGATGGCTGGACGAACGCGAACAGCGAGCCTGGCGCAGTCTGATGACCATGCAGGCGGGGCTTTCCGAGTACATCGAGCGGCAACTGCGCGCCCACAGCGGAATCTCCTCGGCCGACTACGAGGTACTGGCCCACCTGTCCGAAGTACCTGAAGGACGCATCAGGTCAAATGCCCTCGCGAAGCTGCTGCGCTGGGAGAAAGGCCGCCTATCGCAGCACCTGACCCGGATGCAGAGCCGGGGCCTCATCCGCCGCGAGCCCTGCCCAACCGACCAGCGCGGCGCCGTTATCGTCATCACCGAGCGAGGCCGCGCCCTGATCGAGGAAGCCGCCCCGCTCCACGTGGCCGACATACGCAACGTGCTGATCGACCACGTCACCCCCGCGCAGCTTGACGTGCTGACCGAGCTAGGAGACCAGGTCAGGGCCCGGCTCGCGGAAATCGATCGCCCGACAGGATGAGCCCCAAGAGCTCTCCTCATCACATGAGTGAAAGAACCGCTCAGGTCCAACGGGCGACCCGCTGCTGAGAGGGTCGTTGTGCGCAGCGGGCCAAGCTGCCTGTCCGCAGGTGAAGTGGCGGCGGGATGTTTGAGTCTGACCGATTAATTCCGGACGATCGCGTCGTCTGTCCTGTAGTGGGTCGGCGAGATAACCAAAGGGAAAGGCATTATGAGGCTTCTTCTCACTTCCGCTGGCATCAAGAACACGAGCATCCGCAACGCGCTGGTCGACCTGCTAGGCAAACCGATTGCCGAGTCCAACGCCCTCTGCGTTCCCACCGCGGTGTACCCCATGGGGGGTCCTAGCGCGGCGTGGCGGTTCATCACCGGACGAGCCTCCACCCCCATGTGCGAATTGGGTTGGAAGTCCCTGGGAGTGCTGGAGCTCACCGCCCTGCCCAGCATCGATGAAGACCGTTGGGTCCCCATGGTCCGAGAGACTGACGCCCTGCTTGTGGCAGGCGGCGATGCCTTGTATCTGTGCCACTGGATGCGTCAGTCCGGACTGGCGGACCTCTTGCCGTCGCTGCCCCAGGCGGTCTACGTGGGACTGAGCGGCGGAAGCATGGTGATGGCCCCCAACGTCGGAGAGGTCTTCGTCGACTGGAAGCCGCCCACCGGTGGCGATAGAGCGCTGGGACTGGTTGGTTTCTCGATGTTTCCGCACCTGGATCACGAGAGGATGCCGGAAAATTCCATGGCCAACGCAGAAAAATGGGCCGCCAGCGTGCCGGTGCCAGGGTACGCGATTGACGATCAAACCGCCATCAAGGTGACCGACGGCACCGTCGAAGTCGTCTCCGAGGGGCACTGGAAGCTGTTTACCCCGTAATGCGGCGCGGTGGCTGTCGTCGCCCGCCGGCTGGGGGGTCGGCGGGTTGGGCAGGGACGGCTTTCCGCCAACGAAGTTCTCCCAGTCGGACTGGAGGGGAGTCCAGCGCCGGTCGAAGTCGGCCGCTCGGCGGGTCGCGTGTTCCAGGCGCTCGCCCCGGTAGCGATGCCGGGCCCAGATCGATGACGGGCGCGCGAGGCGCGCCGCGCCGACCACCCCGACGAGCGGCAGGAAGAGTCCGAACAGTGCCGTCCGGTACTTGCCTTTCACGACGCAGATGAATGAGAGCACGCCGTCCATGGCGAGGAGCCCGGTCGCGGTCAGCCGGAGTGTCAGCTCGATATTGCCAATGTCCTGCAGGCCGAAGGGGCTGAACCCGGCCAGGGCCAGCCCGAGGCAGGCGGCCGTCAGGCTCACCGCCTCGACAGAAAGCTGGCCCTCGCCGCTCCAGTAGACATCCTGCAGATGCAGGATCAGCGCGAACTCATCAAGGACGAGTGACGTGCCGATGCCGACCGCCACCGCCGCGAACGAGTGCCAGCCGAGCGAGTCAGGGGAGCCGACCGCTGTGAAGGCCCCGGTGATCAGCAGGATGATGCCCGGGACAGCGTGATGAACGTGAGTCCCGCTGGCCGTCACCTGGTTCCGGAACGGGCCGCGGCCGTCGCGGATCATGCGCGTGATCGTTCGGGTGACCACGAACGTGACGACGAAGGCCAGGAAGCACAGCATCAGCGGCAGTTTGCCGGGCGCGATCACGTCGCGGTACCACCACGAGGCCATGTCGCCACCATAGTGGTCGACCCCCCGATCTGCGCCCAGCTGGAATAGCAGTCGCCGGCACCGCGTTCTTTCCCCTGTCGATGCGTTTGTGTCCCCCGGGCTCAAACCACTGCCTTCATGGAATACCGTCCGGCTGGAGCCATGTTGCGCCTTTCGCCGTGAGGCGACCTACGCACCGGCACGGCACGCCCTCGTGAGCACACGCTCCCGGGGGCGTTGTCATGTCCGAGACTGGCTGATCAGTTCCGTGCCGCTTAGCGCGACCAGATCGGTCAGGAATCGAGAAGCGCGGGTCAGCGGGCAGCGGCTAGCGTGAGCGCCATGGACATCAGCATTCACGCGAGCTTCCTCCCGCACGACGACCCGGAGGCCTCCCTGGCCTTCTTCCGCGACACCCTGGGGTTTGAGGTCCGTGGCGATGTCGGATCGGGCAAGATGCGCTGGATCACCGTCGGCCCGCCCGGCCAGCCTGACACGTCCATCCTGCTGGCGCCGCCAGCAGCCGACCCGGGCGTCAGCGATGATGAACGCCGCACCATCGCCAAGATGATGGCCAAGGGCACCTACGGATGGATTTTGCTGGCCACCAAGGAACTTGACGCCACGTTCGGGCGAGTGCAGGCCAGCGGCGCCGAGGTCGTGCAGGAGCCAACGAATCAGCAGTACGGCGTTCGCGACTGTGCCTTCCGCGATCCGGCAGGCAACCTGATCCGCATCCAAGAACTGCGTTGAGCGTCGGCGGTCGCAGCCATGTGCACACACGCCTACCGTGAGGCGCTGCTACGCGATCTCTCGTCCGTGACATCACCGGTCTCACCGTCAGCGGGACAGGCCGACTCGAGCCGCCGCGCAGCAGCATGCCGCGAATCGCCATCGGCGGACCGCGCCGCTCGGACGAGCGGCGACCTGCTGCTTCATGCTCCTGGTGGGCAGCATGGCGTGAAGTCAACGAACTAACAGGCCGCACCCTGATGCGTGACGGACAGTGGCTGGTTCAATAGTCGAAGTCGAGACCGTGCAGGCCGGCTCCTGACAGCCACTCATGCCGCCGGGCAGCCAGGTCCATCGTGAGATCGACATGCCCCCCGAGCGTTCGGAATCCAGCCGCATGGAAACGGCGCACCGCGGCGACGTTGCGAGCCACAGGCCGGATGGCCAGGTACTCATAACCACGGGCACGGGCTTCCTCGACAACCCGGGCGATGAGCATGCGGCCAATGCCCTGGTTCCGAGCCGTCTCGGCGACGATGACCGGCTCGACTTCCCCGCTCGTACCCCGGTCGAGCAGGCCGGTCAAACCGATGACGCGGCCGTGGGACTCGGCCACCCAGGATCCCAGCCGCTGCGAATAGGCGAGATAGTCGTCGAATCCCGCTCCAGGATCGTCTCCACCGATCGAAGGGTCCCCGTAGATCCTTCGGTGGTACTGCGTCAGCTCTGCCCACAGGGAGCGACAAGCGCCGTAGTCGCCTTCGGCGTAGTCGCGAACGATGACCTCCGATTTTGCTCGCGAGTTTGGCGCTGGCGAAACCGTCATGGCCTAATGCTTCCATGCCACATTCCGTCACTCTCATCCGTTCCTCCTCCCTGTCCAGCGTGGCCGAGTACGCGTACGGATCCACCGCAGCAGTAGGTGACTACCTGATGGGCGTCACCGTTCTGGGCTACCAGGATCAGCTCGTGGAGATCGAAGCCGTCGCGGCAGTCCTCGATTCCTGAAGCGATCGCACCCACGGGGGCAACATAAATTGGACGGTCCGGGCAGTATCGGGCAGTCCGGTCTTGAACCCGCGCGGTAGCGGGGCCACAGATACGACGGCTGGAGGACGGACCCGGATGCTCCCAGTCTCCTTGATCTTCAGCAGCGGAGTTGCCAGCGGCGTCAACAGCTACGCGGTGGTGCTCGTGCTTGGCCTGCTTGGCCGGTTCGGGCACATCGCCGCGATACCGACGGTGCTGGAGCGGCCGTCGGTTCTGGCGGCCGCGCTCGGTGGCGGGTCGGCGCTCGTCTCGCATGTCGTCAAGACCG
>Ga0187808_10000646_pt1 | contig 11268 bp, 11 predicted proteins | sample NC_wetland_sal_i_5_FD_132427 | JGI IMG/M metagenome (GOLD analysis project Ga0187808, IMG submission 132427) | Wetland sediment microbial communities from Neuse River Estuary, North Carolina, USA - ASW_3 | ecosystem: Environmental > Aquatic > Freshwater > Wetlands > Sediment | place: USA: North...
CAGGAGTGGCTTAGCGCCATCCGAGGAGGTGCGCCGCCGCGGGCGAACTTCGAGTTCGAGCAAAAGGTGGTGGAAACTGTTCTGCTAGGCAGCATCGCGGTGCGGATGAGCAGCGAGCTGGAATGGGATGCCGGAAATGAGCGCATCGTGCGCATGGCAGAGAGCCGTACCGGCGACCTCGAGACTGCCAACGCGCAAGTCAATCCGCCGCGCCGCGCGCCGTGGGAACTGGCATAAAGGATCGGTTTGTGAGAACTGCGTGACGGGTGGCGCATACGTCCCGACGCTTTTTGTCGGGATGTATGGGCCTCTCGGGTGGCTCTTCCTGCCCGATAGCGCAGACATGCCAAAGGACGGCACGTCTGCGCTACCCGTGTGCGAGGGGTTCCCGCTCGGTCACCCAGTGGCGATTATCACACAGGCTCCTTGGAAGTTGGCATAGGAGGCCGGGTTTCTGGAAAAGGACGAATCAATGAATGCAAATCTATCGAACAAAGAAGCTGATCTTGCGGGCCCGGGTATTGGTGACTACGCGGAATTGGAGAAGATTCTCCCGTCTGACTATCACTCCTTGTTGACTGAGAAGGAAACCCAGCAGGCGATCTTTCAAGTGAAACGATACATCGAAGATCACCTCTGTAAAGAGCTCAACCTGATGATGGTCGAGGTGCCGCTGATTGTGGATGTCGAGAGCGGCGTCAATGACATGCTGGACCGCGATGGATCGCGCACTCCGGTCTCGTTCTATATTCCCAACGATTATGGCAAGCACCCCATCGATGCCCAGATCGTCCAGGCGGCCACGAAGTGGAAGCGAGTGGCACTAAAACAGTTCCAGTGCCTGGTGGGCGAAGGCATTTGTACGGACATGCGAGCCGTCCGCAAGGACTACTTCCTGGATCACGACCACAGTGTATACGTCGACCAGTGGGACTGGGAGCGGGTCATTGCCCCCGAACAGCGGAACCTGGCCTTTTTGAAGGAAGTCGTGGAACGAATCTGGAAGGTGCTGGTCGGTGCGGAATGCTTCGCACAGGAGTTGTTTCCCCGGCTCAAGGACGGACGATATCCCAATTTGCCTGAGAAATTGACCTTCCTGCATGCCGAGGAAATCCTCGATGCGTATCCAGATCTGCCGCGCAAGCAGCGCGAGACAATGGTGCTTCAGGAATACCCGGCAATCTTCATCATTGGGATTGGCTGGCCGTTGAAGGACGGATATCCCCACGAGAATCGTGCCGCCGATTACGACGATTGGGTCACGGATACGAGTAAAGACACCGGCAAGCCGACGCACGGCTTGAATGGCGATATTCTGGTATGGAACCACGTTACCAAGCGGCGCCACGAACTGACTTCGATGGGTATCCGTGTGACGGCTGAGACCCTGAAGGCACAGTTGGAAATGGCACATCAGCTCGATCTGATAAAGCTTCCGTACCACCAGGGCATATTGACCAACCGCATTCCTCTGTCGATTGGCGGCGGCATCGGCCAATCACGGACTCTGATGTTATTACTCAAAAAGGCTCACTTGGGCGAGGTCAGCGTTACGGTATGGCCAAAAATCCTGAAGGAGATCTGCGCTAAGAAGAACATTTTTGTGCTGGAGTAAAATCCTTGGAGGGTGGCATCGAAGTTGCCACACTCCAATGTGACCTCCCCGTCAAAGTTGCTTAGGGGAAACATAGTAAACCTGGAGCCATTCAAGGAAGGTCATTACGACCTTGGGGTCGAATTGTATGCCGGAGCCACGGCGTAATTCGGCAAGGGCATCCTCGAAACTTCGGGCGCTCCTGTAAGGAAGGTCGGAAACCATACTGTGGAAACACTCAGCCACCGCCAGGATGCGGGCACCCATTGGAATTTTGTCTCCAGACAATCCCTCCGGGTAACCTTTGCCGTCATATCGCTCGTGGTGGTGAAGCACAATTTGCTCGATAGCTTTCACATCCAGAGGTTCCAACATTTTCGCGCCCCAGGCCGGATGGCTTCTCATCGTCTCGAGCTCTTCCGGCGTCAGTTGGGCGGGCTTGTTGCATACGGTCTCAGGCACATGGAGCTTGCCAATATCGTGAACAAGGCCTGCCAGGCGGGTTTCTTCCACCTCTGTTGGGGATAAACCCACCTGTACTGCGATCCGGGCCGCGAGCCTTGAAACCGCCCGGGCATGCCCCCTCAAATAAGGGCCTTTGACTTCCACCGCGAAAGCGAGCGCAATAAGCGAGTCCAATGCCGGCTTCATCTGGTCGCGCTTGCGCTGGTCGCCATTGAAGGCGTCGGGGGCGAGAGCAGGTATACCTCTCACAGCCGCTTCCAGATACGTCTCCAATAGTCGCTCATTACGTTCCGCATTGCCGGGCTTGGGACTCAGCGAAGCCACCTTCACGCAGTTCCCGCTGCTGTTCTTGGCGAGAGACACTTCGGAATCCGCAACTTTGAGAGTCTCCTCTGGTGTTCGACCGTGGTCCGGGAAGGACGCGATCCCAATGCTCGCCGTTATGGTGTGGGCGCGCAGGAGGTGGTCCATTTCCACTGCCGCCCGCAGCTTTTCCGCCATGATTTCTGCCTGGTGCGTGTTTGTCTCGGGCATTAAAATAGCGAACTCGTCACTCCCATACCTCGCCACCACATCGGGTTCCCTCGATCGGGCGTCGAGTAGAGTGCCCACCGCCTCCAGCACCCGATCACCTTCCGACTTACCTTTCCGGTCATTGACCTCCTTAAAGCGGTCGAGGTCGATCATGATTACTGAAAACGGACGGCCACTACGGGCTGACACCCGCCATTCCTCGTCCAGTGCCTCCATAAAGTAACGATAGGTCTTAAGACCTGTAAGGCCGTCGATCATAGCTTCCTCCACAGAACTGTCCTTGGAGACCGCCTTGTCCGGCGATCCGGCCGCCTTAGGCTCGCTGCTTGCGCTTCGGGCAACCCTGTCGCGCGCCTGAAGCTCAAGAGTATTCAAGCGAGGCTTCCGTTGCCGCATCCCTATCAGGATGGCTGCTGCCCCCAGGACAATTGCCGCGACGACTACCCAAACAACCCAGGAAATCATTCCCTTCTGCACTATGGTCAGCGGCGGCGGGTCGGGGAGATCCTCCCACGATCTGTTGTCCAGGCCGGGGGCGTCGCTATCCACGTTGATGTCGAATTCCTGGCTTTGGCCCGTCGCATCCCCCACCACCAGCGAGGCGCGGCCCAGCGTCCGGCCATTGATCAGAATCTGGTTCCGACTCAGCACGACGGTGTCGATGATGTTGGGATCGGACACCGAGATGCGTATGATTCGCGCCGGCGAGCTTACCACCAGCGGCCGACGCACCAGGGCGTGCAAGCCCTCGTCTTGGATCGGAGCTGGGGAGATCGTCGCAGCCGGCAGTTGAGCGAGTGCCTCGTCCAGCGGCGACCGCTCTTGCTGCTCTGGCGAGACCCTCGCAGATGCCTGCTGAGTTTGAGGCTGAGCCGGCGTCGTCGGTTCTTGTGGCTCGGCCTGCTGAGCCCGCAGCATCGCGCCCGTAAGCGTCAGCGCCAAAGTGACACCCGCGAGGAATGCATGATGTCCCTTACTTGTCTTCGCGCTCCTCATGTGCCGCCTAATGATAGACGTGTACACCTCGAAACCTATGGTTCTGGCGCTTGTCCCCCCGGCCGGAGCGAGCGGAGCTCTTGCCTTTGCGGTAAATGGCACGGGCAGTGCTATCCGCCCCACCTTCCTCCGGCGACTTTGACAATTCTAGACAGGAAAGCGCCAGCCTACAACGGTACTCAGGTACTGCCTCAAAAGTGCCATAGTATGTTGCGTTTGCGGCGTACTTGTAGAGCCGCGGACTAGCGGTCAAGTGGCCCTTCTCAATGCTGGAACAATTGCATCAGATTGGCAGGCGGGCGGCAATGGCGGAGTTCGGCGGCCATGAATTGCATGTATCCGCTTCCCACCTCCTTCAGAAAGCGGTAGACCTCGAGCGGGTGGTGGGAGTTTTTGCGATGAACGACGGTGAGTGTATTGAACTGTACCCCGTGCTTCTTGAGATAACCGAGGCCGCGAAGGACCGCCTGGAAGGTCGGCTGGTCTCCTTTGTTGACGCGATAGCAGTCGTGGAGTTCGGCAGGACCATCAATGGAAAGCCCGACCAGGAAGCGGTTCTCCGCCAGGACTTCGGTTCTTCTCCTTTCAGGAGTGGGACCAGACTCCGGCCCTGCATCCTTTCAGGCTGAGGGCTTCAGGCCGGTGGCCGTCTGTGGCTACAAAGAAAAAGTCGGGGCGGGGTGATTGCGGATTAGCCCCCGCGGCAGTTTGAGGAGAAATTGATCCCAGCGCCATCGCTCCCATGGCGCCGGCCCCAGCCTTCAAGAAAGCCCGGCGAGATGAATTGCATTCGCTTTCTTCCATGTTTCCTCCTGTGGGTGGCCGGCGTCTTTGTTCCACCTCTCCAATATTCTAATCCAGAGAAAGGAATGATCCGGATCAATTTCGCCACGCCTGGCGCGGGCGCCCTCGCGGGCATAGCGGCGCGCAATTGCAGGGCGATAAATGGCGTGCTAAGCTCATCACCTTTACCTACTGGTGGACCTCCTCGCGACCAAGCAGCAGTCAAGCCTACAGTATTGATTTCAACGGGAGAATATACGCTCGAAAGAAGGAATCAGCCTTGGGTAGCCAGGGCTTCAGGGCCGTCAGAACACTTCGAGAATCTAGCCCGTAGGGCGGGCTGGCGCAGGCGCCCGCGGTGTATTGTCTGAAACCTGTTGCATCCGATGAAAGCAGGATTCTCCTCCACGCTCTCTGCTTTGCGTATCGCCATGCGTGCCTGTCGGCTCGGCGTCGTCACTAAGCTGCTTTACCGAAGTCGAGTCGCCAGGTCTCAGTTCTGGGGAACCGCCTGTCCAGACTCGACCGGCTTCACAGTGCTCTCGACCCGGAACAGTCTGTAGTCAGTGTAGCGATGCTGGTTGCGCAGGATTTCATTATTCAAACTGGTCGTTACGACCACTGTTTGGGGCAACCAAAGCGTAGTGGCTACCTTTGGAAGGCGAACTTCGCCGAAATCGACTTGCGTGGTCTGTCTCCTCAGACCCACTTCCCAACGCGGGGCCAGCATGTCTGTGCGCATTTGGAGGATTTGGTAGGTCACCGAGTCGATCCATGCTATCCCCTGATAGAGGATAACGATGGAGGTTCCATTCGCGTTGACCCTGCCGAATACAGTTGCCCATCCTGGCCGCTGCGCGAACGCGACCACGTCGGTCTTGTGCCCCTCGAGTTCTCCGTACCCCAGCAATTTGAACTCGGCGGACGATCGGTTGCCGGGGCTGAACAGAGTCCAGAGAGTGGCAAAGCCTTTGGTCAGGGAAAACTCCGCCTCGAGCGCCTGCGGCTCAGCGCGGTCTCCCTTGGCGTCAGTTCGATACTCCTCGAGATGGACCACCTGACCGTTCTCGTGTGCCAGGATCATATAAGTGAAAGGCACGAGCCGCTTTGTTTGCACAGATCCTTGGCGGTCAATTCTGATTACTTGCTGAGTGACTTCCTCCTTCGAAACCAGGCTCGGGAAGCCATCCAGGAGGGCATCGATGTTAGCTCCCACCCTGCCCAGAATCTCGGGCAGCTCTTTCTGGCTCTGTGCAGGCTCGAGTCCCCGCAGTTCCGGGAGGGCTTTCAGGAGTTCTTCCTGGGAATCATCGAGGATCGTCTTGGCCTTGTCATACGCGTGCTGCTCGCTGGTGTCCACGTCCACAAGTTGGGCCAGAGGTGGGGTGGCGCCGCGACCTCCTCCGAAAAGCAGGGTTCGACAAAGCAAGACCAGAACGCTGGCCAAAATGGCCAGTCGAAATCTTTTCGCTTCCTTGTCGCTGATCTTCCTCCGGGGCGAGTGGGAAGTCTTAATGCCCTGCCGATACTCAAACCTCGCAGGCGGGTTCATAGGAAACCCCCCTCGGGAGGGGCGGACGCCATAGCTATCCGCCGCACCGCTAAAGTGAAGTGTAGCGCAGCGGGTAGTGAAAAGGAAGAGAGCGGGTAGCGAATCAGAGTCCCTGATGTTGGGGCTCTGCGGCTTTTTCGGCCCGGTATCTCAGCGCAGGCGCATTAATCAGCAAAGGAATTATTCAACATAAAAAGCCGCAGGTGGCGCATATGTGCCACCCGTCTGCGCTCGTCGTCGTGAAAAGGTGCTCCATTAGATTCAGATCCGCAGGTAGAATATGGGAATCATTGTGCGGCAAGTGCGGAAAGTTGCACGGCCAGATCAGGCGATGCTCGTTCTGCGTGGATACGCCCTGCAAGGACCTCGACGAGCGAGTTGCGAATCGCCCGATCCGCCGTCGGGTGGCGCAGACGTGCCGTTTTTTGGCATGTCTGCGCCCCTGTCTGTCGATTCCCCCGCCTGTTGATGCGCGGGCTGGCGCAGACCCCCAAGAACAGGGGTCTGCGCCAGCCGGCGGAAGTAGGAGGTAATCCATGAAGGTGCGTAATGCGAAATTGTTTCGGCCGGCTATGGCTACCTGTTGTGTCGTAATTCTGCTCTCCCCATTGGGGCGGCCACAGGAAAACACCGGAAAGCCGGCAGCCAAAGGCGTTCGGACTGCGTCGCCACAGTTCAGCGTTATCAGAGGGGACAACCTGGAAGTAGCTGGTTTGGCAGGGAAGGGAACACCGGCAGGTCAATTGATGGCGCTCGACGCAAACAAATCTCACCTCGTCAATACGCTTACGAATAGGCCGGTATTCATTACAGGTGACGCGGCATGGTCCTTGATCGCCCAACCCTCCGATGCGGATGTTGACACCTACCTCGAGGATCGGGCCTCGCGGGGGTTCACTGCCATTATCGTTAATTTAATCGAACATCAATATGCCGACCATGCTCCGGCGGATTTTTATGGTGACGCGCCCTTTAGCGGACCTGGTTTCTCCACGCCTAACGAGCGCTACTTCGCCCATGCCGATTCCGTCATAAGGCGCGCCGCTTCGAAAGGGATTTCCGTATTCTTGTTTCCCGCGTACCTCGGTTATGGCTCCGGCGCCTGCAATAAAAGTAATGAAGGCTGGGGAACCGACATGGAGAGCGCCTCCGATGCTGTAATGACGGCTTGGGGTGTCTACGTCGGAAATCGCTACAAGTCTTTTCCAAATATCATTTACGTTATTGGTTGTGATGCCGACCCGCGCACCTGCTCACCGCCTCTTGTGGGAAAGCTTAACGATGTGGCCAAGGGGATCAAATCCGTTGATTCCATCCATCTGATGACGGCCGACAACGCCGGCCAGCAATCCGCCCTGGATGTTTGGTCTGGATATCCGTGGCTGGACATCAACTTGATATACAATTCCTCCAACCCCAGCAAGCTGAACTTTGAATACACACGCCCCGATTTTCTGCCGTTTTTCATGGATGAGGATGAATACGAGAACGAGCATGAGACGACTCCGCTCAGGCTCCGCACCCGGCAATATTGGAGTGTTTTGAGCGGCGCTTATCTGGGAAGTGTTTTTGGCAACAATCCGATCTGGTGCTTTGGCGAAACCAATCCGGCTTCCGCGGTGCCTTGTGTAAACACGAAGTCCTGGAAAAGTGAGTTGAGTTCCGCCGGGTCGATAGGACAATCCTGGTTTGGGAAGCTCTTCCGCTCGCGGGAGCACTGGCTGCTGGCCCCGGACATCAATCACACAGTGGTCACCGCAGGTTATGGCTCCGGTTCGACGCTTACGACAACCGCCCGGACTAAGGACGGCCAAACCATAATCGCCTACATCCCGAACGGCAATGGCACATCCTTGACCGTCGACTTAGGCAGGATCGCAAGCGCCGGCAAGGGATTGAAATGCTGGTGGTTCAATCCCCGTGACGGGTCGGCCATTTTGATAGCGGAATCTGCGAATCAAGGAAGACGCAACTTTACGCCGCCGGATGCAAATGACTTGGTGTTAGTTATCGATGACGCGAGCGCGAACCTGCCTGCGCCGGGGAGTGCTGATTTGTGAGCATGAAGGACATTTTCCGGGGGCGACCGCACAATCGGAGGTTCGTCGGGTGGCGCAGACGTGCCGGTTTTTGGCATGTCTGCGCCCCTGGCTGTTGATTCCCCTGCCTGTTGACGCGGAGGGGCGCATACATCTCGACAGACTGCGTCGTGACGTATGCGCCACCCACGAAACGTGCCTTCGGCAGATCGCAGACGTTAAAAAACAACGTCTGCGCCAGCCCGCCCACCCGCTAAGGTGATGCGAACCGGATGCGCGGCGTGGATTGTGGACAATCATCGAGAGGCAATGGTAAGCTGGCTCAAGGGTTGTTGGCATCGAAGGCTGTCCGAACCTCGTGCCGATGGAAGGCCCGGCGAGCCTTACAGGGTGACTTCTGATGGCGGTCAATCCAACCGGCGGTTCGCGACTTGCGGATGGCGGGCGGGGCGTCGCGCAAGCGGTCGTTGCCCCGCTTACTCGCGCTGCGATATTCCTGGTCGTCTCACTGAAGCCAGGCTCCGGCAATCGAACCATCATTCGGTCCTTCTGCGCGGATCTTGCCAGCCTTTTTCGCGCGGTTGAATTTCGCGACATTGAAGCCGGACTTTCCTGTGTCATGGGGATTGGGTCCGACGCCTGGGACCAGCTCTTTGGCGCGCCGCGTCCGGCGGAGCTGCACCCATTTCGCGAGATTCGCGCCGGGGCGCGCCATGCCGTCTCAACCCCTGGAGACTTGCTGTTCCATATCCGCGCGAAGCGCATGGATCTGTGTTTCGAGATGGCGACACAGATCATGGCGCGAATCGGCGAGGCTGTCTCACCCGTCGACGAGGTGCACGGTTTCCGGTACTTCGACGAGCGCGATCTGTTGGGGTTTGTGGATGGTACGGAGAATCCCAGGGGCGATGAAGCGGCGGAAGCGGCGCTCATCGGGGACGAGGGTGCGACCTTCGCCGGCGGAAGCTATGTCATCGTGCAGAAGTACCTGCACGATCTGGCCGGCTGGAATGCTTTGTCCACGGAGGCGCAGGAACGAATTATCGGCCGCACCAAACTCTCCGACATCGAATTGGACGATTCGGTCAAGCCCACTTCCGCGCACAATGCCCTGACGGTAATTGTTGAGAACGGCAAGGAGACTAAAATCCTGCGCGATAACATGCCTTTCGGGTATGCCGGCTCGGGCGAATTCGGAACCTATTTCATTGGTTACAGCCGTTCGCCCCGCACCATCGAGAAGATGCTCGAGAACATGTTTATCGGGCGGCCGCCTGGCAACTATGACCGTCTGCTCGACTTCAGTCGCGCTGTTACGGGGAATCTCTTCTTCGTGCCGACGGCAACATTTCTGGAAAACATCACTGAAGAGGGATCGGGCGTTCCTTCCGCTGCCTCGCCGGCGGCGGAGCCCGCGCCGGCCATCAGGCGTGAGAGTAATGGTTCACTGCAGATCGGTTCCCTGAAAGGAGACGTCGAACATGAATAACCTGCATCGCGAGCTTGCGCCGATTTCCGATGGCGCCTGGGCCCAGATCGAAGAGGAAGTGACGCGGACGTTCAAGCGCCACCTGGCGGGCCGGCGGGCAGTGGACGTGCGTGGGCCGGCGGGTACGGGCCTCTCCGCCGTCGGCACCGGCCACCTGCGGGAAATCGCGACGCCGGGGGACGGCATCCACGCCCGGCAGCGGGAAGTGAAGGCGCTGGTCGAACTGCGCGTTCCATTCGAACTGGATCGGCACGAGATCGACGACGTTGAGCGGGGCGCAAACGATTCCGACTGGGAACCGGCGAAGATCGCGGCGCGCCGCCTGGCTTTTGCCGAGGACGGCGCCATATTTGTAGGCTATAACGCCGCCGGGATCGTCGGCATCTGCCAGGGAACCAGCAACCCGAAGAAAACACTGCCCGGCGACGTGCGCGCGTACCCGGAAGCCATTGCGCAAGCACTGAGCCAGTTGCGCATGGTCGGCGTCAATGGGCCCTACACCGCGCTGCTGGGCGCCGATGCCTATACGGCGCTTGCCGAAACCAGCGATTACGGCTATCCGGTCCTGGAGCACGTCAAGCGGTTGATCGACGATAAGGTCATCTGGGCGCCCGGCGTCCCTGGCGCCGTGGTGATGACCACCCGTGGCGGCGATTTCGAACTGCACATTGGCCAGGACGCTTCCATCGGCTACCTCAAGCACACCGACACCACGGTCGGCCTCTACTTGCAGGAGACCTTTACCTTCCTGCTGCTTACCACCGAGGCAGCCGTCGCCTTGGCTCCGCCGGCCGCGCAGAAGAGTTGATGCGCGCCGTTGCTGCACGGCCTGCCTTGGCTCTCAAGTGAGTAGCGCAGACCTCGAAATGCAGGCCTGCGCTACTCGCTCTGGAAAGGGTACCTGACACCGTTTCTCCATAGCCCAAACTACGGTATCGCCGTTCTAACAATCTGAACGCTTACCTTTAACCCGGCTTGGATCATGTATGTACAACTGAGTGTTGTGCACAGACTCTTCGGAAGATGTCGTTGTCTTCCTCGCTGTAAAACCTTTTCGATCTATAGCCGCACAGAATCGCGACATCGTGCACCTCGGCTGCCTCGCTAGCGAGTTGTTCGAGACGAACTGCCGCCTCCCCCTCACCGCGCGCCCACAGGAGAGGCGCGCATTCCCCGCAAAGCACAACGTGGGGATGCGGTCCCCTCGCGTGCGTTGCCGCTGATGTAACAAGATCGCCTATGACTCCCAAAAATCGATCCCGGTCAGGCAGACCGCCTACCATGAAGCTTCCGAGAATCTCACCATTATCTACCGAGATATACCTTCCCTGTTCAATAGCAGCAGCGATGTCCAAGCCCTGCATTCGCAAGCTTGTAAAAAGCGCATTCCTATGTGACTCAGTCGCCAGAACGATAGCCGAATTCCCCGCCTTCAGAGCGGCCGCGATGAAATGCATAAAACCACGCACTCGAGACTCATCGTCAGCGTAGAACTGGACCTCGTGGCGGTGAGTAATGTCCATTCTTCGGGGCAGGGCCGCCGCCGATGATGCCAGAACGTCACTACCGGCGAGGACGGCCGGGGCAGGTGTCTCGTTAGCCTCGACAGGAACAATTCCCTTTAATCTGCGGCTGACAAACCGCTTACCCTGAAGCGCGGCTTCCACAGCCTGTACCAGTTCGCTTCCTGCATCCGCCTTGAGGACGTAACCGCAGGCACCTGTAGCTAAGGCCGCTTCTATGAAGTCGCTGTCCAGGTGCGTGCTCACGAAGAGGGTTTTCGAGTTCGGAGCAACCTCGCGGATTCGTCGTGCGG
>Ga0187808_10000647_pt1 | contig 11267 bp, 14 predicted proteins | sample NC_wetland_sal_i_5_FD_132427 | JGI IMG/M metagenome (GOLD analysis project Ga0187808, IMG submission 132427) | Wetland sediment microbial communities from Neuse River Estuary, North Carolina, USA - ASW_3 | ecosystem: Environmental > Aquatic > Freshwater > Wetlands > Sediment | place: USA: North...
ACCGGCGAGGTCGAGTCCGGATCGATGCCGCTGCGCGCAGCGTCATGGTGATAGGTCGTCCACGACGGGACAGCGGCGCGAGCCCCGGTGGCAGCGCAGAGCGCGAGGCAAGCCGCGGAGCAGAGGACTCTGCCTCGAGCGATCACGCGCGTCATGTTCGCCGATCGCGCGGACGGCGCGGCCGACCGTTACCCGAGCGCCTCCGCACCCAACCGCGGTCGCTCGCGCGTCCCTGGCGGCCGCCGTAGCGCGAGCACTCCGGCGAACGCGACGACCAGGCAGGTCACCGCGCCAAGCCCGAGCCCCGCTCGCGCCCCGAGCACTGCCATCGTCAGGCCCACGATCGGTCCGCCGATCGGCGTCGAGCCCTGGAACGCCACGAACCACAGAGACATCACCCGACCCCGCATCGACGGCGCCGCGTTCAACTGAAGCGTCGAGTTGCCGGTGGCCATGAACGAGATGCTCGCGGCGCCGGTGAGCGCCAGCGCCCCGAGCTCGAGTCCCAGGGTCGGGGCGAGCGCCGCAAGTGAGACCGCCACACCAAAGATCCACGCCGCCACGACCAGCGGCCGCAGCCCGGTCTTCCCCCCCGCCGCGACGAGCAGGCCCCCGAGCACGGCACCGATGCCCATCGCGGCGGTCATGAAGCCAAATCCTCGTGCGCCCGCATGCAGACCGCGGCTGGCCATCACCGGGAGCGAGACCTGAAACTCGTAGGTCAGACAGCCGACGACCGCCATCATCAGTAGCGGTACGGCCAGCTCCGGCGTTCTGCGGATGTAAGCGAACCCCTCGCGTAGCTGACCGCGGGCGCGCGGCGCCGGCTTGCTCGGGTTGAGCGCCGAGAGGTCCATCGTGAGCAGCGATCCGACTACGGCCGCGAAGCTGGCCGCGTTGGCCAGGAAGCACACGCCCTCGCCGACGCTTGCGATCAGGATTCCGGCGACGGCCGGCCCGACCGTTCGCGCCACGTTGACGAGCACGGAGTTGAGGCTGACCGCATTGCGAAGATGCTCGGGCCCGACCATCTCCAGCATGAACGACTGTCGAGAGGGGTTCTCGAACGCGTTGTTGACGCCGAGGATCACGGCGAGCACTCCGATCTCCCACACCTGCACGAGGCCCGTCACCGTCAGCAGCCCCAGCACAAGGGCCTGGACGCCCATCGCGCTCTGCAGCGCGATCATCATCCGCCGTTTGTCCACCCGGTCGGCGATCACCCCCCCGTAGGGCGCCAGCAGCAGCACCGGCAGTGTCTGGAGCGCTACCACTGCGCCCAGCGCCGTGCTCGAATGCATCAGCGTCAGTACGAGCCACGCCTGCGCGGTCATCTGCATCCAGGTCCCGATCAGGGAGATCGCCTGGCCGCTGTAGTAGCGGCGGTAGTTTGGAACCGATAGCGAGGCGAAGGTGGTGCGGCCGACGCGTATCACGCGCGTCACGGCCGCCGTCCCTTCAGCTCCTCGGCCAATGACTCGAGCGCGGGGAGTGCCTTCTCGAGTCGCCGACGATCCGGGTCGGAGAGCGCCTCCAGCGCGAGGTTCAGCGCGTCGGTCCGCTCGCGCCGCATCCGCTCTGCGAGCTTGGCCCCGGCCGCCGTGGCCTCGACCCACGCCGCCCGCCGGTCACCCTCGTCGCTGGAGCGCTCTAGCAGCCCGTCCTGCACCATCCCGGCAATCACGCGAGAGAGCATCGTCGGGTTGACGCCCTCGGAGGCAGCGAGCACTGACAGCCGGGTCGGTCCGGTTCGCACCACGCTCAGCAGCACGGAGATCGCGGTCGGCGTGAGCCCCGCATCGCGCGCGGCCGCGGTCGTACGCAGGCGCCGGGAGAGCCGCCCGATCGCGGTTCGCAGTCGCGCGGCGGTATCGATGTCGAGGGTAGCTTCGGTGGCGGGCAAATGTGGGCTCCGCACAGACGGTTCTAAATACTTGCCTGCTGGCAAGCATTAGTCTAGCAGCGGGTGGGTCGAGAGCGCTCCGCCCAGGGACCGCTCGGCTCGGGCCGGCTACTCGAACGCGGGGGTGTTCCAGCCCGGAAAGACGTCGGGCAGGCCGTCACTGACGCGGTCGGTGAACTTCGGGGGGCGCTTCTCGAGAAAAGAGGTGACCCCCTCGACGACATCTGCGGACTGGCCGCGGATGAACATCGCCCGCGAGTCCGCGCGGTGGGCGATCATCGGGTGCTCGGCACCCAGCATCCTCCACAGCATCCGTCGCGTGAGCGCGACTGAGACGGGCGCGGCCTTCTCCGCAATTTCACTCGCGAGCGCACGTGCCGCGTGCAGCAGCTCCTCACGAGGGTGGAGGCTGCGGACGAGCCGCCCGGCGAGCGCCTCGTGCGCGGAGAACACGCGTCCAGTCGTGGCCCACTCGAGCGCTTGGTTGATGCCCACCACGCGCGGCAGAAACCAACTCGATGCCGCCTCCGGGACGATGCCGCGGCGCACGAACACAAACCCGAACCTTGCGTCGTCGGCGGCAAGCCGCATGTCCATCGGCAAGGTCATCGTTACCCCAACACCGACGGCCGGGCCGTTGATCGCGGCGATCACAGGCTTTGTGCAGTCGAACACGCGCAACGTCAGCTGACCACCGTTGTCGCGGGGCACGGCCGGCGCGTTCTCCCTCGCGCGCCAGTCGAACGTCTCTCCCCCGCGCTCGAGGTCGGCCCCGGCACAGAACGCCCCACCCGCGCCGGTGACGATCACTGCCCGTACCTCATCGTCGGCATCGGCTCGGTCGAACGCCGCCATCAGCTCGCGAGCCATCGTCTCGGTCCAGGCGTTGAGCCGATCGGGTCGATTGAGCGTGATGGTGAGGATGCCGTCCTCGAGCTGCTCGATGATCTGCTCGCGCTCCATCCGAATAGGTCCTTTCTGGCGGCTACAATTGCTAGAGCAAGCATATGGCAGCCACGACCAAGTCTGCACCCTCCAAATGCGCCTACGTACTCGGCGACGATGGCCTTGCCAGGTGGTCCGACGTCCACGCCCAGGCCTGGATCGGGCTCCTCGAAACGCACAAGCAGGTGACGCGGGTACTCGACGCCGAGCTCGAGGCCGAGCACGGGATTACGCTCAGCGCCCTGGAGGTCCTGGGGCGGTTGGCCGCCGCCGAGGATCGAAGCCTTCGCCTATCGGCGCTGGCCACAGCGTGCGGCCTCAGCCTCAGCCGGATCTCGCGAATCACGGACGCGCTCGAGACGCGCGGCCTGGTTGAGCGTCGCCCGGTCCAATCGGACGCGCGGGCCGTGGAAGGTCACCTCACGGACGCTGGGCTCGATCTGATTCGCCGCGCGCAGGGCGCCCATTTCGCCTCAGTGCAACGGCGCTTCTTCGAGCAGCTGAACGACGAGGAGATCGCTTTGCTGGCCGCGATCTTCTCAAGGTTCGCGCCGCGCGCCGCCGACACCTGCACGACGTCGGATCGTGAAGGTCAGCTCACCACTCGGTGACTACGACTACCGGGTCGAGCGGATCGCCTTCCGTGGCGGCCAGCTCGAGGTGGGTGGCCGGCTCGGTCAGTGGGAGACCACGATGGTGGTCGAGCGATCGGACCTCCTCGGGCTGGCACGGCGTGGTGCGCCGCTAGCTGCGCTCGCGTGTGCGATCTGGATCGTGAATCGGCGGCGAAAACGGGTATGACACATCCGGGATGGAGCGCCTCGCGGAGCCAACCACCTCGCCGCTGGAGTTGCCATGTCCCGCAGCTCGAGCGGCCGCGGGCGACACACGAGGCCATCGAGCGATTCCTGGGGGACGGGCCGCTCAGCGACTGACACCGACCGGGCCACGACCGGAAAGCGGTCCTCTACGCTCTTCACGGAGTATGCGCCCCTCGAGAACCAGCGAATCGAGTCGATGAGCGGCGCCGAGCTCGGACTAGCGGTGTCGGTGTTCCTCGCCTGCGCCGTGGAGGCGGTGGAGGCGCTCACGATCGTGCTCGCGGTGGGGTACACGCGCAGCTGGAGATCGACGTTCATTGGGGTCGGCGCGGCGGTCGTGGTGCTTGCCGCATTGACCGCGGCGCTGGGACCGGCGCTCACCGCGCTGCCGATCAACGTCCTGCGGGTGTTCGTCGGAGCGCTGCTCCTTATCTTCGGACTTCAGTGGCTGCGCAAGGCGATCCTCCGCGCCTCCGGATTGAAGGCCCAGCATGACGAGCGGGAGGCCTACCAGCAGGAGCTCGAAGCGGCGGGGGAGGCGGGCGCCGTCAAAGCCGGTCTGGACGCGTACGCCTTCACAATTGCGTTCAAGGGCGTGCTGCTGGAGGGACTCGAGGTGGTGTTCATCGTGCTCACCTTCGGCGCCAACCAGCACGACGTCGGGCTCGCCGCGGCAGCCGCAGGCGTTGCCGTCCTGCTCGTGGTTCTGGCCGGCATCGCAGTCCACGCACCGCTCGCGCGCGTACCGGAGAACACGATGAAATTCGCGGTCGGGGTGATGCTGACTTCGTTCGGCACCTTCTGGGGGGCCGAAGGAGCGGGCGCCGACTGGCCGGGCGGCGACGCCGCACTGCTCGCGATCGTGCCGACGCTGCTGCTGTTCGCAATCGGACTGGTCGCAATGCTGCGGCGCCTGCCCGGACCCGCGCCCGAGTCGCGAGCGAGGGAGGCGGCGATCGGAGTATGAGCCGCGTCGAGGGATTCCTTCGCTTTCTCTGGGACTTCGTGGTCGGCGACGATTGGCGAATTGCCGTCGGTGTGGTGCTCGCGCTCGCGCTGACCGCGCTGATCGCGGATACAAGCGTCGCTGCCTGGTGGATCCTGCCGGTCGCGGTCGCGGTGCTATTGGGTATGTCCGTGTGGCGGGTGGCACGCTCGCGCGTCTGAGCGCGAGCGAGCCCATCTAAACGCGAGCAAGCCCTGTCTCTGGCTGAAGCGCCGCGCCCCAGCGCGGCCCTTCGCCCACTGCCCAGAGGCGCTCCCACCGTCGGCGAAGCGCGATCGTTACCTCAGGTGCAGCCGGTCGGCCTAAAGTTCATCAACGGCCACATCACAGCGAGGAGATCGATGGGCTTCGACCAATACCATGAGCCACCCGGCGAGCTTTCGCCCGCCACCAGGACGTTCGCCCGGCTGTGCGCCTCCCTGACTGAGGAGGCCGAGGCGATCGGCTGGTACGAGCAGCGCATCTCTGTAGAGACCAATCCCGAGGCGCTCGCCGTGATGCGCGACGCGCAGGGAGAGGAGTTCAAGCATTTCAGTATGGACCTCGAGTTCCTACTGAGCCGGACCCCGCCGTGGCGCGAAGTCGCGCAGGGCATCCTGTTCCAATCGGGCGACATCGTCGAACACGGCGAGGAGGCTGAGGAGGAGACGTTTGAAGGCGGGGGTTCTGGCCCCGCAGGCGGGTACGAGGGTGGCTCGCTCGGAATCGGAACTCTCAAAGGAGTTTGGCGATGAACCATCTACTTCGCTCGCACGCTCCGATCAGCGACGCGGTCTGGAGTCTCCTGGACGAGGAGGCGCGGGAGCGTCTGACTCCGGCGCTCGCCGCCCGCAAGCTGGTCGACTTCTCGGGCCCGCTTGGCTGGGAACATTCGGCAACGAACCTCGGGCGCACCTCCCCTCTGGCGTCCGGCCCGTGCGAGGGTGTGGCCGGACTTCAGCGACGCGTGCTGCCGCTCGTCGAAGTTCGAGCTGACTTCGAGCTCTCGCGTTCCGAGCTGCGCGATGCCGATCGCGGCGCAGACGATGTGGACCTCGAGGCACTCGACAAGGCCGCACATCAGATCGCGGTGGCGGAGAACGTCGCCGTGTTTCACGGCTGGCACGGCGCGATGACCGGAATCGGCGAGGCCTCCCCCCACGAACCGACACCACTCGGCGACGCGACGGACGCCTATCCGCGGCATGTGGCCGGTGCAGTCGACCGACTCCTCAGCAGCGGGGTGACCGGCCCGTACGGCCTGGCCCTGGGACGCGAGCAATATCGGCGGGTCGTCGAGACCGCGGAGCACGGCGGCTACCCACTGCTGGACCACCTGCGCAAGATCGTCGAAGGCCCGATCGTCTGGGCGCCCGGCCTGGAGGGCGCGGTCGTACTCAGCCTGCGCGGAGGCGACTTCGTCTTCGAGTGTGGCCAGGACCTCTCGATCGGCTACGCCTCACACAACAGCGAGGTCGTGCAGCTGTATCTCGAGGAGAGCTTCAGCTTCCACGTCGCGACGCCCGAGGCAGCCGTAGCGCTGAAAGCGTAGTCAGGAGTCGAGCCAGCGGCTGAGCGCGCGGCGACCGGCGAGGGTGATCGCGCCGTCGGCGGCGATCCAATCGCGAACGCGGAGCTCGCGGACGATCCCGAGGGCATCCCGGGGTCCAGGCCCCTCCCCCTTGACCGCGAGCGCTTCGGTCCCCGGCTCGACGATCCAACGGCCGGACTGAAGTGCGGCCAGCGCAAGGCCCTGCTCCTCGGTTGGCAAATCCAAAGGATGTGGAGCGGCGCCAAACAACGGATCCCCGGCGGGCGTGCGCCTCAGACCAGCGACCCGGAACCCCACCTCGTCGCTGAAGCGATCCCCCTGCGCCCGCAACCAGCCGCTGGCGCTGTCGACCCACTGTCTGGCCAAATCACGGTCAACGCCAACCGCATCGGCGAACTCATCCAGGTCGAGGTTGTCCATCGTGCGTTCGACGGACCGCCCCAACTCCCGCGCGATTGAACGAATCGTCTCCTCGAGGCTCTCGTCGCCCGACTCGTCTCCGAACACAAGACAATGATTGCACGCGCGTTCGCGTGCCACATCGGTCGTTGAGCCGCCTAGCGGCGCTAGGGGGCCTGGTGAGTCCGAGAGGCGTCCGTCAGTCGGGTCCCAGGCTCAAAGGGACTGGCTTCCTCGCCGAAATTTTTACCCATGTCCGCGGAAAAACCGAAGCCGTGGTGGGAGCGGCCTGCCAAGTCACCAGGCGAGAGGCAGTTCGAGCCCGAGCGTGAGCGCCTTCGGGCCGAACTCGCACGCGCCTGGCGAGCTCGCCTCGACGACCACGTGCGCCGTCACGAGCGCACATCGGGGCCTCCGTGGACTGGGCCGTCCGCCGCGTGACCCATCAGTCATATACGACTGCGGCGGGCGGCCCTCCCCTTCGGCGCGGCCGCAGGCACTAGCTGAGTCGCGCCGAAGATCCAGCTCGAGATCGCGGTTAGGATCGGGTACCGCAACCGCATGACCCGACCAGTAGCCAGAAACGGAGGCACAGTGTGACCGACTACAACCCGTACGAGCGCTTGCCCCAAGTCGCCTCGTTCGAGCTGACGAGCGACGATGTCCGCGAAGGCGAACAGCTACCCCAGCCCCAGGTCAGCGGCATCTTTGGAGCAGGTGGCGAGGACATATCCCCACAGCTGGCATGGAGCGGGTTCCCCGATGGCACTCAGAGCTTTGCGGTGACCTGCTATGACCCCGACGCACCGACCGCGAGCGGCTTCTGGCACTGGGCGGTCGTCGACATCCCGGGGGACGTGACCGAGCTTCCCCGTGGTGTTGGCGACGAGCAGGGGGAGCGGCTGCCGTCGGGTGCCTTTCAGCTGCGCAACGACGGAGGAATGGCGCGCTACATCGGTGCAGCGCCGCCTCCGGGTCACGGCAAGCACCGGTATTTCTTCGTGGTGCACGCCGTCGACGTCGAGTCGTTGGGTATCGGTCGAGACGCAACGCCGGCATTCCTCGGCTTCAACCTGTTCTCGCACACCCTCGGCCGGGCCATGATCGTGCCGTGGTACGAGGCCGCGGCGCAGTAGAACAGGACAGACCTTTCTAGGGACTGCGCCTGGCGGCGCGCTGGCGGCGCTAGCCGTCGCCTCGTCCCGCGTCCGTGAAGCTGCTCCACACTGTCGACGCCGGTGCACCGTAGTCGGGGCTCTCGCGGAGCTCGACGCGTTCGACCCATTTGACCCACTCAAAGCCCCGCGCTCCTGGTACCACGAGCCGCACCGGCGCGCCGTGGTCGTGGCTGAGCAGTTGGTCGCCGAGGTGCGTGGCCAGCAACAGCTCGCGCGCGTCATCGATCGTGAAGCTCCACCGGTATCCGGTTCGTGATGCGACGCTTACATGCCGCACCCGGTGCTCGGCGCCTGCTAGGTCGAGGAGCCTGCCGAGTCGTACGCCGCGCCAGCGTTGCGTCGAATAGAACCCGCCGGTGCAATCGAGTGTGGCGACAAGCTCATCCAGCGTCGGTAGGTCACTGAGGCCAAGCGACAACCCGCGCGAGGCGGGTCCTTCGACCCGCAGCCGGTACGAGGCGACGTCGATCGGACGGGGATGGTCCGCGACCCATGAGGTCGTCGGGAACGCGTTGCCGGTGAATGAGCCCACCTCATAGGAACCCGTGAAGCGTCGCGTGGCGCCCCTCAGGCCGAACAGCGCTTGGAGCGGCCGCTGGGTCCGCCAGGCGAGGAATGATCCGGCCGCCAAACCCGCGACCGCGAGAAACTGCCGCCGATGCGCCAGGTCGCGGCCGCGTAACGTCTTTGCCCGCAGCACCATGTGGACCGCAACCACGAACACCAGCACCGCCCCGAGCGCGTCATGCAGGCTCAACAGGCTGTAGCCCGCCAGATCCGGTGTCACCCCATCTGACCACAGCACTCCCGAGGCGAGCGCGGCGGCCACGAGCGCGACCCCGAGCACGCCGACTGTAGCCCGCTGGTCCCAGTGTGCAGCGCTCGCGACCCTGCGCCACACGCGACGCAGCTTGAGGACAAGCAGCAGGACGATTGCAGCGCCCAACGCGTCGTGCGCGGCGAACACCCATGCGTCCCGCGGCGAGCCCGCGAACAAGGTCAGCACTCCGGTCGCCACGAGCGCCGCGACCAGCGCTGCAAGCCCCCAATCGACAACACGGGCGGCCACCAAGCCAGTGTAGGACCGTCCAGGGGCCGGGTTGGAACCCGAATGCGCTGCCAGCTCACGACCCCTGACCGCTACTTGGCGCGCGGCCCTGGAGGCGGCGTCGTCCTCGGGCAGACGCCCAGCTCTTCCTGCACGACGTCGGGCAGCGATTTCACCGGGCACGTGTAGCTGGCGGTGTCGAGCACCGGCCGCCACGCGCCGTCGACCTGGTGCAGGATCGTCGTCGTGTACGCCCGCGAACAAGGGCTTGGGCGATTCAGTTCAGCGCGGATGTACGTTGGGTCGCTGGCGGCGAACGTGAGCTTCAGGCAGCGAAGCGGGCCCCTGAAGGCCGTCGCAACTGGGTCCAGTCCGATTCCGCGCGAATAGGCAGCAGGGGCCCCGCCCTGAACGTTGGCGCGGTCGTGCTGCGGCGGCCGCTCGAGAAGCGCGACCGTCGCCACGACCGCCAGCGGGACGATGACGCGTGCGGCCGAGATGATCCTGCTGCCCCTCCAACTTCGAGACGCTTGGCCGCCAGCATCCGCCAGGACCGTGATCTGGACGTCGGAAGGTGGATCGTCGCGGCGCTCCCGGTCAGCTTGCCGTCTGTGCAGCAACTGCCTCCCCCCGGCCTCAGGAGTACTTCTGAGGTGCGCGCTTCAGTTGGGACCAGTTCTCGGGGTCGTGCCCGAAGACGATCAGCGGATCGGTCCGGTGCGCGACGCGGCGCAGCAGGTCAAGCGATCGCGTCGCGTCTTCACGCGAGAACAGCGCTCGTGGACGCGCGCGCCCTTCCCACTGCGCACGGTTGTCGGCGGCGTCAGCAGTTAGCAGCATCGGCCCCGTCTGGTCGCGTTGCAGCAGCAGTGACATGTGCCCGGCCGAGTGACCGGGCGTCTCGATCAGGCGGATCGTTCCATCGCCGAACAGGTCCAGCTCACCCTCGGCCCGCTGCCACCGTAACCCGGGTCGATCGTAATCCTCGCGGACGTAGCCGGAGGCGATCGGCGAATCGGCCTCGCGGGCGGCCTGGAGCTCGCGCGGATGCACCACAACCGTGGCATCGGGGAAATGGCCGAGCGCGCCGGTGTGATCGATGTGCAGATGGGTCTGCACGACGTAGCGAACGGACTCCGTGGCGAGACCAAACCGGCGAAGCTGAGCGGCACAGTGCTGTTCTTCGGACATGCGGACCTTGAACAGGTCCGCCAATTCGCCCCAATGCGCCTTGGGATCTCGGGCAACGGCAAGCGGGTTGCCGCCATCGACCACGACGTCCCCCTGCGGATGACGCAGCAGGAAGAATGGGACGGGAACCTCGACGCCCCCGAGACCGAGTGTGCCGCTGTCAAACAGGTAGACCTCCAGCGCGCTCACCGGGAGGCAATCCTACGACGGCGTCGGCGCGCCGGGCTCGAGCTTTGAACCGTGCGCCGGAACACCGACTCGACGTTTGCCCCGTCGGGATCAAGTACGTAGGCCGAGAAGTAGCCCTCGCCGTATTGCGTTCGTTCGCCGGGCGCCCCGTTGTCTCGGTAGCCTGCAGCGATAGCTGCCTGATGGAAGTTCTGCACGGTCGTGCGGTCTGGAGCGGGGAACGCCATGTGCAACTGCTCGGTCGGTGGTCGACCGTCGTGCATGAGCGAGAACGTCGCCCAGGCGCCTCGGAATTGCACGCCCCCCTCCCACCGCCGTCCCTCCCTCAGGCCCGTGTGGCGGGCGATTACGGAGTAGAAGGCCTCGGCCGCGTCAAGGTCGTCCACTCCGATCCATAGATGGTCGATGTGGCCACCACGGCCAACGTCGCCGTGGTGGACCGCCTCAACGCTGTTGCCATCCGGATCGAGTAGGAAGCCTCCGTAGTAGTCGGACTTGTACTGGAGTCGCTCGCCCGGGCGACCGGTGTCCTGATAGCCGGCGTCGACGCCGACCCGCCAGAACGCGTCCACGTCTCCCCGCGAAGGCGCCACGAACGCGACATGCAGGTGCCGAGTCGGCGGATGGCCAGAATCCGCGCCAATGATCGCGAAGTCATCCCAGGCCACGATGTCCTTCGTCAAATGGCTCGGTTGGATTCCGAGGGCATCCAGGACGGTGCGGTAGAAGCGCTCGGAAACCGCCCGGTCCCCGGCCCGAATCGTGACGTGGGCGAACATCGATGCGACTGTACCCAGCGACCGAATCGGGGCGGGTCCGAAGCTGAGACGCGACCGTACCCTCGGCCGGATCCGCGGCTGGAGACACGGACTGTGCCCTGCTGCGTCGAATCTGCGGCCTTAGATGAATTTGGCTTGGATCTCGTTCAAGAACGCCTTGGAGAGCCGTTCGAACTGCGCGGCGCTGAGTTTGATCGGGTCGCCGAGCTGAGCTTCAAGACCGACTGGTCGCTCGTCGTGAGTCAAAAACGGCCTGAATGTCTATACGACGCATAGG
>Ga0187808_10000649_pt1 | contig 11260 bp, 9 predicted proteins | sample NC_wetland_sal_i_5_FD_132427 | JGI IMG/M metagenome (GOLD analysis project Ga0187808, IMG submission 132427) | Wetland sediment microbial communities from Neuse River Estuary, North Carolina, USA - ASW_3 | ecosystem: Environmental > Aquatic > Freshwater > Wetlands > Sediment | place: USA: North...
AGGCGGACTTTCTTTTCGAGCAGCTTTTTGATAACCCCGAAGCCATCCAGGCCGGGCATCTGGACGTCAAGAAAAGTAACCTGGGGATTCAAGTCGCGAATCAGGCTCACGGCGTCCACGCCGTTCTTTCCTTGCCCAACGACTTCCACGTCTGGAAACGCCCTCAGCAAGAAACCTAGTTCGTCGCGAGCGGGCTGTTCGTCATCCACAATCAAAGCCGTAATCTTCATAGGAGTTCATTATACGATATAATCCTTAGCAGGGCACCGGTCAACAAGCCCTGGGCTCGCAGCGTCAATGGTCCCTGAAGGTGACGAGCCGCGCCAGACGGCGCAGGAGACCCGGCGAGGTGTACCCATGAAATGCTGGATTGTTTTCGCGCTCGTTCTGGGAGGTGCGTCCATACTTCCGTCTGGCCTGCCTCAACTCTTCGCCCAAGGCTGCAAAGACGAGGAAGGAATGGTTGCCGATTATAAGAAGGCCGTGACCGACATGGTGGAGACCGTGAAGAAGGAAAGCCTTCAGGATTTCGAGAGGGCTTTTCACCAAAAGAACGTCGCGAACAAGCTGACGTTCTTCGGCAGCATGGTGGACGGATATATTAGCTGCTTGCAAAAAAGCGCCAGCGATCCCGCCACACCGAAAGAGGATGCCGACGCTGCAAAAAGGAAAATCGAGGCTTACAGCAAGCTCAAGGACAAGATAAAACAGGACCGGGATGCGGTTAAGGCCGAGCCAACTGCGAAGGAAGCCAAGGCTCTTATCGAGAAGATCGCTTATCCCTAGTCGTGAGAAAAATGGGTTTACTTTTCGAGTTTATCTCAAGTCGGCGTAGCGCCGACCTTTAGGTCGGCAAGTGCTGACCTAAAGGTCAGCGCTACAGGTAAACGCAATTCGCGCACGCACCACTGGCGAGGATGACATAGGAACGTGAACTTTATGGAGGGGGATCGTGGCTAAGCGGGTTCGTGTGCTCAAGAGCCGAGAAATCTACAAGGGGCGGCTCATCCAGGTAAATGTCGACAGCATCATCGAGCCGGGCGGTGTGAGAACGGAGCGGGAGGTAGTCCACCACGCCGGCTCGGTCGTGATCCTGGCCCATGCAGGAGATGGCCGCATTGTACTGGTGAGGCAGTATCGATATCCGGCGCGAGAATCTCTTTGGGAATTGATCGCCGGGGGTCTGGAGCCCGGAGAAAAGCCCCTGGCCGCTGCGCGGCGCGAACTCCTGGAAGAAACCGGCTATCGCGCCCAGAAATGCCGTCTCTTGTTTGACTTCTTCCCCAGCCCCGGGATCCTGACGGAGAAGATGTTCCTGGTTGAAGCGACTAAACTAACACGGTCAAAAGCCCGACCTGATGCCGACGAGCGGATCGAGGTCGGGCATTTCACTCCGGTCCAGTTGATGAGGATGATCAAGTCCGGGCGAATCCGCGACGCTAAGACCTTGGTAGGCCTTATGTGGTTATTTGTAATAAGAAATACAAATAACTAACGTGTAATACGGAGCCCTATGAGGTTGCCGTGGCAGCAGCGATGCCGAGTCCTCGGGATCGCCGAATGGCGGCGCCCCGACCACGCCAGGGAAGCATCCACTGCCTCTTCATCAAATTGAACCACCAGCAACATTTCGCTTGACAAGTACACCCTCCAAATTACATCATATTGCAAGGAGTCACCGAGAGTGTCCGTCAGGGATGTGTACGTAATGGGGAGCCGAGGTCCAGGGGGACTTTCGGCTTTTTCCATTTGGGGACACATTACCGCGCGGTAACCCGTAAAGACGACTTAAGGAGGATGCAAGTGGCAAGACTTCAAGGTAAGGTAAAGTGGTTCAACAACAGCAAGGGATATGGCTTCATCGGCCAGGACGGCGGAGCGGATGTTTTCGTTCATTACTCGGCCATCCAGGGTGAAGGCTTTAAGACCTTGCAAGAAGGCGACACGGTTGAGTTCGAGATCATTCAGGGGCAAAAGGGACCTCAGGCCGACAAGGTCACAAAGGTCGGGTAACCAGCAGCATCCGTTTGAGCATTACCTGGCCCAACCCCAGCGGTTGGGCCTTTCTATTTTCCCCGTTCCATGCCGGACACGGTAGGTTGTCAGCAGCCAGTTCTCAGAAAACAACCCGCTGGCTAATGTTTAGCTCACGCCTGGGACATGAGCGGGCAGCAAGGCTTCCCCTCCACCAAAGAGCCCGCTGGCTGTTCTTTGACTCTCGCCGGGGATGTAGGGGGACGGCAAGCCGTCCCCCCCTCGGCAAGCGGACCATTAGCTAATTCTTGCCTCCCCCGCTACGGCTGAAACCTTAGAGCCTGGATATTCGTCTGTCAATGCGTGCTTGATTTCTTCGTGCCGAAGCAGGACAATATCTTTTAACTGGAAAAGTGGTTCGGGAAGAAGTTCGAGAATTTAGACTGGGGGTCGCCACAGCCGTCGTCCGGATAAGGTGAAGGTGGAAAAGTCTAAGGACCTGGCTTTAATAAGGAGGTAAAACCAAATGGGTAGGGTACTCACTGCGATTACAGTGATCGGTTTTCTGGCAATCACAGCCTTAGCACAGGAAGGCGGGGTACCCTTGGTGCTGCCTCACCGTAGCGGTCCGGGCCTAACCGGGCCTGAATACCCCGTGCCGCCCAGGGAAAGCCTCACCGTCCCAGCAGAGACCCAGGTGAGCGTTCAGGTGCTCTCCGGAATCCACACTAAGGTCAACCACCCCAACGACCTTGTTACGGCCCGTTTGGTGCAACCCGTCTACGTCGACGGACACGTCGCGTTGCCTTCCGGCAGTATTCTCGACGGTCGCATCACCATGATTCGCAAGTCCGGCCACGTTCACCGCCCCGCGGAATTGCGACTCCGCTTTGACGAGATCGTTTTGCCGGACGGCCAAGCTGCGCCGATGGCAGGTGTCCTGGCGGTGCTGGACAAATCGGGCAAACTTGATCTGCACCTCGACGCAGAGGGCCATTTAACCGGCGGCCGCGCACTTTCGTGGAAGACGCTTATTGGCGGAGCCGGACTGGGGAGCTTTGGCGCCATTAAAGCCATGGCCTCCGGTGCTGCTGCCGCGTCCATGGGCCTCTCCCTCGCGGGCGCTGCCGCGGTCGGTTACGAACTCCTATGGCCGAAAGGGCACGAGGTGAATCTTCCCCCTGAGACTCGTTGCTTGGTGCGCCTGAACTACCCGCTCACGGTTCGCGTCTCCTGGTAACCCGCCAGCCTCTGGCACAAGACGAACTCTCCTATGGACGCCTTGATCTTTCACAATAACCGCATCCTTCCCTTCCCAGAGGCGCACCTCTCACCAGGTCAAATGGGATTGCTGATGGGCTGGGGCGTGTTCACCACTTTACGAATATACGAAGGGAATCCCTTCGCTTTCGACCGCCATTGGGCTCGCATGTCGCATGACGCGCAGCGGCTGGGGATGACCCTTTGCCACGATCAGGAGGGCGTCCGCCGGGCAGTCGCCAGCCTCGCAAAGGCCAATAACCGGCCCGAGGGTATGGCGCGAGTATCGTTCGTGAAAAACCGCGGAGGACTCTGGGCGCAAGCGAGCGACCGTCCGGAGACCGACCTGCTGATCTTCACGCGGGAACTGGTTCAGTGGCCTGCGATTCATCGCCTCAAGCTTCAACCGCACGCCATTTACTCTGTGACGCGGCTGGCGGGGGCCAAGATGTTGTCCTGGGTCCAGAATGCGGCCCTGCTCGAACAAGCCCACGCAGAAGGATTTGACGATGTATTGCTCCTCAACGAAAGCGGCCATATTGCGGAGTGCACGTCGGCAAATGTTTTCCTGGTTTGTGGGAGCAACATTCTGACCCCACCACTATCTTCGGGATGCCTGCCTGGGGTCACCCGTGACGTTCTGTGTGAGGTTTTGCCTCAGGCTGGCTTCGACCTCCGCGAGGAGAACCTGACGCCGGAGGACCTCTTTTCGGCAGCCGAAGTCTTCATCAGCTCCACCACCCGTGAAGTCGCCGCCGTGGGAAGCATCGACTCGCAATGGGTTTATGATGCCCCGGGAAAGGTAACCACAAAAATTGAAGAGTGCTTTGAGGATTACGTCCGATCATATCTGAAATCCTGTTAGTCTCTAAGGCTCCACCCAACCCTGTCATTCCGAGCCCTTCGCTGTCATCCTGAGCGCAGCGAAGGATCTCGCTCTGGGTGCTCAGCGTAAACTCCGCGAGGAATCGCGCTCCGATCCCCTCTGACGTAATCCGCCTCGAGCCAGAGCGGGATTCCTCGCTGCACTCGGAATGACATAGCCGTCACGGCAACAACGACTGGCTTGAAACTCCGCACATTCAGTGACAAGATTGTAGGGGCGTAAGGCCTTGGGCCCCTAATCGTGGGTGGGCAGGTGACCGTGCGGCATGGGTGTCGACGTCTTCGCGTAACACGATTTGTTACCCGCCATTCACCTAGATCGCGCAATGATCCGACCGGATACTGAACACGACGTCTTGAGCGAGATTCCCTCGCCTTCCGCGCGCCTTTGGCTGGGATTGGGCGTCAGCCTGGCAATCTTCCTTATTTTCGCCAGCTACACGATCCATAAAATTAGCGGGCTGGAAGACTTTCAGGTAAACGTTGTGCAAAAAAACCGCAAAGCTTCCCTTCAACTTTTGCGGCTACAGGACGATACCTACCAGCTTGCTGTATCGCTTCGTGATATGACGCTGCCCGAGAGCCGCTATCCCATTTTTTATTGGAAGGGTGAGTTCACGCGGGTGCGGCGGGACATGGATGAAGCGCTGCGCCTGGAGGCAGAGTATAGCGCCAGCACCGCGGCTGGCGACGAAAAACGCCGGCAGTTGCGCGATGTGTTGGACGACTTCTGGCTCAGCGCCGATCTAGCTTTCCAACTTGCCGACGAGGGCCACGAGGCGACTGCACGATACATGATCCGCTCCGAGCTCGAGAATAAGCGGGACAGCATCTCCGCCATCATCTCGCGCTTGTTGGCGCTCAACGATCAGGCTCAAACCGAGGCCGGCCAGCAAGTCAGCCTGGTGTACGGCAAAGTCAAGCAAAACATTCTTGCCCTGATCGGCATCCTCTTCCTGGTAGTGTTAGGTACGGGGCTCTACACGCTGGGAGCCAACAGGAAGACCTTCGATCGCTTGCACCACCTCGCCGAGCGGCTGCAAACGCAGTCTGAACAACTCCGCATGCTTTCCTGGAATTTGATCGACGTTCAGGAAAAGACCCTACGGCAAGTGGCGCGCGACCTTCACGACGAATTCGGGCAGATCCTGACGGCCATTGGCGTCACCCTCGGCCGTGCCAGTCAAAAGGCCCTGGACAAAGATCCGGTGTTCGTCCAGGATGTAAAGGCGGTCAAGAAAATCGTGGAAGACACGCTCCAGTCGGTGCGCTCGGAATCACAGATTTTCCGCCCGGCGATTCTGGACGATTTCGGACTGGCGCAAACGCTGGAGTGGTTTGTCGAGCAATTCTCGCGGCAGACCGGTATCCTGGTGCACTACAAGGGCAAGCTCTCGGATGGCTTCTTCCTCCCCGAAGACGCCATTCACCTTTATCGAATCGTCCAGGAAGCTTTGAACAACGTGGCCCGTCACTCCGGCGCCAAGGAGGCCTGGGTGACGGTGGAAGAGGAAGTAGGCAGTTTGAGCCTTGAAATCCGGGACAACGGAACGGGGTTCGTCATCAGCCCGGAAAGCAATCGAGTGGCGGGCCAGGGAATCGGATTGATGGGGATGCGAGAAAGGGCCGAGCACCTGAAGGGCTCTTTTTCCATTAGCTCATCGCCACAGAAGGGAACAGTGGTAAGCGTCCACGTTCCCCTGCAAAGGCCGTCCCTTGACCACGCCGTCCAAGAGGTGAGTTGAACCGTGACATCCCCCAGCAAGGAAAAGCAGATTCGAGTCCTGCTCGCAGAAGATCATATTCTGGTCCGCCAGGGATTCCGGCGCATCCTCGAGGATGATCCGGGCATCACCGTGGTCGGAGAGGCGCGTACCGGTCTCGAAGCCATCGAGCAGTGCAAGGAGCTCAAGCCGGATGTGGTGGTCATGGATCTCTCCATGCCGGAACTGGGAGGGCTCGAGGCAACGGCGGAAGTGCTCAAGGCCAACCCGCAAATCAAGATCCTGATCCTCAGCATGTATTCGAATGAGGCGTACGTTCGCAAGGCCTTCGAGCTGGGCGCCAAGGGTTATATCCTGAAGAATGCCATCGAGGTCGACCTGACGCGGGCCGTCATGGCCCTGGCAGAGGGTCAAGCCTACTTCAGCCCCGGGATCTCCCATATCGTCCTGGAGAGTATGAAGGCCGGGACCTTCCAGGGTACGAGCCAGGATCCATATGAAAAGCTGACACTGCGCGAGAAGGAAGTCCTGCAGCTAATCGCTCAGGGGAAATCCAATAAGGAAATTGCCACGCTGCTTAATATCAGCGTTAATACTGTTGCCGTGCACCGCGCACGTGTGATGGAAACACTCGATCTCCACCGCACGGCGGAGCTGGTCCTCTTTGCGGTCAAGAAAGGGTTGATCCAACCGTGAGCTGGGCAGATGGGCAGATGGGCAGATGGCCAGGTGGGCGGCCTTGGAGATTGCAGCCCTCTCCCTTGGGGAGAGGGTGTCCGGGGACGGCGCCGTCATCAGCCGTCGCCGGACGGGTGAGGGGTTTCTTCCCAGCGTCGCAGAAAGAGCGAAGTCAAACGGCAAATAGCAAATGGCAAAGTTCAAATGGTTTACGATTTAGGATCTGCTAGATCTTAAACCATTTGCCGTTTGACGTTCGCCATTTGCGATTTGAATTGCTTTTGGTCTTGCATGCGGACACTGCGCTCGTTCTGCTGGTCGTGAAATTGACCCCTCACCCGTCCCGCTCCGGCTGGTGAAAGCGCCGGAGCGGGACACCCTCTCCCCAAGGGAGAGGGCTGAAAAGCTGTAATTCTATACTGGGTATTACTACTATAAGTATTTACAACTTTTTAGCTGAGTATGTCCTCTTCCTTGTTGCCTGTTGCCTGTTCCCTCTTCCCTCCTCCCTGCCCTACTGTCCCGACGGCGTTGCGGCTGCGCCCGGGATATTCAAGGCCCGGGTGACCTGCCCAGTCTTGGCTTCTGATATTTCCACATTGAACTTTTGCAGTATAGTCCCAGTGGCCTGTGCGTACTGCACTAGCGCCTTGGCATAGGTGTCACGCGCCTGGGCTTCGGTACCTTCGGCGGTAGCGACATCCCTCTCCCTTTGGATGACCATGAACGGGGTAGATTCTCCTGCTAGAAACTTCTTCTGTTCTCCCTCCAAAGTCTCTTTGAAGGCCGCTGTCGCCTCCTTCGCCGCATCGATTTGGGCACGGGCCTGGGTGACGGCAATCACTGCGTTGCGCACGTCTTGCTGCGTTTGGTTTGTTCTCTGCTGCAACTGAACCCGGTACTGGCGCTCCTGAATGAGAGCGGTAGCTGCGTCAGCCTGGGCGGCGCGGTTGCGGATGGGAATCGACAGGTTGACTCCTAAGGTATAGCTCGGATAAACGTTGCGGAACGCTTGCGAGAACGCATCGCCGGCCCCTCCCGGTACATAGCCCGCCACTCCCTGTGGACATTCCGGCTGATAGAGAGGATTGCCTCCGCAAAGGAAATGCCCGGACAGCCCCTGCGGCGCATAGCTCGCGTACACGCCCAGGAAGGGAAGCAATCTGTTGCGAACCTGTTGAATGGTGATGTCCTGGTTTCGCATGTTCAGCCTGACCTGTTCGATCTCCGGCCGATTCTTGGCTGCCAGATTAAGGGCCTCATCGAGCGAAGCAATGTCATTGGGGGTTGGCGCGGGCAGCTTATCCGTTGGCTCGATCGCGACGCCGGCCAGATCGGCGTCCACATGCTTCGAAAGCTCGGTTTTCAGTTTTTCCGCTTGCTGTTGGTATTGAGTTTGGGCGGCGATCAGGTTTTGCTGGCGCGAAGCGACTTCTGCTTTGGCGCTGGTGATCTCGCTCCCCGCCAGGTTTCCGATTTCCACTTGGAGCGTGTTATCTCGCAACTGCGTTTGCGCCCACTTGAGCGCTTCTTCCTGCACCCGGACGTTCTCGCGGTAGTAAAGGAGATCCCAATAATCGTTCACGACAGTCCCGAGGGTGGTCATGACCTGCTGCCGGAAACCAACGTCGGCAATCTTGAGGCCGTTCTTGGCAATGCGCAGGGACGCAGCATTAGCGCGGTAGCCAAAGCCCTGTAAGAGGTTCTGGCTCACAGTTATTCCCAAGAAAGAAGTGAGGTAAGGGTTGACTAACGCCGTCAGGGCGCTGGTGGTGGTCCGACTTCCGAAGGTTCCAACGACAAAGCTGGTCCCCGTCATAAAGCCCTGGCTGTAGCCAGCCGAGTAACTGTTAAAGGTCGAGTTTACGGCGGCGAGGCCGGTGAGGACGGTTGTTCCAAGGGGCGTGGTGTTTTGGTTCCAGTTCGTAGAGACAAAGAAAGAGGGATCGCAGCAGCCGGCAGAACCCAAATCAACGGCGCCGCTGGAATAGCCCGCACCGCCCGCGCCGCCGCCGCCTCCAGTTGCTCCGCTGGACGAACTCGTGCCAATGGCCCCGGCAAACAGAGCACTCGAGATCGATTCGCCCGTCACGCCGCGCGCGGCCCCACCTGCCCTGGTACGGAGATAGTCCGCCTGCGATAGAGGTATGTTGAACCGCGCGACATCGATATCCAAGTTGTTTTCGAGCGCCAGCGCAATGGCATCCGGAAGGGAGAGCCAGAGCTTGTTGTCGCGGATGAGATCCTTTAGCCGCGGAGAGTTTTCCATCCCTGGCTGGGGAACCGGGAGGGACATGAAGGAGTCGAAAATATTCGGAAATGAGTGAGTTGTTGTATAGTCATGGCTCATAATGGTCGGGGCGAATCCCGACGCCGGGACGGCAGTCTGTTGCGCCCAGACCTCGGTAGTTTGAGTCAAAGTAGCCAGGAGCCCCACCCCCAGGATTAGAACCAGACTGCGAATTGATAGCACTTTCATGACGATTTGCACTCCTTTCGGGCTTTAATTCATTCATACGTGGCCGGCGGGCCGGAAGTTTCGTAAGATAATTTCATAGTATAACCAAAGACCCCTGACGAAGCTATCAGCCTTCAGCTTTCTTGGCAAAGGTGTCAGCCGTCAGCTGCCAGCAAACCTCAGCAGAGAAGAAAATGGTTTCCCGGCTAGGACCGGTGTACCTTGGACAGGGTGTGGAGCGCCCTAACTTCGATAGCCGCAAACTAGCCAAAGATGTGGGGACGGCAGGCCGTTCCCCACAATTTGTAGGGCTAGGGCTTACCTTACCCTCCGGGGGGCGAGCGCAGAAGAGGGGACGGCAAGCCGTCCTCCTACAATTTCCAGGGGTAGGGCTTGCCCTACCCTCCGAGAGTGGAGAGTGCAGAATAGGGGACGACAGGCCGTCCCCCTACAGGCGCTCTACTCGTGCCGCAGCGCCGCCAAGGGATCGACCTTGGTAGCCCTGCGGGCCGGCAGGTAACCGGCAGCCAGAGCTGTACAAACCAACAGCCCGGCCACTGCCAGAAAGGTGAGCGGGTCCTGGGGTGTGATCTCGTAAAGATAACTGGAAAGCAATCGGCTGAGCGCCAGCGCTGCCACAGCCCCCAAACCAAGCCCGGCGATGACCAACTTCAGGCTCTGACGAATCACCAAGCCGAAGATGCTGCCGCGCGAAGCGCCGAGGGCGACTCGGACGCCGATCTCGAAAGTCCTTTGAGCTGTCGAATAGGAAACTACACCGTAGGTGCCCACCGCGGCGAGGGTCAGAGCGGCTCCGGCAAAACTCAAGAAGAGCCACATCATGGAGCGCGACTGCGAGGCTGAATCCAAAACGATTGCTTCCAAGGTCCGCACTTCGCCGACGGGCACATTCGGGTTCACACTCGAGACCAGGTCGCGAACATCGGGCCCAAAATACGCCGCCCCCGTCGAGGTTCGGGCGATCAGGTACATGGCCGTGGGTAGCTTCTGGTTGGCGTCCACCGATTGTGAGTAAGGCAAATAGATCGCCCCATCGATCCAATCCAGAGGTCTATCGGCCAGATTGAATTGGCGCACGTCTCCGACCACGCCCACCACTGTTCGCCAGCCCTTATCCCAAACCAATCGGATGTGTTTTCCAACGGGGTTTTCGCCGCGCCAATATTTCCGCGCGGTGGCCGCGCTAACGATCACGACTCCCTCGGACTTCTCGCCATCGGAAACGCTGAATCCTCTGCCCCGGCGAAGGGGAATGCCCATCAAGTGGAAGTAGTCAGGAGTGATGGCGCCGGCCCAGAGCAAGGGCGCCAGAGACTCCCCTTCCCTCAGCGGGTGCTCCTCCATCTCCGCCACGACGTAGGGCGCCTCGCCGCTCAAGGGCACGGTATTGACGGCCGCCACCTCAGAAACTCCGGGCAACTCGCGTGCTCGGCGCAAGACCTCATCATAAAGCGCTACGCACGCCGCTCGCTGTTTGCAAGACGACGGGTCGGGCGTGATGCGTACGCTGAGAACGTGTTCGCCTTGGAAGCCGGGATTCACTTCCATCAATCGCCACAGGGTCCTGATCAGAAGTCCTGCCCCAACCACCAACACCACCGCGAGCGCCACCTCGCCCACGATCAAGGAACTGCGAAGGCTGATGCCGGCGGCGTCGCTGGTGCGCTGGCCGCCGGCTCTCACCGATTCCGCGAGGCCCAGTCTCGAAGCTCGCAGTGCCGGAGCAAGACCGAAGGCCAGGCTGGTGAAGAGGGACAGGGCAGCGACAAATGCCAGTACGCGCCAGTCCATGCCGACCTGGGCGCGCCCTGGCATGTCTGCCGGCAGAAAAGTCTCGAGCGTCGAAAGCGCCCCGAAAGCGAGCGCCAGACCGAGCGCGCCACCGGCGAGCGCCAGAACCACACTCTCAGTCAGCAGTTGCCGCAGGATCCTTCCGCGCGCCGCTCCCAGCGCAGTCCGCAGCGCGATTTCCTTGCGCCGCGAAGCCGCCAGCGCAAGCAGCAGGCTCGCCACATTCACACACGCGACCATCAACACGATCCCGACCGCACCCATCAACACCAGCAATTTTGCGCGGACGTTTCCCACCAAATCCTGTTGCAAAGGGAGCACCGTGGCGTCGGCGTTCCAACTTCGCGCCATGGGATATGGAAACATGGGAATGATCTCGGAAACCATGCTGCGAATTTCGCTTTGCGCTTGCGCCAGTGTCGCGTGCGGGCGCAATCGGGCGACGACCGGCTTGAAGCCATGCTCCCAG
>Ga0187808_10000650_pt1 | contig 11255 bp, 8 predicted proteins | sample NC_wetland_sal_i_5_FD_132427 | JGI IMG/M metagenome (GOLD analysis project Ga0187808, IMG submission 132427) | Wetland sediment microbial communities from Neuse River Estuary, North Carolina, USA - ASW_3 | ecosystem: Environmental > Aquatic > Freshwater > Wetlands > Sediment | place: USA: North...
GCCGGCCAGATTGATTTCGCGGACCTTGTCACCTTGATTGTATTTTTCCAGGCGCCGTCGCGTGGCCCCAAAGGTGTTGGTTTCAAGGATTTCCGCCCCAACCTTCGCGTAGGCGAGGTGGACCTCTTTCACAAGCTGCGGCGAGCTCAGATTCAACTCGTCGAAGCAGCGGGTGAACGCAATGCCTTTCGCGTAAAGCATCGTCCCCATCGCTCCGTCGCAAACCATGGGCCGGTTTTCAATTTTTTCCAGGAAAGGTTCCCGCATGCTTCCTTTAGTTTAACACGACGGACCGGCAAAAGTTATAGGCCAAAGGGTTAAAGGCTAAGGCGTAAAGGCTAAAGGGTAAATGCTCCACCGCGCTGTAGTACTAGTTTTTAAAACGTCGTTATTTGGCGAAGATTTCTTCTCCGCGTTCTCCGCGGCCAAGGGAAGCATAGACACGGAGGTCACTGAGGCTCCGAGTTCTCCGTGTTGGGGTTCTTGAGGCACAGAAGACTCGGAGACGTTCGTTTGGTTGTGGCCGCTAGGTCGTGTGTACCACTTTTGGTGAATTTCTTCGCGGCTCCACAACGCCGCCTAAGTGGTGCTGCAAGGCCAGCCTCCACTATTTTACACTTTAGCCTTTACCCCTTACTCATTTTAACCGTCCCCAAGTACGCGACATTGGTGCATAATCCTACTGCCCGTGATTGAATCGCTCTTCCAGACTTTAACGGACTTTTTCGCCCGGTACGGCTACTGGGTGATATTCTTCGGCGTGATGCTGGAAAACGGCGGCCTGCCCCTGCCCGGTGAAACCGTCTTGCTTTTTGCAGGATTTCTGGCTTACCAAGGCGAGCTTCGACTGGTCTGGGCGATCGGAATAGCGATTGCCGGCGCGACGCTGGGCGATAGTCTCGGCTACACGCTGGGTCGTCTTGGAGGGACGGCCTTTTTCGAACGTTACGTCATGCGCTTCAAGTTCCTGGCGCGGCGGTTTGAAAATTCCAGATCTCTTTTTCTCAAGCACGGTCACTGGGCCGTGTTTACGGGCCGCTTCATCACCGGGCTGCGGGTATTCGCCGGGCCGTTGGCCGGCCTTTTCAAGATGCCCTACCCGCGGTTCTTTTTCTTCAATTTTACGGGAGCTGTGGTTTGGGCCACGGCCATCGGCTGTGTGGGTTTTCTTTTTGGAGACAACTGGGACAACCTGGTTCACGTCGTCAAGGACATCCACCGCGTCACGCTGGATCTGGTCGCCGTGCTGGCGCTAGTAGGACTCATCTTCTACTTGCGCCGGCGGACGAAACGCGGGTAGCGCGGACCCCCGGTTTTTGGGGTCCGCGGCGTGTCCAGGGGAAAAGGCCGCGGACACCAAGGACCGGAGGTCCGCGCTAAGGGGCTCCGCTCTTTATTCTCTTCAGATCGTCTATCGCCGCTTTAAAGCGGGGACTCATCTGAACCGCCGTTTCGAGCTCGGACACAGCCCCCGCGCTTCGACCCTGCTTCTCGAGAATCAGCCCCAGGAGGCGGTGCGCATGAGCTGCATCCGGCTCGTCTCCCTCGGGTTCCTGCGCCAGGTATTTCCGCAAATAGGCCTCGCCTCGTTTGAGCTCGACTCCTGACTCCAGCAAAGCGCTTGCTGCTTCAAAGTAAGGGGTAAGGTCGTCGGGGACGGCCTTTTCGGAAGCGGAGAGAACGGCATCGAGGTCGCTCCATCGCCGTTCGAAGGCAAGAACAAACGCCAGGATCGAATAGCCTTTCGCCCGAGCGGGCTGGAGCTGTACGGCTTTGCGCGCGTGCTTTCCCGCTACTTCGGTGTTCCTGTGGATAGGCTGCGTGTAAAAGCGTGCGAGCGCCGTCTGCGCTTCGTAGTTCTTCGCGTCGGCTTGCACGGCTTTGAGAAAACAATCTTCGACTTTGGCAAAGTCTTTTGCTTCCAGGGCCAGTTCAGCCTGTGCCAAGTATCCTCGCACGGGACTGAGTTTCACGAGTTCTTCAGCAATGGCCCGGGCCTTTTCCTTGTCGCCGCCCATCATGCCAGGAGCTTGATTGCTGTATTGCATCAAAGCATCCAGCGCGTCCAGGTTTTTGGGGTTACGGGCCAGGGAAGCATCCAGCTCAGCCTTGAACTTTCGGGCCAGGCTCGCCGCTACAAACATGTTGGCTCGTGCCGCCATTTCTCCGTAGACGTCCGCGAGTCGGAAGTGAAAGTCGGAGTTTCCGTCTTCCAGCGCCACCGCCTGCTGGGCGGATTTGAGCGCACCATCCAAATCTCCAAAAGCAAGCTTTATGCGTGAGAGCAGGCAAATCGCCTGGGCATCGCGCGGGTTAGCGGCAACGCCCGGCTCCACAATGGCGCGCGCCCGCTTCCAGTGGCCGGCTTCGATCAGCGCTTCGGCAGCGCCGGGATCACCAGCGGCCGCCCCCATTGCCAGAGAAACTGGAATGCAGAAACAACAAATCAGAAAGCAGAAATTAGAAATTAGAAATTGGAAACTGACAGGCTTGCCTTGTAGTTTCTGACGGGCGCTGTCGTTCTGAACTCCTCCGGCATCGTTCTGAGCCTGTCCGGTGTCATTCTGAGCCCCTCCTGTGTCATTCTGAGCGAAGCGAAGAATCTCCGCAGTCGGCGAGTTCCGGAACTGCGAAGATTCTTCGCCTCGCTCAGAATGACAGGCGCTTGTGATTTCTAGTTTTTGATTTCTAGTTTCTGATTTCTGTCGCGATGCCTTGCCTTTCACTTTCGGGTTTCGAGTTTCGAGTTTCATATTAATTCGAGATGCAGCTCGCGCCGCGCTGGGTTATCTCCTCGTTTCTGATTCCCAGTTTCTGATTTCTAGTTTCTGATTTCTAATATTTTCCCCTGAGCCAGTGATTGCGGATCGTGGTCTGCCGAGAGGTAAGGCCGGACAGGTCCTGAATCGTGTACGAGCTCGCAACGGGTGGGTCAAGGGTCAGATTGATGATTTCCTCTCGTCCTTGGCTCTCGACCGTGAAAGGGACGCTTGCCCCCGGCGGATAGGCTCTCAAGCGCTTATCCAAATCCTCGGTCGCCAGAGACTGGTCATCGACCGCAAGCAGAAGGTCATCACGTCCGAGCCCAGCACGGTCGGCGGCCCCGCCTGGCTGGACAGCGAAGATGCGGACGCCGCGGTCGTCGAGGAGGGGGGTTATCCCGATGCTTGGCGGGGAGTTTCCAGGAGCACTGATCTGCAAAGATAATCCGGCCGCACGGAGATCGTTGTTGTATGGAAGGGGCGCCGTCCCGCGCACGTAGCTGTCGAAGAACGCGGTGAAATCGCCTCCCGCAACTTCATTCACCGCCTCGAGAATCTCTTTCTCCTCGTAACCCCGGCCAGGGCCGTAATAAGTTTCCTGGGGCGCTTCGTAGAACTTGTGATAAAGCAACGACAGCACATCGAGCAGGGATTTTGCGCCCTGTGTCCTGGACTGAATCTCCAGATCCAGAAGCATGCCGAGAAGCGCACCCTTGTTGTAATAGGAGATGGTGGAGTTGGCGAAGTTGGTCTCCTGCATTTGCGGAGAGCGATCGTAGAACCAAGCGTGGAAGCTGGAACTCTCGGCCGACATCAGCGTCCGCCCAGGTTCTTCCTCCAGTGTGCGGATTTCTTCGGCCAGGCGGGAGAGGAACTGCTCCCGCGTCCACAGGCCTGAACGCAAGAGGCTGAGGTAACTGACATAGGTGGTCACCCCCTCGACAAGCCACAGTGAGGGCGTGTAAACTTCGCGGGTGTAATCAAAGGGTCCGAGTGCGGCAGGCCGCAGGCGCTTGGCGTTCCAGAGATGAAAGAACTCGTGCGCGGCCGTTTCCAGCGCCTCTGCAAGACTGCCGCTCAGACTTCCCCGTATGATGATCTGCGTGGAGTTCAAGTGCTCCATCCCATCACCCATAGAAATGTCGGGAGCGAAGTGGAGAATAAAAGTGTAGTGCTCGAAATCCGCGGCGGGCATCATGGCCATTTCCGTGTGCACAATCTTCTGGAGGCCCTCGCGCAGCTTCGAAAGATCGGTGTTATCATCACCGTACGAGTGCACAGCGACGCGTATCGTCTTCCCCTGCTCCTGGAATTGCGCCAACTTGGTTGCAGCCCAAGCTTCGAGGGGAGTATCAACCAAGCGGTCGTAATTAGGCGCATGGAAGGTCCGCTCGCTTGTGGAATCGGAAAAGCCGCTGATCAACTGCCAGCCTTGTGGCGCATCCACGGTCAGCGTGACCGGGTCGGGCTTGTGCCCTGCGACATACATGAAGATCGAGGAGCCGTTCAAGTTGGCGTGCGTGCTGTCAAACTGCGAGAAGGTTCCGTTGAGGTCGTTGGCGAAAACGCGGTAACGCGCCTTTACGATTCCGCCGGCCTGGTGAAGATCTACGCGCCAAGTCTGCTTGTCGAGATTGGTCCAGGGCAGCGACTGCCCTTGCGCTCCGGTGGCTACGAATTCCTGCACGTTCTTGGCGAAGTCGTATATCGCGTAACGGCCGGGAGACCAAGCCGGCATGGTAAAGTCGAGGAAATCGCCCGCGACCTTGCCGGCCGTGATCTCGACGGTCACAAGATGCAAGTTGGGATGCGTCAGGAGTAAGTGATAATCCAGTTGTAGCGGCGCGAGAACAGGTTCTTCAGCAGCCCGCACTTCCCCCGCCAAAGTGCTCAGCAGCAGGGTAGCCAACAGGCCGGCCAGGTACAATCCGGCCTTACCGCCTGTGGTTCTCTTGAATGGGTTTATGGTCAGTCTCCTCTCCAGTGCTTCATACGCATTGACGAATTTCGAACTAGTCCTTATTGTAGCCCAAAACCGGTCTCGAACAGCGTGGCCACAATGAGTCTGCTCCAACGGTACGCGCGTTCACTTCGCGCTCTTGATGTTTCTCCCGAAATTGAAGCAGGGTCCGACGGAGAAGCGAGTGGTAAACCGGCCATCTTTCAGGAGGTCACTGAACAAGTCTCGGGCTTGCACTAGCCTCGCCACGTGGGCAGGTAACTTTTGAATGACACCACTGGTTGGGATCCAGCCGGCCGACATCAAAGCGACGACTGGACGGCGAGTTGCCCCCCCACAAGCCGTATGGGTACGGTGTGCCGCTCAAATTCCTCATCGCGCGTCCCCGGCCCCCCATCCCCCAAATTTCTTGTCAGGCCTTAAAACAAGCTTATGAACAGTAGCTTGGTCAACCGCCGCATCACTGAAGGGCATGGGAAAGCTCCGGCCGTAGTACCAGGCTTCGACCTGGTCTTTGTAGTAAGGACTGAACACCTGACCGGATTCGCCAACCGTAATGTTCTGCGCTGAATGGTCGAAGTCTGAGAAATCGACAACCATGCGCATGGACGGACCGTGGCGGGCGGTTGTGGCTTTCACTGTGGTAGCAGTCCCTGCCTGGGGAAAGGGGCCAACATCCAGCAGCCTACCCAACAAAGGGATGCCTTGCCCCAGTGGATGGTGAAAGGTCAGGAGGATGGTATTACCCCACTTCCAGGCGTCGTGACTCCGATTACCCACCAGGCTGGGGATTTGCTTTATTCCTTCTTCGAGACTCTTCATCAGGGTATCCGCAAAGGAAGAATCGCCGGGCGGGAGCCAACGTGTCCAGTTGTTTGCCAACACGTTCTGAAGGAACACGGTGCCCATCCCCCAGTGGGACCCCGGGAACTCGCCGCCCAGTTTGGGTTTGAGGATGCGTTCCAGTAAGGCACGGCGGGTGACTTCGCAGACCAAGGTGGCGGCAGAGTCCATCCTAGCCTCATAGTCCCAATGGCTCAGGAGGCTCAGGGCATACTGGGCGTCGGTGCCTTGCGGCTGCTGTTGCAGGCCGGCTTTGAAGAGTTGTTCGGCGAGCCACTTGTCCTCCAGCGTGAGGATGTCGGTCTGTATGCTCAGCATGTCGTCAACGGTGAAAGCGTTCCCGGCGCGAAGCAGTTGGAAAATGCGCGCGGTTCGAAATGGAGGGTCCCAGCGGTTGGTGATGAAATAGGGATAACCGTCAGGGACAACGCGGCCATTCGCCGTGGCGATCATCCCACTTGCAGGGTTGTAGGAATGCGGAAGATCCTCGAACGGAATGTAGCCCACCCAGTCGTAGTCGTCCGTACTGCCGGGCGCCGGTACCGCGCCGGTGCCCTGTTTCCGGATGGGCACCCATGCTGCCGCATAGTAGCCGATGTTTCCATCCAGATCGGCATACACAAAATTCTGCATCGGTCCCGTGTAGTCGCGCAAGGCGGCGGTAAACTGCTCCCAATTCTGAGCCATGCCCATTTTGGATGCGCCCTTGAATAGTGAGGAGAGTGCATGTGGCTCCAGCGCTGTCCACTGCAAAGCCAGTTCCCGGCCACAGTCGTTCGAGACGATAGGGCCATGGCGCGTTATTTTCACCTTCAGTCGGTGATCCTGTTTCCCTCGGACCCTGATGACTTCCACCCGGACTTCGGCATCCACCCAAGCGCCGTTGTGGAGGTACTTTTCGGGAGAGCCGGGTTCAAAGGTTTCCGCGTACAGGTCCTGGACGTCTGGACCCGTATTGGTCATACCCCAGGCGATTCTCTCATTGTGGCCAATTATCACATTCGGCAAGCCAGGCAAACTAACTCCACTCACGTTCAGGCCGGGCGCCTTCAAATGAATCATGTACCACACGCTCGGGATACTGTGATCGAGGTGCGGGTCATTGGCGAGTAACGGCTTGCCGGATTGAGTGTGAGCGCCGCTAACCACCCAGTTGTTGCTTCCCAATCCTGGGTTGCTCTCGCCACCTGCGGAGAGCAGCGCCATCAAGGTGGGATCAAGCTCAAGCAATCCCCCTCCTTGGTTAAGGAGGGGAGCCATTTTCAGCCCCGCCCGCGGCGCGTGCAGCCCGTTCAAGTCGAGCTCGCTGCAAGTCGGCGGTGGATACACCGCTTTCCACTGCGGCGGCACTTTGCCTCCGCGAGGCAGCTCCGCCACTGGCTCATCCAGTGACGAGTGGTCCGGCAAGGCGTCGGCGAAAAGTTCAGGCCCCAGCTTTGCCCGTAGGCGTTCGCGCCCCAAATCCAACCCCCAAGTCGTGCTGAGGGTTTTGGCCATATTCAGCACCACGCCTAGGGAATCGACTTCTGTCCATGGTCTGGGCCGGTAATTGAGCAGAAGGAATTCAATGGGCAAGCGCTGCTGGTGACTGGCGATGAAAGCGTTAACTCCTTCGGCATACGCGGTGAGTGGAGCGCGCGCCTCCGGGCCGAGTTCGGCCAAGGCGCGCTCGGAGACTTGCCGGAAACCCAACGTGCGGTTCTCAACGTCCAACCGCAGCGCCCTATCGCCAAAAACTTCTGAGAGTTCTCCCTCCGCCAACCGCCGGCTCAAGTCCATCTGCCACAGACGGTCTTGAGCCGTGACGTAGCCTTGTGCGAAGAACAGGTCTCGGAGCGACGAGGCGCGGAGGTGAGGAACGCCGCGCGCGTCGCGCAACACCTCGACAGGCGCTGAAGGCCCGATATACTGGATCGTCCCATCAACCCAGCCAACTCGAATCGTCCCATCGAGTTGGGGAAGGCTGGCGCGAGCGCGCCAATACAGCCACCCACCCCCGCCCACAATGACGAGCAGAACTAGAATGACCAGTGCAACGATCAGTCGCTTGATAATTTGCCGCATGGGTGCAAACCTCAGTTTCGCTTGGACCGGATCATGGTACTGAAAATCACCTGCCCTGGCAAACTTCCGAATTCGGAACGGCCCACGAAAAGCAAAATGAGGATGCATCTTAGGAGTAATCTAGACTGTTCGACTCTCGACTCCTCGACTCTCGACTCTCGACTGCACTAAGATGGCATGCATGGACTTTTTTCTGCCGGCTTTGACTGTCAACTGTCCACTGTCGACTGTTAACTGCTCTTCGAACCATCTGCCGCGACTTCGCGCAGTCATTGCGGTTGCGCTTTTGTGCGTGGCTCTTTCCGTGCCCTTCGCCTATGCGGCGGATCGGCCCTCGAAACCGCGCACCTCTCCCGCGCTTAACGCGCGCATCGATCAAATCCTTCGTTCGAGCGCCGCCGCGCGCGGTTTTTGGGGCATCGACGTGGCTGAACTTCCGAGCGGCAGAATTCTCTTCAACCGTGACGCGCAACACCTCTTCCACCCTGCCTCGAACATGAAGTTGTTTACCACCGCCGCGGGGCTCGAAAAGCTCGGTCCAGATTTCGTTTTCCGCACCACGGTGGAAAGCGAGCCCGGACAGGATGCGCAAGGAATCGTGCCGCGCCTTTACCTTGTTGGGAGAGGAGATCCCACATTTTGCGGAGACGTGTTGCCGCCGCTTCCGGATCCGGCCCAAGCCCGAAACTATACTTGCACAGCTCTCGAGGATATGGCGGCGCAGGTAAGGGCGCGCGGCGTGCTGGAGGTTTCAGGCCCACTGGTCGCGGACGACAGTTATTTTGATTTCGAGCCGTTCATCCACGGCTGGGCGGAAGAGGATCTGTTGTGGGGCTACGGGGCGATGGTGTCGGCTCTGGCGTTCAATTCCGATGCTCTGCTACTGCGAATCAAACCCGCATTGAAACTCGGTGACCCTGCCCAGGTCTCGCTCTACCCCTTCGCAAACTATTACCAGCTCAATAACAGCCTCGTAACTGCTGGGGCGGGAAGTGAGAACCACCTGTTCGTTGAACGCGGGCTGGATTCCATGCGCCTGGACGTTTGGGGGCAAATCCCACTTGGCGCGGGTGAGACGGACGAACGGGTGGCCATCGCTCATCCGGCGGAGCTGGTGAGCGAACTTTTCCGCCAGGCACTCGAGGTTTCCGGCACGGTGGTCAAAGGCGGAGTCCAGATTCGGCAGGTCACACGCCTTGAGGCGGCTTTAGCCAACCGCACTCCTCCCCAAGCTTCTCCGCGCGTGGTCTTGGCAGAGCATGATTCTCTGCCGTTGCGGGAAATCGTGAAGGAAACTAACAAGGACAGCCGGAATTTTTATGCCGAAATGCTTTTGCGCACACTCGGCCGCGAGGTGAAGCATCGTGGCCGCCTCGCGGACGGCTTGGACGTGCTCAACGAATTTGCCCGTGAAATAGGCGCCGAGGCGGGCGAGACGGTGTTTGCCGACGGCTCAGGCCTCTCGCGCGATGATTTGGTGGCGCCTGAAACTATAGGAAAGCTATTGGTCCATATGGCGAGCGGACCGTATTTCGAAGTATTTCGCGATTCCCTGCCGGTGGCCGGCGTGGACGGGACATTGGCTGGTCGGTTCAAGGGGACACGCCTCAAGGGAAGAATCCACGCTAAGACGGGCACCCTCGAGGGGGTGAACGCCCTTTCCGGCTATATGGATCTTCCTTCCGGTAAGCGACTCGCCTTCTCCTTCATTGGAAATAGTCTCCCCCTCGAGGAAACGCAGGGCGAAGCTACCCTCGACCAAATTGCTTTGAACGTTTATGATTGGTTCTCGCGCCGAAGGCGGTAACTTGAAGCGCGGCAGCATAACTTGCGGGGCCGCCGCCATTTTCTAAATCGAAATCGCGACACACTTATGGAAAACCCTAATATCACCACGACCAGCGGATTAACCCAGAAGCAGGTCGATAAACTCAAATTCAAGCATCAAGAACTAACAAGGAAGATCATTGGGGTCTTCTACGACGTTTACAACGAGCTCGGGCACGGATTCCTCGAGTCTGTCTATGAGGCGGCAATGTTGATCGCGTTGAGGGAGGCCGGCCTGAAGGCCGAGACACAAGTGCCCGTTGTCGTCAATTTTCGAGGGTATCTGGTGGGGGACTTTAGAGCTGACTTGTTGGTAGAGAGCGCCGTTCTCCTGGAGCTAAAGGCAGCAAGGGCTCTTGACCCCTCACATGAAGCGCAACTCCTGAACTACTTGCGCGCCACCGAGATCGAGGTGGGATTACTTCTGAATTTTGGAGTCAAGCCGGAGTTCAAACGGTTGGCCTTTGATAACGAACGGAAGAGGCCGCAGATCAACGCCGATGAACGCAGATAAGAAAACGCTACAAAAACAAAGACCCCGCACGGAACCTTGACTCGCCCAATCGCCTTGGCCGATAGTTGTCATTTGAGCGCTTCCTTCCCGCCCTCGCCGGGCGGAGGAAATTGAGCGCCCTTGACGAAAGCGGGGGGCTTTCTCTCTTCGCCTCGACCGGCGTTAATCGGCGCTAATCCGCGGCTTAGGTTCTCCGCCCTTACCGCAGATCAACGCCGATGAACGCAGATGAAAAAACTTGGCAAATAGAGAAGAGCAAGTGAGGGCAGGACTGGTCCTAAAAGGCGGTTGGACAGAAGCCAATAGCCCGAACCGCCGTGGGTTTGTGTTTAGACAAAAGCGGTTGAAAGCTTACATTCGAGGCTTTTGCTCTTTGTTTTTGTCTTGATCTGCGTTCATCAGCGTTAATCTGCGGCCAATGCTTATGAAAGTTGTAACAATCTTCGGAAGTTCGCTGCCCGGCGAGGTGAGCCAAGCTTACGCGGAAGCACGGCAACTGGGGAAGTTGCTGGCGGAAGACGGGTTCGCCATCTGCAACGGCGGATACCGAGGATTTATGGAAGCTTCGGCGCGTGGGGCTCGAGAGGCAGGTGGCCATACCATCGGCGTCACCTGCGAGATTTGGCCTGGCAAGGCGAATCCCTGGATCATCGAAGAGGTTCGCACAAAATCGTTCTCGGAACGCATCATGACGCTGCTGGAGCGCGGCGATGCCTACGTCGTCCTCCCAGGGGGGACGGGGACATTGGCGGAATTGGCGCTGGCGTGGGAGATGATGAACAAGGCTAGCCTCTCGAAGACCGTGGGTGGGAATAAGCCCTTATTGGTGATGTCGCCCTACTGGCTGCCGGTCATTACGTGTCTTGAACAAGAAGGGCAGCTCAACTCCGCTCAGAAGGAACGGCGGTCACCGGCGATGGAAATCGTGACGCTGGTGACAAGCCCCGAGCAAGCGGTCGAATACTTGAAGAACAACCTGGAGCCGCGGAGCGGCGGCAGAGAGTAGCCCGCGGCGTAAGAACGTCTGGATTAATCCGTGGACAGACAAAGCGGTTTCACGCAAAGTCGCAAAGTACGCAAAGGTCGCAAAGCAAAGAAAGGACTTCGCCTTTACGCTTCTTCGCGCCTTTGCGGCCTTGCGTGAGCCGTTTTGATTTTTTCGCACGTTCTCACGCCGTGGGCTATTCTCTGTCGGCCCTTCGGGCCTGCCAAAAACCATGGCTGATGAAAAGGAACCACAGGCCGCTGTCACTGTGACTGCGCGGCCCTGGCATGTCATAAGAAA
>Ga0187808_10000651_pt1 | contig 11250 bp, 11 predicted proteins | sample NC_wetland_sal_i_5_FD_132427 | JGI IMG/M metagenome (GOLD analysis project Ga0187808, IMG submission 132427) | Wetland sediment microbial communities from Neuse River Estuary, North Carolina, USA - ASW_3 | ecosystem: Environmental > Aquatic > Freshwater > Wetlands > Sediment | place: USA: North...
GAGCCGGAATATCGGACTCGAGAAACTCGGCCTCGAGCTCGATCGCGGCGGCTTCATCACGATCAACGACTCGTTCCAGACCTCAATCCCGAGCATCTATTCGATCGGCGACGTCGTCCGCCCGCCCCTGCTCGCGCACAAGGCCAGCGCCGAAGGGATTGCCGCGGTCGAAATCATGGCCGGCGTGCGCGAAGCCGGTTTCGACCTGCTCGCGATCCCCGCATGCGTCTACTGCGAGCCCGAAGTCGCGACCGTGGGATTGAGCGAAGCCGACGCAAAAGCGCGCGGCATCGAAGTGAAGGTCGGCAAGTTTCCGTTTCGCGCTATAGGCAAGGCGGTTGCGATCGGCCAGACCGCGGGCTTCGTCAAGATCGTCGCGACCAAACAATACGGCGAGGTGATCGGATGCCAGATCATCGGACACGCCGCGACCGATATCATTTCCGAAGTCGTGCTCGGCAGGGCGCTCGAGACCACCACCGCCGAACTGGGCAAGACCGCGCATCCGCATCCCACGATGTCCGAAGCGATCATGCAGGCGGCTTTGGCCGCCGACGGCGAAGCGATAGACTTGTGACGATAGACGCGCGCGGAGCACTCACCGTCGCCGATTTGGGTGTGGTCGGCTACGACGCCGCGCTCGAGCTGCAAAGCGCGATGCTGGCGGCGCGGCTGGACGGCGCCGTCGGCGATACGCTCCTGATGATGGAGCATCCGCACGTCTTCACGCTGGGCCGTGGCGCGGACGAACGCTTCATCGTCGCCAATCCGGCGGGCGTGCCGATTCGGCGGGTTTCGCGCGGCGGGCAGGTGACCTATCACGGCCCCGGACAACTGGTCGGTTATCCGATTCTCAAACTCGAAGGGCGCGCCCGCGACGTTACGAAGTATCTTCGAGACCTCGAGGCGGCGATGATCGACGCGCTGGCAAAATTCGCCGTCAACGCCGTCCGCCGCGACGCGATGACCGGCGTCTGGGTCGGCTCGCGCAAGATCGCGTCGATCGGCGTCGGGATCCGCCGTTGGGCCACCTGGCACGGCTTCGCACTGAACGTATCCACCGACCTCAGCTTTTTCGATTCGATCGTGCCCTGCGGTATCGAGGGATGCCGCATGACCTCAGTATGCGAGCTGACCAGTCGCGCCGTGTCGGTCCGCGAGTTCACCGAAGTGATGCGCGAGAGTTTCCGCCGCGTATTCCACTACGATGAGATAGTTCTTGCCGGCCCGTCGGATATGGTGCCGGCGCCTCAATTGATGGCTGGCGATGGTTGAACGGAAACATCCCGACTGGATTAAAGTTCGCGCGCCGGTGTCGCCCGAGTACTTTCGCACCAAGGCGATTCTCGGCGGGCTCAAGCTGCATTCCGTCTGCCAGGAGGCGTGCTGCCCGAACATCGGCGAATGCTTTTCGCATCGCACCGCCACCTTCATGCTGATGGGCGACGTGTGCACGCGCAATTGTCCGTACTGCGCAGTCGCGCATGGCAAAGTTCGTCCGCTGGACGGCGACGAGCCGCGGCGAATTGCGGATGCGGTGGCGCGCCTCGGACTGCAACACGTCGTCGTCACCTCGGTCGATCGCGACGACCTGCCCGATGGCGGCGCAGCGCATTTCGCAGCCACCGCGCATGCAATCAAATCGATGGCATCGGCAGCGCGCGTCGAAGTGCTGGTGCCGGACTTCCAGGGATCGTTCGCCAGCGTCGACACCGTGGTGCGCTCGCCAATCGATATCTACAACCACAATATCGAAACGGTGCCGAGCCTCTATCGCTCAGTCCGGCCGGGGGGAAATTACGCTCGATCGCTTGATGTCCTCCGCCATGCCAAAGACTCCGCCCGCCAGCTCGGCAAGCCGATGTTCACCAAGGCGGGCGTGATGCTCGGGCTTGGCGAGAGCAACGGCGAGCTGCTCGACGTGCTCCACGATTTGCGCAGCGTCGGATGCGACATCCTCACGCTCGGGCAGTATCTACGCCCCTCGGCGGAGCACATTGCCGTGGCCAGATACGTGCCGCCGGCGGAGTTCGCGGAGTTGAAAACGGCCGCACTCGCGATGGGGTTCCATCACGTCGAGTCAGGGCCGTTGGTGCGCAGCTCGTACCACGCGTGGGAGCACATCAACTAAAGCGACGCGGAATCAAAAGCATCGCGCGTCAACCAAAGTACCGCAGAACGCGGGTTCAAAAAAGCAGCGCGCCGCGGGCATCTCAGCCTCGCGGCGCGCCAATCCTTAAATCGCCCCTGGCTTTCAGGACCAGCTTACCACTGTTCCTCGTGGAGCTTCTTGACATCGTGCGCGCGCGTTTGCAGGTACGCGTCCTGAACAGCACCGTAGAGATCGATCGCATAGCGATCGGCTTCCTCGAACTGGTTTAGATGCAGCGAGCGATAGTTGATCGCTTCAACCAGGCGCTGCCCAGTGTTCACCGTGACCGACACCCACAATGGCACCAGGTAGTTGATCGGATCCATCGCGCCGTCGGCGACCAGGCCCACCGTGTCGCCGATCGTCGAAGGTCCCAAAAACGGCCACATCACGTACGGACCGGTCGGGATGTCGTAGTAGCGAATGGTCAGACCGAAATCGTTGGGATGCTCTTTGAGCCCAAACCAAACGTCCGCGGGATCGAACAAACCGGCCAATCCGATCGTCGAGTTGATTCCAAAGCGGGCGACTTCGCCGCCGGCCTCGGCCAGCTTGAGCTGAAACAGGTTATTGGCAAAACGCGGGATAACCTGGACGTTGTCAAAGAATCTGCCCACGCTCTCACGCACCGGCTGCGGCGCTACGGTGGCGTATCCGCTGGCAATGGGGCGCAGCACCCAATCGTCGAGCTTCAAGTTGAAGGTGAACATCGGCTCGTTGAATCCAGACAAAGGATCCGCATAGCCGCCCTGATTGCTCTCCCCCGGTGGCTGAGTAGACCCGGTGGCCGCCGCCGACTGGGCCCGGGCAGGAGGGTTCTGCGGCATCGGAGCGGCACCCTGGCTCAGCGCCGGGGTGGCAAACAAAACGACCGCAAGCAGCGGCGACGCGAGCATCATCCAGCGCGCGCCTATCCTCTCTATTTGGTTCGAACCAGATCTCATTTGCCTCCCCCTGGCGGTGTCGCCTTAAAATCTCCGGAAAAAGGGTACCTTTCCGGACTCAAGGAATCCATACCTGTTAGTGGTTCGCCAGGCTTGCCGCAAGGGCGGCCTGTTTACTCTTCAGGTCGCTAATCAGGGTGGCGTAGCCCTGGTTGTTCATCACGCGATTAAACTGATTGCGGTAGTTCGCGATGATACTGATCGCGTCCACGGTCACATCGTAGATCTTCCAGGTGTTGCCCTCCTGAATGAGGCGGTAGTCCACATGGATCGGGTCCTTGCCCCCCGGCTGCACGATATCGGTGTTGACCTGCGCATACTGGGGCCCGTCGCTCGTCACCTTGAGGAACGTGACTTGCTGACCGCGGTAGTCGTTAATCTTGCTCAAGTAAGAATCCTCGATAAAAGCGACGAACGCGGTGGTGAACTCCTGCTGCTGGTCGGGCGAGATCTGTTTCCAATGGTAGCCGAGCGCCGACTTCGCCATCTCGGTGAAATCGAAGGTCGCGGAGACGATTTGGCGAAGCTTGTCCTGGCGCTGGGCGAGCGGAGTTTGATTGTCGCGGAGCACGCTAAGCGACTGGTCGACGGTGGTCCGCACGACGGACATCGGATCGTCGGCCCAGGCGGGGGCCAGAAAGCGCGACGGCGCAAGGCTGACGATGAGCGCGGCCGTCAACGTGAGCATCGCGATCGCGCGCTGCGGCAAGATTCGGTGGACGGAAGTTGGCGTCGTCATATACATCATTCGGTCATTTCTCCGATTTTCCAGGCTTCTGCTCCTTCTCCGAACTGTTGATCAACTGGCCAATGGCATCCTCGAGCACAAATGCCGACTGGGTTTGCCGAATCGTGTCACCGTCTTTGAGGATACGGTCGCTGGGGCCGAGTTCAATCGTAACGTACTTGTCGCCAATAATCCCACTGGTCTTGACCGCGGCGATTGCGTCGGCGTCGATCTGCACGCCCTTGTCGATCCGCATCGCGACTCGCGCGCGATTGTCCTTGAGCCCGATTTGCATAACTTTACCGATCTGCACGCCGTCGAGCTGAACCTGATCCCCGGACTTCAATCCCGAAATGTTATCGAAACTTGCGTAGAGCGTGTACCCCGGCTTGGGCAGCAAAGTGAGTTTACCCAGCGACAGCGACAGAATCGCCAGCGCGATAATCCCGAGGATCGCGAAAATCCCGACGACAAGCTGCGTGGTTCGAGTTGCGTACATAGTCTCTGCTTCAGCCCGCAAGGGCTGTTTCATTCTCCTCGTCGGAGGCCCGGCCCGCCAAAAACCGCTTGAAGACCTCGTTGTCGGCCGCCATCACCTCGGCCACCGTGCCGTTGAGATGAGTGCGGCCATTGTGGAGAAACGCCACGCGGTCGGAAACCTCAAAGACCGCCGGCACGTCGTGACTGACCATAACGGCGGTCAGGTTAAAATTCTTCTGGGTGCGCCGGATAAGTTCGTGAATCGCGCCAGTGCGCGAGGGATCGAGACCCGTGGTTGGCTCGTCGAGCATGAGGATTTTCGGACGCCGCACCAGTGCGCGCGCGAGCGCGGCGCGCTTCTGCATCCCGCCGCTCATCTCGGAGGGATACTTGGATTCCATCCCTTGCAGGCCAACCGCTTTGAGCGTTTCATGCACGCGCTGGGCGATCTCGGCGCGAGTGAGCTTTGATTTCTCGACCAGCGGGAACGCGACGTTGTCGAATATCGACATCGAGTCGAACAGTGCGCCGGCCTGAAACAGCATGCCGAATTTTTCGCGTACCGCGTCCAGGCCGGTCGCGCCAAGCTTTGTCACTTCGAGGTTGTCGATCACAATCGTGCCCGAGTCCGGCCGCAGCAGCAGGTTGAGATGCTTGAGCAGAACGGTCTTGCCGGATCCGCTGGGACCGACGATGGTCGTGATCTGGCCGGCGGGAAAATCGAGCGTAACGCCATCGAGGACCTGCTGGCGGCCGAAGCGTTTGCGAAGATCACGCACTTCGATCGCATTGCCGGCGCCTGCCGGGTTGCTTTGTTCGTTGCCGTCGCGACGGTTGATTTCAGTTTGGCTCATCGATTGTCGATCGCTACGGCGTTATTACAAAAGTATAGACGTAAGAAAATAGTCGAATGCAAGAATCATGGCGCTGGACAACACCACGGCTTCGGTGGTGGCGCGGCTGACCCCGGTCGCCATCCGTTCGGCGTGATATCCCTTGTAGCAACAGACCCACATTACGATCACGGCGAAGACCAGGGCTTTGTAGATGCCGGTCATGATGTCGTGGGCGTCCATGTTGGCGGCGATACCGTTGAAGTACGCCCCCGACGGGGCACCCATCAGGCCGACGCCGACCATGTAGCCGCCAAAGATTCCAACCACGTCGAAGATCGAGGTCAGCAGCGGGAAACTGATCAGGCCGGCGAGCATGCGCGGCGAGACCAGGTACTGGACCGGGTTGATCGCCATCACGGTGAGCGCGTCAATCTGTTCGGTGGTTTGCATCGAACCGAGTTCCGCCGCCATCGCGGAACCGGCGCGCGCCGCGATCATCAGGGCGGCAAGAACAGGGCCAAGCTCGCGCACCAGAACCAGGGCAACGACCGTGCCCAATGCGCTGTCGGAGCCAAAGCGGCGCAGCGTGTTGTAACCCTGCAGACCCAGCACCATCCCGGTGAAGCCGCCGATTAAGACGATGAGAAACAACGATTCGGCGCCGATGATTCGTATCTGCCGAATCCACAGCCGCGGCTTAAACGGTGGCAGCAGAACATAAAACACTGTGCGCAGCAAAAAAAGAACGAACACGCCGAGCCGGGCGACGCTATCGATCACAAGCGCGCCAAGCCGCTCAATCATTTCCACGATCGACAATCCGTTTTTCAATTTTTAGTGATGAGCAATCCCGAGCCGGGCCAAGTGGTTTTGAGTATGCGTGGCGGATCCGGCGCGCTCGAACTCGGCGAGATCGGCGATCACGTCGAGATCCAGCGCGGGCCGCGCAAGTCGCAGCACTTTAGCCGGAAGATCGGAGTTGCGGCAATCCTCGAGGTGGCGCAGCAGGCTCATTCGGCCGAATCGAGTCGGCACGGCGCCGGCCGGTGAGCGGCAAATGATGTTGGTGCCCGAGAAATCATGCGAGGGCACCAGCACCACGCCCCGTCCGGTGGGCATCGCGGCGAACACTGCGTCTATGTCTTCGGGCGCGATCAAAGGGAGGTCGGACAGTACCGTGCAAACAGTTCGCGCACCATCGGCAATCAGCGCCGAGGTGGCAAGTCCGACGGCGACGTTGAGGCCGCGCGGAAAATTCTCGTCGATGGCGAGTGCACCGGCAGAGCGCGCCAGCGCGAGCAGGCCCGCGTCCGACGTGACCACGGCGACGTGGTCGGCGGCGGCTGCGCCAAGCGAGGCTGCCAGCACGTCGCGAAACATCGCCTCGGCCAACGCCCGGCGCTCGCCCGGCGGCAGCAGCGGCGCGAGCCGGGTCTTGGCGAATTCGAGTTGCTTGGCGGCGATCAGTATAAAGCGCACGGCGTACCTTTATAACCTAACTCGCAGCCGACGGAAACGTCGTGACTTGCGCTCGCAGCCGGGAAAAATTTACCGGCTTCGCGCCATCAGGCGCGCCCAATGACGACCGGCTCCAGACTGCTTGACACCGTTTCCGTGCTCGCTTCAACATGGATGTGTAGATTTTCCTGTCGCTGGTCCGAACATTGCTCAATTGGACCCCTTGCCAGTTCTTGGAGGAACCTCAGCGATGAACAGGAAGCGAAACTCAATAGCCCGCAACGGGCTGATGATCGTGGCCGGCGCGATGATCGTGATAGGGGCGGGATGCCATCACCAGACTGCCGAGGATTTTCTTGCCGCGGGCGACACGGATATGCAGGCGACGAAGCTCGCCGAGGCGGAAAAGGCTTATCAAGAGGCGGTGAAGCTCGCGCCGAACGATCCGCGGACCCATATCGCGCTGGGAAATCTCTACGTATTCGAGCACAAGCCGGGCGACGCACAGGTTGAATTCATAAAGGTCCTCGAGATCGATCCAAAAAACGCGGCGACCCATGTCGCGCTCGGCAACCTCTATAGCGATCAGAACCAGTTCGGACTGGCCGAAAATCAGTACCGTGCCGCGGTAGCGCTCGAGCCAGACCGCGCCAACTACTACCTCGATTTGGGCGAGATACTCCGAAAGGAAGGCAAGACCGCCGAGGCGGAAGATCAAATCCGCACCGCAATCGGTCTCAGCCCCAAAGACGCCAAGGCCCACCTGGCACTGGCAAATCTGCTGGCGACGGAGCCGACGCGCGCGACTGAAGCCAACGCGGAGTTCGACGAGGTGCGAGCACTCGACCCCAAGCTGCTGCCCGCGCCCGCCGCGACCCCGGCTGCAAGTGCGGCGCCCGCCGTCGCCACGGCGACGACAGCGTCGGGCGGCGCGCCCCAGATTAAGCCGCTCAACAAGCTTTTCCTGTTGACGAAAACTTCGCCGGTATATCAAAATCCCGACGACACCAGCGCCACCATCGGCCAGGTGCACCGCAGGAAGTACGTTCACGTCACGGGAATCACGGGCGACTACCTGCAGATCAGACTCAGGAATGGCACGCTTGGCTACATACCGGTAGCGGCCGCGGAGTAGATGCGGCGCGGCGCGCGAGTCACTTTATCGATAGCTTCGAGGTGAGCGACAATGGCGGGAAAAGATATCGTCACGCGTGAAGTGACCTTCGCGGGCCGTGCCTGCGCGCTCAAGGCGTATGTGGCAGAGCCGGCGGGAGTCGAGCCATCGGCGGCGACGATCGTAGTCCAGGAATGGTGGGGGCTGAACGAGCACATCCGCGACGTCGCCCGACGACTGGCGCGCGAGGGCTATTTCGCGATCGCGCCGGACTTGTACTCGCGACAGGGTCACCGGGTCGCCACCGAGCCCAATGGGGCCGCGCAACTGATGGGCGGATTGAAGAAGGAAGACGGCATCGCGGATCTTCAGACCACGGTGCAATGGCTGCGCGCGCAGCAGAGTACGCGTTCAACCCGCATCGGCATCACGGGATTTTGCATGGGTGGCAGCTACGCCCTGCTGTTGCCATGCGAGAGCCGGGAAATCGCGGCCGCGGCGCCGTTCTATGGCGAAATTCCGCCGGACGAAAAACTCCAGCATCTCGGCTGCCCGATTTTCTACGCATACGGCGAGAATGACGGATGGATCCAGCGCGCCGACGTCGATCGGCTGGCGGCGGCGCTGAAGAAGTTCGGCAAGCCGGGCGAGGTCAAGATTTACCCGGGATGCTCGCATGGGTTCTTCAACGACACTCGCGCCGATGTCCACCGCCCGGCCGAAGCGAAGGACGCGTGGGATCGCACGCTCAAGCTGTTCGCCGCAAACCTGAAAGGGTGAAGCGGGCGATCTGTATATCCTGACAGTCTCGGTTGGGCCGAAACGGCTGAGCGGATCGGCGGCGCGGCGTTAAGATCGAACGCCATCACCGTCATCTGCGCGGATATCGCCTCGACATAGGCTGCAAGCGACGAAAAGCGATCAACTCGCCAGTGCGGCAGGATCCAGATGCGGACCGGCCAGATAGACGAGACGGCCCTCGTCGGACGTGCGCTCTCGGAGCCATCGTGCGACGATCGTCATAGCCTCCAGCTCGCCGCGCTCGACGTACTTCGACTTGTATCGCTCGTAATTGCCGGCGACGAACGCCGCCACCTCGCGCGCAGCGTCCGCTGTCTCCAGATGCCGCGTCATCGCCAGCCGCCCCGACAGCACGACGTGCGCTGCGCGATCGTCCCCGGCGCCTGTCACGATCACGAGATTGTTTTCCGTCACCACCTGGCTGAGACGAGTCGCGCGATGCGCCAGCGTGGTCAGCGCCTCGAGATGGCGGCGAAGGCGAGCGGCCTCCTCAAAGCGCATCGCGGCCGCGGCCTGGTCGCGCGCCCCGGCCAATTCGCCCAGAAGCGGGCCGCTCCGCCCGCGGAGAAAACCAACCGCGCGCCGAACCCGCTCCGCGTATCTTTCCCGGTCGATACTCAGGTTGCACGGCGCGGTGCAATGTCCCATCTGGCCGTAGATGCAGGGCGAAAAATCCTCGCTCGGCTCGAGCTTTCCGCCGCAGGTGCGAAGGCCCAGGATTCGCGACAGCGCGCGAACCGAATGCTCGATGCCGCGGCGCCCGATGAACGGCCCGAGATGCATCACGCCGCGCCGCGCGCTCATCCTGGTCGAAATCGTCACGCGCGGAAACTCGTCCATCATGTCGAGCTTGATGAAATACGCGGGCGCCGCCGATTTCAGCATCCGGTTGTACGGCGGTTTCAGTTCGCGGATGAGCCGCGATTCGTCGAGCGCCGCCTCGAGCGGCGAGCGCGCCGCTTGAGTCTCGATTTTGTAAACGTGCGAGACGAGCTCCGCCGTCTTCGCCTTGACCGACTCCGTGAAGTATGAGCTGACCCGCTCCCGGAGCCGCCGCGCCTTGCCGATATAGAGCAGATCGCCGCGCTTATTGCGCATCATGTAGACCCCCGGCGCACGTGGCAGCGCCGCGATCTCCTCGGGCGGCACGTGACGTTCGATCCTCCTGCCGGTGGGTCCGCGATGATGGTCGTCGAGCAGGCGGTCCAGCCGCGTGATGCCCATCCGCTGGGCCATCTCGAGAAAAATCGAAAGCAGCTCCGCGGCCATCCGCGCGTCGCCAAGTCCGCGATGCCGTCCTTCGAGCGACAGCCCGAAATGGGCTGCGAGCAGATCGAGCCGGCGGCGCTTGAGCGACGGCATGAAGCGGCGCGACATCCTGAGCGTACACAGCACCGGGTTGGAGACGCCGATGCCAAAGATGCGGCGGTATTCGAAGTCGAGAAATCCGAAGTCGAAGGACGCGTTGTGCGCGACCATCACGCGCTCGCCCATGAACTCGCGAAACGCGGGCAGCACCTGCTCGATCGGCGGCGCCTCGCGAACCATCTCAGTCGTAATCGACGTGAGCCCGGTGATGAAACGCGGGACGCCGCCGCCGTGCGGACGGACCAGGGTCGAGAAAGAATCGGTGAGCTGCCGCCCGACCATCCGGTACGCGCCGATCTCGATGATCGTGCCCGGGCCGGCGCGTCCGCCCGTGGTTTCCAGATCGACCACCGTGAACTCGGCCCGATCGAGCCCGACGCGCAGCCGATCGCTGTGCGCCAGCCGCCAGCGCGCCGTGTCGGTATCGAAGATGAAATTCGGATCGCCGTCGAGCAGCTGGCGCACGAGTCGTGCGCCGAGCTCGGGGTCCGAGCCGGCTCCGCTCAGCAGCAGCCCGACCAACTCGCCGGCGTCGGCGCCAGCCGGCCGGGAGGATAAAAACTGGTAAAGCTTCTGCTTGGCCGAGACGCCAAAATGACGCTGACTGGCGCCCGGGATTCCCGCTTCCTCCACCCGCATGCCCTTTCGTCCCTGCTTCGCTTTATCAGGGGCGCATCGCAACGGCAACGATTCGAGCGGGTGCGGCGTATTGGGAGCTGAAAAAGTGCCAGAATTGCGGATCGTCGATTTGCTGAAAAGTGGCAATTTATACCATTGGTTGTGGTTCTGTGATGGGCATACCCCCAAGGGTAGCTTCGTTCCGTCATTTTTGTGCTTCGCGAAGGCAGGAAGAAGCGACGGGAATGATCGCTGGCCGTTGGCACGGCTAGACAGTGAATCCGCATGCGTGCGTGCGGCATCGTAACTGTTGAGCATATCCAATCGCGTAGCATGCCGGCGCGGCACAGCGTCAGGCTGAACTAGTTCATCCCTGAACTCGGATGCACAAGCACAGCGGATTTAGCAGAGCCACGCAAACGACGGACGGCTATTGGTCCGCGCGGGGAAGTCGCGTTAGAATGAATCGCCTGACAAGGAGGTTTGCCGATGGAGCGCGTTGAATTGACCCGCGAATGCGAAGGCGTCCAGATCCCGTCCGGAAACAGAATCAAGCTGGAAAAGGGACTCGAGGCCTATATTACGCAATCGCTCGGCGGAACCTTCACCCTGCAAATTCCCGCGTACGGCGGCTTGTTCCGCGTCGCGGGCAAGGACGCCGATGCGCTCGGCAAGAAGCCCGAAGACGCCGGCGCGGTGTCGGCGTCGGGCGGCGGCGATCTCGAAGCGATGGTTTGGGAGCAGCTCAAGAC
>Ga0187808_10000652_pt1 | contig 11250 bp, 7 predicted proteins | sample NC_wetland_sal_i_5_FD_132427 | JGI IMG/M metagenome (GOLD analysis project Ga0187808, IMG submission 132427) | Wetland sediment microbial communities from Neuse River Estuary, North Carolina, USA - ASW_3 | ecosystem: Environmental > Aquatic > Freshwater > Wetlands > Sediment | place: USA: North...
AGGCACTCTTGCCTGTGCTTGTTGGCCACGTCGATCAGCCTTGGTCACAGGCAAGAGTGCCTGTGCTTGGCGGCCACGTCGATCAACCCTGGTCACAGGCAAGAGTGCCTGTGCTTGGCGGCCACGTCGATCAACCCCGGTCACAGGCAAGAGTGCCTGTGCTACAAAACGCTCCATGCTAACACCTGCGCTTGTCGGTGACCAAGGATTTCTGATCAAGCGCGATTTTCTGGAACCCGCGTTTGTCTTTCGACGTATCAAGCATCAGGGCGGTTGTGTCGGGTATAGCGGCGGGAAAAAGGGACGCCCTCGCGACAGCGGGCAAGATGCCCGCGCTCCGCGAGAAGTTCGCGCCCCGAGCCTCACCTGGTAGTTCGCGCATCCAATTCGGGAGGTGACTTCATGGGTTCCTTGACGGCTCAGCTAAGGCACGTTTTGAGGAGGCTCTGGCGGGCGCCCTTTTTCACGGCAGTCACCCTGCTGACACTAACTGTGGGCATCGGCGCCAACACAGCGATTTTTAGTGTGCTCGAAGGCGTGCTGTTCAAGCCCCTGCCCTACCCCCACCCGGAGGAATTAGTCGCCGTTTTGCTCACAGCTCCTGGAATTAACCTCAAGGAGGTGACTTTATCACCATCTACTTACTTCATCTTTCGCGAGCAGAGCCGCACTTTCCAGGATATTGGTCTCTCGACGGGCTACGCGCTGAACATCACCGGCATGGGAGAGCCGGAACATGTGTCGGGCCTCGGTGTCACTGATGGCCTGCTTCCCATCCTGGGGGTCGCGCCGATGCTCGGCCGTTCGTTTACGCGCGCGGATGATTCCCCAGGTAGCGCGGACACGGTGATGCTGAGTTACGGCTACTGGCGTCGCAAGTTCGGCGGTGACCGCTCCGTGATCGGGAGGACGATCACCGTGGATGGAAAATTGCGGCAGATCATCGGAGTGCTGCCGCAGGAGTTTCGCTTCAACGATCAACGCAACCTCGCCCTGCTCATGCCCATAAAACTCGACCGAGCCAAAACGTTCTTGGGCCAGTTCAGCTACGACGGTATCGCTAGACTCAAACCAGGAGTCACGCTGGCACAGGCGAACGCCGACGTGGCGCGGCTGCTTCCCATCGTCAATCAGAGTTTTCCGCCTCCGCCCGGCTTCAGTGTCAAAATGTTCGAAGACGCGCGAATCGGGCCGAATCTTCGAACGCTGAAGCAAGACGTGGTGGGTGACGTGGGCAAGGTCCTGTGGGTTCTGATGGGCGGCCTGGGCTTGGTGTTGCTCATCGCCTGCGCCAACGTGGCCAACTTGCTTCTGGTCCGCGCCGAGGGACGCGAGCAGGAACTTTCCATCCGCGCCGCGCTGGGCGCAAGCCGCGTCCGCATTGCAGCGGAATTGTTTCTCGACAGCCTGGTCCTGGCGCTGCTGGCCAGCGTGCTGGGTTTGGGGCTGGCCTACGGAGCGTTGCGGGGCTTGGTCGCATTGGCGCCAGCGGGCCTGCCTCGCCTCGAGGAAATCGGCGTCGACTGGACAGTCGCGCTGTTCACGCTGGCTTTGTCGCTCGTCGCGAGCCTACTTTTCGGTTCCATCCCGGTCTTGAAATACGCGGGCGTTCACCTGGGAACCGGACTGCGCGAAGGCGGGCGTTCCCTGAGCGAATCCCGGAAGCGCCACCGCTCGCGCAACGTGCTGGTAACTGCCCAAGTGGCGCTGGCGCTCGTTCTGCTGATCAGTTCGGGACTCATGATCCGAACGTTCCGGGCCTTGACCGGAGTTGACCCAGGATTCGTGGCGCCCTCACAAGTCCAGACATTCCGAGTCGACATTCCCGACACACAGGTGAAAGAACCCGATCGCGTGACCCGCATCCAGGAGGAGATTCTGCATAAGATCGAAGCGGTTCCGGGCGTTTCTTCGGTAAGCCTCTCCATGAGCGTTCCCTTGGACGGCAACGAATGGACCGATACAGTTTTCGCCAAGGACCGCACCTACTCTCCAGGTGAGATTCAGCTACATAGGTTCAGATTCGTGGCGCCGGGCTTTTTCAAAACCCTGGGCACGCCGCTGATCGTCGGCCGCGATATCACCTGGAATGACATCTACAATAAGTTTCCGGTGGCCATCGTCTCCGAAAAGGTGGCGCGTGAATACTGGCACGACCCTGCAAACGCCCTCGGCAAACAGATCCGTGAAAACATGAAGGGCGACTGGCGCGAGATTGTCGGCGTCGTCGGAAACACCCGCGATGACGGCATGGATAAAGAACCGCCCAATTCGGTGTATTGGCCCATCCTCGTGGCGCATTTCGACAACAACGATATTGATGTGCGCCGCTACGTGGCCTTCTCGATTCGTAGCACTCGTGCCGGCTCGCTAAGCTTAATTAATGACGTGCGGCGGGCCGTATGGTCAGTGGACCCTAACCTTCCGCTGTCGGACGTCCACACCCTGGACTACCTCTACCGAAGATCCATGGCGCGGACTTCGTTCACCTTGGTGATGTTGGGCCTCGCCGGGGGAATGGCGCTGCTGCTGGGTATCGTGGGCCTCTATGGCGTAATTGCTTATTCTGTGTCACAACGTAGGCGGGAGATCGGCATTCGCATGGCGCTCGGGGCCCAGCATCGCGAACTCACGGGAATGTTCGTCCGGCACGCGTTGACGCTTGCCGCAGTCGGCGTTGTGTGCGGATTGGCCGCCGCGCCCGCGCTGACACGCCTGATGTCGTCTGTCCTGTTCGGTGTGAAGTCCGTCGATCCCGCGACGTACGCCGGCGTGTCGGTCGGGCTCATTGCAACGGCTGCACTTGCCAGTTACCTCCCCGCTCGCCAAGCCGCGGCCGTGAACCCCTCGGAGTCCCTGCGAGCGGAGTAGGGGTACGGCTTGCTGTCCCCCTGCTCGCCACTCGGGACCCCCGCCCACCAGTATGGGGCAAGCCCCATGGCTGTACAACTCAGCAACGAAGTCCGCCGCTTATTGCGGCTCTGCCGCCCTGACTTGCGGAAAGCCTCCGGCTTTCCGTCCAATTCCGCATACCACGCCCTCCTCCGCGCAGGCTGGAAGGCTCAGCCTTCCTGCCTGCGCGGAGGAGGTTCAACAAGTGGGGCGTCTGTCGGAAAGGGAAAGCCTTTCCGCAAGTCAGGCGGCGAAGCCGCAAGTGGTGGCCGAGTGAGGCGAACGTAATCTGACAAGCTTAGGCAAACCCTACTCCTGCACATTTACTGAGGGAAGGCAGATGGAGGTGTAATCTTCTGCCATCCTTCTCCGTTTAATGAATCCAAAAACGCAAGCAGATCGCGCTTGGTTTGCTCATCGAGAAAAAACGGTGTCAGCCGAGTATCAAGGTGAGGGTTCGGCAACCCTCCCTTGGCATAGAGATCCAGGACCTCACCGAGCGTTTTGAACCGGCCATCATGCATATAGGGCGCTCGATAGGCAAGGTCGCGCAAGGTGGGTATCTTGAATTTCCCGAAATCTCCCCGCTTCTTCGTGACCACTTCACGTCCGGGGTCGGGGTTCAAACGGTCCATCCCAATTCCCAGGTTGGCAAACTTTTCCGTGCTGAGGTTTGGGCCGGCGTGGCACTCCGCGCACTCGCCTTTACGATTGAAGAAGTCCAGCCCGTCCTTCTGTTGCTTGGTGAGAGCGGACTTGTCGCCAGCGAGGTAGCGGTCGTAGGCGGAGTTTCCTGAGACGATAGTGCGCTCGAAAGTGGCTATGGCTTTCGCGATGCGGTCGAAGCTAATTGTGCTGTCCCCAAAAGCAGCGGCGAAGAGCAGGGCGTAGCCCTTGATCCCCTGCACCGTTTGGACCACCCGATCAACGGTCATGCCCATCTCATCGGGATTCGTCACAGGAACAATAACTTGCGACTCCAGCGTGGGCACACGCCCATCCCAGAACTGAGACTTGCCCCAGGCGCGGTTGATCAGCGTGGGAGCGTGGCGCGATCCCAGCTTTCCATTCACCCCCTTCGAAAATGCGGTACTCCCCGAGAATGCATGGTCAGGCTCGTGGCAGAATGCGCACGAGACGATGCCGTTCGAAGAAAGACGGCCATCGAAAAACAATATCTTTCCAAGCTCAGCGCGTGCCGGTGAGTAGGGATTGTCTTCTGGCCACGGAATGGCCGGAAGGCCCAAAGGGAGTGCCGGCCCGGGCGCCACCGGCTCGGCCTTGCGCACGGCCAACAAAACTGGAACCAGCGTCAAAAGGAAAAAGGCTGTAAACGTAACTCGTCTCGACATGAGCGCGATCAGCGGTCCATCTCTCCTTGACTGGGCCTGAGAAAGCGGGGCATGCGTGGCGTTATGAACCGGAAACGTCGTCCAATAATCATTTTAACCAGAAGATGATCGGTGCTCTGCGTAGCGCCAACACATACCCCCAGGTTGAACTCCCAGTTGGGGCCGAAATCATAATCGATTGTTGGAACGATCTGGTGTTGCTGCAAATAAAAAGCATCAAAGCCGGTAATGGATCCGAACGATCCGTAATACTCGAGCCCCGCGCTGAGTCTGCGGGTAACCGAATAGGCCACCTTAAAATCAGGTGAAAAGCCGACGCCTTCACGCACGCCAGGCCCATGAAACGACCGCTCCAGAGCCGGGTTAAATGAGAGGTACCAGGCGTGCCATTGTTTATCGATGATAGGCCGAATTTCCCAAGTCCAGGTATCGCTGGAGAATATAGGGCGCTGATAGCCAAATTCAGTGGAAAGGCTCACGCCTACCGGCCATTGCCAACTGTCCGGAACCCGAATGCGGGGCCGAATGTGGTCTCCGACCCATTTGTACCCCTGTCCCGGGCCAGCACTGGTGAAGATATAGAACCCTGTCTCAAACCAATCGTTCCAGCCTTGCGTGATTTCGACGGTTTCGTGTAGCTGATGTTCATCAGGAAGAACGCCCATGACCGGTATCTTGAAACCTTCAAATGTGAAATTGCTATGCAGTTCGACCATCGTGCGCCCGGGGGGAACTGTGTCGGCCCCGTACACCTGAATCTCGTAGTTGCCTTGCCCAAGGAGCGGCACGCAAGCTATCACATATAAGAGCACGAACTGGAGGGCTCTCCGCATAGCTCTCACTGTTCCCTTCGGCAGCGTACCTTTCTTATCTTTGCTTTCGCATATCATTGTAAAACAAATTCCTCCGCACACTGCGGATTGGTTTGGCCGAGCCTGCCCAATTACGCTTGAATCCGTCCGCCAAAAACCATGCCCGATTGTCATAAGGGATCCCGTTCCATATAACCCCGCTGCCCCACCTCGATTCCACTACACTCTGAGCCAGGCGTCGAATAAAATACCAGAAGACCCGGCCAGAGGAAGGTCATTGGCTGCGGGCGTTAGCGCGGTTTGTCATTCCTGATAGCTGGCTGCCCACAGTCGATTGAAGTGCCAGGCCGCGCTGGAAGCATGGCGCATTAGCCCTTAGTCCCCTCCCACGAAAGGAGGGGACTAAGGGGTGATGTTGAAGAAAGAGCACGCGCGATGAGCCTTTGCAATGCCGGTACACGCTTGGCTACTTTAATGTTGGTACTCGCAGCAGCCCAAGCAACAGCGGCTGTACAACTGCGCGGCACTGTTGTGGACGAGAATGGCGTACCCGTGAACGGCGTCGAAGTTACGGTGAAGTCTCGGACTGGAAGCGTTCAATACGCCTATTCGGACGACGCTGGTCATTTTGAGGTCGTGGTCCCGGCGCCGGGCGAGTACCTTGTAAGCCTCAGCAAGCCTGACTACTTTCGCCTTATTGACCAGACTGTGCCCTTACAGGCGCAGACCAACGAGGTCTCTTTTACGCTGAGCCACGAATTTGAGGTCCATTCAAGTATCGATGTTATCTCCTCGACGAAACAGATCGAACCTGTGGAGCCGGAACACCAGGAAACCTTGGATGCTCAGGATATCCTAGATCTCCCTACCTACAGTACGCACGACCTGACAGCTTATTTGCCCATGATTGCCGGCGTCACCGAAGACAACTCCGGCGGAATCCACGTGGCCGGAGGTCGTTCAGGCGATGCCGAGTATTTGCTTGACGGCTTCGAAATCGGTGACCCGGTCTCGGGCCAATTGACCAGCCGCTTGGATGTCGACAGCGTGCGCGAAGTACAAGTGGCGGAGGGACGCTATGGCGCGCAGTATGCCCACGCCGGTGGCGCCGTGATGCAATTCAACACCTACGTCGGCGACGACCGCTGGAGATTTGGAACCACAGACTTTCTCCCTGCCGTCAATGTCCAACAAGGTTTGCATCTTGGAAATTGGTACCCGCGATTCAACTTTTCGGGTCCGTTGCGCAAGGGCCGTGCCTGGTTCTCCGACGGGATCAGCGTGCAGCACACCTTCTCCCTTATTCAGGGACTGCCCCGCAACGGCGATACGCAAGAGCAGTGGTCAGGGGACAACCTCGCTCGGGTGCAGGTGAACCTCACGCCAACCAATATTCTTCAAGGGAACTTCCTGTACAACCAATCTGCCTATTCCCATCTCGGCCTCAGCTTGTTTACTCCCCTTTCCACCACAACTGACGATCGTGCCCAGCGCGGATTCGTTTCAGTAAAGGACCAGGTCTTCTTCGGTAGGAACGTGTTTGAACTGGGTGCGGCCATGGACGTTGGCACGTATGATAGCCAGCCGCTTGGTTCCCTGCCGTACGTCGTTCAGCCTCTCGCTGCCTCTGGAAACTACTTCCAGCGGCTGCAACAGCGCAACCACCGCTTGCAGGGGATCGGCAACCTGAATCTTGCCTCCCTTCGCTGGCACGGCACACACGAGGTGAAAGCGGGTTTCAACGTCGATGGACTGACTTTTTCCCAAGGGGCGGCCCGCAATGAGATCAAGACGGAGGGCGCCGACGGCAGCCTTCTGCTTCTAACCAGTTTTTCAGGAACGCCCTATTATCGTCTCACCAACACGCAGTTCGGTTATTATCTGCAAGATTCCTGGAAAGTGGCTCGCCCGCTGGTCATCACGGTCGGAGGCAGAGCAGATTGGGACCATATCGTGGGAAAGACGATATTCGGCCCGCGGCTGGTAGCCAACTTCCTCCCCTTCTCCGATGATCGGACTAAAATCTCAGCAGGTTGGGGAATCTACTACCGGCCGATCAATATGGCGCTTTGGGGTGAGGGGCTCGATCAAGCGCGAGGCGATCAACTCGGCGGCGCGCCGCCCGCTTTTATTACGCAATTCTTTCCGCCCTCCGGCGGCCTTCACCAGACGGGATTCAACACAACCAGTGTCGAGTGGGAACAAAAGCTAGGGTCCAATACCTTCATGGGCGTTACTCTCCTGCGTCGTGTGGAAGACCACGGATTCGCTTATCAAAACATCCAGCCCGCTTTCCTAGGAGGGGCGTTTCTGCTTCAGAACAACCGGAGCGACCGCTATAGATCCGTTGAGGTTTGGGGTCGCCGAATTTTTAAAAACAAGGCCGAGATATATGGGGATTATACGAGGTCCATCGCCCGTAGCAACGAAGCCCTGGATTACTCCCTTCTAGATCCCTATTTCGTTCCCCAGGCTCCGGGCCCTCTCCTGTGGGATACCCCCCATCGCTTGATTGCCTGGGGGAAAACACCGACTCCGGTTTGGGGCCTGTTTCTGAGTGGCCGGCTGGAATACCGGTCGGGCTACCCTTTCAATAACGTGAATCAACTAGAACAGCTAGTAGGCACGCCGGGGGAGTTCCGCTTCCCTGGCTATCTTGAACTGGATGTTGGCATCGAGAAGCGCTTCCACTTCCGGGGCAAAGAGTGGGCTCTGCGCGTCAGCGCCATCAATGCCACCAATCACGACAACCCCAATGCGGTTAACACGTTTCTCAGCCCCTTCGCTTTCGCGGGAGGGCAGCGCAGGGCTTTTACCGGGCGCCTCCGCCTGGTAGGAAGAAAGTAGGCAAGGCTACATTCGAATTCCACTATAATGAGTGGTACGCGATGATCACAATTATTATAGCACTCGCTTGCCTCATCCAAGCCGCGCCTCTTGCCGCAAAGGAGAAACCGCCGACTGTTTACCAAATCCCTCTGCCGCCGAAGCCGGACTTTTCGGCATTGGATTGGCTGGTAGGGGAGTGGGCGGGAAAGACCACGGACCCGAGAGTCCCAGGCGAAATCCACCTGTCTGTGAGCTATCAACTGGACAAGCGGCTCATGCTGCTACGGGGGGAAACGTCTCTCCAGCCGACCAAGACTTCCCCGGCACTGAAAGAATCGTGGCTGGGTGTCCTGACTTCGGATCGAGGCTCAGGCGGTTTTTTGCTGCGCATGTTCTCCAACACCGGTTTCATCACGCAATACCGGGTGACAGTGGAGGGGCCGGAAATCCACATCAATCCCGAAGGAGGCGAGCAGCCTCCGCCGGGGTGGCTCTTTCGCACAATTATCAAGCGGACCGAGCCACAGGAGTTTGTTGAAACAGTTCAGGCTGCGCCCCCCAGCAAAGGCTTCTTTGATTACTACAACGCCAAGCTGAACCGCGCAGTGGCCCAGGATAAGGCGAAGGCATCTCCAGCCACTGCATCTCCAACCAGTCTATCTCCGACAAATCCGCCTTCCACAAATACATCTCCAACAAATCCACCTTCCACAAATACACCTCCTACAAATGCATCTCCGCCCCCACCTCAATAGAGAAGCTTGGTGTAGAATCGAGGATGCGCCGGGGACATTCATCTTGGCAGCAAAGGGGCGACTTCCATTTCAAGACGCAAAAAGGTCATACTGGGCATCCTGATTTTCCTGGTCGTCACACTTGTCGCCCTGGTGGTTATAGTTCCGCGGCTCCTCGATGTGGACCGCTATCGCCCTCAGGTCGTGGCGCTAATCGAAAAGCAAACAGGGAAGCCCACTCAGATTGGGCACCTCACTCTTACCATCTTTCCTCGCCTTTCCGTCCGCGTCGATGATTTCACCCTGAGAAACCCCGCAGGATTCCCGCAGGGTTATTTCGTGAGGGCTAATAGAATACATGCCGTGGTTGATGCCGGGGGGCTATGGCGCCACCAAGTCGTCATCAAGTCGCTCGAGTTGGAGACGCCGGCAATCAGCCTGCTTTCCGACCTCAGAGGTAGATGGAATTCTGACAGCCGGTCTTCCCTAACCCAGCCGGCCCCTGACCCGCCTGGGGACCCGCGTGGGGAGAAGCCCTTGTTTACGCTGGAGGTCATCTCCAATGTCAAGATCAGCAAGGGCACGTTAACGGTTGCGAACCTATTGCCCTCCGGCCAGGCAGGCCCGGTTTTCATCGAGGCAGACGGCGTTTCGGGCCAACTGAGGAAGGTCGACCTCCACGCCCTAACCGAATACGACCAGAGCGGGATTTTTCGCTTCGCTCGGAATGACAGTGAAGGGCCCGGCACGACAGCGCCAATGATTCTTCAGCATCCCGCTATCACAGGCTGGTTCAGCTCCGTCGCCTATGCCGCCGACCCAAGTGGTAGGCTCGTGGCTGAAGGACCGTTCGAAATGGACACTCTGCGTGTCATGAATATCGTCGTCACCAATGTCAAATCCAAACTCCGCCTTTTCCCCAAGCAAGTTTTTTTCGACCACCTGGAGCTTAAATGTTGTGGCGGCGGCGCAGGGGGAGACCTTTCCTTCGCATTTGCGGGTCCGAACCCCCGCTACACAACCCAAGCGAAACTGAGTAGCGTGAATGTAGCCAAGTTGCTGGACGCGTTTCCAGAGGCCCGAGGGAGAATGACCGGCACACTCGATGCAACGTTGGAACTCGACGGCGAAGTGCGCCACTCGCCCGACCCTCTCGCGGGAGTTGCCGGCTCCGGGCATATCACCATCCGCAACGGGCGGTTGCCCACTTTGCGGTTGGACACTAATCTGTTACAACTGGCTCGGGTCGCGAAGATGGGTCCGGCGTCAGGAGATTTTTCCTCCTTTTCCTCCATTGCTCTGGATTTCGCCGTTAAGAACAATCGGATCAACACTACCAATGCCGCTATCGTTGGCAACGGGGTGGACATCGACGCCTCCGGGAGCCTTTCTCTGGCCGGAGAGGGCAACCTTGATTACCAGGGTGTGGCAAGAGTCGCCACAAGCAAGAACGCCCTCACCAATATTTTGGGGGGACTTGCAGGCACAGCTCTGAAAGGTGGCAAGATGGCTTTTCCATTCCATCTGACAGGGACGTTTAAGAACCCCACATTCACGCTGAACCCAGGTAGGAGGAGCCCATGACAACTGCCCGACCCCTCGCGCTGGTAACCGGGGCCTCAGCCGGTATCGGCGCAGCTTACGCGCGACGATTGGCGGAGCGGGGCCGCGACCTGATCCTGGTTGCGCGCCGTCTGGACCGGCTGAAAGAGCTGGCCGCAGAGCTTGCCAGCCGCTATGGAGTACAAGCTGAGCCACTCGCCGCCGACCTAACCAGGGACTCCGAGCTGAAGGCTGTTGAAGATCGTATCGCGAGTGAGGAGCATCTGGAATTCCTGCTTAACAACGCCGGGTTCGGCGCGGGCGGACGTTTCTATGAATGCCCCATCGATATTCAGGATGCGATGCACCGCCTCCATATCATCGCCACGCTGCGTCTGACCCACGCCGCTTTGTGTACGATGACCGCGCGGGGGAAGGGCGCGGTGGTAAACGTGTCCTCGGTGGCAGCATTCATCGCCCGGCCGGGCAGCATCAGCTATCACGCCACCAAGGCGTGGATGAACTTCTTCACCGAGGGGCTCTACCTGGAATTGAAACGAGCCGGCTCGCCCGTGCGTGTGCAGGCGCTTTGCCCCGGGTATACGGTGACGGAGTTTCACGAGGTCATGGGATTTGACCGCGGCCGGGTCCCTGCAAGCATGTGGACTCCTGTGGAGCGGGTTGTGGATGCTTCGCTCGAGGGCCTCAAGCGCGGCAAGTTGTTCGTAGTGCCTGGCTGGCGCTACAAGTTCCTCGTAGGCCTGCTGCGCCTCCTACCGCGCCCCTTGCTCCATGCCGCAGGTTCAATCGAAGGCAAGTGGGCTAGTCACCCGTCCCAGAAATAAGCGGACTAAGCAGGGCCGGGATGCCGTTCGTTGAAAGAGCGCCGTATCGCGATAGCGACTGTAAAGCCCCGTCAGGGGCGGCAGAATTTGGCCCACGGCGTGAGAAGGTATGAAAAAATCAGCAGGCCCTGTCATTCCGAGCGAAGCGAGGAATCTGCATTTGTTTGTTTTCAAAGAGATGAATGCAGATGCTTCGCTTCGCTCAGCATGACAGACGATTTTTTCACACCTTCTGAGCCGTGGG
>Ga0187808_10000653_pt1 | contig 11249 bp, 9 predicted proteins | sample NC_wetland_sal_i_5_FD_132427 | JGI IMG/M metagenome (GOLD analysis project Ga0187808, IMG submission 132427) | Wetland sediment microbial communities from Neuse River Estuary, North Carolina, USA - ASW_3 | ecosystem: Environmental > Aquatic > Freshwater > Wetlands > Sediment | place: USA: North...
GCATGTGACGCGCCGCCCATGCAATGCGTTGTCGTCCCTGTTTAGCAAGGGAGATGTCTCTAATATCGTAGTTCATGCTCAGTTTCCTTTCGCGTAATGCTGACATCTGCTCAAAAATGGGGTACGTTGTAGGACAGGCATGCAAGCAGTGGCGCCTCGTGAGGACTGGCATCCACACCACCCCGTGCCACTACATTTCGCACGTCCCTACCCCACCGTCGTGCCCACTGCGCCATCGTTGGGTGGATGTGTATGAAGGATCTCCCTTCGATGGCGAATTACGAGTGTATCTCAGTCAATGCTCTTGCCAACTTTTAGGCGCTACGATCGGCCCTATTCAGCCTCCAAAGGCGACGCTGTTTGCGTTCTTCCCATGCCAGCCAGTCGAGATGATCACTCAACTGCGTAGGCTCGGTCGAGATACTTGGAATTGGCATCCTTGCGGGCATTTGGTTGGTAAAGCGTCCCTTGAGTGTCTCAACAAGTGCTTCATTAGCACTAATCACCGCCTGACAGCTCTCAGTTGGGGCAAGTAAACCTACAAGTGCCTCACGATCATCAACCAGAAGCAGGATAGGTTCCATCCCGGCATTGCCCGTGATAGCGGTCCTTGGTCGAAAGATAGAGCAACCTCTTGATCGGGCAAATGCTAGGAGATCAACAACTTCAGTCTCGTAATTCGTTGGCAAATTGAGGTAAATTGTCCTCTGTGCTCCCGCGATCAGCGATTGTACACGTGCCAGTATATGCTGGCGACCCCGCAGGACCCAGAACTCGCCGCTCGTATCTGATCGCGGAAGGGTAGCCAGGGAGCTATCAAGGGCGTCGAGGGTTGCCAGCATGGTCGCTCGGACCTGCCCAAGGAATTGGCCAGGTTTCTCTGCTGTATAGCGTGGTGGGTCGCCCGGCTGAACAATGGCCAGGCCTTTCTGGGCCAATCGCTCAAGGATTTCGTAGCTGCGCGAGAGGGGGACTTGAGATCGCTTCCCCAACTCATAGCCGGTGAGTGGCTCTTGGGTCAGGAGCGTATAGTACGCTTCAGCCTCGTATTTGTTGAGTCCAATTTGTTGCAATAGCTCGACTACTGTCATTAATGCCTCCTAGATAGTAACCACTTCAGTGGTTACTAGTGTAACATGTCAATGGGTTGTTGTCAAGCGTGTATTGGTAAGTTTTCAGCGTTGTTGGAACGAGGCGGAAAGATAATTGCTATATCGGTCTGGATTTTAATCCTCTTTTTCCGCTTTTGGTAGTCAGGCATGTATTACATAAGTAAGGTGAGGAGATCATTCGGGGTAGACTCTTATTAGTTTGAAGTAAGTATTACTCTACAAGTTATGCAAATAGAAGTTTCTGAATAGGAGAAATATATGGGTTTTTTAGGCATGAAGTCCAAAGCAGAGAAGACAGAGGCTGCTATACTGGCACGTCTATCAGGACGTGAAGGTGTAACGATCCTACTGCCCTTTGGAGGGGGGAATGGACGATATGATTTGGTGGTCGATGACAATGGAACATTCTATAGAGTTCAGTGTAAAACGGGTCGTCTAGAACAAGGCGGGGCTGTAGTAGCATTCAATGCTGGCAGTTCAACATACCACTACTATAACAAAAGGGATAAAGGGGAATGGCGTCATTACCGTGGAGATATAGAGTACTTTGGCGTATATTGTCCTCAGATAAATAGAGCTTTTCTTGTTCCAGTCGATAATGTCGGATCAACCGAAGGAAATTTGCGGCTGGTAGAAACCAGAAACAAACAGTCGAAGAATATTCACTGGGCAAAGGACTATGAGATATGAAATGGAGAGCCGGTGGGGGGATTCGAACCCCCGGCTTGCGGTTTACGAAACCGCTACTCTACCACTGAGTTACACCGGCTAATTGTTTCAGTCACTTTCATGAAAGCCCTTGCGGAGCCTCAAGCAGTCCACTTGACATGGCAGATTATAACCGCGAAACATCTCTCATGTCAAGCATTTTTCCCAAAAAGCTTTGTAACTATGCAGATGCATGTTTCCTTGCCGCCTCCGGCGACTCGTGCCTTTTTGTGCTGCGGCATCAGTCTTCCCAAATTTCAGCCGCAGGCTGCAAAGCCCGCAGCACAAAACCTCCTTACTGGAAAGCAGGTTCTGCCAGTGAATTGATACAGGTGCCAGATGGCTTCTGAGTCGGATTATCCTCAAAGGCAGAAATGATGGTATCTACGCAATCAGAGTTATACTCTTCGCCGTGGCCCATCCCTGGGAACACAAAGAAGTAACTGTTTTGCAGTGTTTGCGCTGTGAGCTGTCCAAACGCTGGCGGTGTGATCGGATCATACTCACCCGAGAGGATCAATGTGGGGATATCGCTCGTCACGGCCTGTTTCTCCACTGGGGGAAGTGGTTTCACCTTCCACAACTGGCAGGTGTCATACTCTTGTTGCAATTCGATCGCCCACGCCGGTTGAATTTGCGGAGCTATTCCTTGTGTCGCCTTCGCTATGTCCTGCTTGGATAAAAAAGCCCAGTCTTCACTGCATTCTACTGAATAAAACAAACCATAGCTCAACGTGTCATCAAATTCCACGACGCCATAGATTTGCGAAAGCTGGGAGTAGTTGTGGTCACGGATCTGGAAAATCGTCGCTGGGAGTTCGGGAATAAATTGTGTCACATAGAGGGCGCTAAAGAGCCAGAACATCAGATCATCACCTGCAAACGACGCAGTATAGCTTTTGTTTGTATAAGGATCAGTAGTTGGAAAGCTGATGGGATGGGCATTCAAGTCGTCCACCAGCTTGTAGAAGACTGTTTCCAGGTTTGGATAATGCTGGTTGCAGCTTGGACTCGCAGCACACCCCTGGAAAAGAACGTTGAATACACGTTTGGCTGTACCTGGCAAGTCTGTTCTATTCCTTTGCGGCGGATAGACAGAGTCGAGCACGACGGCGTGAATGACCGATGGGTAGAGACGCATGACGGTGAGCGCGAGCCGTGTCCCATAGGAAACGCCATACAGCGTCATCTGTTTGTAGCCCAGTGCCTGGATAATATCATGCACATCGGCTGCGTCTTCCAGCGTGTTGTAGGCATTCAGGTCAATACCCAACCGTACCAGGCGGTCATGACAGGCTTGAGCTGCCTGGACCTGTAGTTTTTCGCCTGCTGCGCGACTGAAATGTTGGCTGATGGTCGCGAACTGAAGGTTGAGGATTTCCGGGCAGTTTAGGGAAGGCTGCGAGTAGCCGGTACCGCGCTGATCAAACATGATGAGGTCATGATTGAAAACGAACGATTTGAAGTTCGCACTCGTGATGGAGTGCGCCCAATTATCAAGTGAAGGGCCACCTGGACCCCCATCGAGACGGATCACCGGATAGGGATCCGATACAACAGATCGTGTCTTGAAGATGGCCACCGCCAGCCGAACAGTCCGTCCATTGTTCAGACTCCGGTTCTCAGGGACCGTCACATAGCCACATTTAACCATCTGGCCTTCGACTATTCCATCTCCCAGCTTGAATGGACATGCAGCAGCTCGAAAGGCTGTTGTTGGAGTAAACCCCTGCTTTGGTGTGGCTGTGGCTGCCACAATGACAGATGTAGGGTGAGACGTAACTCCGCGATGCAGTAGATATTGTGGCAGGCCAGTGAAAAAAGCAAGTACGATCAATACGATCACCACCGTAGCACTTATGACACTCACCAGGATCACTAGCCACCTTGGCCGTCGTCCAGTTGGCCGGACAGGTGGTCCTGCCTGAAATGATGGTACTGGCGGAGGAGCACCTGCTAGCCCGCCATCGTGCGGTGTGTTGTTCTGCAAAAGATACCTGCTTTTCTAGTGTCCTCTTTGATATGACGAATATAGTAGAGTATATCATAAGAGATCCCATTTTCGCATTTTTTCGTACCTCTATGTAAATGACTCAATGTAGCATACATATTATGGGTCATAGCCTCTCGTCGGCAATAGGCTGTACGAAATAAGGCGGGAGCCGAGGTCATAGAAGTGCTGCCCGAAGGGATTTGCCACGTTTGCCTGGCGTTATATACTGCCAGCAGACTGCGTACACCATTGATTAGCGTTGAACAGGGGGCACAACCTTTGACCTCCTCTGAGAGAACAACAGGATAGGAGTCGAAGATGGCGACGACGTTTCAATTTAACCCCGACCGTGTAGCTTACTTTGAAGCAGCCGGTTGGCGGGCCTATTATGACCGCAAATGGCTGAAGATGTTGTGGTTGATCGTTGCGCTCTGTCAGGAGCAGTTCCAGATCCCATTGCCAATGTCGCTGCTGGCTGCTTATTACACCACGCGAGCATCCGTAGCCTGGGTGCCAGTAGACCACGATGAACAGAAAGTGTTAGCGTTTCTTGAGAAATTCTATCGCCTGGCGCGGCGCTATTCGAGTTTCAGGTTTGATCCTGTGCGCGTAGCTGCCCTGGAACTGCGCTATTTCGATGTCCATCGTCGCCTTGTAGGCAAATCAGATAGGAGCGAGTTTATCCAGGTACTGACGGACTTGCATAGTGCTATCTTTGGACTTACTCCTGAACAGGTTCGCGAGTCGGCTGAATGGCGTGTTATGGCAGCCGACACAGTCGACCGGATCACCGGCAGGACTTCCACCGATATCGAAGGGGATTGGACTAAGCTCGAAGAGTTCTTGCGACACTGCTACCGCTCAATTCACGCTGAATTGAGCGCCTGAACTTCCCGCCCAGCTGCTTCTTATTTGGAGAGGTCATCCTCCAGGCTGGTACAAAAACGGTCCACCAGCACAGGGTCAAACTGTGTACCTGCGCACCGGCGGAGTTCCTCCAGTGCCTGGGAAGGTGTGCGTGTAATTAGATAGGGACGGTGAGAAGTCATCACCTCAAACGCATCGGCAATCGCCACGATACGTGCCCCAAAAGGAATAGCCTCACCCCGTAATCCACTCGGATAGCCATGTCCATCCCATCGTTCATGGTGATGAAGCACCATCGGCACCACCTTATTGAGCATCTCGATGTGGCTGAGTATCTCCGCACCGCGTGTTGCATGTTCCTTAACGTCCTGAAACTCCTGGCTCGTCAGGCTCGATGGCTTCTGGAGCACATCATTGTGAATGCCAATTTTGCCGATGTCGTGAAACAATCCTGCCAGCTCAATCGTGACCCCTTCAGCTTGCGGCAGCTTAAGTGCTTGTGTCAAGAAGTGAGTAATGTGCTGTACACGGCAGCAGTGCTCGAATAGTTGTGGATCCTTTGCCCGCAATGTCAGCGTCAGTACGGAGAGAGCTTCAAAAAACTCTTGTTCCAGTTCATGTTGGAGTGTCTCCTCAGCGTCTGCCGGACTGTAAAGATTCGCAAAGGATTCAAACAACGCATGAAGTTCCGCGAACTCACACTCGTATGTGTCCACTTGAGCAGTGGGTGTCTGAGTAGTCATGGGTCACTCTTTCTCAAACTTGTCTATGCGACACGCTACCAGGCTTATTTCAGATATATAGTACTCTATATACGTTAAGCAGTGCCAAAAAAATACAGTTCAGAAGTTAAAAAGTCATTAAAAAACGCTATAGACTGGAAACTGGTGATATGGTAATATGGTAGCCAATAGCTGAGTCCTGCCTAGCCTGGAAAGAACCCATGCGCTCCCTATTGTTGGCGACGACGAACCGTCATAAGTTAGCAGAGTACCGCACCATCTTCTCGGATTTACCTTTCAGGTTGCTGTCACTGCATGATATCCAACTAGATATTGATCTTGAGGAGACCGGAACCACATTTGCGGAAAATGCTGAACTAAAAGCCCGGGCCTATGCCCAGGCTTCAGGCATGCTCTCTCTTGCTGATGACTCTGGCCTGGAGATCGACGCGCTGGGTGGTGCCCCAGGGGTGTACTCTGCGCGCTTTGCGGGCAAAGACACTTCCTATGCAGAACGTTTTCGTCTGATTCAGCAGCAACTGAAAGGGCTGCCAATGGAGCAACGTAGCGCCCGTTTTCGCTGCTCCATCGCCCTGGCTGAACCGACTGGATACTGTCGTGTCGTTGAAGGGGTCATTGAGGGCAGGATTGTTGATAAACCGCGTGGCGATCATGGGTTTGGCTATGATCCAATCTTTTTAGTGCCTGAACTGGGCAAGACGACCGCCGAGTTATCACCAGGTCAGAAGAATAGTATCAGTCATCGAGGACGTGCAGCACAAAAGGCCCGTATACTACTCGCGAACTGGCCTCCTACTACATAGTTTAAGGAACTGCTATGGCAAAGAAGCCACCTATCCGTGTGGCACTCGATCTGGAAACTACGGGTCTACATCCAGAACAAGATACTATTCTTGAGATTGCAGCGATCAAGTTTCAGGGAGACATAATACTCGATCGCTTTGAGACCTTTGTTGCCCCTGGACGCTCCATACCCTATCGTGTGCAGCGTCTTACAGGCATTATGCCACAGCAGTTGATAGGCGCTCCACAATTTGAGTCCATTGCCAGGGAATTGCACCTCTTCCTCGGCGACTATCCCATCGTTGGTCACAGTATCCCTTTTGATGTGAGCTTTTTGCGCCGTCGTGGTCTGGTGCGTACTAATCCACTGATAGATACATTCGAATTGGCAACCGTGCTCCTTCCCTCTCTGCCTAGCTATAACCTTGGCCAGGTAGCTAAAGCACTGGATGTGCCGGCCATCCCTGGACGCCATCGTGCTATGGTAGATACCGTGCTGGCGATGCACGTCTTTCTCGCACTGTATGAGCGCTTGCAAGCGGTTGATCTGCTCCTGCTCAAAGACCTGGCCAGCCTCGATGCCCCCCGTACCTGGCCTTTGCTCGCGTTCTTCCGTCAGGAGTTGTATACCCGGCAGGAGCAGGATGGCCTGCGAGGCACCCCCTTACGTGGCAGCCTGGGAGACCATTTTGCCGCACAATTGGGCATGGACCCACGTATCTTATCTTTCGCTATTGCTCGTGAGTCGAAACCCGGACTTGCACCGCCTCCCCCAATTGCTGTACAGGCCACCCCCTCTTTAGGAGTGCTCGAGGGCGTGCAGACACTTGTGGAAGTAACTCCTGAGCAGGACGAGCAAGCAGATTCCGGGGCATATCAGGGAGGATATAAGACGGCACAGGCAGCTGTGTGTGATGCTTTAGAAGGCCGCACATCTCTGCTCTTGGAAGTGACCGTTGGGGGCGATGACTACACTCCTGCCTTACTGCCTGCCCTGGAATGGCTTGCAGAGTCAGTGACTGCAACCAGCGCACCCTTACCCGCCAGGCGGCTCGTGGTTGCATGCTCCAGCCAGCAGGGGGCTCGCCGGTTGATAGAGAGTACATTGCCGCGTTTACAGGCATTACTCAAGAGCAACTTGTCTGTCGCATACCTTGCTGAACGTGGAGGCTATCTCTGTGTCCATCGCTGGTTTGGGTCAGCCCTGCGGCGCACAAGCGGCGAATTAACTGCCGAGCAGGCACGTGGACTGGCCAAGTTGGGACTCTGGGCCCAACAGACCCTTACAGGCGAACGTCGTGAACTGACGATGATGCCTCAAGACATCACTGCATGGGAACGTATCTCCTCCGGAGTTGAACGGGTGCCATTGGCCGATGGCCGTTCAGAGACAGCCTATCAACGCTGCATTTATCGTCGCAAAGGCTACTGCTTTGTCAGTAAAGCAGAAGAACGTGTCAACGAGGCAACCATTGTAGTTACCACGCATGCAGGCTTATTTCATGATCTCTCTCAGCCTCATTCGCTGCTTACTTCCATTGGACATCGCCTGCTGCTTGATGCCGATCTGTTAGAAGAAGAGCATGCTCGTTGGAGCACAGCCGAACTGGAAAAGGCGCGCTTGCTGGAGATGCTCAACACCATCGGTACTGAACTGCCAGATGGCCGTTATCAGGGATTACTTGCTCTCGCTGCACCTGCCCTACGTGTGAACGGGCCTGGTGGTCTCTCAACCACACCAACAGTGAGCAAAGCTGAGCTTGACACACGTATGCAAACCTGGTTTCAGACGCTGCACCAGGCATGCATAGCCGTAGACTACTTCTTCAAATCTATAAGTCATCTCCTGGAAGAGGCTCAACAGCAGGCATCAAACAGCAGTGGAGGTGGCTGGGGTGGCGGGAGAGACAAAGGCAGAAGTGATCTGGCTGGCCGCTCCTATGCAGGGCGCAGTAATGAACGTTCGGACCAACCCTTACGTCTGGTGGAGCAGGTACGCAACCTGGGAGCCTGGATGGATGTTGAACGCGCCTGGCAACAGACAACACAGCGTTTGCAAGCAGTCATTGATCTTGTGCAGGAAGCGGAAAAAATCATCTTGACCACCCAACGTAGCCGCCATCGCCTGGACCTGGGTAGCGGAGAGGATGACTCCGTCGCTTTGGAGCTTGCCGCTGCCGCTCAACGCCTGCTCGAAAAAAAACACCTTGGACAGCAGGCCATCTCATTGGCAGAAAGCGAGATGGTCTACTGGTTACGTATGCCGCCACCCGCACCGCCTCTTTCACAACAAATGGCCCAACAGCGCAACATCGAAGTAACAACGGCTGCCCAGGCAACTGAGAGCGTGCCTGTTCTGCATGCCCAACTCGTGCAGACCTCAACCTTTTTGAAACGTCTCCTGCTCAATGCCAATTCATGCACTATTTTCGCCGGAACAGCCCTCTCTGTAGAAGGTAGTTTCTCCTTCTACCGAGGCCGCTTCGGCTTAGATCATGACACCTATCCGGCCATTTCTATCGTCAGGGAATATCACGAACAGACGTTGTTGTACCAGCCAAATGATGTACCAGAGCCGAATACACCGCAGTATCAGCGCCACCTTGATGACGCAGTGGTCCAACTTGCCTCAGCACTCGATGGTCAACTGGTTGTGCTTTTCACTTCGCATGCAGCCCTACGCAGTACCTATTCAGCCGTAAAACCAGTATTGGAAACACGGGGGATACTCGTCTTGGGCCATGGCATCGATGGTTCCCCACGCCAACTTTGGAACACGTTCCGCGACCAGGAACGCGTCGTTCTGTTTGGCACAGGTAATTTCTGGGATAGTGAAGACGAAATTACTCGCGCTCCGGCATGTATATTGGTTACTCGCCTCCCTATGCCAGTATTGCATGATCCGCCAATGGCCGCGCGTGCTGAACATCATTCCGACCAACTCCACCAGGTGACAGTGCCAATAGCTGCTCTGCGCTTGCGCCGAACCCTCAATCGCATTGCCTGGAGTAGTACCACGCGCAATGTCGTTGTGCTCTTTGATCGCCGTATTATCTCAAAAGAGTACGGTTCTACCATCCTGCACACCCTGCCACACTGCTCGCAGCGCCAGAGTGGCGTATCGCATATGCCTGAAACCGTCCTTGACTGGCTTACATCGACTGGCTCCTGGGATGAAAATTGATGAATTTTGCGCGAACCAGCTTACAGCTGCCCCACGGTCAACTGCAACTACCTGCCTTTTTGCCTGATGCTACACTAGGTGTTGTGCGCTCAGTAGATAGCATTGACCTGGAACAGTGTGGCATTCAAGCTGTCGTCATGAACACCTTTCACCTCATGCAGCGTCCCGGCTCCTCCACTATAACCGCCCTGGGTGGACTGCATAAGATGTGCGGCTGGCGGCGACCCATCATTACCGACTCGGGCGGATTCCAGGCTTACTCGCTCATCCGCCAAAATGCCCGCTATGGGTACTTGAATGACAAAGGGATCACCTTCCAGCCCGATGGCTCCTCGCGCAAGTTCCACCTTACGCCAGAAAAGAGCGTTCAACTACAACTCAGCTACGGTGCCGATGTCGTCATTTGTCTCGACGACTGCACCCATGTGGACGACCCACTGCCCATCCAGCAGGAATCGGTCAAGCGTACAGTCGATTGGGCCAGGCGTTGCAAGCACGAATTTCAGCATTTGATACAGCAGAAGCAGATTCCTGAGGAGCAGCAGCCTTTATTGTTTGCCGTAATCCAGGGTGGAGGCTCTCGTGAACTACGCAAGCGTTGTGCTGACGAGCTACTAGCGATCGGCTTCGACGGGTTTGGCTATGGAGGCTGGCCCCTGGATAGTGAAGGCCAACTGCTGACCGACATGATCGCCTACACTAGAGAACTCGTGCCACCAGAGTTGCCCATGCATGCCCTGGGTGTGGGACATCCGGCCAATGTGCTAGAATGTGTCACTATGAGCTATGACCTCTTCGATAGCGCCATGCCCACACGAGATGCTCGACACGGGCGGCTTTATGCCTTTACCACCCAGGCATGTGTTCCTATCACAAACTCAGGTCAACAGTGGTTTACTTATATCTACGTCAACGACGACAAGTCCATCAAGAACGATGCCCCACCTTCTCGCTTCTGCGACTGCCTGTGCTGCTCAAACTACTCCATAGCCTATCTACACCATCTCTTCAAAATCAATGACAGCCTCTTCATGAGGCTTGCCACCATCCACAACCTGCGCTTTATGACCCAACTTACAGAACGCTTGTATCAGTATGAACAACAGTGAATATCTAGACCAGCTTGTTGAAACAATTCTCGCAAGCCGCAAGTATAAGAATATCAGCCAGGACCTCATCAAAAATCTAGGCTCACAAGAACTTGCGAAACATTACTGCCTTACAGAAGCCGTTAAAGCCACCAAAAACAAACTACACCAGGTCGCTGGAGCATACCTCGAAGGCGAAACTCCCTATGCATCCTGGCTTGCCGAACTCGAACATGCATCACAGCAAGAGGACAAAACCCGGCTTCGCCATGTATGTATGAGCATCATGCGCCACCACGCCTCCACACGAGAACGCCTACCCATCCTCGAGCAATTCTATACGATCCTCCTGGCCGACCTCCCGCCGATCAACACCGTAATTGACCTTGCCTGTGGCCTGCACCCGCTTGCAATACCATGGATGCCCTTAGGCGAGCATGTACAGTACTACGCATACGACATATATAAAGATATGACAAACTTTCTGAACGATTTTGTGACCATTATCAATATACAGGGATGTGCACAATCATGTGACGTGATACAGTCTTGCCCTACTCACCATGTTGACCTGGCTTTCATGCTGAAGGCTATACCCTGCCTCGAACAGGTAAACAAAACCGCTACCTTGCGCCTGCTGGACACCATCAACGCTGACCACCTGCTCGTCTCATTCCCAGTACACAGCCTGGGAGGAAGAAAAAAAGGCATGGCAGCCAACTATGAAGCGCGCTTTCGTGAGCTAGTAGCGCATAAAAACTGGTCCATCGA
>Ga0187808_10000654_pt1 | contig 11245 bp, 10 predicted proteins | sample NC_wetland_sal_i_5_FD_132427 | JGI IMG/M metagenome (GOLD analysis project Ga0187808, IMG submission 132427) | Wetland sediment microbial communities from Neuse River Estuary, North Carolina, USA - ASW_3 | ecosystem: Environmental > Aquatic > Freshwater > Wetlands > Sediment | place: USA: North...
CTGAAGAACCTGCTCGGTCCGATCGCGCGACCGCGTGACTGCACCGAGCTCAACGAGGCCACCCTCGAGTTGGCCCTGGCCACCTGCTCGCACACCGTGTATCACCCGCTCGGCACCTGCCGATGGGCAGCGACGAGGCGGGCGTGGTGGATCCGCAGTTACGCGTTCGCTTGGTCGACAGACTGCGGGTGGCCGACGCCTCGGTGATGCCCGGCACGGTGCGTGGGCACACGCATGCCCCGGCAGTGCTGATCGGGGAGAAGGCCGCCGACCTCATCCTTGGCTGATCTGGGGACGACTCCGGCCGGCCCGGCGCGGGGGTGCTGCCGTGCCTCGATGGGTGGTCTCGGCAGAATGGGACCATGGTGGGGCGATACCGATGACGATGAACGCCAAACGCCGCCGGGTGCACGACAAGCTGGCGGGACTTCCAGGCGTGCGGCCGGTACGCCGGCCGGTCTCCCCGGGCAGCGCTGAAGAGTTCGATATGTACTACGTGCGTACCGGCCGCAAGTCCGCGCACCCGCTGGTGATCCTCTCCGGAGGTCCGGGAGTGGGGTCGATGCGCGTGTACAAGGGACTGCGTCGGCGCTTTGCGGCCGCCGGTCTGGACGTCATCATGATCGAGCACCGGGGAGTGGGGATGTCGCGGCACGACGACTCCGGTGCCGACCTGCCGCCCCAGGCGCTCACCGTCGATCAGGTCGTCGACGACGTCGCCGCGGTACTCGACGACGCTCACGTGGACTCGGCCGTCATCTACGGCACGTCGTACGGCACCTACATCGCGGCGGGACTCGGCGTCCGCCATCCCGGTCGGGTGTGGGCGATGATCCTCGATTCACCCCTGCTGTCGCGCGATGACATCGCCGACGTGCGTGACGCCATTCGCCGGCTGCTGCTCAAGGGCGACGATCCGGAGACCGCCGCGTTGGCACCTAAGGTTCGCCGGCTCGTCGACGAAGGTGTGATGACCGCCGCGGGCGGTCAGGTCGCCGCGAGACTCTACGGTTACGGCGGGACCGACCTGCTGGATCGCCAACTCGACTTGTTGCTGGGCGGTCGAAAGATGTTGTGGCAGAGCCTACTCCGGTCCGCCACCGTCCTGACCCGCACGGCGCCGTACCGCTTTGAAACCGACTTGGTGAACCGCATCGCGTTCCGCGAACTCGATTACGCCGCCGAACCCGACGGTCTGCCGCTCGACCCTGCCGCCGCGTTGCGTGAAATAATGCCGGACACGCCCGCTTTCGAGGCCGAGCCGTATGACTTGGTGGCCGAGATGCCGAAATTCGCATGGCCCACGGTGGTGATTTCGGGTGGCCGCGATCTGGTCACGCCGCGTGTAGTGGCTGAGCGCATCGCGTCGTTGGTGTCGAACGCGGTGCTGTTGAAGCTGCCGACCATGGCGCACGGCGCGCTGGACTTTCGCGAGCCCGCAGCCCTGGCCATCGCCGGCGCGGTGTGCCGCGGTGAGTTGGACGGGCTTGCCGACCGGGCGCCGGCGCTGGACGCACTCCCGGCGCGCCCCGGCCTGCGTCTGCTCTGGAAGGCGATCGACGTGGCGGCGGCAGCCGAGGCTGCGCTACCGGCGGCGCCGCGCCGCTTCGCGCGCCGGCGGATCAGCTTGGTATGAATCCGACTGCTGTGTAATCGATGTCGGCCAGTCCGGGTGCGCCGTAGTTGGCCAGATCGCTTCGCACCGCGATATTGCCAGGCGACTGGAACAGCGGCAGGCTGAAGCCTACGTTCCAGAGCATCGAGTCGACCTCGTTGGCGAGCGCGCGCGCGTTGTCCGGGTTCAGCTCGGACAGCGTCTCGCTGATCTTAGCGTCGATCTCGGCGTTGCCGATTTTGCCGTAGTTGCTGTCGCCGTCGGAGGCGTAGATCTGCGGCAGCGCCGATAGCGGGAGAGCGCCACCCACCCAGCTGAATTGAACGATGTCGAAGTCGCCAGTGCTCACGTACTGGCTGAAGAAACCGTTGCCCGACTTGATATCAAGCTGCAGCTTGACCCCGATCTGCGCCAGGTTCTGCTGGGCGACGAGCGCGATCTGCTTGCTCGCCGGCGCATCGAAGACGACGTCGCGAACGACGAGCTGCTTGCCGTCCTTTTCCCGCACTGATCCGTTGGGCTTCCAGCCCAGTGCGTCCAAGTCTCGACGGGCTTGGTCGGGGTTGTAATCGGCTGGTGCGCTGTTGTTTTGGTAACCCAACTGGCCGGCGACATAGATATGGTTGTTCAGCGGCGCCGGGTGGTCGGTCAGGCCGTGTTGGGCGACGTCGACGATGGCGCGGCGGTCGACGCCTCTGCAGATCGCCAGCCGCAGCCTTTTGTCGGCCAGGATGGATCCGGGTGCACCGTTGAAGGTGAATTGGGCCCAGGTGGGGGTCGGGGCGCGCCGGATCACGATTCCGGGAGTGCGCTGGGCGGTGACCATGTCGTCCAGCGTGCCCACACCGGCAGCGTCAATATCTTTGTTTTTCAGGGCGGGGATCACGGCGGAGGAATCGAGGACCAGGAAAGTGATGGAGTCCAGCCGCGGTTTACGGCCCCACCAGCGCGGATTGCGGGTTAGCACAAGGCGCTGCGCGGGCCTGTCGATCTTGGACACGATGAACGGCCCGGCCGACGGGCCGGGGGCCTCGAGCTGACCCTTGTTGAAGACGTCGGGGTTCGCCGTCATGCTGCGGGGTTGCATCAAGCCGCCAAACATCCCCTGCCATTCGGCGAACGGCTCGGAGAACGTGACCACCGCCTGGCGATCGTCGACGCCCCTGGTCACCGACTTCACGCGATCGAACCCGGCATGGCTAGCGATCAGGAACCGCTTGTCGCGACCGCTGCACGCATCGGCCTGCGACTTGAGGTCCTCCCAGGTGAGCGGGGTGCCGTCGTTCCAGGTTGCCTTCGGATTGATCGTGTAGGTGACGACCTGGGGGTTGGTGCCGGTCAGCTCGGCGCCCGTGAAGTAGTCGGTGTTGAGCTTCATCGATCCGTCGGCCTGGGTGATAAACGCTCCCGGCAGGGTCGGCGCGAGGATGTTGGCGATGTCGGCCGTGTTGCCGTCGATGTTCAGGTTGTTGAAATTGTCCGGGAATCCTTCCAGGGCGAGCCGCAGGTTGCCGCCGTCGCGCAGCGTCGCCGGGTCGCGGGGGTTGACGTCGCTGGTGCTGCCGATCTGCGCTGCATTAGCCTGCGAAAGGTCCTGATACCCGTTTGAACAGCCGCTGACGGTCACCACAACGACCAGCGCCAGCAGCGCGAGCCAGCGAACCATCGGCGGGTGCGTCACCCGCTCGATGTTAACCGCCGGCGACATCGGAGTGTGCCCGCGGAACGGCGGCCAGCAGTCGCCGGGTGTACTCGTGCTGCGGATTGGTGAACACCTGGTCGCCGTCGCCCTGCTCGACGACCGTTCCCCGGTACATCACCGCCACCCGGTGCGCCAGGTGTTTGACCACCGAAAGATCGTGCGAGACAAACAGATATGACAACCCGAACTGGCCCTGGAGGTCCAGCAGCAAATTGATGATGCCCGCCTGAATCGACACGTCGAGCGCCGACACCGGCTCGTCGAGCGCAAGGATCTTCGGCTGCAGCGCCAGCGCCCGGGCAATGCCGATCCGCTGCTTCTGCCCACCGGAGAACTCGGCGGGATAGCGGCTCGCCGCCTCGCGGTCCAGCCCGACGGTCGCCAGTAGCTCGGCGACCCGCTCCTCGCATCGTGGCCTGTCAAACCCGTTGGCGACCAACGGTTCAGCGATGATGTCGAAGACAGGCAGGCGGGGATCCAGCGAGGCCACCGGGTCCTGAAACACCACCTGTACTTCGGTCCGAAGCTTACGACGGGCGGCCGTGTCGAGAGCCGCGACGTTGGTGCCGAGGATCTCGATGGAACCTGCCTGGGGCGCGGTGAGTTCGAGAATCTGGGTCAGGGTGGTCGATTTGCCCGAACCGGATTCGCCGACGATGCCCAGGGTGCGTCCCTGCTGCAGGGTGAAGCTGACGCCGTCGACCGCACGCACCTCACCCACCCGCCTGCGTATTATCACGCCCTTGGTGAGCGGATAGGTCTTGGCGAGGTCGGTCACCTGCAGCACCAACTCCGGTTCGCCGGCGCTGCTCCCTGCCACCTCCGGTTGCGTTGACACGCCGAAGATTTCGGCCGCGCTGCGCCTTGCGACGTCGTCGGTGCGGATACACGCCGCCCAGTGGCCTTCCCCAACGGAAACGAGATCGGGCTCTGCTGAACGACATTCGTCGATCACCAGCGGGCAGCGGGGGGCGAATGGGCAGGCATCCGGCGACAGCGACGACATCGTCGGCGGTGCGCCGGGGATCGGAATCAGCCGGGTGCCCTGCGGGGCGTCCAGCCGCGGCACCGATCCCAGCAACCCCACGGTGTAGGGCATCCGGCGGTCGCGGTAAAGATCTTCTACGGTGGCGGTCTCGACGCCACGCCCGGCGTACATGACCATCGCCCGGTCGGCGAACTCCGAGACCACACCGAGGTCGTGGGTGATGATCAGCACGCCGGCTCCGGTGACGTCGCGCGCGGTTCGCAGGACGTCGAGGATTTGGGCCTGCACGGTGACGTCCAGCGCGGTGGTCGGTTCGTCACAGATCAGCAGGTCCGGATCGTTGGCGATCGCGATCGCGATCACCACCCGCTGGCGCTCGCCGCCGGACAGCTCGTGCGGAAATGCCCTCGCGCGGGTGGGCGCCTGCGCGATGCCGACCAGCTCGAGCAGCTCGACGGCACGCTTGCGGGCATCCGCCCGGCGGACGTCGGGGTTGTGCACCTCGATGGCTTCGGCTATCTGGTCGCCGATGGTGTACACGGGGGTCAGGGCCGACATCGGGTCTTGGAATATGGTGCCGATCGACTTGCCGCGGATCCTTGACATCGCCTGGTCGGACAGCCCGAGCAGTTCCTCGCCGTGCAAGCGCACCGATCCTGACACGTCGGCGTATTCGGGCAGCAGTCCGATGATGGCCATCGCGGCAGTGCTTTTGCCCGAACCGGATTCGCCGACGATGGCGACCACTTCACCCGGATCGATGTGATACGTCGTGCCGCGCACCGCCGACACCGCAGCGTCGCCCGTCTCGAAAGTGACGTTGAGATCCGTCACCTCTAGCAGCGCCGTCACTTGCTTCCCTCGGGGGCGCGCTTCTTGCGGCGGGGTGGCCTGCTACGGGGATCCAACGCGTCGCGCAGGCCGTCGCCGGTGAGGTTGGCGCACAACACGATCAGCACCAGGGCTCCAGCCGGGAACATGAAGACCCATGGGAAGGTGGTGGCCGAGGGAGTGCCGTCGGCGATGAGCGTCCCGAGCGACACGTCGGGTGGCTGAACACCGAATCCCAAGAAGCTCAAACCGGTTTCGGCCAGGATCGCGAATGCGACGTTGAGCGTCGCATCGATGATGAGGATCGAGGCGACATTCGGCACGATGTGATGCACGATGATACGGCGGTTCGACACGCCCATGTACCTTGCGGCCCGGATGAATTCGCGTTCGCGCAGGCTCATCGTCATGCCGCGGACCATCCGCGAGCTGACCATCCAGTTGAACACCGCGAGCAGGATGATGAGCCAAAGAACGTTGCCCGACCCCTTGGTGCGGGGCGTGACGATGGCGATCAGCAAAAAACTCGGCACCACCAGCAGCAGGTCCACCAGCCACATCAGTGACCGGTCGCGCCAGCCGCCGAAGTAACCGGCAACCGATCCGACGGTGGCGGCGATGCTGGTTGAGATCAGTGCCACACAGACTCCGATCAGCATCGACTTCTGCATGCCGCGCAGGGTCCGGGCCAGCAGATCCTGACCGAGCGCATTGGTGCCGAACCAGTGCTTGAGCGACGGCGCCTGCAGCAGTGCGCCGTAATCGAGGTGGTTGTAGTCGTAGGGGAGCAGCGACGGCAGCGCGTAGCAGCCGATGAACCCCACCACCAGCAGAATCAACGCCACTACCGCGGGTCTGTTGCGAATGAAGCGGCGTGCCACCAGGTTTCGTCGCGACGTAAAGGCGGCCGGGTGGATACCGGACTTGGTTTCCGCGGTGACTTCTTGGGTCGTCATGTCACCCGCACCCTCGGGTCAAGCACCGCGTAGAAGATGTCGGACAACAGGCCGGCCAGCAGAATCGCCAACGCGGAAAACAGCGTGATCGCCGCGACGACGTTGGTGTCCTGGGTCGAGATGCCCACCACCACCCATTCGCCCATGCCGTGCCAGCCGAAGATCTTCTCGACGAATATCGCGCCGACGACCAGGCCGCTGATCCCATAGGCAAACAGTGTGGCGAGCGGAATCAACGCGGTGCGCAGGCCGTGTTTGAACAGCGCACGCCGGCGGGTCAGGCCTTTGGCGCGCGCGGTCCGGATGAAATCCTCGCCCAGCACGTCGAGCATGGCGTTGCGCTGGTAGCGGCTGAAGCCCGCAATCTGGCCCAGGGCCAGGGTGAAAGTCGGCAATACCAGGTGTTGCACCCGGTCGACGAGCTGGTCCCATACTCCGTTGGGCGGAATCGGTGAGGTCTCACCGGTGTAGAGGAACAACCGCATACCGGTGAAGGTGTTCACCTTCAGCGCGGCCAGGATAAGCAGGCTCGCCAGCACGAATGTCGGAATGCTGAGGACGATCAACGACAGCACGGTGATGACGCGGTCGCTCAGCCGGTACTGCCGGATGGCTCCCCAGGCTCCCACAATGACGCCGATTACCGTGCCCAGCACCGAACCGGTCACCACCAGCCGCAGGCTGATCCCGATCCGGTGCCATAATTCGCCGGAGACGGGGTGACCGGTGACCGTCGTGCCAAAGTCGCCCTGGGCCACACCGGCAACCCATTTCGCATACCGAATGGGTAATGGTTTGTCTAAGCCAAGCTCAGCCGCTTTGCGGTGGACGAGTTCCTTGGACGGCGGTGGGTGGCGCTGCATGTAGTTGTCCAGCGGGTGAAACGTCACCGATGTCAGGCAGAAGGTTAAGAACGACGCCAGCACCAGCAGCACGACGTAATTGAGGAACCGGCGCGCCAGAAAACGGATCATGCCCCACCACCGTGCCGCATTGGGACAGGTTAGCGAGCCAGCCAGGATGGCGTCGCGCCAACAACGTCGGCGCTGCACAAATCGAGCTGATTCACATGGGTGAAATCCGGGCAGCCGGTTGTTAAAATCCACCGCGTTCACCGCTCTGTGTAGCAAATTCCATCGAGGAGACTCGCGTGACGGTTACCGATGACTACCTGGCCAACAACGCTCAATACGCGAGCAACTTCAGCGGGCCGCTGCCCATGCCGCCGAGCAAACACGTCGCTGTCGTCGCCTGTATGGACGCCCGGCTCGACGTCTACCGCGTCCTCGGTCTCAAGGAGGGAGAGGCCCACGTCATCCGCAACGCGGGCGGCGTGGTCACCGATGACGCCATTCGCTCGTTGGCCATCAGTCAGCGATTGCTGGGGACGCGGGAGATCATCCTGATTCACCACACCGACTGCGGAATGCTCACCTTCACCGACGACGACTTCAAGCGGGACATCCAGAAAGAGACCGGTGTCAAGCCGCCGTGGGCGGCCGAGGCCTTCCCCGACCTGGAGGCCGACGTCCGGCAGTCGTTACGCCGCATCGAAAACAGCCCGTTCGTCACCAAGCATGTGTCGGTGCGCGGCTTCGTCTTCGACGTCGCCACCGGCAAGCTCAACGAGGTCACGCTGTAGCCCGGCGACGATGCAGCCCGCGCTGGGGGTACCGCCCGGCCGCGGAGCGGCGAGGGGACGGGGTGAGGTGGGCGTACCCCCAGCCGCGTAGCGGCGTGCGGGCAAGCCGGGCAATTGCTGTAGCGCGAGCCGTCAGCCGACTTTGTAGGTGGCGAGGGCCTTGGCGAGCAGCCTGCCGTCCGGATCGACGATCTCGGCCTCGCAGTTGACCAGGGACCGGCCGCGACGCAGCACCCTACCCACTCCGATCACATCGGTGGCCCGGGCCGGCGCCATGAAGTCCAGGGTCACCGACACCGTCACGCCCCTCACTTCGGGAGGCGCTTCCGCGCCGCACCAGGCCGCCGCCATGATGGTCAGATCGGCGAGAGTAGCGATAGCACCGCCGTGCACCATGTCGCCGACGGTGACGTTGGACGGATCCCAGGGCAGCCGCAACCTGACCTCGTCGTCGGCGAGCTGATCGGCGACGATCCCCAATTTCGCAACGAACGGCGATTGGGGGAGGAATTCCGCGATGACGTCGCGGCCGCTGGATGGTTGGGTAGAGGTCGACATCCGTCCATGCTGTCGCACCGGTAACGGCCGCAAAAAGTGCCCCGGCGCCGCGTGATTCGACTTTCCATTGACAGGGGCGGGGGAGGCTGGTTGCATATAGGGCAATAACAGTAAACCTTACCAGTTCTACCGGAATTATCCGGATTACGTTAAGGAAGCCATGACCAGTGATCTGAACGCAGCCCCCGCGGCAGGCCAGTACGAATTGAGTCATCTGCGCTCGTTGGAGGCCGAGGCGATCCACATCATTCGGGAGGTGGCCGCCGAATTCGAGCGGCCGGTGCTGTTGTTCTCGGGCGGCAAGGACTCCATCGTCATGCTGCACCTGGCGCTCAAGGCGTTCCGTCCCGGGCGGCTGCCGTTCCCGGTGATGCATGTCGACACCGGCCACAACTTCGACGAGGTCATCGCCACCAGGGATGAGCTGGTCGAACAGGCCGGGGTGCGCCTGGTGGTGGCGTCGGTGCAGGAGGACATCGACGCCGGCCGGGTTGTCGAGACCATCCCGTCGCGTAACCCGATCCAGACCGTCACGTTGCTGCGCGCCATCCGGGAGAACAAGTTCGACGCGGCATTCGGGGGAGCGCGGCGTGACGAGGAGAAGGCGCGCGCCAAGGAGCGGGTGTTCAGCTTCCGCGACGAATTCGGCCAGTGGGATCCGAAGGCCCAGCGGCCGGAGCTGTGGAACCTTTACAACGGGCGGCATCACAAGGGCGAGCACATCCGGGTCTTTCCGCTTTCCAATTGGACCGAGTTCGACATCTGGTCCTATATCGGAGCCGAGAAGGTCACGTTGCCATCGATCTATTTCGCGCACCGGCGCAAGGTGTTTCACCGCGACGGAATGTTGCTGGCGGTGCACCGGCATATGCAGCCTCGCGCCGACGAGCCGGTGTTCGAGGCCATCGTGCGATTCCGCACCGTCGGGGACGTCACCTGTACCGGTTGTGTGGAGTCGGCGGCCGCGACGGTGTCGGAGGTGATCGCCGAGACCGCGGTGTCCCGGTTGACCGAGCGTGGGGCGACCAGGGCTGACGACCGGATCTCGGAGGCCGGAATGGAAGACCGCAAACGGCAGGGTTACTTCTGATGGCTGCATCTACTACGACGTTGCTGCGCCTTGCGACCGCCGGCTCCGTCGATGACGGCAAGTCCACACTCATCGGGCGCCTGCTCTACGACTCCAAGGCCGTCATGGAAGATCAGTGGGCGTCGGTGGAGCGAACGTCCAAAGAGCGCGGTCACGAATACACCGACCTGGCACTGGTCACCGACGGCCTGCGGGCGGAACGTGAACAGGGCATCACCATCGACGTCGCCTATCGTTATTTCGCCACTCCCAAGCGGAAATTCATCATCGCCGATACCCCGGGCCACATCCAGTACACCCGCAATATGGTGACCGGTGCATCTACCGCCCAGCTGGTGATTGTGCTCGTCGATGCCCGGCAGGGCTTGCTGGAGCAATCTCGCCGGCATGCTTTCCTGGCGTCGCTGCTGGGCATTCGCCACATTGTGCTCGCGGTCAACAAGATGGACCTGATCGGGTGGGACAGAGAAAGATTCGAGTCGATCCGGGACGAATTCCATGCCTTCGCCGCGCGCCTCGATGTCCAGGACGTAACCTCCATCCCGGTTTCGGCGCTGCATGGCGACAACGTGGTGACCAAGTCGGACCAGACGCCGTGGTATGACGGACCGGCACTGCTGTCGCACCTCGAGGAGGTGTACATCGCCGGTGACCGCAACCTGGTCGACGTGCGGTTCCCGGTTCAGTACGTCATCCGGCCACACACCCTCGAGCATCAAGATCACCGCAGCTATGCCGGCACCGTGGCCAGCGGAGTGATGCGGCCAGGCGACGAAGTGGTCGTGCTACCGATCGGCAAGACCACCAGGATCACCGCGATCGACGGACCGAACGGTCCAGTGGCAGAAGCATTTCCGCCTATGGCAGTCTCGGTGAGTCTCGCCGACGAGATCGACATCTCGCGCGGCGATCTGATCGCCCGCACCAACAACCACCCCAGGATCGCGCAAGAATTCGATGCGACCGTGTGCTGGATGGCCGATTCAACGGCGCTGGAACCCGGCCGCGACTACATCATCAAACACACCACCCGAACCACCCGCGCACGGATAGCCGCGCTCGACTACCGGCTCGATGTCAATACCCTGCACCGCGATAAGACCGCAACAGCGTTGAAGCTCAACGAACTTGGTCGTATTTCGCTGCGCACCCAGGTGCCGCTGCTGCTTGACGAATACACGCGCAACGCCAGCACTGGCTCGTTCATCCTCATTGACCCGGACACCAACGGAACGGTCGCGGCGGGCATGGTGTTGCGCGACGTCTCTGCGCAGACGGCAAGCCCGAACACAGTGCGGCACCAGTCACTGGTCACCGCAGCAGACCGGTCGGCCCGAGGCAGGACCGTGTGGTTCACCGGCTTGTCCGGTTCCGGCAAGTCGTCGGTGGCAATGCTGGTTGAGCGGAAGCTGCTCGAAAAAGGCGTCCCTGCTTATGTTCTCGACGGCGACAATCTACGGCACGGCCTGAATGCCGATCTGGGTTTCAGCATGGCCGACCGTGCCGAGAACCTGCGCCGGCTGGCGCATGTGGCGACACTGCTCGCCGACTGCGGCAACATCGTGCTGGTGCCGGCCATCAGCCCGCTGACCGAGCACCGTGCGCTCGCTCGGACGGTGCACGCCGACGCCGGCTTTGACTTTGTCGAAGTGTTCTGCGACACGCCCCTCGCGGACTGTGAGCGACGTGATCCCAAGGGGCTGTACGCCAAAGCGCGAGCGGGCGAGATCACGCACTTCACCGGCATCGACAGCCCTTATCAGCGGCCGAAGAATCCCGACCTGCGACTCACCCCGGACCGCACCCTCGACGAGCAGGCGCAGCTAGTCATCGACCTGCTGGAGATGCGGCCCTGAGCAGGCC
>Ga0187808_10000655_pt1 | contig 11245 bp, 8 predicted proteins | sample NC_wetland_sal_i_5_FD_132427 | JGI IMG/M metagenome (GOLD analysis project Ga0187808, IMG submission 132427) | Wetland sediment microbial communities from Neuse River Estuary, North Carolina, USA - ASW_3 | ecosystem: Environmental > Aquatic > Freshwater > Wetlands > Sediment | place: USA: North...
GACGTACAGAGGGTACGGCTCGACGAACCGGTAGTTCGAGTGAACGCCGAGGGGGCTGTAGCGACGGGCCGCTTCGAAGAGCGCCTCCGACCGCGGGGTCCGCCGGCGGAACGCGTTCTCGGCTTTCGTCAACGCCGCGCTCATCGTCCCCCGCGCCGCAGCCGGCGGCAGGTCGGTTGGGAGGACCTCCCGCGTAGAAGAGACAAGCGCCCGCCGAAGGCGACGGGGCGTCCGGGGTGGCGGAGCCAGGGGCCCGCCGATCGAGCTCCTCAATCGAGGCGGAACAGCCGCCGCGCGTTCCCGCCAAGGATCCCGGCTCGATCCGCCTCCGACACGTCGAGCTGCTCGACCAACCGGACGGCGGATCGCAGCTCCTCGAGCGGCCAGTCCGAGCCGTAGAGGAATCGTTCGGGACGCCCGGTGGAGACGATTGCGCCCTCGAGCCGCTCCCGGGCTTGGCCGAGGGCGCGCTCGAAGTACGGCGACGAGGGGGGCCCGAGCAGCCCTGAGGTGTCGGCGAAGACGTTCTCGTTCTTGTAGACGATCTCGGCCGCCTCGTCGATCCACGGATTGCCCAGATGGCAGAGGACGAAGCGGACGTCGCGGTAGCGACCGGCGACCTCGTCGACCTCGAGCGGGCGGGCGAACTTCAGCAGGCCGAGGCCGCCCAACGTGTCGCCCTGATGAAGGAGCACCGGCAGGCCGCGTCGGTGCGCGAACTCGTAGACCGGATCGAGCCGGCGGTCGTGGGGATAGAACGGGAGGTACCCGGGAAACAGCTTGATCCCCGCCAGGTGCGGCTCGCTCTCCCACAGACCGAGGACGGCGTCGACCTCCGCGCCGGCTCGGCCCGGGTCGACCGTGGCGACGGGAAGAAGGCGACCACGGCTCTCCTCGTAGATGCTCCGGCCCTCACGGAGGGCGTCCCGCTCGCTCGGCGCCTGGAACAGCTGGATCGCGAGCGCACGATCGAGGTGGTTGAGGTCCATCTCGTGCAGAAGCCCCGTTACGCTGAAGTCGAGGTCCTCCCGGTAACCGGTCCGCGCGACGTCGGGCCACCATCGGCTCAAGTGGACGTGGGCATCGATCCGTCCGCCTTCCCCCCGGGAGGCCGAGGCGGTCACGGGGACGACCGGCTCGCCTCCGAGCCGGCCAGCGGGCCCACCGACCGGGGGGTCGGGCGCGCGCGGATCTCGTAGGCCCTCGCCTCCCGGGCCCTTCGCCCTCGGCGATACTCGGAGAGACGCAGCCCGTGCGCGTTGACGATCTCGATGAGGCGGTCGAACCCGGGCTGGGTGAGGTCGCACGCGGGCACACCGGAGCCCATCCTCCAGACCAGAAGGCGCTCGTCCTCCGACGATCGTGCGCGGGGCCGGACAAAGACGTCGAGCGCCAGCTTCGGGTCGTCCCAAGCGGTCGCCCGCAGCTCGCCGTCGTGCAGCACGAGTTCGATCCCTTCGTCCCAGGCGTAGGCCCGTTCGGGCCACCGGTCCCGCTCCCGGACCAGGAGGAGGTGCAACGAGCCGCCGAGAGCCATCAGCACGAGCCCGAAGGCGACGAACGCCGCGCCGAGGGGGTGCGCGCTCGGCGCGGTCAGCCACAAGGCGCCGCCGGCGCTCGCGCAGACCGCTCCCGACCCCAGGAGCGGGTAGCGGCCGATCTCGGCCGGGCGCTCCCGTCGGCGCCGCGCCACCGCCGCCTCCTACGCGGAAACGAGGAGCGAGACCCCGTGTTCGTCCGTAGGGAGTTGCTGCTCCGGTGGGCCTCCCCCGGTGGCTTCCACGCTCGACCCGGCCTGGGCAACGCCGACCCTCCTTTATGGGCGCGGCCCGGATTCTCCTTACTCTTGACCGCCGGACGCCCGTGAAGGCTTGATACGCGAACAGCGCCTCGAGCGGGTGGCGCTCGGATGACCGCGGAGGGGGACTGGCTCAGCTTCCCGGACGCGCCGAAGATCGTCGTTCCCCCCCCGGGGCCCCGCTCCCGGGCGCTCCTCGCCGACCAGGCGCGGTGGGAGACGGAGGCGGTCGGCTACCCCCATTACTTCCCGATCGCACCCCACGTCGCGCGTGGGGCCACGATCGAGGACGTGGACGGGAACCGGTTCATCGATTGGGTTTCGGGGATCTCCGTTCTCAACCTCGGGCATCGTCATCCTCGCCTGGTCGCCGCGCTCGAGGCCCAAGCGAAGGAGATCTGGCACGCGCTCGAGCTCCCGACGGAGGCCCGCGTCCGATTCCTCAAGGCGCTCGAGGAGGCGCTTCCCGGCGGACTTCGCCGTCACGCACGGATCTTCCTGACCGTCACCGGCGGTGACGCGGTCGAAACGGCCGTGAACCTCGCCGACCACGCCCAGGGGCGCCACGGCACGGTCGCGTTCTCCGGCGCCTACCACGGCGTCCACGGGGGGGCCGCGAACCTGACCAGCGGGCGCCGTTACCGGGCCCCGAACGCGTTCCCCGGGGGGGCCGTGGTTCGCGTGCCGTATCCCGACCCCTACCGGCCCGTCCTCGGAGCCGACGAGGGCGCCGCCGGGACAATCTCCTACCTCGAGCACCTGGTCAACGACCCCCACTCGGGGGTCGACGCGATCTCCTCGGTCCTGGTCGAACCGATCCTCGGAGAGGGGGGGTACGTCGTACCCCCGGACGATTTTCTGCCATCGCTGCGCGAGTTCTGCGACCGGCACCATCTCCTGCTGATCGCCGACGAGGTCCAGACCGGGCTCGGGCGGACCGGGAGGATGTGGGCGGTCGAACATGCGAACGTTACCCCCGATATCGTCTGCATCGCCAAGACGATCGGCGGCGGACTTCCGCTCTCGGTCGTCGCCTACCGTCACGACCTCGTCCGCGAGCTTCCCCGCGGGTTCCACCTGGGGACGTTCCGCGGCAACCCTCTGGCCCTCGCGGTCGGAGCCGAAACCCTGAAGGTCCTCGGCGAGGGAGACCTTCTCGATCGGACCCGCCACCGGGGCGCCCGGGTCCTTGAACGCTTGCAGGGCCTGTCGGGCCGGCACCTCGCGCTAGGCGACGTTCGAGGTAAGGGATTCATGATCGGCGCGGAATTCGTGCGCGACCGGCGAACGCGCGAGGCCTGGGGAGACCGCGCCCGGTCGATGCGCGCGGCCCTGTTGGCGCGGGGCGTCCTGATGCACACAGCGGGCGCGTGGGAGCAGGTGCTCAGGTTCATGGCCCCGCTCGTGATCGAAGACGAACTGCTCGAACGAGGTCTCATGGCGTTCGAAGAGTCGCTGGAGAGCCTCGAGACGCCTCCTGCGACCGGTCGGGGAGTCGGACCCTCCGGTCCTCGGGCTGCGGCGGGCGAGCTCCGGCGCCCGCCCGAGCACGCTGCCCCCGTGCCCGGTGTACCCCCGGTTCCCGGTCCGACGCTCGAACGCTAGCCGCGGGCTGTCCCGCGGCGTAGGGGCTATCTGGGGCCGGAGGTCGTCAGGGGCGCAGGACGCTCATGGCGCAGGATCTCTGGGAACGGTCGTCCGAAGACGTGCGGGAACGCTGGCGGGACATCGCTCGATCGATGCGCGACACGGGCGATGCGGAAGCACTGCCCCGGGCGCTCCAGGCCGCGTTCTGGTTCGGCGCCGAGGCGTCCCGGCGGGCGAGTCAGGGACGCTTCGACTCCACGCTCCGGGGACTCCTCCCCTCGGACCTGATCGTTCGGCTCCAGGCCGCCCCCGTAAAGGGCACGACTCCTCCGAGGCGAGCGACGTAGGTGGCGAGTCGGTCGTCGGCCGGGTAGGCCGCCCCCGGTCCGGGGTGGGGAGCTCACTCGGTTGCCCGGACCGCTTCCGCCGGCGGCAGCCGCGCGGCGCGGATCGAAGGGCCGGCGATCGCGACCAGGACGAGGCCGTAGGCGACCACGGCAATCTCGACCACGGACGCCCAGGGCGCCGCGAAGACCGTCAGCCCCGACACCGCCGCGCTCGCGCTCTGGGTCAGGTTGAACACTACGAGCAGGCCGAGACCCGTCCCGATGACGATCCCGGCGAGGGTGACGAAAGAGTACTCGAGAGCGAGCGTGCGGAGGACCATCCGCTGCGTGAACCCGGTCGCGCGGAGCACCCCGATCTCCCGACGTCGTTCGACCACCGCCCGGAGCGCGAGGATCCCCATCGCCGCGATCCCCACGGCGAGGCCCAGGCCCACGAAGATCTCGAGCAGCCCCACGAACCCCTCGGTCGTGCCGATCGACGTCGCCAGGACCGCCGCGAGGTTGACCAGGACGAGCCCCCACGAGAAGAAGGCGATCTTCGCGAGCTGCGCGGCGTGGGTCGGGTTCACTCCGGGCGCCACCGTGAGTCCGTAGCCGGTCGCGTTGACGGCCCCGAGCGAGCTCGCGACCGCCGGGTTCACCCAGACCCCGGGGGCGGAGCTCTCCTTCAGGATCCCGATGACGGTGAGCGTGACGGGGTGTTTGCCCCGCAGGGTCGAGATCTGGATGGTGTCGCCGACGTTCAGCGTCGGGTGGGGCGGGCCGGCCGGCGCCCCGCTGATCGAGGTCGTCGGCGGGGCGTAGGAGTGGTCGACGATGGCGACCGAGGCGTTGGTGGCGATGTCCCGGAACGCCCGTGCGGCCGACAGGCCGTGCCAGGTCGAGGCGAAGGTGAAGTGGTTCGTCCCGTAGAAGCTCGCCGGCCCGCTCGTGTTGTTGAGGGGGGCGTACAGCTCGTCGGCGTACGGGTCGTGGGCGAATCCGCTGACGTTCACGTCGATCGCCGCGGGTACGATCGTCACGGCGTTCGTGAACAGGGGGGCGAGCGTCGTGTTGGAGGAGATCTTCCCCCACAGGTTCGGGATCGGGGTCTGCGAGGAGCCGAAGAACGTGTAGCCGCCCGTCTGGTCCTGGATCGTGCTGTTGAGGTTCGCCGCCACGACGGAGCCGAACCCCGCGGTGCCGACCATCGTGAAGACGACCAGCGAGAAGATCGTCAGGCTGACCGCGGTGCGCGTCGGCTGCCGGGTCGGGTAGCCGAGACCGATCCGGACGACCGGGCTCGACGCCCCCCGCCGACCGAGCAGGCGTTCGATCGCGCGGGCGATCGAGGGCGCGTTGAAGACGAAGACGAGCAGGACGCCTCCTACGAGGACGATCCCGTCGACGAACACGATGAAGATCCCTCCCGTGTGGGCCGCCCCTAGGAGGTAGGTGTGGAGCGGCTCGAACCCCGCCCACACGGTGAACGCGAGGCCTACGGCGGTGAACACGAACCGGTTCCTCAGGAAGCGGGCCGCCACCAGGCCGAGCCCGAGGATCGCAAGCGCCCCTCCGATCAGCGGCTCCGACAGGTCGGTGGAGCCGCGGTACGTCCGGAAGAACAGCAAGAGGCCGACGACGGCGGCGAGCCCTCCGGCGTAGGCGAGGAACGTATACGTCCTCAGGTGCGGCGGCGGCTCGGGGATGTCCCGGATCGCACGGACGATGTTCAGGCGGCTCGCGCGGTAGCACGCCACGATCACGGTGACGAGCGTGAGCAGGAACCCCGCGACGTAGGCGAGGACCAGGCTCTGCGTCGTGACGGTGAACGACTGGAGGAAGACGGCGGACGGGATCTCCGAGGCGAGGGCCTGGCCGGCGAGGTAGGAGAGGAAGTAGCCGACCCCGACCCCGAGCGCGGTGCCGGCGAGGGCGCTGCCGGCCGAGTAGACGATCCCTTCGAACAGGAACGCGTAGACGAGCTCGCGCCGGCGCAGTCCGACCGCGCGGAGCATCCCCATCTCGCTCTTCCGCTCCTCGGCGAGCATGACGAAGATCCCGACGATCAGGACCGCCCCGGCGACGATCGAGAACAGCCCGAGCGCCAGGAACAGCGTGACGAGGCTCGTCCCGCTCTGCCGCGCGGCGTTGAGCGACGTCTCGAGCGGCGTGTGGACCGTCAGGCCGTACGGGGCGAGGACCCCGGCGAGGGTCGTGTTCAGGTACTGCGCCACCCCGGTCGAGGAGCTGGCCCCGGCGTCCTGCGAGCCGGCGTTCGTGATGCTGAGGAAGTTGATCGCCCCCGAGGCGTTCTCGAGCGCCTGGGCGGTGGCGAGGGTGACGAACAGGTTGCCGGGGGTAAGCCCGGCCGTGATGATCGCGCCCCGAACGTTGTCCTGCACGATCGCCTCGATCTTGAGCGGGGCGCTCGTCACCCCGTAGACCACGAGCGTCTGCCCGGCGGTCGCGTTCAGCGCGGACGCCGCCTGGTCGTCGACGAGCACCTCGCCGGGGGCGGGCCCCGCCAGCGAGGTGCCGTTGTCGGCGACGAACGCGCCGAGGGCGGTGCTCTGGTTGCCGTTCACCCCGATCAGGTTGAGGGCCGTCTGGGGCACCCGACTTTGCACGTCGAAGGCGGCTCCGCCGGCGAGGATCTCCGGAGCAATCCCGACGATCGTCGGGTCGGAGCTCGTCAGCGCGACGGTCTGGTTGTAGACGGAGTAGGGGAAGAAGACGTCCCCGCCCGAGGCCGACGGCGCGTAGATCGCCTCGTCCATGTACCCGGCGCCGAGGTAGCTGTAGTGCAGGCTCAGCTGGTTGACCGTGTCCCCGACCACCAGGCTCCCGGAGATGATGGTGGTCGCGACGAGGAGCCCCGCCACCAGGAGGACGGTGCGGGTCCGTCCCCGGCGGACGTTCCGCATCGCGAGGCGAAAAGCGAGCCGGTGGCGCGCGATCAGAACCGCGGCGATCCCCCCGACGGCGAGCAGGAGGAGGAGGGCGAAGGCGACGACCGGGTTGGCGGCCATCGCCGGCTACCCCCCGTCGACGAACTGCCCGTCGCGCATGCGCAGGGTGCGATCGCACTTCGCGGCGACCTCGGCGTCGTGGGTGACGACGACCATCGTCTGATGGAACTCCCGGTTGAGACGCCGCAGCAGGTCGGTCACGTCGCGCGACCCCTCGGCGTCCAGGTTACCCGTCGGCTCGTCCGCCCAGACGATCGCCGGGCGCGCCACGAGAGCGCGTGCCAGGGAGACGCGCTGCTGCTCGCCCCCGGAGAGCTCCGACGGACGGTGCCGGAGGCGATCGCCGAGGCCGAGCTGGGTCAGCGTCTCCCGCGCCTGCGCGCGGGCCGCGCTGGCGCCCCGTCCGGTGATCAGGAGCGGCAGCTCGACGTTCTCCTCGGCGCTGAGGATCGGAAGGAGGTTGTACGACTGGAAGACGAAGCCGGTCCGTCGGGCGCGGTACTCGCTCTTCGCCGCGTCCGACATCGCGTGGATGTCCGTCCCTTCGAGGGTCACGCGGCCGCGGGTGATGTCGTCGAGGCCGCTGAAGCAGTTCAGGAACGTCGTCTTGCCGCAGCCGGAGGGCCCCATCACGGCGAGCATCTCTCCGCGACGGATCTCCACCGAGATGCCGCGGAGCGCGGGCACCGACATCGCGCCCGCGCCGTAGACCTTCCAGACGTCCTGCCCGACGACGACCGCCTCCCCAGATCCTTCGGTCACTGGTCCCTCGCGCTCCGGGCCCGAGCCGGGGCGTCCGAGGAGCGGAACCGTCGGATTTATCCCTGTGCATCCGGCCGTCGTACGGCAGCGCCGTACAGGAGGGCGTTCGCGGCGGCAGCGCGGGACGGCCCCTACGCGGACCCGGCGTCGGCGTAGTTCACCGAGATCAGCTTGACCTCGGTCATCTCCTGCATCGCCGAGCGGAGGCCCTCTCGCCCGAGGCCGCTGTCACGTACGCCCCCGAACGGTAGGGCGTCCCAGCGCAGCGTGGTCGGGTCGTTCAAGTGTACCCCACCGGCGCGGATCCTCCGGGCGAGAGCGAACCCTCGGGCCAGGTCGCGCGTGAACACCGCGGCCTGCAGTCCGTACGGCGTGCCGTTGGCGATCCGGACCGCGTCGTCGATCGAGCCGAACCGGACGATAGGGGCGACCGGCCCGAACGGCTCCTCCCGGACGACCGAAGCGTCCTCGGGCACCTGATCGAGCACGGTCGGGGCGTAGAAGCTGCCCCCGTCGAACGACGGCCGGTTCCCCCCGGCGAGGAGCCGAGCCGAGCGCCCGCGAGCCTCCGCGACGAGCCGCTCGAGCCGCTCGACCGCCGCGCGGTCGATCAGCGGGCCGACCTCGGTGGACTCTTCGAGCGCGGGGCCGACCCGCAACGCTCGGGCCCGCTCGGCGAGCCGATCGGCGAACGCCGCCGCAACGCCCTCCTGAACGAGCAGCCGCTTGGAGGCGGTGCAGACCTGGCCGGCGTACCCGAAGATCCCCTTCGCCGCGGCCGCGACGGTCGCCTCGAGGGGCGCGTCCTCGAGGACCACGAACGGGTCGAGGCCGCCCATCTCGAGGATGACCCGCTTCGCATGGCGACCCGCCTTGCCGGCGATCGCCTTGCCGACCTCGGTCGAGCCGGTGAACGTGATGAGGCGCGTCGCCGGGTGCTCGACCAGGGCATCTCCGAGGGCGCCTCCCGGGCCGACGACGACGTTCAGCACGCCGGGCGGGAGGCCGGCGGCCCCCAGGTGCTCGGCGAGCCGGAGCGCGGTGAACGGCGCCGCGCTCGTCGGCTTGGCGACGACCGGGTTGCCGGCGGCGAGCGCGGGCGCGATCTTGTGGGCGAGAAGGTTCAACGGGAAGTTGAACGGCCCGATCGCGACGACGACGCCGATCGGGTCCCGCACCGTGAACAGGAACCGCTGCTCGTTGCCGGCCGGACGCTCGTAGGCGTCCGCCGGATAGCTCTCCCCGCCCAGGTGGCGGATCTCCTCCGCGGCGAGGGCGAAGACGCCGACGGCCCGGTCGACCTCGACCCGAGCGTCGACGATCGGCTTACCGACCTCGCTCGCGATCAGGCGGGCCAGCGGCTCTCGATCCGCCGCGAGCCGGACGCTGGCCGCCCTCAGGATCTTGGCGCGCGCGTGGCCCGGCGTGTTCCCCCAGAGCTCTTCCCGCGCCGCGGCGGCCTCGATCGCCGCCCGCCCCTGGTCGGCCGAGGCGACCGGGGCGTCCGCGAGCTTCCGCCCGGTCGACGGGTCGACGACCGGCGCGTAGCGGCCGCCGTCCGGCGGGAGCCAGGAGCCGCCGATCCAAAGGGCACCCTTGCCGCTGGCCGGAACGCCGTCGATCACGTTGAATCTCCCTAGCTGGGGTCGCCGTAGACCGTGTAATGCCAACCCTTGCGCGCTTGACCGGTGAGGTCGACGTAGACGTTCTTGACGACGGTGTAGTCGAGGAGCGAGTCGGCGCCGAGATCCTTGCCAAAGCCGCTCTGCTTGAAGCCGCCGTGCGGGGTCTCGGAGCCGAGCGGCAGGTGGTCGTTCACCCAGACGTCGCCGAACCTCAGGGCGTTCGCCGCGCGCATCGCCCGCGTCACGTCGTGCGTCCAGACGCTGGCCGCCAGCCCGTAGTCGACCCCGTTGGCGATCTCGATCGCCTGATCGAACGTCGTGAACTCGAGAACGTCGAGCACCGGGCCGAAGATCTCCCGCTGGGCGATCGTCATCTCCGGCTCGACCCCGTCGAACACGGTGGGCCGAACGAAGGCGCCCTTCGGGAACTCTCGGAGCGGATCGGCGCCGCCGACGACGACCCGAGCCCCCTCCTCCTCTCCCTTGGCCACGAACTGCAGGACGTTCCGCTGGTGGACGGGGCTTACCAGGGGCCCCACATCCGTCGAGCGAGAGAGCGGGTCGCCGAGGCGCAGCGTCCGGACGCGCTCCGCGAGACGCTCCACGAACTTCGCCCGGATCGAGGCGTGGACGATCAAGCGCGTCGCGGCGGTGCAGTCCTGGCCTCCGTTGACGAACCCTCCTACGACCGCCCCCTCCACCGCTGCGGCGAGGTCGGCGTCCTCGAAGACGACGAACGGAGCTTTCCCCCCGAGCTCCAGCTGGACGCGCTTGACGGTGGAGCTCGCCGCCTGCATGACGGCCCGCCCGGTCGCCGTGTCCCCGGTCAGCGAGACCATGTCGACCTTGGGAGCGCGGCAGAGCTCGTCGCCGACCTCCGCCCCGGGGCCGGTGACGACGTTGAGCGCGCCGCTGGGGAGCCCGGCGTCCTGGAACGCTCGGGCGAGCTGCAGGGTGGACAGCGGGGTCCAGCTCGCTGGCTTCAGGACGACCGTATTGCCCACGGCCAGGGCCGGGGCGATCTTCCAGACCGCCATCATGATCGGATAGTTCCACGGCGTGATCGAGGCGACGACGCCGACCGGCTCGCGCCGGAAGATCGTCGTACCGTCCCCGAGGTACTCGGCAGCCGACCGCCCCTCGAGGGTCCGGGCGGCCCCGGCGTAGAAGGTAAGGTTGTCGACGCAGAACGGAAGGTCGGCATCGGCGGCCTGCTTGATCGTCTTGCCCTGGTTGCGGCTCTCGAGCTCGGCGATCTCGGGCTGCCGTTGCTGCAGCAGCTGGGCCGCCTTGAGGAACACCTCGGCCCGGGCGCGGGGGGTGAGACGCGGCCAGGGCCCCCGGTCGAACGCCTCTCGGGCGGCGTCGACCGCGCTGCGGACGTCCTCGCGGGCGCTCTTCGGGACCGTGCCGAGCGAACTCCCATCGAACGGGCTGACGACCGGCACCGTCGCCTCCGTCGACGCCGTGACCCACTCGCCGCCGATCAGCATCGTATGATCCATGTCCGACCGGCCGGTGCAGCGCCCGACGACTAAAGACGGCTCCCGGGCCGCGGGTACGGTCGGCGAGGGGCGGTGGGTCCGAGGGCAACCGCGGCCGTTTCGTCGCACACTCTATCTACCTGCCCGGGTTGGGTGCCCTTCGGTCCGCTCGTGAATCCGAGGCACCGAAAGTACCTCGCCGTTGCGATCGTCGTCGCGGCGGTGGCCGCCGGAATTGGCGGGTATCTTTACCTGCAGCGGGTCCCGGCGACATGCCGCTCGGGACAGACCTCGACCATCTGCATCGATCAACCGGAGCAGACGGACTCGCTGGACCCGGACGTGGGGTTCTCCACGCCCGACTGGGCCGCGACCCAGCAGGTCTACCAGGGGCTTGTGAACTACAACGGCTCGAGCTACACGACGTTCGTCGGTGTCCTCGCGAAGAATTGGTCGATCTCGGTCGATCCGTACACCCACCTCGACGACTACACCTTCACGCTGCGGACCGGGGTGCACTTCTCGAACGGAGACCCGTACAACGCCTACGTGCAGTGGTACAGCCTCTACCGCAGCCTCCTGATGGCGCAGGGACCCCAGTTCATCCTCGAGCAGAACTTCTTCTCGACCAACTTCGACCCGGCGGCCCCCCTGAACTACTCTTCCCCGGCCACGGCGGTGACGGCGGACA
>Ga0187808_10000656_pt1 | contig 11230 bp, 13 predicted proteins | sample NC_wetland_sal_i_5_FD_132427 | JGI IMG/M metagenome (GOLD analysis project Ga0187808, IMG submission 132427) | Wetland sediment microbial communities from Neuse River Estuary, North Carolina, USA - ASW_3 | ecosystem: Environmental > Aquatic > Freshwater > Wetlands > Sediment | place: USA: North...
TCACCCTTTCACCCCTTCCCCTCTTCCTTCTCCCCTGGGGAGAGGGAAGAGGGGGAGGGGAGTTGGGGAGAGGGGTCACTTCAGGCATTTTCATGGTTCCCGGGTGTCCGTCAGCCGATGGGCATGAGCGACTGCCTTCTTTTGCCCGAGCTTATTCTCCGTTCCCTTAAGGAGCCGAGCGATGTTGGCGTGATGACGTGCGATGATGATGGCGGCTGCTCCCGCAGCCCCAAAAACCACTTGGATAGGTGGGTGCTTCATGAGATGCACCAAGACGGGGAAGGCTGCTGTGGCAACAATGGATCCCAGCGAAATGTACCGCCAGATCGCCACCACGACCGCGAAGATCGCCAGCACAAGGACCACCTGCCAAGGGGCGATGGCGATAAAGACGCCGACTCCGGTGGCCACACCTTTGCCACCTCGAAAGCCAAGCCAAACGGGGAAGCAGTGACCCAAAACCGCAGCGAATGCTGCTGCCGCCACCAATGTGGGGTCTCCAAACGTCATCTTGGAAGCAAGCTGGACGGCCAGTAGTCCCTTTCCAGCGTCCAGGAGAAAGGTGGCGACGAACCCCAAGACTCCAAGGTTCCGCATGACGTTGGTAGCGCCAATGGAGCCGCTGCCCGTCGCCCGCACATCGATTCCGCGCTGCCGGCGAACAATGAGGTACCCGAACGGAATCGAGCCTAATAGGTATGCAATGAGGGTTGTGAGCGGACCGATCATTTCATTCCTTCATTTGTTCATGATCCAGATGCGGCTGCCCAAGCAGATAGGCTTGCATCGACTGCCGATCCGGGCGAATTGAGAAGTCCCCGTAACAGAGCTTCCGCAGAATCGAATCCGGACGCAGGTACCAGCTCGCCCAACTGAGGGGAGAATCGCCATGCATGTCTTTCGCATCGATGGCGGCTCCCGCGTCGAGAAGAAGCTGAATGGCTTGTTCGCTTCCGAAAGCGGCGGCACGATGCAGGGGAGTTTCGCCTTTGGTTCTCGAGTCTCGCATGAAGCAACCTGTTTCAGCGCCCGGTTTGGTCACGCAATTCGGATTTGCACCGCTGGCGAGCAGCACTTTGACGACAAGATCCTGGGCAAGGCTATTGGACCTGGAAAGGGCCGAGTGGAGCGGCGTTTCGCCGGTCTCCTTCGATGCATGGTTCACGTCAGCGCCGCTTTCGATGAGGAACTGGCACAGCTTCCAGTGTCCATGAAACGACGCGCCATCGAGACCGAAATTCTCTCCCAGGGAATCGAGTGATTCGCCGTTCACGAGCAGGAATCTTATCGCACTTACGTCCCCGTAGTATGCGCACCACTGGATCAAGGAGACGCCATTCCTGTCTGTAGACTTAGCAGGATGACCTTCCGCAAGGTAAGAGAAAACCAAATCGGTGCGTCCGTCCGCGATTTTATCGAGCATAGCTCTCCCCTCTGCTGGCAGACTTCGGGTAGAGCTTACCTGCTTCTCAAGGTCTGCGATTTTTGGCCGGCGGCCTGACGAAGGGCCGCGGATCTAAAACGCAGGCCATCAGCCCTACCCGTTAGAAGATGGGAATCTCTCCACTCTCCGGTACTCTGCGCCTTGCGGCGAGAGTTTGCTCTCAAACAGGAAAAACTCCGAGACCTTGAAGTTTCCTAGCGCCTGCTCCCCTTGCTGGGCGATAAGCGCCTGAAGGGCCGGCTGTGGTTGCGGCACTCTGAACCGCGCCAGTGTCAGGTGGGGTCGAAAGGCGCGTTCCTCGCGGGCAAAGCCGATGCCCGCCATGGCTTCTTCGACTTGATCAGCGAGCCGGCTGAGACTCGGCTGTTCCTCCACTCCTATCCAGAACACTCGCGGGCGCCTAGCATCGGGAAAGAAACCAAATCCCTTTAGTCCAATGACGAAGACTTCAAAACGGCCCAGCTTTTTCAGGCTCTCGCACACTTCCGCTACCTTCCGATCAGAAACCTCACCCAGAAACTTGAGCGTCAAATGGATGCCTTCCGGTTGGGTCCACCGGGCGGCGGGAGCGGCGGAACGGAACGAAGTCTGTGCATGCCGCAGTGCCGCACGGATGTTATCAGGCAGGTCGATGGCGATAAAAGCACGCATGTCGTATGTGGTAGGTGGTATGTGGGGGTCCTCTTCGAACCGCTACCTACAAGCTATCACTCGAGACTGAGTGGTGGGTGGCAAGTCCTCGAGGGCTAGGAGCTAGGCGTTTGGGGGCGCTGCTCCCCGCATACCACATACCATATACCCGCTAGCGCCGGGCCCCCACCCCCTAGCTGTCAGCCCCTGATCCTTCTGCGGATCATTTCAAGAGCCATTTGTGTAGCCCACAGGCGCACCCTTTCGCGGCTGCCGGGGAAGCGGAATTCTCTAACCTGTGTGCCGCGCTCATCGGCAAGACCGATGAAGACCAAGCCCACCGGTTTCTCAGGCGAACCACCTGTGGGGCCCGCCACCCCTGTAATACTCACTCCGAGGGATGCTACCGTTCGTGCGCGGATGCCTTCTGCCATAGCCTGGGCGACAGGCCGCGAAACAGCGCCGTGCTCCTCAATCAAGGTTGCGGGTACACCCGCTAGTTTGGTCTTCAGCGCGTTGCTATAACAGATCGCGCCCCCCAGGAAAAAATTGGAGCTACCGGAGTTGTGCGTCAGTCGCTCCGCAAGCAGGCCACCGGTGCAACTCTCCGCGACAGCCAGAGTTTTCTGGCGCATTACCAAGTACATCCCTACAACTTCCTCCAGCGACTCCCCTTGCGTGGAAAAAATGTATTCCCCCAAGGCAAGTTCGATTTTGTCACCCAATTCTGCCAACAACTGATCCGCTGCCTCATCGCTGGCCGCGCGGGCGCGGAGATGAATTTCGATGGCGCCGGGCTTCGCCAAAATCGTCGTGGTGGGATTCTCATAAGCCTTGTAAACCGCGGCGGCGCGTTTATCGACTTCGGACTCGGGGAGTCCCACCACCTTGTAAACGCGCGTTCTAATCCTCTGCCCCTGGGAAGCCTGCGCCAGGCGAGGCACGCAAGCGGCATCGAACATCGCCTCCAGCTCGCCAGGCGGCCCCGGGAGAAGCACGACCAGATTGCCATCGTGTTCAATCCAGATGCCGGGCGCAGTTCCGTGCTTGTTTTCGAGCCATGCGGCGCCTTCGGGAAGCATCGCCTGTCGCAGGTTGTTTTCCGCCATCGGCCGTCCGAAGCGGGCGAGGCGTTCCTGAATTTGCCGGCGGATTTCGGGATCTTCATGCAGGTCTCGGCCCAGAACTTCTGCCACCACCCGTCGCGTCAGATCATCTTCGGTGGGGCCAAGGCCACCTGTCAGGATAATCAATCGAGAGCGAGAGAGGGCGTCCCTGAAGACGGTCGCCAGATCATCCGCGCGGTCTCCTACAACCGTCTTGAAGCGTACTTCAATCCCCAGGGCGTTGAGCCGGCCCGTCAGAAAGAGAGAATTGGTGTCCAAGTAAAGGGGAGTCAAGAGCTCCGAGCCGACGGCGATAATCTCAGCGTCCATACGGGATTAAGGAATCAGAAGTCAGAAGACTGAATCGAAATTCGAAATTGGAGCGCGGGCATCTTGCCCGCTTTCGCGGGGGTATTTCGTAGCCGGAGGATAGGGCAGGCAGGATGCCCGCGCTCCATCGCTGCGTCACTGGACTAACGGTTTCCCCCTGATGCCGACAGGCAGCTCAATCAAGGAACTGTTCGTGGCGACCACCATCGTCTGTTGGCGTGTGAAAGCTATGCCCACGATGCCGTAACCCGACACAACACGTTCCACTCGTGCGTCGGGCGTAATACGCACTATCCCTCGCTCGCCAGCTAGTGAGGCCGCCACGTAGAGGTTGCCGTCGTTATCAAAGGCCAGTCCTTGCGGGCGCCCCAGGCCGCGATAGAACGAGGTCACTTCCCCGGTTGGGGAGATGCGGAACACATGGTCAAAACTGGAAATAGTCGGCCCTGTAAGGTAGAGGTTGCGGTCCGGGCCAAAAGCCAGATGATATGCGGCAATGCTGGGCTCGATGGTCGCAAATACGAAAATTTGCCGGTCACGACTGATCTTGAACACCGTGCCCGTCCGGTCGCCCACATACAAGTTCTCCTCGCTGTCGAAGGCAATCCCAGTGGCGACTCCCATGCCTTCCGCGTAAATCTCGCGATGGGCATCCGGGCTCACTTTGTAAACTGTCCCCTCCATCCGGCTGGAAATATAAAGATAACCGGCGCGATCGAAAGCCAGACCTGTTGGGTTCAACAGATCATGAAGGAAGGGGCGAACAACCTGTTGCCGGTCGATCTTAAACACGGAAACGGGAACCTTCTGTCCGCGGCCACCGCTGAAAGTGGTGAAAGTGTTCCCAGCAGCATCGATAGCGGGATTAGCCACAGGGTGCAGGTTCTCGGCGATCGTGACTCCCACCGCCACAGAAGTGGACGCGCTCACCCCACTTCCCGTGTCCACGGTTACGTTGCCGCTTGATGCGCCTTCGGGGACGCGCACCACAAGCCGGTTGGGAGAGCTGAGGAGCAGGCTTCCGGGCTGATCCCCAAAGCGCACCTGGGGCCTGGTGCGGCCGTTTTGAGTGAGTCCCCGGCCCGAAATGCAGATCTCGCCGCCCGGAATCGCGGCGCGCGGGGTAACGCGTTCAATCAACGGTTTATCCGTAGCAGATCCTTTCTTGCTGGCAAGGAGATCGGGTTTGTCTGACTTTTTCCACAGGCTCATTTGATCAAGCGTCCTAGAATCACAAGCGCTATCAGGCTGTAAAGACCCGCGACAACGTCATCTACCATGATACCCCAGCCGCCGGGAAATCGCTCGGCTCGCCGCGCCGGAAAAGGTTTCACGATGTCGAAGGCTCGGAAGAGGAGGAAGCCGGCAACCAACCCCGTCCAGCTAACCCGCGGGGTGGCGACAAAAGTAATAATCTGCCCGGCCACCTCGTCAATCACCACCTGCCCTGGATCAACACGTCCAAAGACCTTTTCCGCTTTCTCTGCCGACCAGACTCCCACGGCGAAGAGGACGCCCGCAAGAATCGCCAAGGATATGGCCAACCCCAGAGGCGCGAATGAGGTCTGGCGAAGAGCGATGACCAGTGCCAGACCCACTACCGATCCCACGGTCCCAGGCGCCACAGGAAAGTAGCCTGCCCCAAAACCGGTTGCGATCCAGATGGAGAGACTGCGGCGTTCTTTACCCACTCCCCCTCTTATCGTCCTGCCGCATCTCTCCGGCAGGGCTGTTCTTTTCCCGGCTTTCCTCAGGAGTTGAAATCCGATAGCGTTCCGACAGCCAGTGGTCGAGATCGATCAGTTTGCAGCGCTCGCTGCAAAAGGGTCGAAAAGGGTTACTCGCCCAGGGAACGTCTTGATGGCAAATAGGACATCGCATGGCCAGGAATAGTGTCGTCGGGGCGACCCTCGGGATCGCCCACAGGAGCCGCCACAAGGGCTGCCCTAGACTGCCGGCATCCCCGCCGGCTGAATCTGCACCAGTCGAGACCCGACAGGAGGCGGCGAGTCCGGGACGATACGCTGGGCAAAGTTCCGCGCCTCCAGGCGCGATACCAGATCGTAGTCGCCCGCGGCCGTGATGGTAGCCCAGCGGAATTCTCCGGGCCGCGGCTCCGCCCCCTCAAAATCATTGATCAATACTTGACCGTCAATCTCCGGCGCTTGCGATTCCAGCCGCCCTTGAAACAGCAATTCTGTTTCCTCCGAGCGCCCCTCCACAAGAACCGGAAAGCAGCCGCCCACCCTCTTCCGCAGCTTGCGTCTTGAAATCCTGCGCTGCAAGGCCATAAGCTTCTGCCTCCGATGCCTGGCCACTGCGGCGGGAACCTGATCGAGCAACGCATAACTCGAGCTTGTCTCTTCATTGGAATAAAGGAACACACCTAGATGGTCGAATTGTGCTGCCTCGACAAAGCTCATTAAGCACTCGAAGTCCTCTTCCCTCTCGCCCGGGAAACCCACGATAAAAGAGGTCCGCAGGGTAACGTCCGGTATGGCGACGCGAATCTTCTCAATCAAGTGAAGGAAGTGTTCGCCGCTGGACCCCCGTCGCATCAGCTTTAGCACCGGCGCGCTGGCGTGCTGAAGCGGGACGTCGATGTACTTAACCAGCTTCGATGTTTCCGCTACGACGGCAATCAGCGAGTCGGTCAACCGATTGGGGTAGCAATAAAGAAACCGTACCCAAACGAGCTCGGGGATCTTGCCGAGCTGGCGCAGGAGAGACGCCAGACCGTCGCGCAGCCCCAGATCTTCTCCGTAACTCGTGGTGTCCTGGCCGACGATGGTCAGCTCGCGGACGCCCTTTCGCGCCAGGTTCTCCGCTTCCCGCACTACCGAGGCGAACCTCCGCGAGCGGAATCTGCCCCGCATCTGCGGAATTACACAGAAAGAACAGGGATGGTCACAGCCTTCCGCGATCTTCAGATAGGCGGAATAAGCAGGAGTGGCGAGGACGCGGGGCGTCAGGTCGTGGTAAAGGTAGGGCTCCGCGCTCCCCTCTCGGCCGCGATCTTTGTTACCTTCCGCACAAGCTTCCAGGACCCGCTCCAGTTCGTTGGTCCCGATCACAAAATCCACTTCCGGAATCTCTTTCAGGATTTCCTGCCGGAATCGCTCCACCAAGCACCCCGCGACAACGAGCTTTCGGGCCGCGCCGGAGTTCTTGTATTCTGCCATTTCCAGAATGGTGTCGATGGACTCACGCTGGGCAGGCGCAATGAACGCGCAGGTATTGACGATGATGACTTCGGCTTCCTCTGCACGCGGAGTCAACTCGTAACCCTGCCGAGCCAGCATTCCCAACATGACTTCGCTGTCCACAAGATTCTTCGGACAGCCCAGGCTGACCATTCCCACTTTTGTCATAGCTCTGTTGAGGCCCACGCAGGACGCACTATCCTGCCCTCTCTGAGACTTAAAATTTTAGCACAATTTACCGATTGCGTCCGGCGTCCGTGGTCGATTGTCAGTCGCCCGTTGTCCGTAGGCAGTCGTCGTACGCCCGGGGCAGGTCACCTACGGACCACTGGCAATCCGCTTCCACAGCAACACCGCCTTCTCTGAGGAGGCTGCGAAAAACTCTCCGTTGGGAGAAAAACTTACCGTGAGCAAAGGGTTCTTGCTCTCCTCCAAGGTCTGCTGCAACTTGCCATCTTCGACGGACCAAACTCGAGCTGTCTTGTCCTCGCCGGCAGAAACCACCCAATTACCGTCGGGAGAAAACTCCGCCCAATGGACCGGCCCAACGTGTCCTGTGAGTGTCTGCAAGAGCTTCCAGGCAGGCACCGAAAAGATGCGAACCTTGCCATCCTCGCAGGCCGTAACCACCTTGGTGCTATCGCGCGAAAACGAGATGTCGAGCACAGTCGCCTCATGTCCGCGCAGGCTATCAACGAACCGGTGCTCCGTCGCTTCCACCACGACCGGATCCGGGTTCGTACTCATCGCGATTTGCGCCAGCAGAAGCCAATGACTGTCCGGAGAGAAGGCAAACACATTGGGAGTTTGAGTCAAATCGGGGACAGTGAGTCTGCCCCCGCGCCCGGAGCGGGGATTCCAAAGATCGAAATTGCTGGCTTTATAAAGCACTAAGTAGCCGAGACGAGGAAAATAGAGGATGGGCCCGAACCCCCCGCCTCCCCCCACCGTGTCCACCTGGCCCGAAAGCCGGTCTTCAATGGTGTCCCAGTGGAACGCGAGGAGTGGGGTCGTCCCGTCCGGTTTTCTGCCCTTCACGGAGATCACGGCATTCCCAAACAAGAGCAATTCATTCATCGCCAGAAAATTCGCGGAATGGATGTTGAGCTCGGTGAGATCCGGTATATGGACCTTGAGAACCTTTTGAATATTACCCTCGCGCGTCCCGACCAAAACAGCCTTGTCTTCGCTTGCCACCGCCAGAATTGAACTATCCGGCGAAAAAGCTCCCGCGGGAGAGTAATGTAAAGCCAGATGCCCTTCGACGCGTCCATTGCTCGACCAGAGATAATGCGAAGTTGGAGGCCCTGCCACGCTTTCCACTTGGGCTCGCACAGGCAATAGGCAGGAGGAAAAAAGCAGAAGGAAAAAAACAGAACACCGTGAGCATGTCGCACCTGCCCGCGATGCTACACCGCTGGGTCTCCCCATGCCTTTAATTGGGACAACATCACGCAGCCCGCCCCAAAGCCCTTGAGGACCTACGTCGGCAAATACTCGACCAAAAATCTTGGAGTGCAAAACTTGGTGAATTAGAGGCAAGTTTCCCATCTGTAGCCTTGCTCCCCGCGACGGGAGCACCTCACATTAGGAACGCATGAAGCCACATTCAGCCCTCTCACCCTAGGGAAAGAGGGTGGTCCGCGCCGGCTTTTCCAGCCTCAGCGAGATGGGTGAAGGGGTTCCCCCGTTCGATCGGGGATTATAAGTTGATTTCGTTATGCGCGATTCGGCGCACCAATTCGCGGTCAGCCTCGAGAAAGTTGAATTCAGTCAGTCTGGCTCGTTCCACCCATGCGACGGCCTCGAACACCTGATTGCGGATCGCCCCACGAAAGCTCCGCACTGCAAAGAAAATCACCTCCACATACCGATCCGGGTACCGGTGACGTAGGCGAAAGACCTCCTCGCCTATTTCGGCCCCGATTGTGAGCTCCTCTCCCAGCTCACGGCGAAGGGAGGCTTTCAAGTCTTCCCCCTCTTTTACCTTCCCTCCGGGAAACTCCCATTGCATCCCATAGGCGTCGGAATGATGACGCTGGCAAATCAGGACGCGGTCACCCTCTACTACGATGCCGGCGGTGACGAGGATGCATTTCTGCTCCGACATGAGGAGACGCTATTGTAACAGAATCAGCGGATTAATCCTGCTGACGATCATATGAAGCGCACCGTGTTGTTTCTTGGTGAAAGTTTCGCGGGGGTGCCCTTTCACGGCAACGCCTTCGGGGATAGAATAGAGCCATGGAGCTGCTGGTCGCCAAGTTTCGATCTTTCCGCGAAGCTGAAGCGGCCACGCGAGCCTATTACCAGCGACTCTCGCCGGCGGAACGGCTGGAGATTCTGTTCCAGCTTCGGGCTATGGCGCACAAGGAGAGCGATGCCACTTCCGGAAGACTGGCGCCAGTTTATCGAATCGCTCAACTCAAACGGGGTTGAGTATGTGGTCGTTGGCGCGGTGGCGCTGGCCCACCACGGATTCCCCCGCTACACGGGGGACCTCGACGTGCTGGTCCGCAACTCGCCTGCTAACTCGGCGCGCTTGGAATCGGCCCTGGCCGAATTTGGACTCTCTGCTCTGGGGCTAAAAGCGGCAGATTTCGTGGATTCTTACCGCGTCGTTCAGTTGGGCGTTGCGCCGAACCGCATCGACCTTCTCACTTCTCTCACCGGAGTGACATTTGAAGAGGCCTGGGTCAGCCGCGTCGAAACATTCGTTGGGGGAACCCGGATAAACTTCATAGGTCGTGAAACCCTGATCCGAAACAAGAGGCTAACTGGGCGGGCGCAGGATAAAGCTGACCTTGAAGCCCTGGGCGCCAGCGAAGGGGGGTAATCAGGGCTCGTGCCTGCGCCGATCGCGCCTCAAAACCACGATGTTACGAACTAACGGAATCGCCCTTCGAGGTTTGCCTTTAACCTTTTGCCTTTAGCCTTAATTTGTCCCGCCATTTCTCGCCCGGCTCGGAAGTGAAGACATAAAGTGGGTAGAGATCCTTGAAGATTCGCTGCACGTGGCCGGCGAAAGCGGGCGCCGCGACCGCGCGCGAGTTTGGCAAGTAGACCTTCCGGACAATCCAAGCGTGCAAGGTTTGCCAGTCGGCGTCGCGGCGTGGGAGACCTGGGTGTTGCACCCACTCGCCGTCCTCCTGCCGATGCCAGTATGTCTGGTAATGTTTGCTCTTGACGGTTTGTTCGACCAGCCTGCTGAAAAGCTCGCGATCCGTCTCGAGTCTTTTGCGAAAGATTGTCTCGAGCGCCCCCTTGGGTCCACGCCAAGTTTTATAGATACAAAACCCCACCGTGGCGCAGTCCGCCGAGAGACCTACGTAGAGGCGCCCGGCATGACCGCGGTCGTGCCGGCCATCGTAAACATATAGGTAGTAGTTTGGCTTGTACGGCGTCTTATCCTTACTGAATCGGATGTCACGATTGATGCGCGAGAAGTTGCCGTTGGTCCTCCCTGAAGTCTCGAATTGGGGGTTGAGAGTGAGAAGGAAGGGCGTGAGAGTCTCCAGCAAGCCGCGAAAGGCGCCTGTAACGTCCTTCTCATACCGGGCGCGGTTCTGGTCAAACCAGCCTTTGTTGTTGTGTTGTAAAAGGTCCTGAAAAAAGGCGAAAGATTCAGCCGTGAATCCGGGGAAGGAACTGGCCACAGGCGTCTCCTCAGTCAGCGGTTCAAATTGCGTCTTGCCTCTCTTTTGATGGGAAACAGGGAAAAAAGACGCGCCCGTCATGTGTCGAATCTCTCAACGGCATATTGATTCCGCGGGCCGACATCAAGAACCGCTCGCCGGGCGAATCAAGGGATAATGGAAATCAATGAGATACCCTGACAGCATGTCAGCTTTCCTGACCTTCTTCCCTCGTCAAGGGCTCTTTAAACATGATGGTTTCTGGCAGGCAGATTGCGTGCTTTAACATCGGAACTGTTGAATTTCGTGGTTCAGGAGGAGCATATGGCTATACCCTCACGCATCCGCGATTTTCTGGATTCCCAGAACGTTTCCTATGAAGAACTCCATCACCAACCCGCCTTTACAGGACAAGAGGTCGCACATACACTCCACGTTTCGGGCAAAAAGTGTGCCAAGACTGTGATCCTGGAGGGAGACGGACGGCTGGCAATGGCTGTCTTGCCCGCCTCCAACCGGCTGAACCTGCATGATCTTCAGGCAGCGATGGAGGTTGCGCGTCTGGAGATGCTTGCGGAAAGCGTACTTAGCAAGCTATTCCCAGACTGTGAGGCGGGCGCGATTCCACCTCTTGGCAGTCTTTACGGGATGGAGGTATGGGTGGATCGAACTATAAGCGATTCGGAGCATATTGTATTCTGCGCAGGCACTCACGAGGATTGCGTACGGATGAAGTACGCCGATTTCTCGAAGTTGGCCAAGCCGCGAGTTAGCCGCTTTTCGCAAGTGTGGGCTATGGCCGCATGAACGCTCAGGCGAAAGCGCCCGTAGGAAACACGCCTTGTTGACCCGGCTTGGTCCGGGCTCAGCAGGGAAGCGGCA
>Ga0187808_10000657_pt1 | contig 11230 bp, 5 predicted proteins | sample NC_wetland_sal_i_5_FD_132427 | JGI IMG/M metagenome (GOLD analysis project Ga0187808, IMG submission 132427) | Wetland sediment microbial communities from Neuse River Estuary, North Carolina, USA - ASW_3 | ecosystem: Environmental > Aquatic > Freshwater > Wetlands > Sediment | place: USA: North...
GCCGGAACAGCGGGCAGAACGTGCCGAACTGGAACCACCGGACGATCAGTTCCCGGTACTCGGGGTCGTCGGGGTCGCCGCCGTGGAACCCGCCGATGTCGGTGGTCCACCACGGGATGCCGCCGATCGCCACGTTCAGCCCGGCCCGGATCTGCGCGCGCAGGCTGGCGAAGGTCGGCGGTATGTCACCGGACCACAGTGCCGCGCCGTACCGCTGACTGCCCGCCCATGCCGAACGGACCAGGCTGACCGTCTGCGGCTGCCCCTCCGCCGCCATGCCCTCGTAGAAGGTGCGCGCGTTCTCCCTCGGGTACATGTTCCCGACCTCGAGCCCGGGCCCCGCGTCGTACCGGAGGTTCTCCTGGAACCCAGGCCGCAGCTCCGGCTCGCAGGCGTCGAGCCACCACACGTCGATCCCGTAGGGGCGCAGGTAGTTGTCCCTGACCTTCGCCCAGACGAACTCCCGCGCCCGCGGGTTAGTCGCGTCGTAAAAGGAGACGTCGACAGGAACGCTGATGCCCTTGTCCGGCCAGGTGGCCTGCGCGAGCGGCCCGAACTCCGTCCCGATCAGCAGACCCTCGTCGCGCATGTGCGGGAAGTTCTCGCTCGCCGGGGAGACCGACGGCCAGACGGAGACCATGAGCTTGACGCCCATCTCGCGCAGTTCGGCGGTCAGCGCCCCCGGGTCCGGCCACTCGGCCGGGTCGAACTTCCAGTCGCCCAGATGCGTCCAGTGGAAGTAGTCGACCACGATGACCGACAGCGGCAGGCCGCGTTTGACGTACCCGCGGGCCACCTCGAGCAGTTCGTCCTGCGTGCGGTAACGGAGCTTGGACTGCCAGAAGCCGCTGGCCCATTCGGGCAGCATCGGGGCGTGCCCGGTCGCGTCGGCGTACCGCCGCAGGATCTGCGCGGGCGTCCCCGCGGTGATCCAGTAGTCGATCTGCCGCGCGCTGTCGGCCACCCAGCGGGTGCCGGTGTTCCCCAGTTCGACCCGGCCGATCGCCGGGCTGTTCCACAGCAGGCCGTAACCCCGGTTCGAGAGCAGGAACGGGATGGTGACCTCCCCGTTGCGCTGCACCAGGTCAAGCACCACGCCCTTCTGGTCGAGGAGCCCGTGCCCGTGCTGGCCGAGGCCGAAGAGCCGTTCCCCGTCGTAGCCGCGGAACGACTGCTCGAGCCGGTGGTAGCCGTTTCCCGTCGGGGCGAACAGCCGCGGTCCCGGCCACCACCAGTGGATGGGCTGCTCGGCGAGCAGTTCCTCGCCCGTGGCCGTGCCGACAAACCGGAGCACCGCCTGCCCGTGCTCCCCCGTGGTCATGGTCAGCTCGGCGGTGATCTGCCCGTTGACCAGCCGCGCTCCCGCGTCGTCGACGGTGACCGTCGGCGGGCGAGCCGACGGCGGGGCGGCTGGCGGCTGGTCGCTCAGCGCGCCGGGCAGGTCATCGAGGACCGGGCCGAGGCGGCCGCGGACACGCACGCCGTCCGGCCCCCACGGCTCGACGCGGAGGGTTTCCTGGCCAGAGGACCACTCGAAACCAGCCGTGTCTGAACCGATCTCGATGACACTGCTCACAAGGGCTCCTTCTCATTGGGTTACGGCGCTGGCTACCGCATATGCCTGCTGTTTGCGACCGCGACCGCGGCCGCGGCCGCGCTGCTGCCGCGCACGGTCAGGGACGGCGGGATGTGCTGCACCTCGGCGACGTCGCCGACGGTCATCCGCCGCATCAGGAGTTCGACCGCCCGGGTGCCCAGCTCGTTCGCGGGGATGCTCACCGACGTCAGCCTGGGCGCCGTCTGCTCGGCCACATGGTCCGGGCACAGCGCGACGATCGACACGTCCTCTGGGACGGCCCGTCCGGTCGTGCGCAGCAGGGACATCAGCGGCGAGATGATGACCTCGTTCTGCACGATGAGCCCGGTGGTGTGCGGACGCTCCTCGAGGATCCGCCCGAGCGTGCCCGCCGCCGCCTCGTAGCTTCCCTCGCACGGCCGGTGGACCAGGTCCAGGCCGTAGGCCTCGGCGCCCTCCTGAATGCCGCGCAGGGTGCGCTCGGCGAAGCCGATATGCCGCCGGTAGACGCCGTCGGCCTCGCCGATGAACGCCACCGTGTGATGCCCGAGCCGGGCGAGGTGCTCGACGCAGAGCCTGCCCGCCGCGGCGAAGTCGAGGTCGACGCAATCAAGCCCGGACGGGTCGGCGGGGATGCCGATCAGCACGGCGTCCACCCCCGTCTGGTGGATGGTCGCGATCCGGTCGTCCTCCATGCCGATGTCGGTGAGGATGACGGCGTCGGCACGAGCACTGGACGCCACCCGCCTGATGCCCTCTGACCCCTCGTCGTTGGTCAACAGCAACACGTCGTAGCCGTAACCGCGCGCCGCCGTCACCACGCCGATGGCGATCTCCATCATGACCGGCACGTACATGTCGCTGCGCAGCGGCACGATCAGCGCGAGCACGTTGGACCGGCTGCTCGCCAGCGCGCGGGCGCCGGCGAGCGGGTGGTAGTTCAGCACCTCGATGGCCCGGTGCACCCGTTCCCTGGTTTCCTCCGACACCGACCGCTTGCCGCTGAGCACGTAAGAGACCGTGCTCGCCGCAACGCCGGCATGACGCGCCACGTCAGCTAGTGTCGCCATGCCTATTTCCTCCCTGAATCCCGCCGTGACAATCCGCCTGTCGAAGCGCTTCGACAATTGGTTGCCGCCACACCCCTCCATGGCCTCCACGTGCCCCACGCTACCATCAGCAGGCACGCGGCAAACAGCCCGTCTGCTCGTGCGAAGCGCTTCAACCATGGTCGGCCCGCGTCACCAGGACCGGCTGCCCGGCAGGCAAGGTGACCCGCCGCGCGGGCGTCGGCCAGAACCCGACATCGGCCTGCTGCCAGGCGCGGGAGACCAGCACCGCTTCGGCCTGCGCGCGGGCGGTGTTCCAGCGCAAGTCCGCTATCTGGACCCCCGCGAGTGTTCGGGCGCCGCGCAGCCGGCCGGCGGGCAGGAAGTCGGGAACCGCCGGCAGCAAGTCGATGCGCGCTGGGCTGTCTGAGGTCCCCGGGACAGAATCCACCAGCATCTCGATGAGCACCCCGGGCAGAGCACAGGCGGCATCACAGTTATAGACGCTCCGTTTGGGATAATGACTGCTCATCAGCGACCGGAAGAAAAAGCCCTGGCCAGTGAGCGCCGCCAGCAGCCGTCCGGCCAGGTCCGGGTCTCGCAGCCGGGCCGCCGTCAGCGCCCGGTGCAGGTAGCCGTGGGCGGAGTCGTCCTGCGCGCCGCGCAGCCGCAGCGCCCGCAGCGCCGCCGCCGCGAGCGCCGGCGTGCCGCTGACCGTGATGTCGTGCAGCGGCCATACCGGGTACAGGTGGCTGACGTGGCGGTGCTCGTAGTTGTCAGGCAGCGGCGGCCGGCCGGAGCCGGCCGGCGGCCACGCCCACTCGGCGAGCGCCCCGTCGGAGTTGACACGGTACGGCGGAAGCCGGTCGGCTAGCTCTCGCCACCGTCGCGCGTCGGCGCGGTGTTCGTCGGCAACGGCGGTCACGGCGGCGCTTGCGGCGGCGCTTGCGGCGGTCAGCGCGTGCCGTGCGGCCGCGACGTCCATCGTGGCGTTGACCGCGGCCGGGGACCAGCCGCCCGGCTGGTTCTCCGGGGAGTACGACGGCACGAAGATCACGTGCCCGTCCTCGTCCACCCTGGTCAGGAAGTCCTCGTAGAACTCGGCAAGTTCGCGCAGCGCCGGCCGCACCCGCCGCGCGAAGAACGTCTCGTCGCCCCACGCGTGCGCCGCGTCGAGCAGCGGAACGAGCAGCCAGTCCGCGGCCGCGGTCCACATCTGCAACGGGTAACCGGCCTCGAAGTGCGTGCACAGGCCGCTGAGGCCGTCGCTGTGCGCGGGCGCGACGATGCCCCTGGTGCCGAAGATGCGCCGGGAGTTCTGCCGCCAGTCCGCGAGCCGGTCGTTCACCAGGTCGGCCACCGCGGTGACCGCCGCGGGCACGTCCGCGGTGACGGCTCCGGCCAGTTGCAGCCCGAGGTTGGCGTCGCACGTGATCGCGCCGGACCACGCCGCGTTCCAGTCTCCCTGCCACAGCCCTGTCAGCCTCGGCGGCAGCAGGCCGCTCGCGGACAGCAGCAGGTACCGACCCGAGTGGAACAGCTTCTCGAGCAGGGCGGGCACCGGCTGGTCGGGACGTGCGGACTGCCGGGCCAGCAGTTCGCCGACGCTGAGCGCCCGGTCCGCGGCCGACGCGCCCAGGTCGAGTTCGACGTTGCCGAAGGCGGCGGCGTGCCGCCTGGCATGCTCGGCGAGCAGCAGCCTGCGCGCCTGCACCGGCGCTCCGGTGACCGCCGCCAGCCCCGAGCCGCGGGCCGCGCCGAGCTCGGCGGCGTCGCCGAACGGCGCTACCCGGGTGAGCAGGGTCAGCCTTCGGCAGCGGGCGGCCCTGATGCGGTGGGCGGGAAGGACCGTGAGGCCGTCGCCCGGGTCCGCGACCACCCGGGTGACGCCGACGTAACCGCCATTCCCCGGGTACTCCACCGTCGTCACGATGAGGGCGTCGCCAGGTGCGCGCTCATGGACGTGCCGGGTTACCCGCAGGCCCGCCGGGGCGCCCGGCAGTCTCGCGTCGACGTCGACGACCAGGTCGCATGGCACGCTGGTCACCTGCTGCACCACGAGGTCGCGGGCGCGGGACGCGAAGTGGGTGTGCCTGCGCCCCGGCCAGGTGGTGACGGCCACTCCCGCGCGGTAGTTCAGCGACCGGCGGTACCCCTCTGGCACTGTCGCGGGCCCCTCGTCGTCGGTGACCGTGACCGCGAACGCGGGGTGAAAGGGGCGCGGGTGATGGTGCGGCCAGTCACCGGTGAACAGTTCGAGCGCGCGCCGCGACTGGCCCGCGAGCAGCAGGTCCTTGACCTCTTCCAGACGGCCCGCCAGGTCCGGCGGCCCGCAAGGCGTGTCGACCGCGTCGGGCCAGACCAGGTGGTGGTGCGTGACAACGGCACTCTCCGCACCGGGCGGTCCCCAGACCAGCGCGCCGTGCCTGCCGTTCCCGACAGGGAACGCGTCTTCCCAGCAGTCCGCCGGGGCGGTGTCGAAGATGGCGGGCCTGCTCATCGGCCGCCCGCGGAGCTAACCCTTGATCGCACCGAGGAGCACGCCCTTCGTGAAGTGCTTCTGAACCAGCGGGTAGGCGAGCAGGACAGGGACGATGGTGATCGTGACCACGGCCATCTGCAGAGCCAGCGTTGGCGCGGCGCTCTGGAACCCGGCGGCCGCGCTGTTGACCATCTCGCTGTTCTGCGTCAGGTAGTCGTACAGCACCATCTGCAGCGGCCACTTCGAACTGTCGGACGGCATGAACAGCATGATGTTGAACCAGGAGTTCCAGTAGCCGACCGCGTAGAACAGCGCGATCACCGCCGTTACCGCCTTGGACGTCGGCAGCACGATCCGCCACAGGATCCGCCAGTCGCTGGCGCCGTCGATCCGGGCGGACTCTATGAGGTCCTGCGCGGTGTTGGCGAAGAACGCCCGCATCACGATGATGTTGAACACGCTGACCGCGCTTGGCGCGATCAGCGCCCAGTACTGGTCATAGCCGCCGAGCGCGGAGACCACGAGGAACAGCGGGATGATCCCGCCGTTGAAGAACATCGTGGCCATCATGATCCACAAGACCGTCCGGTGGCCGAACGATCCGGCCCGTGACATGCCGTAGGCGGCCAGGATCGTGACGACCATGGAAAACGCCGTTCCGACGGCGGTGATGCCCAGGCTGATCAGCAGCGCCCGGTCGACCACGCCGCCGGAGATGACGTCCTGGTAGGCGCCGAATGACAGGCCGTGCGGCCAGATGACCATGCCGCCGGCCTGGTTGATCGAGGCCTGCGTGGAGAGGCTGGTCACCACGATCATGTAGAGCGGGAACAAGATCAGCAGCAGGATCACGACGATCCCGCCGGACTTGGCCCCCTGGGTCGACGCGCGCGGCCGCTCCTGCCAGACCGGGCGCTCGGCGGTGGCCAGCAGCCGCGCGCTGAGCCGGCGTGCCCCGGGCGCCCGGGGCGCCTGGTGCACCTGGGTCGGCCGGGCGGATGTCGTCGTCATTTCCTGTACAGCCCGTCCTCTCCGAACAGGTGCGCGACCTTGTTGGCCGCGAGGATGAGGATCACCGAAGTGACGCCGAGGAACAGCCCGGCCGCCGCGCCGTAGCTGTAGTTGCCGGCCACGATGCCGTTCTCGTAGGAGAACGTGGTGATGACCTGGGCGGCGCCCGGGCCGACGGCGGTGAGCTGGATGAGCATCTGCTCGAAGCCGAAGGTGAGCGCGTAGCCCAGGTTGAGGATGAGCAGCAGCACGGTGATGCCCTTCAGCCCCGGAAGCGTGATGTGCCGGAGCCGCCGCCAGTACCCGGCGCCGTCAACCGCCGCGGCCTCGTGCAGCGACGGGCTGATCGCGGCCAGGGCCGCCAGGTAGACGATCATCGACCAGCCGGCTTCCTTCCAGATGAGCTGGGAGGTGACCAGGAACTTGAACGTGCCGGGGTCGGTCATGAAGTCGAACGGGCTGGTTACCCCGTGGGAGCGCAGGTAGGTGTCCAGCACCCCGGCGCCGCCGAACACCTGGTTGAAGATCGTGACGACCAGCACGAAGGAAAAGAAGTGCGGCAACGTCACCACGGCCTGGACGAGCGCGCGCAGCCGCCGGGACAGCAGGCTATCGAGCAGGATCGCCAGCGCGATCGGCACCGGGAAGAACAGCACGAGCTGGACTGAGAACAGCATCAGCGTGTTCAAGAACGCGTGCAGGAATCCCGGGTCGGTGAACAGCTGTTGGAAGTTCGCCAGGCCGACCCACGGGCTGTGCAGGATGCCGTCGTACAGGTCGTAGTCCTGGAACGCCATCACCAGCCCGAGCATGGGCGCGTAGCCGAACACGCCGAGCAGGACCAGCGCCGGCAGGCACATGATGAGCAGCGTGCGGTCGCGACGCAGCCGGACATACCAGCGCCGCCGGGACCTTCGCACGGCACCCGTCGCGCCCGTCGCGGAGAGCGAGCCAGTCCCGCTCTCCGCTACAGCACTCCCGCGATGCTCGCCAGTCGCGGTGGACATGGCGCCTGGAATCACGCTGTCCCGAGCTTCTTCTGCTGGGCGAGGACTCCCTCGTAGAACGACTTGAGCTTGTTGCCGCCGTCGCGCTTCCAGGTGGCGAGCGTGGACTGATAGTCGGCGATGGAGGCTCGGCCGCGGGCCACCTCGTACATGATGTTGTCGGTCTGGGTGAACGGGGTGAACGCGTTGGCGCTGGACAGGCTGTTCGGCACCGTGACGTTGAGCTCGTAGAACAGCGGCTGGTAACCGGACTTGGCGTTCCGCTGCCCCCAGGTCGCGCACGCCTTGGTCACTTGCGGGTAGCCAGCGTTGTAGGTGGCGTTGTTCGGGCTGACCAGGAAGTTGTAGGTAGACACGCTCGACCCGGCGTACTTCGTCCCGTTCGAGGTGAGCTGCGGGCCGGCGCTGCCCGCGGTGTAGTCCACGCCCTCGACCCCGTAGTTGAGCAGGTTGTACTCGTACGAGCCGAACGGTGCCGCGAGGTAATTCGCGATGCGCAGGCACTCCTCGATCTGCTTGGCGGTCAGGCTCTTGTTGAGGTAGCTGGTCCACGCGGTGGCAGCCTCGAGCGGTATCTGCGGGGTGCCGCTGCCGCTGGCGGTGAAGAAGTCGAACGAGGCACGGGTGTACTTCTTGTTGGACGCCTGGCCCTTTTGCGCGTCCGCCGCGTTCCACGCGCCCATCCCGTCGGACACGATGACCATCTGTCCGGAGTAAAACTCGGTGATCCCGTTGCCGTAGTTGCCTGCCACCTGGTCCGGGTGCACGAAGCCGGCCTTGATGGCCTTGGCCATCCAGTTCATCGCCTCGATGATGCCGTCGGACTCGTACATCGTGATGAGGTTGCCCTTGTCGTCGAGCATCCAGGACGCGTAGTTGTAGGGCTGGAACAGGTACCCGAAGATGTCGCCCATGGCCCAGCGCTTGCCCTTGGGGTCGTTGACCTGCTGGGCCAGGTCCCACAGGTCGTTTATCGACGTGACGTTGGGGGTCCCGACGCCAAGTGAGTCGAGGATGTCCGCTCGGTAGTAGAGCTGGTAGCCGACGTTGAACCCGGCGGTGTAGGACGGGAAGCCGTATAGCTTGTCGTCCCAGATCCCGGCCTGCCAGCCGTCGGAGAAGATCGCCGCCAGGTTCGGGTACTGGTTGATCTTGCTTCCGGCCAAGTACGGGGTGAGGTCGGCGAGCCTGTCTTCCGCCGCCTGGCCGAAGTTGAGCGGCGGCGCCCAGAACGTCGGGACCTGGATCCAGTCCGGCAGCTTATTGCCCGAGAAGAGCTGCGGCAGGATCGTGGCGTAGTTGTTGCCGTTGGCGGGGGCAACGCTCACGGTGGCGCCAAGCGCGCTGTTCACCGCCTGATCGAATGGGTTGTTCGCCGACGGGATCGTGCCCCACAGCGGCGTGATCGCGGAATAGCTGCCGCCGCTGCCCGGGATCCCTGTGACGGTGCGCACCAGGTTCGTCGGGTAGCTCAGGTAAGCGGGCGACGAGCCGGCGATGCTGGGGTAGTCCGGCTTGACCAGGCTGCTGGCCTTGTACTTCGGGAGAATGCGCTCAAGCAGGCTCGTCGACACCGCCCCCGTCTTGGCGGGGGCGCCCCCGGAACCGCAGGCGGCCAGCAGCGGAGCCGCCGCGACCGCGCCGGCCGCACCCGCTGTGGTGGTGAGGAACCCACGTCTCGTCATGCGTGAGTTCAACGGTGAGTCGTGTGACGCTGCGCGATGCATAGGAGGTACCACCTTCGTCCTCGACGGGGCTGTTTCAGGTTGGGCGTGGCGTCTATGGGTCGCGGACCCGAGGGTTTGTCGAAGCGCTTCAATGAGTTAGGTGGAGGTTAGATCCACACTTGACTTTCGCGCAATAGGGTCGAAACACTTGATTCGCGGACAGAGCGCTGTGACCAGCCTGGCCTGCCCTAATGATCTGGATCGTTACTTGTGATTGACGATCCCTGTTCCGGAGGTACCGTGTCGAAGCGATTCGCTAGCCATGCCGGCTTTCGTGATCCGGCTTTGTCGTCGCGGGAGCGAGCCGACGACCTCCTCGCCCGGCTCACCGACGACGAGAAGATCGCGATGCTGCACCAGCGCTCGCCGGCCGTCCCGCGGCTCGGCGTGGCCGAGTTCCATACCGGCACCGAGGGTGTGCACGGCGCGGCGTGGCGGGACCATCAGGGCACCGGCAAGACGCTAACCGCGACGGTCTTCCCGCAGCCGGTCGGGCTCGCCGCAAGCTGGGACCGCGGGCTCGCGCAGGAGGTCGGCCGCGGCACCGCGCGCGAGGTCCGCGCCCTGCACGACGCGCACCCGCTGATCAGCCTCAACGTCTGGGCGCCCGTGGTGAACCTGCTGCGCGACCCGCGCTGGGGCCGGAACGAGGAGGGCTACTCCGAGGACCCGCTGCTCACCGCGCGGCTGGCCACCGCGTTCTGCCGGGGCCTGTCGGGCGAGAATGAGGATGGCTACCTGCTGACCGCCCCCACCCTCAAGCACTTCCTGGGTTACAACAACGAGGAGTACCGCGACCTGACGTCCTCCGCGCTGCGCCCTCGCGTGCTGCACGAGTATGACCTCCCGCCGTTCCGCGAGCCGATCGAGGCGGGCGCGGCGACCGGGGTCATGCCCTCCTATAACCTCGTCAACGGCCGGCCCGCGCACGTCAGCCCGCTGCTGCGTCTCATCCGTGAGTGGACCGACGATGAGCTGCTGACCTGCAGCGACGCATGGGCCCCCTCGAACCTCGTGCGGACCGAGCACTACTTCGACGACTACCCGGCGGCGCACGCCGCCGCCCTGCACGCGGGCTTGGACAGCTTCACCGATCAGGACGGCGACGGCACGCTCACCACCGCCGCCGTCGCGCAAGCGCTGCACCGCGGCCTGATCACCATGGCCGACGTCGACCGCGCCGTCCGCCGCAAGCTGCTGATCAGGATCCGCCTCGGCGAGTTCGACGCGGATGGCGGCCCCTTCGCCGGGGCGGCCGCCATGGACACAGCCGAGCACCGCGAACTAGCCCGCCGCGCCGCGCGAAGCTGCGCTGTCCTGCTGCGGAACGACGGGGGCCTGCTCCCGTTGGCCGGCCAGCCGCGGATCGCGGTGCTCGGTCCGCTCGCGGACACCCTCTACGAGGACTGGTACAGCCCCGCGCTCCCCTACCAGGTCACGATCGCCGACGGCATCGCCGCGACCGGTTCGCGGGTGTCCGTCGACGAGGCGGCGACGCGGGTCCGCACCGATCTCGGCGAGTTCGACGTCTTCGAGTGGGGAGACGACGTCATCACCTTGCGTCAAGGCGGGAAGTACCTGACGCTCACCACGGACGGCGAGCTCAGGGTCGACGCGGATCGGCCGGACGGCTGGTTCGTCCGCGAGACGTTCCGCCGCACTCCGCTGCCCGGCGGCGACATGCTGCTGCGGTCCACCGCCACCGGCCAGGCCGCCCGGCTGCGCTGGGACGTCCTCGCCGACGGCATCACCGAGGCCGTGGCCACGGCGCGCGCGGCCGACGTCGCGGTGGTCGTGGTCGGCAACGACCCGATGATCGGCGCCAGGGAAGGCCACGACCGGAGCACGCTGGCGCTGCCGCCGTCGATGGACCGGCTGATCCGCGAGGTCGTCGGCGCGAACCCGCGGACCGTCCTGGTGATCATGTCCAGCTACCCGTACGTCACACCGGACGCGCCCGCGATCCTATGGACCTGCCACGCCGGGCAGGAGACCGGGCACGCGATCGCGGACCTGCTCACGGGGCGTCATGCCCCGCAGGGCCGACTGCCGCAGACCTGGTACGCCGCCGACAGCGCGCTGCCGGACGCCCTGGACTACGACATCATCAAGGCGGGCTGGACGTATCAGTACTCGGGGGCGCGGGCGCGCTTCCCGTTCGGCCATGGCCTGACGTACACGAAGTTCCGCTACGGCCCGCTCCGGCTGACCGGGACCGCGGCCGACACGGTGACCGCCCGCCTGGACGTCACCAACACCGGCGACAGGGACGGCACCGAGGTCGTCCAGCTGTACGCGAGCTACCCGGCGCCGGACCAGCCACGGCGCAGGCTGTGCGGCTTCGACCGGGTCACGCTCGCGCCCGGCGAGACGAAGAC
>Ga0187808_10000658_pt1 | contig 11225 bp, 8 predicted proteins | sample NC_wetland_sal_i_5_FD_132427 | JGI IMG/M metagenome (GOLD analysis project Ga0187808, IMG submission 132427) | Wetland sediment microbial communities from Neuse River Estuary, North Carolina, USA - ASW_3 | ecosystem: Environmental > Aquatic > Freshwater > Wetlands > Sediment | place: USA: North...
TAGGCGAGATCGAGCGCGGCTGAGCCGGTGCGGCGCACGCCCTGGGTGCGCATCATGAGTTCTTCCCAGAAGCAGAGGTAGAAGCGCCGGCGTTCGCGCCGGTCGTAGGCGAAGCCGGTGCAGAGCAGCGCGGCGCCGAGATTTGGCGTCGTGCTGACATGGATCGGCTTGCCGTTGAGGCGCGCGCCCTGTCCGCGCTGAGCGATGAAGCATTCTTTTTTCAGCGCGTCGAAGACTACGCCGAACTGGACCCGGCCGCGCCGCTCGTACGCGATCGATACGCAGAATTGCGGATAGCCGTGCGCGAAATTGGTGGTGCCGTCGAGCGGATCGATAATCCATCGATGGTCGCTTTGGTGCCCGCTGGCGCCGCTTTCCTCGGCAAGGATCGCATGGGTTGGAAATGCACGATGGATCACTTCGATGATTGCGGCTTCCGATTCGCGGTCGGCTTCGGTGACCAGATCGATCGAGCTGGACTTGCGATTGATGGTTATTCGGCTGAGCCGTTTGAGATGGATTCTGCCGGCGGCACGCGCGGCGCGGAGCGCAACCTGTTCGATTTCATTGACCACGGCAACCGCACGATATAACTGGCGCGGTGAACCGTCCAGCGCGGCGCGCAGATCAATCGACAACCCGCGGCACGAATGCCGCCTCTCACCAGCGCGGCGTCTCGGCCAGGCCCACGCCGAGCGCGACCTTGCCGAGCAGCTCGCGCGCGCGGGCGTTGGACAGGGGATGATTGGGGCCGGCGCGAACGTCGCGGTAGTAGCGCTCCATGGGGAATTTTCTGAGCATCCCGTGCGCGCCGACGACCTCCATGCAGTAATCGACCGCGCGCACCGCGTTGTTGGTCGCGACATACTTCGGCATCACGACTCGCGCCAATCCCGCCTCGCCCTTGAATGAACCGCGATCGCGAAGGTAGTCGGCGGCGACGCCGAGATAAAGCGCGCGGGACTGGGCAATCAGCGCTTCGGCCTCGGCGATGGCGAACTGGACGCCGGGCAAATACTTGATCGTCCGCGGCATCGTGAGCGGTTTGAGGCGGCCCGCAAATTCCTTGGCGAACTTGAGCGCGGCGATCGCGACCCCGGTATAGGTCGCGGCAACGGAAATGCCGAACCATGCGAACAGTGAAATCGCCTGGTCGTTGACGGGACCGATGGGCCGCGATTCCGACATCGCGAGCGCGGGCACACGGACGTCCTTGATCACCAGGTCGTGGCTGGCCGTCGCCCGCATCCCCATCGCGTCCCAGGTTTCGACGAGCTGTAAGCCGGGAGTGCCGCGCGGCACGACGAAGGTGGCGGAGGCGGGAGGGCTGGAGTCCTCGATCGTCGCCATCACCATGAACAGATCGATCACGGGCGAGAGGCTGGTGAAGGTTTTGCGGCCGTTGAGAACATAGCTGTCGCCGTCGCGCCGCGCGCGGGTCGCGAAGTAGCCCCAATCGCCGCCGGTCTCGGGTTCGCTGATACCGCCGCCGAGGATTTGCCGGCCGCGCCCGACAACCTCGAAGAACAATTTCTCCTGCGGGCCGCCCGCGGCGAGCTCGACCATGCTGCCGATACCGAACAGATGCATGTTGATTGCGATGGTGGTCGCGGCGCATCCCTGCGCGAGCTGCTCCTGGCAGAGCGCGAAATCCTCGAGGTCGGCGCCGAGTCCGCCGTATTTTTCGGGAACGACGAGCGCGGTGTATCCGGCCGCTTTCATCTTGTCGACGTTTTCGACCGGGAATGAGTTGGCGCGGTCGTGCTCGCCGGCGCGAGTGGCAAAGTCGGCTGCGAGCTCTGCGGCGAGCGCCACGAGTTGACTCTGTCGATCAGACATCAGTTGGACTCCGCATCGTCAAAGGCCGGCGGCTCGGCGGCAAGCGTGGGCTTTGCCATCATGAGGCGTTGCGCGTACGGCATAATCGTCGCGAACAGGTCGACTTGCGAGTCGAGCGTTTTGCCCAGTCCGCTCAGCAGACCCATCATGCGGCCGACCAGCAAGACATCGGCGGGAACTTCTACCACGGGATTGGCGCGAATCGCACGCGGCAGCTCCTCAGAGAACGCTTCGACCAGTTCCTTGTCCGCGTAGGCCTTTTTCGACTTGATGGTGTTGCCCAGAAACAGGTCGGCGAATGCCAGCAGCGTGTCGGGATTGCCGTTGCGCGTGCGGAAGCCGAGCTCTGCGAACGCAGCGATGATCCCGCCGCGATTCGCAGTAAGGATCGAAAACGTCAGCCGCACGATGCCGTCGCGAAACGCAGGCGGAAAATCCTTGGCCAGGCCGAAGTCGAGCAGCACGATTTTGGGGCCGGGCTGAACCAGGATGTTGCCGGGATGCGGGTCGGCATGGAAGAAGCCGTCGCGCAGGACCTGGTCGCAGAAAATCTCGATCAGTTTCTGCGCGACCGCGTGCTTGTCGATCCCGGCGCGCTCGAGCGCTTCGACATCGGTGACCTTGATTCCCTCGAGCAGTTCCATCGTGAGCACGCGCCGCGTGGTGAACTCGCGATAGACCTTGGGAACGATCGCGTCGGAACCGGCGGCGAAATTACGGCGCATCGTGGCGCAGTTGTCGGCCTCGTGATCGAAGTCGAGCTCCATCGGGATGTACTTGAGCGCCTCGCGCATCAGGACGCGATAGTCGAAGTCCCGCTCGAGCATCGCCAGCCATCGCAGCACCAGCGTCATGTTGCGCAGATCGGCGCGGACGATCCCGTCGATTCCCGGATACTGCACCTTGACGGCGCATCGGCGGCCGTCGTGAAGGCGCGCCTGATGCACCTGCGCGAGCGATGCCGACGCGAGCGGCGCGGGATCGAACTCGGCGTAAACGTCCTCGAGCGGCCGGGCGAGTTCGCGCTCGATCTGTTCGCGGATGATCGCAAACGGCCGCGGCGGGACGCGATCGTGCAGGCCGGAGAGCGTAGATACCCACTCGTCGGGCAGCACGTCGGCGCGAGTGGCGATGAACTGGCATGCCTTGATGAGCAAGCCCTCCAGCCGGATCGCGGTGCGGTTGAGCGCTTGCGCCGCGCGAAGATCCTGGCGGCGATAGAGTTCGTTCTTGTTGCGATCGCTGACCAGGCGCGTCCAGCACTGGACGGCTTTGTATCCGGCGTAGACACTAGCCGCGAGCCACACCACGTTCGCAAAGCGCCAGAGGCGCGTCGCGAGTCCCGGCTCGGGCAGGTCGGCAGGAAAGTCGAAACTGCGGTCGATGCGCGGGCTCATGCGAAGAGTTCGAACCAGGGTTCGGCGATCATCAATAGATCCTACGTGATGCGTGCGATTCTGAGAACAGCGCGCCCGTTTTGGGTGCCGGACAGACTGTGAAAGCCGCGATTCTGACCGATCGAAAAGAGCTGAAAAGAGCAATTCATACCATTAGTGGTGGTTTTGGGACGGCTCCTCTCTAGGGGTAGCTTCGTTCCGTCAAAAAATATTTTCGCTGCGAGCGGAGGTCGCCCGATGTCTGGCGAGCCCATCGAGTACGGGATGTCCTGGCGGTTCACCATAGCGCAGGCATAGCACGCCACATCCGAGTGGGGCAGGCTGAACTAGTTCATCCCCATCGAACTCCCGGGTTTGCTCAAATAGCCGCGGCTTGACTGATGGTTGGGCGCTCGATTAGTCTGGCGCCATGAAGCCGAGTAGCGACGTACGTCGTGTCCCCAATTCAATGAGGGTCCTCCGGAATTGAGACGGACATCGATACTTGGCTCTGAAAAGCCCCGGGCGCTTGAGAGCCCCGGGGCTTTTTCTTTTGACGCGGTAGACCGGGTGGGGAAATTTTCGTGGAAAGCGAACAACCACATGCTCCGACCATTCGTGACATCATCCGCCGTTACTACACGGTATGGGGTATGTACTCGTTCGCCGGCGGATTTCTGTTCGGCGTCTATCCGATCTTTCTGCGCTCGCGCGGGCTCAACCAGTTCCAGATAAACAGCGTCGTGGCGACGTACTTCGTCGTCCTGTTCCTGACCGACGTGCCCACCGGCGCGTTCGCCGACCTGCTCGGCAGGCGCCGCTCCTACGTGCTCGGCGCATCGCTGCGGGTCTGCGCGTTCATGCTGTACTTCTTCGCGCATCACTACTACGTGTTCCTGATCGCCGAGAGTATCGACGGTGTCGGCACGACTTTCGGCAACGGCGCGATCGACGCGTGGGGCGTCGATGCGCTCGACGAGGCGGGATACGTCGGGCTCAAGGACCGGCTGTTCTCGCGAATCTCGCAACTGACGACGCTGGGTTTTATGGGGTCGGCGATGATCGGCGCGTACGTCGCCGACATCGATATCGCATACCCGTGGCTGCTCGGCGCATCCGGCTACCTGGTCAGCGGCACAGTCGGCGCATTGCTGATGCACGACGAGCGGCCACGCGCCACGACGGGCAGAATCGCGGCGATCCCGCGGCAGGTCGCGGCGAACGTGAGCGACGGCATCCGCGCCGGACTGGGCACGCATACGGTGCTCATGCTGAGTGCGGCGAGCGCATTTACGTTTGCGGCGTGGGCGCCGTATTGGATCGAATGGCCGATAATGTTCAACGAGAGCCTGGCGGTCGGCGTATGGATCATCGGCTGGATCTATTGCGGTCTGTCTGCGGCGCGGCTGGTCGGCGCGGAGATAAGCGCGCGCATCCGAGGCGACGGAGCGCGGCGAGCGGGACGGGTGAGCATGATGGTTATCGGGGCGAGCGCGATGCTGTTCCTGGCGGGGCTGTTCGGCGGGCGGGCGGCGCTCTCGCTCGGGATGCTGTTCGTGATGAATCTGTTCACCGGGGCGCTGACGCCGCTGGTTCAGAGCTGGTTCAACGAGCAGATCGAAGCGGGCAATCGCGCGACGCTGCTGTCATTCAACAGCACGTTTCAGACGATGGGCGGCGCGATGGGATTGCTGTTGGCCGGGCGAATCGCGGATACGGCGGGAATACCGTTCGAATGGCAGATCGCGGGGCTGATCTCGGTGTGCGCGGCGCCCGTGTATTGGGCGGCGCGCCGGCGCGAGAGCGAAGTAGTCGCGATCGCGAGTGCGGCGGAGTGACGCGTTGCGACGGGAACACAGGGAATCAGCGGGGCGCATGATGAGCGGCGAGCCGTTGGCACGGCATGACAGTGAATCCTCCGGGTGCATGATGATTGGAGGAAATTTCTGCTGCGGCGTGCATCGCGTCGGATGAACTCTGAGAAATGATCGAGCTGCGTCGCGGTCCCTGAAAAAGGCGCGCCTACTAGCGGCGCAGGCGGGGGTCGGTTAAAACTTATAGCTCGCGCATTCAGCGGACGCGGAAGCCGCGCACAGTCGCCAGGCGCAAGAGCAAAATGGATTTTCCACGAATCAAACGGCTGCCACCCTACGTCTTCAACGCGATCGGAGAACTGTGCCTTCAGGCGCGGCGGGCCGGCGAGGACATAATCGATTTCGGCATGGGAAATCCCGACGAAGCGACCCCGCCGCACATCGTGGCGAAGCTCGTCGAGGCGGCGCCCAAGAACGCCAACCATCGCTACTCGGTGTCGCGCGGCGTGTACAAGCTGCGGCTTGCGATCTGCGATTGGTACAAGCGGCGCTATGGGGTCGAACTCGATCCCGATTCGGAAGCGATCGTCACGATCGGATCGAAGGAAGGAATCGCGCACCTGACGCTGGCGATTCTCGACCAGGGCGACGTGGTGCTGGCGCCGACGCCGACCTATCCGATTCATCAGTACGGATGCATCATCGCGGGCGCGCAGGTGCAGGGCGTGCCGATCCGCCGGGGCGAGGAATTTTTCGACGAGTTGATGGCGGCGGTGAACCATTGCTGGCCGCGGCCCAAGTTTCTGATCATGAACTTCCCGCACAACCCGACCACGGCGACGGTCGACTTGCATTTCATGCAGCGGGTGGTCGAGTTCGCGCGCGAAAACAACATCATGGTGGCGCACGACTTCGCCTACGCGGACCTGTGCTTCGACGGTTACAAGGCGCCGTCGATGATGCAGGTGGCGGGCGCCAAGTCGGTCGGCGTCGAGTTCTTCACCCTGTCGAAGAGCTACAACATGCCGGGCTGGCGGGTCGGCTTTGCGGTCGGCAATCGCGAGATGATCGCGGCGCTGGCGCGGCTGAAATCGTACTTCGACTACGGGATGTTCGCGCCGGTGCAGGTGGCGGCGATCGCGGCGCTCAACGGACCGCAGGACTGCGTCGACGAGATTGTCGCGCGCTACAAGCGGCGGCGCGACGTGCTGGTCGAGGGACTCAACCGGGCCGGCTGGCCGGTGGAGAAACCCAAGGCGACGATGTTCGTGTGGGCGCCGATTCCGGAGCCGTTTCGCGCGATGGGTTCGCTGGAGTTCGCCAAGTTTCTGCTCGCCGAGGCCAAAGTCGCAGTTTCGCCGGGGGTCGGCTTCGGACAGGACGGCGACGGCTTCGTGCGCTTCGCGCTGATCGAAAACGAGCATCGCACCCGCCAGGCGATCCGCGGGATTCGTCAGGCGCTGAGGGCCGGCAGTCCCGCGATTCCGATTCGCGCCGCGAGCGGTTCGTAAGCGCAAAAGCAACGAGGACAAATTGAAACCGGTACGGATTGCCCTGCTCGGATGCGGAACCGTGGGCGGCGGCGTGGTGAAGCTGATGCTGCGCAACCGCGCCAAGTACGAGCGCATCTTAGGTGCGCCGATCGAGTTGGCGGCGGTGGCGGATCTGAGGGTCAAGCTCGCCGCCGCGCTTGGCGTGCCGGCCAAAGCGATTACGCCCGACGCCGCCGCGGTCGTCACGCGTCCCGATATCGATATCGTGGTCGAACTGTTTGGCGGCTACGAACCGGCCCGGGCGCTTACCATGAAGGCTCTGGCGGCGGGCAAGGACGTCGTCACCGCGAACAAAGCTTTGCTCGCGGAGCATGGCGGCGAGATTTTTCGCGAGGCCGGGAGGCGCGGGCTGGCGGTCGGTTTCGAAGCCAGCGTCGGCGGCGGCATACCAATCGTCCGCACGCTGCGCGAGGCGCTGGCCGGTGATCGCCAACGCGCGGCTTATGGAATCGTCAACGGCACCTGCAATTCGATCCTCACCACGATGACCGAGAACGGCGTCGAGTTCGGCGCCGCGCTGGCCGACGCGCAGCAAAAGGGCCTGGCCGAGAAGAACCCCGCGCTCGATGTCGAGGGGCATGATTCGACCCACAAGCTTTGCCTGCTGGTGGCGCTTGGCTTTGGCGTGCTGGTGAAACCGGCGCAAGTTTATACCGAAGGGATCACGCGGATTACGCAGGCGGATATCGCGTACGCGCGCGAGCTTGGCTACGCGATCAAACTGCTGGCGATAGGCAAGGATGACGGCGGCGCGATCGAGGCGCGGGTGCATCCCACGATGATCCCGCAACGCCATATGCTGGCCAGCGTCGGCGGCGCGTTCAATGCGATTTATATTCACGGCGAGGCGCTCGGCCCGACAATGTATTCGGGGCTGGGCGCGGGCGAGATGCCTACGGCGACGGCGGTGATAGCCGATATACTGGAAATCGCGCGGCATCGCCTGGCCGAGGGCTCGGCGCGAGCGCATGCATTTGGATTTCCGATCCAGCTGATGAAGAACGCCAGTGTCAAGCCGATGGACGACGTGGTATGCGAGTATTACCTGCGGTTCATGGCGCGGGATAAGCCCGGGGTGCTCGGCGCGATCGCATCGGTGCTGGGCCGTCACGGGCTGTCGATCGCGTCGGTGATCCAGAAGGAGCGCGCGGCGGCGCATACGGTACCGGTTATCATGCGGACCCATGACGCGCCCGAGCGCAGCCTCAAACGCGCGCTGGCGGAGATTCGAAGGAAGAAAATCGTGCAGTCGGCCCCCGCGTTTATCCGAATCGAGGAGAAGCTTTAGGCGATGGCGTCGGGCTCCAAGAGCGAATCCAAACCGCGGCGGCTGGTTCGATGGCCGGGGCTGATCGAGCATTACCGGCGCTTTCTGCCGGTGACGGATGCGACGCCGGTGGTCACGCTGAACGAGGGCAACACGCCGCTTATCGAGGTTCCTTCGCTTGCACAGCGGCTTGGGCTAAACATCAAGGTTTACTTCAAGTTCGAAGGCGCCAACCCGACCGGCTCGTTCAAAGACCGGGGCATGACGCTGGCGATTTCGAAGGCGTTGGGCGAGGGTGCGCGCTCTGTCATCTGCGCCTCGACCGGCAACACGGCGGCGTCGGCGGCGGCATACGCGGGCCGCGCCGGGCTCAAAGCCTACGTGCTGATTCCCAAGGGTGCGGTAGCGCTTGGCAAGCTGTCGCAAAGCGTGATGCATGGCGCGCGGGTGCTCGAGGTGATCGGCAACTTCGACATCTGTCTGAAGGTGGTGCGCGATGTTGTGGAGCGCGATCCGCTCAGGATCCGGCTGGTCAACAGCGTCAATCCCGATCGAATCGCGGGGCAGAAAACGGCGGCGTTCGAGATTTGCGATCAATTGGGCGACGCGCCGACGCATCATTTTCTGCCGGTCGGCAACGCCGGCAATATTACCGCCTACTGGGCGGGCTACCAGGAATATAAGGCGGCGGGCTTGAGCGAGCGGCTGCCCAGGATGATGGGCTACCAGGCGGCAGAGTCGGCGCCGATCGTGGTTGGTCATCCGATTGACGATCCGCATACCGTTGCGACGGCGATCAAAATCGGCAATCCCGCGAGCTGGAAGGGTGCGACCGACGCGCGCGACGAGTCGGGTGGAATTATCGATGTCGTCACCGATTCGGAGATCCTCGCGGCGTACCGCTTGATCGCGAGCGGCGGCGTGTTCGCGGAACCGGCGTCGGCCGCGTCGGTCGCGGGGCTGCTCAAATACGCGGGCGCCGGGATGCTCAAGCCGGGCGCGGTCGTCGTCTGCACGCTCACCGGCCACGGCCTGAAGGATCCCGACACGGCGCTGAAAAACTTAAGTAACACGATCGTGGTCGAGCCGGACCTGGCAAAAGTGCTGAAAGTCCTGGAGCACGATTAAGCGGCGCGATTTTTTCGCAGCGGACCGATTGACGCGGTGAAGTACGTCATCATACACGGCGACGGGATGGCCGATTGGCCGTGCGAGGAACTTGGCGGGATGACGCCGCTTGCGGCGGCGCACAAGCCCAACATGGACCTGATGGCGGCGCGCGGCACGCTCGGGATGGTCGCGACGATTCCAAAGGGGATGCCCCCGGGCAGCGACGTCGGCACGATGACGATGCTTGGCTACGACCCGGCGCGGTACCACACCGGGCGCGCGCCAATCGAAGCGGCCAGCCAGGGAATCGAGATGGGGCCGCGCGACGTGGTGTTTCGAATGAATCTCGTCTCGCTCAAGCCGGGTGATGGCGGCGCGATGATAATGAACGACTTCACCTCGGGTCATATCACGAGCGAAGAAGCCGCGCAGATCGTCGCCGACCTCAGCAAAGAACTGGCGGGCAGCGGCATCGAGTTCTTCAACGGCGTCAGCTACCGGCATCTGATGGTGTGGCGCGGCGGCATCGCAACGATGCATCTCACGCCGCCCCACGACATCACGGGCAAGCCCGTCGAAGCGCATCTGCCCAAGGGCGCTGGGGCGGATTTGCTGCGCGATCTGACGCGGCGCTCGGTGGAGATTTTGCGCGAGCATCCGGTGAACAAAGCGCGCCGAGAGGCCGGCAAGACCGAGGCGACCTCGGTATGGTTCTGGGGGCAGGGCACGCGGCCCGCCGTGCCGACGCTGAAGGAACGCTTCGGCGTCGAGGGCTCGGTGATATCGGCGGTCGACCTGGTCAACGGGCTGGGCCGGCTGGCCGGGCTGAAGCCGATCAAGGTTCCGGGGGCGACCGGATTCCTCGACACCGATTACGCCGCGAAGGCGCGTTACGGTCTCGACTCGCTCAAAGCGCGCGACTTCCTGCTGCTGCATATCGAGGCTCCCGACGAGGCTGGTCACATGGGCCGCGCCGATTTGAAGAAGGAAGCGATCGAGCGCATCGATGAGTTGATTATGGGGCCGATGCTGGCGGGGCTCGGCGCTTTGGGCGATTTCGCGATTCTGCTGATGCCGGATCACGCGACGCCGAGCCAGCTCAAGACTCATTCGCCGGAACCCGTCCCGTTTGCGCTGATGACCTCGGCCGAGTCGCAATCGAGCGGCGCCATGGCGCGCCGCTACACCGAAAGCGACGGCGCGGCGACCGGGCTGCTCGTCGGCGACGGCTATCGGCTGATAGAATCATTGTTCGGACGCCCGTTGAAGAAGGCATCGAACTGACCCGGAGGCCCGGATGGAACGGAATCTTGCGCTTGAAGTGGTACGCGCGACGGAAGCCGCGGCGCTGGCGGCGGCGCGTTTCATCGGCAAGGGCGACGAGCGGATAGCGGATCGAGCGGCGTGCGACGCGATGCGCAAGACGCTGAACTCGATCGCGATGGACGGCCACATAGTGATCGGCGAAGGCAAAGAGGGTGATGCCGAGCTTTTGTACGAGGGCGAAATCGTCGGCACCGGCGCGGGAGACGTAATCGACGTCGCGCTCGACGCGATCGAGGGTTCGCTGATCTGCGCCACCGGCGGGCCCAACGCGTTGTCATGCATCGCGCTGGCGGAGCGCGGGCGAATCCTGCGCTGCCCCGATACCTACATGGACAAGGTCGCGTGCGGGTCGGCGGGACGCGGCGTGATCGATATCGACAGCTCGCCGACCGACAATCTCAAAGCGCTGGCCGAAGCAAAAAAAGTTTACGTCGAGGATCTGCGGGTCGCGATTCTCGATCGCCCGCGGCATGAAAACCTGATCAATGAAGTGCGCCGCGCCGGCGCCGGGATCAAGCTGATCTCAGCCGGTGACCTTTCGGCGGCGATCGCGACCACGCGCCCGGAGAGCGAAATCGACATGCTGATCGGAATCGGCGGAGCGCATCAGGGCGTGTTGGCCGGCGCCGCGATTCGTTCCGCAGGCGGCGAGATGCAATGCCGGTTCGTGCCGCGCAATGCGGAGGAAGCGGAGGCGTGCCTGGCGATGGGGATCATGGACTTGAAGCATCGCTACACGCTGGAGGAACTGGCGGGAGAGAACGTGATGTTCGCGGCGACGGGAGTGACCACCGGCGACTATCTGCGCGGCGTGCGGTTTTTCTCCGGCGGGGCGATGACCAACAGCGTCGTGATGCGCTCGAAGACGCGCACCGTCCGCTTCATCGAAGCGATTCATCATTTCGATTTCAAGCCCGAGTACTAAGCCGGCTTACAGGAA
>Ga0187808_10000660_pt1 | contig 11201 bp, 15 predicted proteins | sample NC_wetland_sal_i_5_FD_132427 | JGI IMG/M metagenome (GOLD analysis project Ga0187808, IMG submission 132427) | Wetland sediment microbial communities from Neuse River Estuary, North Carolina, USA - ASW_3 | ecosystem: Environmental > Aquatic > Freshwater > Wetlands > Sediment | place: USA: North...
CCAGGATCGCGTTGACCAGGCCCGCGGCTTCGTCCACGCGTCCCGCGTCCACGGCGGCGAAGACCTCACGCAACTCGGCGGCCACGAAGCACAGCGAGGCCGCTTCCTCCCAGGTGGGCGCCTGCCGCCCGCCGCCCGACCGCAGCACGTCGCCGACCGCCTCGGTCCGCTCGTCGCCCTCCGGCGGCTGATAGGAGCGGCCGCGGGCCGAGCCGGGTGTGAGCAGGTTGACCAGTGCCACCGCCGTCCGCACCACAGCATCGGTGTGACTGTTGAAATCCACTTGACCGGTTACACCTCCTGCTCGTAAAGTCGTGACTGCCGTAACGATATTAACCAGTTACGTCAATCGCCAAGGAGGTCGTTAGCCCGATGCCGCACCTTGACCGTGACACCGCGCGCGCGTGGATCGAGCGCTGGGATCACCAGCAGGAGCAATCCCTGCCCGACCGCGAGGACAGGTTCACCGCGCTGATCGACGCGGTGGAAGCCGGCACCGGTCGTGAGGACCCGCTCGTCATCGACCTCGGCTGCGGCCCAGGCTCGCTGTCGGTCAGGCTGCTTGACCGGCTGCCGAAGGCCACGGTCGTCGGCGTCGACGCTGACCCGGTGACGCTCGCGCTGGGCCGCGCCGCCTACGACGGCATCCGTTTCGAGGACCTGGACTTGCGCGTCTCCGGTTGGTTTGACCGGCTCAACCTGGACAGGAAGGCAGACGCCGTGGTGAGCACCACCGCCCTGCACTGGCTCTACAAGTCGGAGCTTGAGGCCCTGTACGCCGAACTCGCCGTCGCGGTGCTGCGACCCGGCGGCCTGCTGCTCGACGGCGATCACTTCCAGCTCGACCCGGACCGCGACCCCACGCTGGCCCGCCTCGACAAGGCGCTGCGGGACGCCGAGTACGGGCGCCGGTTCCCCGACGGTCACCGGGAGGACTGGTACGGCTGGTGGGAGGCGGTGGCCGCCGATCCGGAACTGGCCGGCTACGCCGCCGAGCGCGAGCGCCGCCGGGTCGAGTCCGGCCACCACAGCGAGGAGACCACGATGCTCGGCACCCACGTGGCGGCGCTCAGGCAGGCCGGTTTCAGCGAGATCGGCACGCTTTGGCAGCGTGGCGACAATCGCCTGCTATGCGCGGTAGCGCCCGGCGCGAGCGACGGATCCGGGTCTATTCTGGGCTGATGCCGATGAGTCCTGGGGACTTCTACGCGTACGCGATGCAGGCCGCCGACAACCAAGGGCGGCTGCCGCTGTCCCGGATGGCCGGCTGGGAGACGTTCCCGTTCGAGCCGAACGGGCTGCGGTCGGTGCCGCTGCGGCCACCGGTGCTGCCCGAGCCCCCGCGGTTGGGCGAGGGCGGCCTGGAGTGCCCGGCGTGCACCACCGACCGGTCGCCCGTCTGGTCCGACGACCGCTGGCAGCTATGGGCCTACGGGCCGTCTGGCGCTCCGCTGATCCTGATCCTGGAGACGGCCGCCCACCACGACGTGCCAGACCTCCCCGATGACCTGGCCGCCGAGATGGGGCTGCTCATCGTGCGGATCACGCGGGCGATCGAGTCGCTGCCGCACATCGCCCGCGCGCACGTCTCCCGGTGGGGAGACGGCGGGTCGCACCTGCACGTGTTCTTTTTCGCTCGCCCGGCCGGGTTCAGCCAGCTGCGCGGCACCTGCCTGGCGGTATGGGACGACCTGCTGCCCGCCGTCCCCGACGCACGGCGCGACGCCGACGCCGCCGCCGTCGGGCGATCGCTCGCGGCCTCCCACGGCGGCCGGATGCATCCCTGGAAGGAAGCTAATCGCATAGCGGGAGGCGGTTGATGATGGAATACCGGCAGCTCGGGCACAGTGGCCTTCGGGTGTCGGCGCTGACGCTCGGCACGATGACGTTCGGCGGCCGCGAAGAGTTCCGGGCCGTGGGCGCGACCGACGTCGATGGCGCGCGCCGCCAGCTTGACATGTGCCTGGACGCGGGGATCAACCTGGTCGACACGGCCGACGTGTACTCAGGCGGGCTCGCGGAGGAGATCACCGGCGAGGTGGTCAAGGGGCGCAGGGACTCGCTGCTGCTGTCCACCAAGGTGCGGATGGCGATGGGGGAGGGGCCGAACGACGCCGGGCTGTCCCGGTACCACATCATCGCCGGCTGCGAGGCGAGCCTGCGCCGGCTGGGCACCGACCACATTGACATCTACCACGTGCACGAGTGGGACGGGCAGACTCGGCTCGAGGAGACGTTGTCCGCGCTGTCCTCGCTGGTCACCGCGGGCAAGGTGCGGTACCTGGCGGCGTCGAACTACGCGGGCTGGCAGCTGATGAAGGCGCTCGCGGTCGCCGACAGCCACGGCTTCGAGCGGTTCGCGGCGCAGCAGATCTACTACTCCCTGGAGTCCAGGGACGCCGAGTACGAGCTCGTCCCGCTGTCGGTCGACCAGGGGCTGGGCATCCTGGTCTGGTCCCCGCTGGCCGGCGGGCTGGTGTCGGGCAAGTACCGGCGCGACGCCTCGCCGTCGGGTCAGACGCGGCAGCTGTCCGGCGAGTGGCACGAGCCGCCGGTCCGCGACAGGGAGAAGCTGTACGACACGATCGAGGTGATCGTCGACGTGGCGGGCGCGCACGGCGCCTCCGCGGCCCAGGTCGCGCTCGCCTGGCTGCTCGGCAGGCCCGCGGTGACCTCGGTGATCATCGGGGCCCGGACCGAAGAGCAACTGCGCGACAACCTGGGCGCGGCGTCGCTGTCGCTGACCGCCGGCGAACGCGCCGCGCTGGATAAGGTGAGCGCGCCTGACCTGATCTACCCGCACTGGCACCAGCTCGCCACGGCCCAGGACCGTCTGGCCGCCGCCGACCTCGCCCTGCTCGCCCAGCACCTGCCGAGGTCGTAACCGGGAGCCCGGCCGGCCAGCCGTAATTCGAACGCGGACGTGTCGCCTGCCCCGCGGCGCACGATCTCGGGCTCGGACTGGGAGAAGTCGATCACCGTTGTCGGGTCGGTGCCGCAGTCGCCCGAGTCGATGATCGCGTCCAGCGCATGATCGAGCTCGCCGGCGATCTGCCAGCCCTGGGTCATGGGCTCGTCCTCGCCGGGCAGCAGCAGGGTGCTGGAGACGAGCGGCTCGCCTAGTTCGGCCAGCAGCGCCTGGGTTACCCCGTGCCGGGGGATCCGCACCCCCACGGTCTTCTTCCCCGGATGCTGCAGCCGGCGCGGCACCTCCTTGGTCGCGGGGAGGATGAACGTATAGCTGCCGGGGGTCGCCGCCTTGATGGCACGGAAAATCGCGTTCGAGACGTACACGAACTGGCCAAGCTGGGCGAAGTCCTGACACACCAGCGTGAGGTGATGCCGGTCATCGAGGCCGCGGATCGACCTGATCCTCGAGATGCCGTCCTTGTTGCCGAACTGGCACCCGAGCGCGTAGCAGGAGTCCGTCGGGTAGGCGATCACTCCGCCGTCGCGCACGATGTCCGCCACTTGGCCGACCATGCGCTTTTGCGGATTGGCCGGATGGATGTCAAAGTACCTGGCCATGCCAAGAGCTTAGGCTCATCGCCCGCCCATGTAACTCATCCGTCACTGGTACGACGCGGCGGCCGCGCAATTCCGCCAGGCCAGCTCGAACTCCTTGGTGACCTCTTCGGGCTGGCCGGCCAGGAACGGGAAGGGATGCGGCCCGGTTCCGGCGGGCCGGCGGTTAAGGCCGCCGATGATCGGCAGGTGCACGCGGTGATTCGCCGCGGGATCGCGGATCACGCCTTTCGGGTCACGGCCGGCGGCCACCGCCTCCATGTCCTCGAGCAGTCGCTGGCGCAGCAGGATCACCCCGCGGTCGCTTTCCCCGAGGTGCTCCAGCGAGCGGTCCGCGATGACGCCCTGACCGACCCAGGCGACGAAATCCTGATTCATGACGTGGCTGTCGATCCAGCGACCCGTTCGCTCGTCCTTGATGGGGGCGTACCAGCAGGGGATCACGTCCTGCTCGAACGGCACGTCACCGGGCAGTTCGTCGATGAACCAGCCGACACTGAGCGTGTGCTCATCGTCGATGGGTACTCGCCATTCGAAGTGCCCGACGTACAGGCAGTTGGGCCACAAGCACACCCGGCCGGTGGTCCACAGCTCGTCGTTCTCTGTCGTGTCCTCGCGAATGCGGCGGTAGACGAAACCGTGGTCGAATTCGTCGAAGCCAAGCCGCTGGTGGGCTGGCGCACGGGGGCCATCCGCGCCGAGCAGCACCCGTGACCAGTTGTCATGCAGCCATTCGAAGTGGACAGGGTCGATCGAGTTCTCCTGGCACTGGACCCAGTTGCACGGGATCCGCGAGATCGCTATCTGCTTGTAGCCGCGGGAGTGATACCGATCCCAGTCGGGCAGCAGCGGCGCCGGCGCCGGCCCCAGGTAGACCCAGATCAGGCCCGCTTTCTCCTGGACCCGGTATGCCTTGATGCGGACCTTGTCCTTGAACTGACCCTCCGGGTGCCGCGTCTGCTCAAACGGTTGATGAAGGCATCGACCGGTGTGGTCGAACAGCCAGCCGTGGTAATTGCAGCGCAGCCCGCGTTCCTCGACGTAGCCGTAGGTTAGGTCCGCACGGCGGTGCGGACAATGCTGATCCACGAGCCCGTAGGTTCCGCTCTTGTCGCGGTAGAGAGCCAGGTCCTCGCCCAGGATGCGGACCGCCTTCACGGTCAGCTGGGTGAACTCCGCCGCGCCCGCCACCGGATGCCAGTAACGTCGCAGCAACTCTCCCATCGGAGTTCCCTGACCGGTTTCGCACAGCAGCCTGTTTCGTTCTCGGCTCAGCAAGTCGGTCAGCCTCGCGGCGCGGGCCGGCTGATCCGGGCGGCGGCCAGGTCTCGCAGGCTGACGACGCCGCGCACCTCGCGGTCTTCGAACACCGGCAGGTGCCGGAAGCCGTGCAGCAGCATGAGCTGAAGGGCGTCTTCGACGGTGGCATCAGGGGACGCCTGCTCCGGGTCCTTCGTCATCCACGCGGACACCGGGGAATGCGTCAGGTCGTTGCCGGACGCCGCGGCGCGCAGGACGTCGCGTTCAGTGAGAATGCCGGCCAGGAAACGGCCCTGCATGATCAGCGCCGATCCGACTCGCTGCTGGACCATGGCCGCGGCGGCGTCCGCCACCGGGTCGTCGGGGCTGGTCAAGACCACGCGCGTGGTCATCACGTCGCGGACGGTTATCGCGCGACGAGGCTGGTCAGCCACTTTCGCCTACCTCGTCGAAGTCCGGGTCCCCGTGCGGCGCGGATGGGCGGGACAGCTCCTCGGACAGCATGCGCCACAGCGACCCGGTCCATGCCGATAGCTGCGGCCACCGCATCCAGAACAGCTGCAGGGTTGTCTCGTCGAACTCGGCGTGCGCCCGCTCGGGGGAGATCGCGTCGGCGAAGTCCTCGAACTGATGGATGAGTTCGAGGAAGTGGTCTGCGTTAGCTTCCATGTGTTTACCTTCGGGCCAGGCGAGGGGCGGCAAGCTGGGGCGGGGCCAAAAAGCGGCTGATTGCGGCGAGTGCGGTGTTCCATACCCCGAAAGAACGCGGCCGAAAACGCGCGGCCTTCATCCACTCTGCTGCCGGGCGCCCCACGATGCCTAGGCTGGGTCGACGGCGGAAAACAGGTAGCTGGTCGCCAGGCTACGGTAAGGCCGCCACTTCTCCGCGATGTCGAGAACCTCCTGCTGGGACGGGAGGTGGTCGAGCTGATACGCGGTCTTGATGGCCTTGCGCAGCGCGAGATCACCCGGCAGGACCACGTCTTCTCTGTGCAGCGCGACGAGCAGAGCGCCTTGGACGGTCCAGGGACCTATGCCGGAAATCGCGGTGAGCTCCGCCATCACCTCATCGTCTGGCAGGCCGCTCAGCACCTCCGTGTCTAGCCGGCCATCCGACATTCGCTCCGCCAGGTCGCGCAGTGTGCTGACCTTCCGCCACGAGAGCCCGGCCTCGCGAAGCTTGCCGGGATCGATGTCGAGCAGCTCGGCGGGTGCGGGTAGATGGCCGCCGAACAGGTCCGCGATGCGACCCAGGATCCGGCGAGTCGCCAGGACGGATAGCTGTTGACCGGCGATCTGGAACAGCAGGGCGCCATAGAGATCCATCGCGGGCAGCTGGGCCAGCCACGCGTTGGGGTCGAAGGCCGGTCGCTCGTCGATGAGCTTCGCTATCACCGGGTCGGCGTTGCGCAGGTAGGAGCGCGCTTGTCGCAGCGAGGCGCCGCGGCTGGAGTCATCGGTCATCGAGCCCGCTCCCTGTTCTCTTGTGGTCACCCGTGTTCTCTTGTGGTCACCCGTCCATCGCCATGTCAGGCTCCCTCCAGCCCGCCCAGCCCAGTGTCACACCAGGCCGCCCATCCGGGGTCCACCCACAGCGGGTGGTAGCGGGCAAGCTGACCACCGTGCCGCCGCCAGGAGTCTGCGATGCTGGGCAGGTGCCGCTCACGGTGCTACCGCCGACCGGTTGAGGTACCCGCATCGGTCCGGCGCGCGGCCGAGCTCCCGCAAACCTGGCGGACCTGACCTAACTCTGGCCGCCGGGCGCGGTGAACGTCAACCAGACCGGGCGAGCGGACGGAGACGTCCAGACCTCGACGGACGCCGCGCGGTCAGGGACGATCGAGAATCCGACCTCATAGAAGTCGGTCACGCCGTTGCCGGACGCGGGACCCGGGACCGAACACGGGACGAACGTGTACCCGCTGCCCCAATCGAAGCCCTGGTAGTCGCCCGTAGTGTTCGGACTGTTCAGGAACTCGAAGTAGGGCCCTGTTCCCGCGGCCGCCCGCATCACGACTTCGGATCCGGGGTCTACGTGGACGAGCATCTGCACGTAGCGGCTGGCCCCGCTGTTCCCGCTCAGCGCCTGCTGGGTCCGGCCGAAGCGGACGTATCCTTGCTGGCGCCCGCCGACCAGCCACAGCCTGCCGACCCGAAGGCTGCCCACCTGCCAGCTCGGGTGCCGGCTAGCGACGACCGAATCGCACGTGAGCAGGACGGTTCCCGTCCCGTTCGCGGGTAGCTCGATCGGCGTGATCGGCTCCAGCGTGGGTGTCCCCGGGAACAAGGACGCCACGATGGGGGACGGCGCATCTGGCGTAGCCGCCGCGCTGGGGGCGTGGTGCCCGCCCAGCCGGTTGACGCCGACCACCGCGACCACCGCGACCAGTCCGGCCACGCCCACGACGGTCAGCCACCGCCGTGGTCCGGGCGGCGGCAGCCGGAAATCCCGCCTAGGCTCCTGGCCGATCTCGTCCATACGCAGGACTGTTCCCTGATGTCCTCACCACAAGCCTGGCGCGCGAAGCGCGGGCCTCGGGGTCGCACGTGGCGCGGCACTTTCCGCGGGCGCCGCCACGATCTGCTGTGCTCGAACACGGACCGAGCAGGCTCCCGTCGAGGGCGAGCAGACCATGCCCGGGCCGCCCGCGGCAGCGGCGAACGCTATCACCGGCTGTTGGACACCGGTGAACATCACCCCGATAATGCCTCCATGCGCGACCGCCCAGGTAGCCGGCGCGATTGCCGGTTTCCCTGAAGAACCGGGCGATCCGGCGCCGTGCTCCCGACTGAGCCCGAACACCGCAAGCACGGCGACCAGCCCGACCATTGCCCAGCCCGCGATGCGCCAGTGCCGCGGCAACGGCGACCGCGGAACCCGTTCCGGCTCACGCCCCTGGCCGATTACGTCGTCCATCGCCTCGCTCCCGGATCGCTCATCCGGGCTCGCGAGCTCCGGTCCTACCAAGAGGTGAGGCAATGGTCGCGCACCAAATCCCCCCATGCAACCTTTTGGGGGATTATTCCGATTTAACCGGACGAGGTCGTCCCAGGCCGCTCGCCTCAGCAAGATGAATGACCCATCCAGCTGGTGATAGCAAGCTGGACGGGCCATTCATCTCGTGCGAGCACCCCCCGAGCTCATGCCGGGGCGGGCCTGGGCGATGGTCCACGTGTAGCCGTCAGGATCGCGCGCCACGTACGCGCGGTAACCGTGCTGACGGATGCCCTCCACGATGACCGCGCCCCGGGAGACGGCGTGCGCGTAGTGCGCGTCGAGGTCGTCGACGAACACCCACGGCACATGGGTAGCCCCGGCACCACCGCCATCGCCCGCCGGGAGCCCGAACACCATCAGCGAGCAGTTCCCGACATGGAACTCGATCCACCCAGGGGCCTCATCGCTGTCGGGAAGCGGATTCGTCGGCACCAGCCCGAACGCGTCCGCGAGCCACCGCGCGGCGGTGGCCGGCTTGGGGTAGCCGAGCGCGAGGGCGAGCCTGGCCGTCTCGGTGGCCACTCGCGGCGCGAAATCCCGCCGCGCGCACCACGCGCCAAACCACGGCGGTACCACCCGCACGTACGCCGTGCCGCCGCGATCGTGACCGCCATCAGGAATCGTCGCGGTAACCACGACCAGCGTCCCGCCCCCGGCCGCGGCCGTGAACGTCACCTCGGTACGCACGTCATCGACGGCACTGGACCAGGCGACCCGCACGCCCGGCTCCCAGTCGGTGATCCGTGCCACCTCCAGGGCGTCGTCCTCGTACACCTCAAGCAGGCGCCCGCCGACACCCGGCTCACAGACCCGGCCGACCGCCCGCGCCGCGTCGTAGAAGTTGACGGGGCCGCGCACCCACCACAGGTCCATCTCCTCGGTGAACGCGCGGAACGCGGTCCGCGCGTCGACCGCCACCTCGACCCGCGACGATACCGACTGGCTCATCGAACACTCCCTTCCACGTGGCGCTTGTAGGACGCGAGCTGCGAATTCCATTCGGCCTGGATCTGGTCGAGCCAGGCCTGCGCCGCCACCAGCGACTGCGGCCGCAGCCGGAACACCCGCGCCCGCGCGTCCGCCTCGATCCGCTCGTCTTCGACGACCCCGGCCGCGAGCAGCGCCCGCAGGTGCCTGCTCATGGCGGGTGCCGACATCCCGGTCGCCGCGGCCAGCTGCCCCGCCCGCCGCGGCCCGCCGCTGAGCAGTGCCACCACCCGTCGCCGCGCTGGGTCGGCGAGCGCCTCGAAGACGGCCCCCGCGGCGCCGTCGATTTCGTTAGTCACAAATAAAATAGTTACCGAAATGAGCAACTATTGTCAAGACCGCTAAACGCCCGACGGTGGGGCCGAACGCGGGCGCCGCGAACAGCAAGATCCCGGCGACCGGCGACACGGACCGTGCCCGGCCCGACTTGCCGAGCAGCCCGGTTCCCAGCGCGAGCAGGTACCCGCTGATCGTCCACCGCACGGCGCCGAGCGAAGCGTGCAGCGAGCGCGCGATCGGCTCCGCGGCCACGTTGACCACGCTGGAGTCGAGCATCGACAGCAACGGCCCCGCCAGCAGCGCGTACTGGATGACGACACCCGCCTCGCGCCCGCGCGGCATCGGTCCTCCGGTTGGCACGTCACGGCTGCGCCGCGAGCGTTCGCAGGTCGGCGAGCCAGCCGCGCTCCAGCTCGTCGCGGCGGATGCGCTCGGCGGTCACCGCCGCCGACCAACGGTCGGCGGCCAGCGCGTTCATCTCGGCGAAGTGCGCGAGACGCTGCGCGAGCGCCTTGTCGCGCGCGTCGATGACGGCCTCCCGCTCGTCCGGGCTGAGCAGGGCGAACTGGCCGAGCCGCACCATGAACTCGTAGTCGTCGGCGGCCTGCTCCTGCGGCAGTTCGGCGAGCATGTCGTGCAGCAGGTCGCGGCCGAGCGGGGTGAGCGTGTACACGAGCCGGGGCGGCCGGCCCTCCTGCGGCTCCTCGGTGCTGGTCACCGCGCCGGCCTCGGCGAAGCGGCGGAGCGCCGGGTACAGCGAGTTGTTGTTCAGCCGGAACCCGGTGGTGTGCTCCACCCTCTTGCGCAGCTCGTACCCGTGCGCCGGACGGCGGGTGAGGTGCCGCAGGATCAGGATGTCTATGTAGGACATTTGGTCCAGCATAACCTAGGTAAGACTGGACTAGGTGGGAAAGGTCTATGCTGGTCTGACTTGGTGCCAGGGGGAGGTCATGCGGTTCGCGACGTTCATCAGCTGGCTGGTGACCGCGAGCATCGGCGCCTTCATGCTGCGGAGCTGGCTGGCTCGTGGCGGCCTGCGCAGGGAGCGCGCACGGGTCGGCGGGCTGCCGCCGCAGCTGATTTTCGGACATGCCGGGCTCGCCATCACCGGGCTGCTCGTGTGGAGCGCCTTCCTGGCCACCGGCGCGAAGGCGGTGGCCTGGACCGCGGTCGGGCTGCTGATGGTGACCGTCGGGCTCGGCCTGTCGACCGTGACGATCTGGACCCCGTACCCGGCGCACAAGCCGGGCGAGCGGCGCGCGCCGTCGCGGTGGGACGAACCAGCGGTGGTCATCCCCGACACTCCCGCCGCCGCGGCCGACCCGCGGGAGCCATCCGACCCGCTGGACTCGGTGATCACCGACGAGATGATCGCCCAGCTTCTCGACGATTCCTACGGCACAGCCGGGCATCGCGCGATCAGGCCAAACCCCGAGGTGCTCATCCCCATCGCGCATGGCTTCGCCGCCATAGGCACTTTCGTGCTCGCCGTGATGACCGCGAGCATGTGAATTGCCCGTAACGCGACCGGTCGTTCGACTGCGCGGTCTTGCGGATCAAGACCTGCGCTGTCGATACTGCTGGGATGGGCGACCGAAATGTGCTCGGCGGCGAACTCGAGCCGTGCGGAACCGACCCGCTGACGGGTTTCTACCGGGACGGCTGCTGCAACACGGGGCCCGAAGACGTGGGGAGCCACAGCATCTGCGCGGTGGTGACCCAGGAGTTCCTCGACCATCAGCGGAGCATCGGCAACGACCTGACCACTCCGATGCCGCAGTTCCGCTTCCCTGGCCTGGTGCCAGGTGACCGGTGGTGCGTGACCGCGGCGAACTGGCTGCGCGCGCACCAGGACGGGGTCGCCGCGCCCGTGGTGCTGGCATCGACCCACGAGCGGGTGCTTGACATCGTGCCGCTGACCGCGCTGCGCCAGCACTCGGTCGACGTCCCCGCCGACGCCAGCGCGCTGGAGGACACCGAGCGCTGACCCGCGCCGGCCCGCGATCGGGTTGTACCTTTCACCGGCCTCATCGCCAGGGGGCGGGCAACGATACGCACAGTCCGCACCCCGAGAAGGGGGGCTAGCCCCCCTTCCTAGGCGGTGGCTGAGTACAGGGTGGATTCGGTGGCCAGGCCTATCGCGACGCGCGCG
>Ga0187808_10000661_pt1 | contig 11194 bp, 4 predicted proteins | sample NC_wetland_sal_i_5_FD_132427 | JGI IMG/M metagenome (GOLD analysis project Ga0187808, IMG submission 132427) | Wetland sediment microbial communities from Neuse River Estuary, North Carolina, USA - ASW_3 | ecosystem: Environmental > Aquatic > Freshwater > Wetlands > Sediment | place: USA: North...
GAACGGGACCTACGTGCTCCCGAATCTTCCAGTGGGACCTTACCACCTCGAGGTACAGGCCGGCGGTTTCCAAGCTTACGTGCAGACGGGCATCGTCCTCGAAGTCAGCAATAATGTCACGATTAATGTGGCGCTCCGGCTGGGGCAGGTGAGCCAGGAGGTGCAGGTGTCTGCCAACGCCAGCATGGTGCAGACAAACACCACCTCTGTCTCTCAAGTGGTCGATCAGGCGCGCATCCTCGACCTGCCCTTGAACGGGCGCATCGCCACGTCGCTGGTCATGCTTGCTGGCGCGGCCAACGATACGTCGCCGGTTTATAGCGATTTGACGGGCAGCAAGAACTACTTCAGCGCGGACTCGATTTCGGTGGCCGGCGGGCAGGCAGACGGGACGAATTACCTGATGGATGGCGCCGAGCAGATGGACGCCTTTTCCTGGGTGAATATGCCTTACCCTTTCCCCGATGCCATCCAAGAATTCAGCGTTGAGACCAGCAGCCTAGCCGCGCGCTACGGGTTCCAAGGCGGGGCCACCGTTAACGCGGTCACCAAATCCGGTACGAATCAGTTCCATGGCGACGCCTTCGAGTTCGTCCGCAACGGCGATTTCGACGCCCGCGATTTCTACGCTGCCACCCAGGACACGCTTCGGAGAAACCAGTTTGGTGGCACGATTGGCGGACCCATCAAAAAGGATAAAATCTTCGGCTTTTTCGGCTATCAGGGAACTCGCATCCGAACCGCTTCCGCTTCGAACATAGCTTACGTGCCCACGCAGGCGATGCTGAGCGGGGACTTCAGCGCGCTGGGCTCTGCCGCTTGCGAATCCAGCGGAGTTGCGCAAACGTTTATCAATCCTGCGACAGGCCAGCCGTTTACGAATAACCAGGTCGACCCGGCGTTGTTCAACTCCGTGGCGCTTAAATTGCTCAAGTACGTACCTACCTCGAGCGACCCTTGCGGCAGGCTAGCCTATGCCATTCCAACCCCGCAAACCGAAGATCAATATATTGGGCGGGTGGATTGGAACCAGAGCGCCAAGAATAGCGTGTCCGGCCGCTACTTCATTGCCAACTACAAATCTCCCTCATTCTTCAACAATGACGTGCTGCTGACAACACAGCGTGGAGTACTGGACCGCAGCCAATCGGCGATTCTCAGCGATACCTATTCAATTACCCCCACAACTATCAATTCCGCCCATATCGCCTGGACGCGGCTGGCCATTACGCGCGGTCCCGCGGCCAATTTCATCAATTTAACGAGTTTAGGCTCCCAAATGTATTCCGCTGTGCCCAACTTTATGGACCTTGGGATTAACGGCTATTTTGGCGCGGGCTGCGGCACCTGCGCACCTGTCACCCTTGACGGCAACTCCATGCAGGCTTCCGAAGATGTGGACATGATGAGAGGCCGGCATCACATCTCATTCGGTGGGGAATGGCTGCACTATCAATTCAATTACGCGAATGTTTACCAGAGTAACGGCAGCCTCGCTTTTGACGGCTACGCTAGCGGCAACGCTCTCCTCGATTTCATGCTGGGATTGCCAAGCGACCTTGAGCAAGGCACTGAAGACTTTTACAGGGGAAGACAGAACTACTTTGGGCCCTATGTCGAGGACGACATTCGGGTGAGCAAGAGTTTGAACGTGAACATTGGCTTGCGCTGGGAGCCTTACTTGCCCACCAACGAGAAGTTCAAGCATATGGACCACTGGGACTACAACGCGTTCCTTGCAGGAAAGACGTCAAGCATATACTCCAATGCGCCCGCCGGCTTATTTTTCCCCGGCGATCCCGGCATCCCCACCAAGGGCTTCACTTATAGCCGGCTGGCGGATTTTGCCCCGCGCGTGGGCTTGGGCTGGCAACCCGACGGAAACGGGCAGCAGGTGATTCGCGCCGGCTTCGGCGTCTTCTATAACGTCATGCCGACCGCCTATTCGGAAGACCAAAATCAAGGTGCTCCTTGGGCCAGTGGGGTGGATTTGCCCAGTCCTCCAGGAGGGCTGACGAATCCCTGGTTAGGATTCCCCGGCGGCAATCCCTTTCCCCGTCCTGCGGGGGCACTGACCTTTGTCCCGGAAGGCTTCTATTTTAACTATCCGCTGGATGTCAACGCAACGAGCGTCGATGTGTGGAACCTTACCTATCAGCGTCAGTTCGCCAGCAACTGGGTCGTCTCGGCAAGTTATATAGGCAACAAGAGCACTCACATTTGGACGGGAGAGGATGTCGATCCGGGCATCTACATCCCCGGGATGTGCAGTGGCGCGCCCTGCTCGACGACTTCAAACACCAACCAAAGGCGGCTGCTCTACCTGCAAAATCCCGTCGCCGGAGCGTCTTACTCGGACATCTACCAGGCCGACGATGGCGCCAACGCGGAATACAACGCGTTTTTCGGGAAAGTGGAGCACCGGTTCACTGAAAACTACACCATTCTTGCCAATTACACCTACTCGCATTGCATCAGTGAAGCGGACTTCGGGGGCGACCTCGGTGGCGCCAACACTGAGCAACCTTTCAATCGAAATGCCGACCGGGGCAATTGCGCCTTTGATTTGCGTCACATCTTCAATTTATCCCTTGTCGCCCTTTCGCCCCACTTTGCCGGCGTGTGGACGAACCGGCTGCTGGGCAACTGGCAATTCGCTCCGATCATTTCAGCTCACAGCGGAACGTGGTTTCAGCCCGTGACCGGCCTGGACAACTCCCTGACCGGCATCGGCAATGACCGGCCGAATGTGATAGGAAATCCTTACGTCAGGAGCACCACGGGCAGCCTCCAGTGGCTGAACCCCGGCGCCTTCACCCCGAATGCCCTAGGCACCTTTGGAAACGCCGGGATGAATTCGCTACTCGGCCCCCGGTACTTTGATGTCGATGCGGACGTAAGTCGCTACTTTACCATTCACGAAAAGCAAAAGCTGGAGTTCCGCTTCGAATTCTTCAATTTAGGGAATCATGTAAATTTCGGCACGCCGGACAATAATCTGCAGGACAATACTTTCGGTCAGATTCTTGGCGACGTGGGTCCGCGCATCCTGGAGTTTGCGCTAAAATATACGTTTTGAGCCGGGGTTTTCCAGACTGTCATTCCGAGCCCTTCGCGTGTCATTCTGAGCATTGACAGCCTTTTGGCTGCCCATGATAAGCAGAAAGATGACGCAAGCTCGTCGGAACAGTTTCGTTGAATATAAAGGACATACGCGTCATCTTTCTGCAGAGCGAAGCGAAGAATCTCCGCAGTTGGCTCAGGGTAGACTCCGCGAGGAATCTCGCCCTGTGCATGTTCAAGCCAATGCGAGATTCCTCGCCCTGCAGCCCAAAGCCTTCGGGCGACGGGTTGTCGCCTGCGGCTCTCCTGAAAGTCGCCTGGAGAAAAAACGCTTAACTTGCTTTTTTTCTTATAACTATCGCCGCTCTCCATTGCGAGGCTCTTGCGCGCGACTTTCATTGCCTAGGGTGGGCCGAAGGCCCATGGAAACTCCTCGGAATGACAGACCAAAGATGCAGCCCTCATCATGAACCGCCGCATTTTCATAAGGAACACTCTAGTGGCCGCTTGCCCCGCCTGTTGGGGTCGAGCCGCAAGGACCTTGGGTTCGTCCAGCCCCTCGATCAGCCCTTTTAAGCTGGGAGCTATCAGCGACGGCTTTTCGCAGGATTTCGAAAAAGCCCTGCAAATCATGAAAGGCTACGGACTCTCATGGGTTGAGATCCGCGGTCTTTGGGGGAAATACAACACGGAGGCTGCACCTGAAGAGATCAGGCGCGTTAAGGGGTTGCTCGATCAATACAACTTCAGATGCTCAGTGGTTGATTCCGGCTTCTACAAGTGTGACCTGCCAGGTACCCAACCCATTACTCGTGAAGAGGGTTCGTATTTTCCGTACTCCGGCCAGATGGACCTGCTTAAACGCGCCATAGACCGTGCCCACGCCTGGGGCACTGACAAGATCCGGGGCTTCACGTTCTGGCGCGTGGCTGACCCAAAAGGCATCTATGCGCGAATCTCGGAAGAGCTTGCCAAGGCCGCTGCCGTCGCCAAGGCGGGAGGCGCGCGTCTGGTGATTGAAAACGAAGAAGCGTGCAATGGCGCCACAGGGCACGAGTTGGCTGCCATTCTCAAAATGACGCCGTCGCCTAATCTGGGATATAACTGGGATGTGGGTAACGGTTACGAGCACGGGGAGGTGTCCTACCCCGACGGCTATAGCGTCCTCGATAAGAGCCGGATTTGGAACATACACCTCAAAGGAATGGAATGCGGCCCCGGTCTCAAGCAATGCCAGGAAACCTTTGCGGACGCGGGTGTGATCAACCTCGCGGGGCAATTGCGGGCGCTCTTGCGCGACCACTACAATGAGACGATGTCGCTCGAGTGCGAATACAGCGCTCGGGGGATGACTCATCAACAGACCACCGAACGCTCTATGCGTGGTTTGCTGCGGGTACTGAGCGCAGTCGAGGAGTCGAGAGTCGAGAAGTCGAGTAGTTGAAGAGCCAAGGCGAAAATCCAATTTCGTGCATTCTTCGGTTTTCGGAACCCTATGGAGGATCTTTCGCGGCGCCAATTCGTGATCGGCGGTGTAGGGGCGGCCCTTGTGGCCGCGCTTGGGCAAGCCTCAAACATCGCTGCCGGGGCACAGGATTCCCTGGCCTCTTCCCAAGGGCCTCACATGCAGTTTCCAACCAGTCCGCGAGCGCGGCTGGCCGTAACCTCCTGGCCGTTCCGGGAGTTCATTGACAGTCCTCGTAATCCTTATCGGAATCGGCGAAAGCCGGAAATGGACCTCAAGGATTTCCCGGAAATGGTTGTGAAGAAATTTGGAGTCCAGAACATTTGTCCCCTGGCGGCGCACTTCTCTTCTACAGACCCTGCCTATCTCGAGGCATTTCGTCAGGCGGTGGAGGAAGCTGGCTCGCACCTGGTCGACTTGGGCCTGGGAGGTGGCAGCTTTTGGGATCCTGACAAAAACAAGCGCCAGGCCGCCGTGGAGCATGGACAACACTGGATCGATCTTGCCGTAAAGTTGGGTTCTCCAAGTGTTCGCCAACATCTGGGCGCTCCGAGAGGGGTAAAGCCAGATGTAGAATTGGCTTCCCAAACGTTGGGAGAGCTTGCGGAATATGGGGCGGCCAAGAACATCGTGATCAATCTCGAGAACGACGACCTTGTGAATGAAGATCCTTTTTTCATTGTCAAGGTGATCGAGAAAGTGGGCGATCTCTACTTGCGCGCCCTGCCGGATTTCGGCAACACCCTGAGCGGGGGCAACGTCGAATATAATGAGCGGGGCGTGGCGGCCATGCTCAAACACGCTTACGGCGTCTGTCACGTGAAAGACCTGGTGGTGAGCGATAGCGGCAAGACCTACGAGGTCAACTTGCCCAGGATGTTCGAGCTCGCCCAAGCCAGCGGGTTCAAGGGTTACTACATGATGGAGTGGGACGGTGGACCTGGAGATCCTTACGAGGGAACACGGAGGCTGATTGAAGAGACTTTGAAGTATCTCGGGTAGCGCGGACCCCGGCCCGCACGAGAGTTTTGGGCCGCAGAGCCGGTTTGGAGTCCGTGGCCCTTTCTCGGAAGGGCAATTCAAATGGCAAATGGCAAAGGTCAAATGGCAAAATGTTTTTCATTTTGGATTCGGCCATTTGCTCGCGCCCCGCGTGGCTCACCGCTCTTCACCTCGTTCTACCGATTATCTGTTGTGTCAGAAACGGATTCCGTACCAAACGGGTTTTGCCCTCTCCCCGTGGGGCTGGGCATGTCCCACGTCTTTTGCTGGACACCGGGGGTAAAACTGATTCAATAGCCCTCTCCTTTGGGGAGAGGGTGTCGCGCTCCGGCGCTTTCATCAGCTGGAGCGTGACGGGTGAGGGGTCAGTTCGACGCGGGAGAGGGATCCGAAAGGCTTGAGGAGGGTTGGCGCCCCGCTCTGAAACTTACGGCGAGCCGCTGTCCCGGATGCGCTCGCGTTCCCCGCACTGGGCGGGGACGGCAAGCCGTCCCCCTACAATCCGCATCACGGCATCCATCGGTGTTCGAGGGAAACTGATATGATGAACTTCAAATCTCGGATTTTGATAGCCGCAATGGGTGGACTGCTAATAGTTTCGACAGCGTGCCTTGCTGCAGACACGGTCGAGTTGGTCAGGAAAGGTGACACAGTCGAGGTGCTCATTGGGGGACGGCCATTCACGACGTACTTTTTCGCCGCTGACGTTGCCAAACCCTACTTTCACCCCCTGCGCAGCGCGCAAGGCACAATCTTGACGCGCGACTTTCCCGTGGGCAACACTATTCCTCCGGAGCATCTGAAAGACCGCAACCTGGAACCGCATCAGCGTCCCATGTATTTCGGCCATGGAGACATCGACGGCATTGACTTTTGGGGCGAGGCGGTATTCCCACAATACAGCGATGACACGGTTTTCGGGCGGGCGGTGTTTAAAAAGCTGGAGGAGATTCGGAGCGGGGGTGATTCCGGGGTGCTTCGAGCCGATTTCGAGCTGGCTGATCCCCGCGGCCGGGTCATCGCGGACGAGATCCAATCCTTTGTATTCGGAGGCGGGCCCGACACGAGGTGGATTGATTGCGAAATTAGCTTGGTGGCCGATCACGGGTCGGATGTAACCATGGGTGATACCAAGGAAGGGACTTTCGCAGTGCGTTTGGCGAAGGAACTCAACTCCCCACCCGGCCACATGGTCAACTCGGCCGGGGCGGAGGGGGAGAAAGAGATTTGGGGAAAGCCGGCGGATTGGGTAGACTATGATGGCACGGTGGCGGGAGAAGAGTTGGGCATCGCAGTTTTCGACAGCCCCAAGAGCTTCCGGCATCCGACCTGCTGGCACGCGCGTGGTTATGGCCTGCTTGCCGCGAACCCGTTCGGCTGGAGGGAGTTCTACAAAGACCCGCAGAAAGACGGGAGCTGGACGATACAGCAAGGCAAAACCTTAAAGTTTCGTTATCGCGTTTTCATACATCACGGTGACTACAAGCAGGCCAAAGTCGCTGAGGCTTATCAGGAATACGCAGCACACGAAAGATAGACGAAGGGGCCGCTGTCATTCCGAGCCCTTCGCTGTCACCCAGAGCGAGATCCTTCGCTACGGTCAGGATGACAGCGAAGGGCTCGGAACGACAGGGTTGGATGAAGTTTATGGAGGAGGAGAATAAGTTCATGTCCAATGATACGCAATTAAGCCGTAGGAGTTTCTTGAAGACCGGCGTGACCAGCGCTGCGGGCTTGGCCGCCGCAAGCAGTGTGACTTTCCTTACCCGGCCGGAACAGGTATTCGGCGCGAACGATCGGGTGCGCGTGGCAGTCTGCGGCGTGCACGGACGCGGCATGGATCACGTTCATAATTACGCACAGCTCAAGAACGTCCAGATCGCCGCCATCTGCGACATCGACGAGGGCATCATGGGGAAGCGCATTGAGACTATGAAGGAACATGGAATCCCGAAGCCCGCGACGTTCGTCGACATTCGCAAGCTTCTGGAAGATAAGTCCATCGATGCGATTTCCATCGCCACGCCCAACCACTGGCACTCCTTGATGGGGATTTGGGCATGCCAGGCGGGGAAGGATGTATACGTGGAAAAACCATGTTCACACAATCTCTGGGAAGGCAGACAGTTCGTGGCGGCGGCGCAGCGTTACAACCGCGTGGTGCAGCACGGCACCCAGATCCGCTCCGCCACGGCGATCCGCGAAGGAATAAAGAATCTCCACGAGGGTCTGATCGGCGACATCTACATGGCCCGCGGCCTCTGCTACAAATGGCGCAATACCATTGGCCATGCCCCCGTCGGGCCGGTTCCGGAGGGAGTGAACTACGATCTTTGGACAGGCCCGGCGCCTTTGCATGAGTTCACCAAGAATCGCTTCCACTACAACTGGCATTGGTTTTGGTATTACGGAAATGGGGATATGGGTAATCAAGGCACTCACCAAATGGATGTGGCGCGGTGGGGGCTGGGCGTGGGCTTCCCCAATAAGGTGAGCGCCATCGGCGGCCACTTCATGTTCGACGATGACCAGGAAACACCCAACGACTTGAGTTGCGCCTTCGAGTTTGACCTGCCGGATGGCAAGCGAAAGATGATAACCTTCGAGGTCCGGCACTGGATAACCAATAATGAAGCGGAAATTGGCACTCCGGAAATGGGAACTCCGGAGCCCAAGCACAAGGCTGGACGCCCGGCGCTGGGGCCCATGGCGGGCGGGCACAACAGCATTGGAGACATCTTCTACGGCTCGAAGGGGTACTTCGCTACCGGCGATGAGGATGCGGATACCTACGGCGTGTGGCTTGGCCCCGATCAAGTGCCGCAGCCCAAGGTTCACGAGGGCACGGAACTCGCCCACTACGCGAACTTTATCGACTGTGTGGTGAGCAGGAAGAAGGAGAATCTGAATGCCCCAATTGAGGAAGCGCACATTTCCATGGCGCTGATGCACCTCGCCAATGCTTCCTACCGGTTGGGCCGAACGCTGAGTTTCAATCCTGACACCCAACAGGTCATTAATGACCCTGAGGCCGATACCCTGCTGCGCGATGGCGACCGCGGCTACCGCGCTCCTTACACAGTGCCGGAAGAAGTGTGAAACGTCAGGGTAGCGCAGACCTGCTTTATAGGTCCGCGGCGCTTTATCGAGAAGAAGGGCAATTCAAACGGCAAATGGCAAAGGTCAAATGGCAAATGGTTTTTGATTTTCGATTTGCTATTGGCTAACGCGGGGCAAGACCGACGCTCCTACCGCGGTTCCAGGAATGGCATGTTCGCCAGATCGCCAGGTCCAATGCCGCGCACCCAGGACAGTGGTTCACCTTAGTCGCGTTAATCAAACGCAGGTGGAGAGATTAGCGTGACCATGTTGCGGGTCAAATGCGCAAATCCGAAATGAAAAACCATTTGCCATTTGACCTTTGCCATTTGCCATTTGAATTGGCCTTTTGACGGAGGAAGCAATGAGCCAGACGCATCGTTACGCAGGCAAAGTAGTTTACGCGGTCATGGCACTGCTACTTGGTGTTACCACCGGCGCAACTCAAACCAAAACTGATCCGCTCAGGAGCGGATTTGAGAATCCGCCCGAGGGCGCGCGTCCGCGAGTGTGGTGGCACTGGATGAACGGCAACATCAGCAAGGAAGGCATCAAGCTCGACCTAGAGTGGATGCGCCGGGTGGGTTTAGGGGGCTACCAGAATTTTGATGCCGCGCTGTCAACGCCCACGGTGGTCCCCAAGCGCCTGGTGTACATGACGCCGGAATGGAAGGATGCTTTCAAGTACGCGATTGTGCTCGGCGATCAACTGGACATGGAAATGGCGATTGCGGGCTCGCCGGGCTGGAGCGAATCGGGCGGACCCTGGGTTCCGGCCTCGCAGGGGATGAAAAAATACGTGTGGAGCGAGGCGCGGGTCGAAGGCGGCCAGCCGTTCACGGGCAAGGTGGCTCATCCTCCCTCGAACACCGGGGCCTTTCAGAACTTGCCCATTCGGGACCTTCTCGAGAGGCCCGAGGGCTCCAAGCCGATTCCGCAGTTCTACGCCGATGTGGCGGTCGTTGCCTACCCGGTGCCGGCAAGCGATGTGCCGCCCGAATCACTGCATCCGAAGGTGACAGCGAGCGGAGGCAACGTTGATGTGGCCATGCTCAGCGACGGAGACTTGGAGAAAACCACCAAGCTTCCCATCCCGCCCGCCGGCCAGACCGCCTGGATCCAATACGAATTCGCTGAGCCCCAGGCCATTCGCTCCGTTACTATCGTGACCAAGAGCCTGGGATCGATTGCGGCGATGATCGCCGGGATCGGCAGTCCGGAGAAATCCCTCGAGGCCAGCGCCGATGGGAAAGATTTCCGGGAGGTGGCAAAGCTTCCCGACGGTGGCGCACCCGAACACACCGTTTCGTTTCCACCGGTGACGGCGAAATTCTTCCGCGTTGTTTTCAAGCGAAGCCCTCCTCCCCCATTGCCCGCTTGGGCAAGCGGCCTGGACCCTGCCTCGTTCGGAATCAGGTTTGGCGCGCCGCCAACCGACTATGAGATTGCGGAGTTGGTGTTGCATCCGGGAGCGCGCGTCAACCGGTTCGAAGACAAAGCCGCTTTCAGTACCTTAGGCGACCTCTATGAGTTCGCGACACCCCCGGTCGCCAGCGGCGATGCCGTTTCTAAGTCTGATGTGATCGATCTCACTTCGAAGATGCACGCGGACGGGACACTCGATTGGACACCGCCCGCCGGCCATTGGGTTGTGCTTCGGTTCGGTTATTCACTTTTGGGGATTACGAATCACCCGGCGACTCCCGAGGCGACAGGCCTGGAGGTCGACAAGCTCAACCGCGCCTATGTGAAGAACTACATGGAGGCCTACCTGGACAGCTACAAGCAGACAGTAGGCGCCGATTACATGGGCAAGCGCGGCATCCGGTACGTCATTAACGATAGTTACGAAGCCGGTCCGCAGAACTGGACCGATAACATGATCGCGCAGTTCAAGAAGCTGCGCAGCTACGATCCGCTGCCCTGGATGCCAGTCCTCGCCGGGCAAGTGGTGGAGAGCGCTGAAGCGAGCGACAAATTCCTGTGGGACTTCCGCAAGACCATCGGCGATTTAATTGCCGACGAGCACTACGGCCAGCTCGAGGCTACGCTGCACGAGTGGCATATGGGCCACTACGGCGAGTCGCACGAGAGCGGACGCGCCTTTATCGGGGATGGCATGGAAGTGAAGAAGATGAACGAAGTGCCCATGAGCGCCATGTGGACGCAGACCCCAGGGGTGAACAAGGAGCAGTATGGCTACAACGCCGATGATCGGGAATCGGCGTCCGTCGCCCACATCTACGGTCAGAATCTGGCTGCGGCGGAGTCGATGACCGCGGCCGCCGCGCCCTGGGCATGGTCGCCGGCAACCCTCAAGCCGACGGCCGACCAGGAATTTCTGAACGGGATCAACCGCTTTGTAATTCACGAGTCGGCCCACCAGCCCTTGGTGGACGACAAGGCGCCGGGAATGACGCTGGGGCCCTTTGGACAGTGGTTCAACCGCAACGAGACCTGGGCGGAAGAGGCCGGTCCGTGGATTAAATACCTTGCGCGGTGTAGTTATCTGCTTCAACAGGGGCACTTCGGCGCGGACGTGGTTTACTTCTACGGCGAAGATTC
>Ga0187808_10000664_pt1 | contig 11180 bp, 10 predicted proteins | sample NC_wetland_sal_i_5_FD_132427 | JGI IMG/M metagenome (GOLD analysis project Ga0187808, IMG submission 132427) | Wetland sediment microbial communities from Neuse River Estuary, North Carolina, USA - ASW_3 | ecosystem: Environmental > Aquatic > Freshwater > Wetlands > Sediment | place: USA: North...
CACCAAGAAGGAAGGCGGCGGGCTGGCCACCCTGGACAGCCTGCTGAAAGTCGCCCAGGAAAGGGCGCCAAAGCCCGGCAGCCTGCTCAAGAAGCTCAGGAACAAGCTGGTCGGCTCCCGGCGACGGCGGATACTGACCGGGGCCGGCGCGCTGGTCGTGGCGGCGGGACTGATCGTCGGCGGTGAGGCGCTGTACGAGGCGAGCCATCAGGGCACCGCGGTCACCGCCTACTTCAGCCAGTCCATCGGCATCTACCCCGGCTCGGACGTGCGGATACTCGGGGTGCGGGTCGGCAGCGTCGACACGGTGCAGCCGGACGGGCCGGAAGTGAAGGTCACCCTGACGGTCGACAGCGGCATCCCTGTCCCCGCCGACGTACAAGTCGCCGTGGTGGCGCCGAGCGTGGTCTCAGATCGCTATGTCCAGCTCACCCCCGCCTACTCGGGCGGCCCCCGGCTCGCGAGCGGCGCGGTCATCCCGCTCACCCGCACCGCCGTTCCGGTCGAGATCGACCAGATCTACGCGGCCCTGAACCAGCTCGCCGCCGCGCTCGGCCCATCGGGCGCCAACAAGCAAGGCGCGCTCAGCAACCTGATCAAGACCGGCGCGGCCAACCTGGCGGGCAATGGCGGCTACCTCAACAGCATGCTCACGCAGTACGGCGGCCTGTCGAAGACCGTGGGCGGCTCCGCGGGCAACATCGCGGCGTCCCTCGCCAGCCTGCAGCAGTTCACCAGCATGCTCCAGCGCAATGACGGCCAGGTGCGGCTGGCCGAACAGCAGCTCGCGCAGGTGACCGGGTTCTTGTCCGGTGACCGGCAGCAGCTCGCGGCGGCGGTGTCCACGCTGGCCACCGCGCTCGGCCAGGTGCAGCAGTTTATCGCGAGCAACAGGAGCCTGCTCACATCCAACGTGAACAAGCTGGCGTCGATCACCAACATCTTGTCCAGTGAGCGGGCGTCGCTGGCCGAGACCCTGGACACCGCCCCGCTCGCGGCGGACAACGTGCTCAACGCGTACGACGCCACCACCAAGACCCTGGACGGTCGCGCCGACCTCAACGAGTTCAGCATGACGTCGGCCGGGACCACGGCGGGGGCGTCCGCCGACGGAACCGCTGACGCGTCGGGCGGCCCGGCCGGGTCGGTTGCCGTGCCAGCCACGGACACCGCTTTCCTGCCGCCGCTGCCGCTGCCGCTGCCTTCCGCCGGGACCGAATACAGCACGCCAGAAGCCCTGCTGGCGGCGATGCACGTGTGCGGGAGGCGGTGCTGATGCGGTCACGGCTCACGGCGATCGCCGCGGCCACGGCGCTGGCCACGGCACTGGGACTAACAGGGTGCAGTGCGTTCAGCGGCGGCATCTACAGCCTCCCGCTGCCAGGCGGCGCCAACCTGGGCAGCCACCCGTACCAGGTCACCGCCCAATTCGCCGACGTACTCGACCTGGTGCCGCAGTCGGCGGTCAAGGTGAACGACGTCAGCGTCGGCCGGGTGACCGACATCTACCTCCCGCGGGGGTCCTGGACGGCGAGCGTCACGATGCTCGTCAACGGCAGCGTCGTGTTGCCGGCCAACGCGATCGCTCAGGTGGAGCAGTCCAGCCTGCTCGGCGAGCAGTTCATCGCCCTGTCCGCGCCACCGGGCGTCCCCGGCACCGGCAGGCTGGTGAGTGGCGCGGTGATACCCGAGTACCGCACCACGACCAACACCACTGTCGAGGAGGTGCTCGGGGCGCTGTCGCTGCTGCTCAACGGCGGCGGCATCAACCAGCTGCACACGATCACGTCCCAGCTGGCCGTCGCCCTCAACCAGGACGAACCGCAGGTCCGCCAGCTGCTGGTCCGGCTGCACACGCTGCTCGCGAACCTCAACACCCACCGCGGCGACATCATCACCGCGCTCGACGGGCTGAACACGCTGTCCGCGACGCTGGCGGCGCGCGACCGCCAGATCGGCAACGTGCTCGATAACCTCACCCCCGGGCTGCGGGTCCTCGCCGACGAGCGCAACCAGCTGGTCACCCTGCTGAACTCGCTGCACGCGCTGTCCGGCGTGGCGGTCAGCACAATCAACGCCAGCGAGTCCAGCCTGGTCACCGATCTGCGGGAGCTGACGCCCACGCTGACCGAACTCGCCAACGCCGGGCAGTCACTGCCGCTGGCGCTCCAGGTGCTGCTGACCTACCCGTTCACCGATCAGGTGCTGGGCGACGTGCAGGGCGACTACCTGAACATCTACCTGAAGGTGCAGGCGGCCGCGGGCACCAAGGTCATCCCGCCGGTGGAGCCGCAGAAACCGAAGGGCAAGCGCTGATGCTTAGCACCGCCACGAGAATAAAACTGGCCGTGTTCGCGGTGCTCAGCGTGCTGATCGTTGCCTACACGGGCATTCATTACGCCAACCTGGGCCGGTACGTCGGCATGCCCGGCTACTACGTGGTACGGCTGGACCTCGCCCAGGCCGGCGGCATCTTCCCCAACGCCGACGTGACCTACCGAGGGGTGTCCGTCGGCCGGGTGGGCGCCGTCCGGCTGACCGCCACCGGCGTCGAAGCGGACCTGAACATCAGCGACTCCGCCCCGCAAATCCCGGCCCGTCTGCAGGCCGCCGTCGCGGACCTGTCGGCGGTCGGCGAGCAGTACGTGGACCTGCGCCCGGACGCGACATCCGGCCCCTACCTGAGCGCGGGCAGCGTGATCCCGCAGCGCGACACCCAGCTGCCGCTGCCCGTGACCAGCCTGCTGACCAGCCTCAACACGCTGGCAACGTCATTGCCGCTCGGCACGCTCCGCGCCTTGCTTGACGAGATGGCAACCGGGCTGCAGGGACAGGGGACCGACCTCGCGTCGATCATCGACGGCAACCACGCACTGGTCCAGGCGCTGTCCGCCACGACTGGCCAGACGATCACGCTGATCACCAACAGCAAGACGGTGCTCGCCACCCAGATCGCGGAGTCGGGCGAACTCGACTCCTTCGCCAACAGCGCCCGGCTGCTCGCCAAGCAGCTCAAGGCGACCGACCCGGACCTGCGCAAGCTCATCATCGCCGGTCCGCAGGTGGGCGCCCAGGTGGCCGACCTGCTGGCGAACACGAACCCGGGCCTCGCGACGCTTATCGCCAACCTGCTGACCACCTCGGAAGTCACGCTCACCAGGGGCCAGGCACTCGACGAACTCTTGTCGGTCCTGCCGGCCGACATCGCGGCCGGATCCACGGTCATCACGAATAAGGGGGCCAACTTCGGTATGGCGCTCACGTTTTTCAGCCCGCTGCCCTGCACCGCCGGATACGGCGGCACCGTGTACCGCAACGGGCTAGACACCTCCCCGGCGCCACCGCTCAACACCTCCGCCGCCTGCACCGAGCCGGCTAGCGAGGGCGATGTGCGCGGCTCCGCGCACGCGCCGTCCGGCGGCGGCGTGCCGGCGGCGGCGCAGCCAGGACTGGCCCAGCTGCTGGGGGTGACCCCGTGAAGGCAGCCGTCGGCGCGTTCCGCGACCCGGTGCTGGCCGTCGCGGCGGTGCTAGCCGCGGCCGCCGTGATCTTCGCCGCTTGGGCGGGCTGGTCGTGGCACAGTGCCGCCCAGGCCGGCACGCCTGGCCTCGCCCAGACCCGCGACCAGGTCCTGCAGGAAGGCGAGCAGGCGGTGCAGAACTTCAACACCCTCGACTACCGGCACGTCGCCGCGGGCCTGAACCTGTGGGCACAGTCGTCGGCCGGGGCGCTGCTGGCAGAGGTCGTCGCGGGCCGCTCACAGTTCGAGCACCAGGTCGAGCAGGCCAAGACCATCACCACCGCGAAGATCCTCGACGCCGCGCTGGTCGCGCTGAACACCCAGGCCGGAACGGCGAGCATCATCGCCGCCGTCCAGATCAACGTCATCCCCAGCCAGGGAGCAACGGTCAGCAAGCAGACCCGCCTTGTCGGCCAGCTCACCAGGACCGCCTCGGGGTGGAAGCTCACCGCGCTCGGCCAGGCGCCGGTCGGCAGCGCCGGATAGGACACGCCATGCCCCATTGGTACCAGCCTGCCCAACCAGCCACCGCGGAGGCCGACACCGTCCAGGTGGACACCGCTCACGCCGACCCCGTACTCCCGGACGCTCCTGACACGTGCGTGCCCGCCGAAGGTCCGCCAGTCGCCACCGCGCGCCCCCGCCACACGTTGGCGCTGCTGATTCTCGGCGCGGTCACCGTGCTGCTCGGCGGCTTCGGCATCTGGGCCGCGATGCACGCCAGCACCCTGCGGACCCAGGCCGCCCAGGAGAACACCGCGGTCATCGAGCCGGCCGCCACCACCGCGGTCCGCGACCAGATCGACAGCGCCGTACAGACGATCTTCTCCTACAACTATGCCAACACCGGCGCGACCAGGAAGGCGGCCCAGCGACTGCTGACCGGAGCCGCGATCCAGCAGTACAACAGCCTGTTCGCGCTTGTGCAGCGAGACGCCCCGGCGGAGAAACTCGTGGTGACCACGACCGTCACCAACAGCGGGGTGGAACTGCTCAACGGCAATCAGGCCCGCGTGCTGATCTTCGTCAACCAGCAGGACACTCGGGCGGGCACCAGCCAGACGACCTACGGCGGCGCCATGCTCGCGGTCACCGCGATCCACGAGGCGGGCCGCTGGAAGATCGAGAACATCGACACGTTCAGCTGAAGACCGATCGCATCGGCAAACCTGAGCCGCTGAAGTACCACCTGCCCGGCACTTGGTCGCGGCGGGTGGACGACGAGCACCGCCTTGTCTACATCGTCACAGACGCGGAGATCATCGTCCTCGCGGCCCGCTACCATTACTGACCCGGGCGGTGGCTTGCCGTGCGCGCAGGGCCGTGAGCAGCAGCTGCGCCGCGAGGCAAGCGCCGACGCCTTCGCCTGACCGGAGCCGGAGCTGCAACAGCGGTTCCAGGCCGAGGTCGTTGAGGACGGCCCGATGGGCTACTTCGCGGCTGCACTGCCCGGCCACGAGCACGCTCTGCACGGCCGGCTCGGCGCGCACCGCGATCAGGGCCGCGACCGAGGTGACGAGGCCGTCGAGCACGACGGGAACGCGGCGCTCGGCGGCGCCCAGGGTGATCCCGGCTAGCAGCGCGACCTCTGGTCCGCCGAGGCTGGCCAGTGCCACCCACGGGTCCGCGAGTCGGCCGGGGCGTCCGGCGCGGGCTCGCGCGACGGCCCGAGCGACGACGGCCCGCTTCCTGATCACCATCGGCGTGTCCGCGCCGGCGCCCAGGCCGACGGCGCTCTCCGGGGGCAGGCCGAGCAGTGCGCAGCTCAGTGCCGCGGCGACCGTGGTGTTACCGATGCCGACCTCGCCGAGGCAGATGAGACCGTGATCCGCGAGCCGGCGCCCTGTCGCCTTGCCCTGCTCGACGAGGGACTTTGTGTCTTCGGCGGACATGGCGTCCGCGTCGACTAGGTCGCCGCCTGGCCCGGCGAGGCGCGCGTACGCGGCCTCAACCGCCAGTCCGGCCTGCCGGGCGGTCGCGGCGCCGAGCGACACGCCGCATTCGGTGGCGGCGAAGACGTCGGCCGTTACCGACGGCGGATACGCGGAGATGTCATGCCGGGTGACGGGGTGGTCGGCCGCCGCGACGATCAGCGTCCCGCCTTCCGGCGGCTCAGGTCCGAGGGCGAGCACGCGATTGACGGTAGCGTCGAGGACGCCGAGCGAGTCAGGAACCGTCAGCAGGTCGTCGCCGGTGTCGCGGCCCGCCACGACGGCGGCCTGGTCCGGCCCGGCCAGATGGGAAACCGGCCGCACCGGCTCGTCCGCCGACGGCCACCGCTCCGACAGCACGACCTCATCCAGCGGCACGCGGTGCGACCAGCCACGGCGCTCGAGTCCCGGGGCGGGGGGACGCTCGTCCGGCCAGCCCAGGCACAGCCAGCCAAGGGTGGCGACCCCGTCCGGCAGGTGGAGAAGCCCGGCGAGGTCGGCGGGCTGAAAGAGGGTGACCCAGCCGAGCCCCAGGCCAATCGCGCGGGCGGCGAGCCACATGTTCTCCACCGCGCACGCGCAGCTCCATACGTCGGCGTCGGCGAAGCTGGCCCGTCCGAGCACCCCGGCAGGTGGCGTGCGGCGGTCACAGGCGACGACGACGCCGACCGGCGCCTCCCGGATGCCGTCGAGCTGGAGGTCGAGCAACATCGCGCGACGTTCGGGGGTGAGCAGGTCCGCCTGGCGGAGCCGTTCCCTGTCCGCGAGCAGCGCCGCCCTGTCGCGCGTGGCCTGCTCCCTGATCACAATGAACCGCCACGGCTGTGAGTGCCCGACGGAAGGAGCCTGATGCCCTGCGTTGAGGACCTGGCGAAGGGTTTCCGGCGGCACCAGGTCGGGCCGATATCTCCTGACGTCGCGCCGGGCGCCGAGAACGTTGAGCACGGCGGCCACGGTGGCGTCGTCGAAAGCCCACCCGGCGGGCGCCGCCGACCGCTCGGCAACAGATGTCGGGTCGCCCACGAGAGGCACGGGCCGCGGCCAGGTCATAGCACGGTCCTATCACGGAGTCGGGTGGCGTCAGGCAGATGGGAGCGCGCTGCGCCTGACTTCGCACACTCTCCGCACCCACATTCCGGACATTTCGGGCGGCATTCTGGTCACACAGTATGCGAAGTGAGCGGCAGAGGCTGGTGTGACTGGTGGGACCGTGCGCCGACGGGTGCGGGCCTTCGACGGCGGGCGGGTGCTGTCACCGCCAGCCGCATCGCCCCTTTCCGCCGCGGTGCCTCACCGATTACTCCCGATGGGGACCCGCGGCCCGCCACGCCCGAGTCAGTCGATCAGTTCGTAGTCGACGTCCAGGACGCGGTAGGTTTCGGCCGCTCCGCGGTCGCGGGTGGCGAGCGTGATCCCGTGTTCGGCGGCAGTGGCGGCGACGAGCGCGTCGTAGACGGCGCCGCCCGCGATGCCGAGCTCGGCCAGCCTGGCATGGAGTCGTTGCGCGCTATCCGCGCTAAGGAACCGTGAACCGGGGAAGTTATGCGCGAGCAACCGTGCCACGGCGGTTGGGGTGCGGCGATTGGGCGGCGGCAGCCTGGTCAGCACCGAAAAGGTCTCGAAGGCGGCGTGGCCAGCGAGTCCGCAGCTCCGGCCGCCGATGGCCTCCCTGGTGGCCCGGTGGTGTTCGTGTCCGGCGGCCGCGAGGGCAACGGCCACGCTGGTGTCGATCAGGAGTTGCGGCCGGTCATCGCTGGTCGGCATCGCGCAGCATCCGGACGAGATCGGCGCTGACGGTTACCTCGGCGGCCGGGATGACGAGCAGGCCATCTTCATCCTCAAGCGCCTCTTCGGCTAGCGGCTCAATGCGCAGGCCGGCTCCGTCCGCGGTTATCTCGACCTCGCCGGATGTCAGGCCGACGCTGTCCCGCAGCGCCTTGGGGATAACCACTCGCCCTGCCTTATCAATGGTTGAGCGCATACCATTAACGTACCACGCACTTGGCAGGCATAGTCGAATAGCGCGCACCGACCCGTAAGTTACATCCCCGCTGGCTGTGGCCTCGCGCTCGTCGCACGAGGTCACCGGGCACGAGGCGGCCTGGCGCAGCGGGCCGCGCCGCCGCGCAGCGGGCAGCCGGGCCGCCGGCCGAGGTACGCTCCGGCCAGCTTCGCCTTGCCAGCAAAAAGGAGCAGCACAGATGCGTGCACGTGCGCGGTGGGTATCCGTCGCAGCGGCCGCTTCGCTCGTGCTGACGGTCTGGTTCAACGTGAGCAAGCTATACAGCCCGGCCGTGCGGACCATCGCGCGGGCGATGCGGAAGTACGGGCTGATCATCACCGACCACGGCGGCGCGGTTGTCACCTACGCGGAAGACCCGCGGCCTTACGAGGCGACACACGGCGGCGTGAACCCCTACCCGGCGCTGATGGATCCGGACCACCCGTTCCCGGATGGCGACTGGGCCTACGTCCTCACCCAGATCCCGATCGACCAGCTACAGGCCCTGCCGTTCAACTACGGCGAGCCCACGCGGCAAGGAGGCCCGCCATGACGTGGACCAAGATGACAAGGAAAGCGGCGAGCCTGGCCGGCGCCGCGCTGATCACCGGCGGGTTGCTCGCCATCGGAACGGGGGCACCCGGCGCGCTGGCGGCCACCACCACGCTGACCCAGATGCAGTTCACCTCGGTGGCCGGCGGCGTCTACAACGTGCAGAACAACGAGTGGGGCTCGGGCGCCTCCGAGTCGATCACCACCGACGGCAACGCCGACTTCACCGTGGCGAACTCGGCCATCGACAACGCGACCAACGGCGCGCCCGGCGGCTACCCGTCCATCTACCAGGGCTGCCACTGGGGCAACTGCACGTCCGGCGGCCTGTCCGCCACCCCGATTCAGGTGTCGAGCATAACGACAGGCAAGGTCACCACGAGCTGGAGCACGACACAGCCGGGCGGCAGCAACGACTACGACGTGGCCTACGACATCTGGTTCAACCAGACACCGACGACGACCGGTCAGCCCAACGGCACCGAGCTGATGATCTGGCTCAACCACAACGGCCCGGTCCAGCCGTTCGGGTCAGAGGTCGCGACCAATGTGAGCATCGGCGGCCGTTCCTACAACGTGTGGGAAGGGTCTCAGGGAGGCTTCGACACCGTCTCGTACACGATGACGACGGGGACCACCTCGGTCAGCGGCCTCGACCTCGCCCCGCTGGTGCAGGACGCGGTCAGCCGCGGTTACACGCAAAGCTCCTGGTACCTGATCGACATGGAGGCCGGCTTCGAGCTCTGGCAGGGTGGCGCCGGGCTGGCCACCAACTCGTTCTCCGTGGACATCAACGGCGCCGCCCCGGTGCCCGCGACGTGCTCGGGGACGGGTTCGGTGTCAAGCTCCTGGTCGGGCGGTTTCCAGGCGAACATCGTCGTGGCCGACACCGGTGGCGGCCCGCTCAACGGCTGGACGCTGAACTTCACACTGCCAAGCGGTGAGACCATCGCCAGCTCGTGGGGCGGCACCTTCACGCAGTCTGGCCAGTCGGTCACCGTCACGAACGCCCCGTACAACGGGGTGATCAAGCAGGGCAGCTCCACGTCGATCGGCTTCACCGCCAATTCCACCGGCACGGGCACGATACCGGCAACCATCGCATGCACGTAAGAACGTGACAGGGCTCACCTGACGGGAGGCGGATTGCCTTCGGTGCTGCCGAGGAGGTCCGCGTCCCACCCACACGTCAGGCAGCCCTGCCGGAACGCCGAGTGCGCGAACTCCACGGCCGCTGCTCGCGGGTCCTGGGCGGTGCGAACGTCATCCCAGTCGAGGATGAACTCGCCCAGGTTCTCGTCCCAGCGGGCAGCGGCCGGGGACAGCGTGGCGTCCGCGAACCCGGCGGCCGGCGGGAAGGCGAAGGCGTAGAACGCCGCGTTCGGGTGGCGGGCGTCGCCTGGCCACCAGCCGACCACGATCTGCTCGGCGTCCGAGGAGTTGCGGGCGATGAAGCCGTCCCCTGGCGGCGCGGCCGGCGCGCCCGAGTACAGCGTCACCGCGAGGTCGAACGAGCCCCACCACGCGTTGACCGGTGTGGAGCGGCCCCGGTAGGGGGCGCTGAACTCCGTCAGCGCGAGTGCGGCCTGGGTGGCCGCGGCGAAGTACTCGCCGACCTGGGCCGGGTCGTACCGGGCGTGCTCGCGGTCCTCGTCGAGCGGCACGCCCCACGGGACCTCCTGCGGCACCGGGTTGATCCGGACGTGGCCGCCGAGCCGGGTTACCGCGGCGAGCACTTCCTTGGTCACGTCGGCGACCGGCCGGTCCGGGGTCAACGGCACCCGTTCGGCATTCCCGTCGCTGTGCTCCACCACCGCAACATGTGAGTGCAGGTCCAGCGCTATCACCAGAGAGCCGGAACCGTTGCGCGCGGGCAGCGGCGCGGTCTCCCAGCCGCGCGCGGTCAGCCGCAGCGCCCCGTGGTGCAGTTCGGGTTCGAGCGGGGCCATTTCCACCGCTAGCTTGCCGAGCACCTGCGCGTGGGCGTGAAGCGTGTCGCAGGTCGCGCCCCACTGATCATAGGAAACCGCTGGCCATGCCGTCGTCATGAGCCGATTCTCACCTCCACCGCACGGATACCGCCTCACCCGATCTGGCTGATCGTGAGCCGAAGTCCGCAGATGAATGGCCCGTTCATCTGGTCATAGCAAGCTGAACGGGCCATTCATCTGGCAGGCAGGCAGGCAGGCAGGCAGGCTGGCTGGCAGGCAACGGGAGGAAGCGCGGTCAGATGGAGCGTTCCCGGCCGGCCCAGTAAGGCTCGCGCAGCGTGCGCTTGAGCACCTTGCCGGTCGCGCTGCGCGGCAGTTCGGCCACGAATTCGACGGAGGTCGGGCACTGGAAGTGGCCCAGCCGGGCGCGGCAGAAGCCGATGACGTCGTCGGCCGACAACTCCACCCCAGGCGACCGGACGACGATGGCCTTGACGGTCTCGCCCCAGCGTTCGTCGGGGACGCCGATGATCACGCCTTCGCTCACGCCCGGGCAGGCGTCGAGCACGCTCTCGACCTCGGGGCCGTAGACGTTCTCGCCGCCGGTGATGATCATGTCTTTGACCCGGTCCAGGACGTAGACGAAGCCCGCGTCGTCGGTGCGGCCGATGTCGCCGCTGCGGAGCCAGCCGTCGGCGGTCTTGGCCGCCGCGGTCGCCTCGGGCCGGTTGAGGTAGCCGCGCATGACCTGCGCCGAGCGGAACCAGAGCTCGCCCTTCTCGCCGGGCTTGACATCCTCGAGCGTGACGGGATCGACCACGCGAACCTCGACACCAGGCAAGGGCAGCCCACCGGAGGCCAGCCGCTCAGGGTGGGCAACATCACGGTGCGCCGAGGACGTCAGCAAGGTGGCCACCCCCGATATCTCGGTCATCCCGTACACCTGGACCAGGTCGGTCTCTGGCCAGGCGTCGAGCGCCTGCCGCAGCATCGGCAGCGGCATCGGCGCGGCCCCGTACGAGATCGACGCGAGCCCGCCGAACGCCGCGATCGCCTGCGCCCCGGCGGCGAGCACGCCGTGGATAATCGTCGGGACGACGAACGTATGGGTCGCCCCGCCCGCGATCGCGCCGAACAGCGCGGCCGGGGTGGGCTCGCGTACCAAGATCGTGCGTGCCCCGCCGTAAATGCCGACCTGGGCGTAGCACGAGCCGCCGACGTGGAAGAGCGGCATCGCGACCATC
>Ga0187808_10000665_pt1 | contig 11176 bp, 9 predicted proteins | sample NC_wetland_sal_i_5_FD_132427 | JGI IMG/M metagenome (GOLD analysis project Ga0187808, IMG submission 132427) | Wetland sediment microbial communities from Neuse River Estuary, North Carolina, USA - ASW_3 | ecosystem: Environmental > Aquatic > Freshwater > Wetlands > Sediment | place: USA: North...
CCCTCCCTCCCGCCCGTTCCCTCCCTGCACCCCGCCGCGCCCATTGCTCCTTTTCCTGATCCTGAACGAACCGTGCCGCCTCCGGACGGCAGATCCGCTCGTCTTCCCGGCGTGCAGCGCCCGCCGACCAGCTTCATCGGCCGAGACGACGACGTTTCCGGCGTACTGAAGAAGCTGGCCGACGAGCGGCTTGTCACCCTCACCGGCCCGGGCGGGGTGGGCAAGACCCGGCTGGCCGCGGAGGTGGCGGCCCGGCTGGCCGCCCCGGCGTGGTTCGCCGGGCTCGCCCCGGTCAGCGAGCCGTCCGAGGTCCCGTTCGCGGTGCTCGACGCCCTTGGCCTGCCGGAGCGGGTGATCGGGCGGCAGGCCGCCGGCCCCGGTGGCCCCGTGGGCCGGATCTGCGACGCGCTCGCCAACCGGGAGGCGGTGCTGATCCTGGACAACTGCGAGCAGGTGGTCGACGCGGCCGCCAGCCTCGCCGAACAGATTCTCGCCGGCAGCCCTCGCGTCCGCATCCTCGCCACGAGCCGCGAACCGCTTCGCATCTCCGGCGAAACCCTGTGGCCGGTCACCCCCCTCCAGGTCCCGCCCACGGCCGAGGAGCGCGACACCACGGATGCCTCGACCTATTCGTCGATACGGCTGTTCCGCGACCGGGCGTCCGCGGTGCTGCCCTCGTTCGCCCTTGACGACGGCAACGCGGCAGCGGTCACCAGGATCTGCCGGACGCTGGACGGCCTGCCGCTGGCGATCGAACTCGCGGCGGTGTGGCTGCGTACGCTGACCCCGGCCCAGCTCGCCGAACGCCTGGACGACCGGTTCGCGCTGCTCACCGGCGGCAGCCGGACCGCGCTGCCCCGGCACCAGACGCTGCGCGCCGTCGTGGACTGGAGCTGGGACCTGCTGTCAGAACCGGAGCGGGTGCTCGCCCGTCGGGTCGCCCTCTTCCCGGGCGGCGCGACGCTGATCACCGTCGAGCAGGTGTGCCAGGACAGCGTGTTGCCCCGCGCCGCGGTGCTGCCCGCGGTGTCCGGCCTGGTCGGCAAGTCGATCCTGACCGTGGCGGAGCCTGCGCCCGATTCCGGTCCGCGCTACCGGATGCTGGAGACGGTGCGCGCCTATGCCCTGGAACGGCTCGCGGAAGCAGGGGAGGACGCGCAGGTCAGGGACGCTTTCGCCGCCCATTACCTGAACCTGGCCGAGACCGCCGATCCGCTGCTGCGCACCGCGGCCCAGCTTCGCTGGTTCCGTGAACTGACCGCGGAGCAGGACAACGCGCATGCCGCCGTCCGCTGGGCGATCACCCGCGGCGACGCGGACACCGCGCTGCGGTTCATCCGGTCGCTCGCGTACTACTGGGTGCAGCGCGGGCACGGCGAAGGCGACGCGCTGGCCCGCGATGTCCTCGGCCTCCCCGTGCCGCCGCTGACGCGGCGGATAGCCGAGGCGCGGGTCATCTGCGTCTTGCTCGCGGCGGGCTGGACCTGGGACATCGAGTCGGTCAGGGGACCGCTGACCGACTCGATCGCCGCGCTCAGCCGCTGGGCCCAGGCCGACGACTACGCGACGGTGCACCCGATAGCTCTGCTCGCCGAGCCGATGCTGACGCTGTACGACGGCGACAGCGAGCTCGCGCTGGCCCAGTTCGAGCGGTTCACCACGGCGCCGGATCCGTGGGTGCGGGCGTGGGGGTTGCTGTACCGCGCGTCCAACCGCAGCTCGCTCGGGCTTATGGACGGGACGGAGGCCGACTGCCTGGCCGCGAAACGCGAGTTCCACTCGCTCGGCGAGAGCTGGGGAACGGCGATCACGCTGGCGCAACTCGCCGAGTTCGCCGAGCTGCGCGCCGACCACGCGGCATCGATCGCCGAGCTCGAGGAGGCGAGCGACCTTGGCCGCGAGCTCGGCACGTGGGGAGACATGACCTACATCGAAGGGAAGCTCGCGATAATCCGCGCGCGGACCGGAGACCTCGCCCGCGCCCGGGCCGACCTCGACCAGGCCGAGCGGTCCGCTGCCGCACGCGGGACGAACCCGGACACCGACCGGTGGCTCGGCTTCCTGCGCGCCGAGCTCGAGTGGCGGGCAGGTGACTACCCCGCGGCGGCCCGCGCCTGCGAGCAGGTGCTCGCCGCGATCGCGGATGCCCAGGCGGTCTGGTGGCAGTCACTGCGCGCGCATGTCAAGGCGCGGCTCGCCATGGTGGCGCTCGCCCAGGACGATCTGGTCCGCTGCCATGAGCTGCTGGTCCAGGCCCTGCGCGCGGCCGGCGATTGGGTCGAGCACCCGCCGCTCGCCAGCGTCATGGACGCGCTCGCGGCGTACGCGATGCGCCGCGGCCAGGCCGGCGATGCCGAGCTCGCCGCCACGCTGCTCGGCGGGGCGCACGCCGTGCGCGGGGCCTTCGACGAGAGCAGCCTCGACGCGCCGGCCGCGCGGGCGGCGGCACGGGGCGCGCTCGGCGAGCCCGCCTTCGATGCCGCGTACCAGCGCGGCCGGGAACTCAGCCGCGCCGGCGCACTGGAGTACGCCGGCGACGTGCTGGGCGTCGGCTGACCTGTCGTCACCGATCCCGATGTCACTGCGCCGTCCGGCGGCGGTAGGCCGCGACCGCGAGCGGGGCGAACACCACGAAGATGCCGAGCGCCCACAGCAGTGAGCGCACCACGACCGGCCCCGCCGAGCCATAGCCGGTGAGCAGCGCGCGCTCCGCCTCGGTGAGGTACGTGACCGGGTTGACCTTCGCGAACGCCTGCAGCCAGCCGGGCATCTTCGTCAAACTCGTGAGGATGTTGCTGCCGAAGACCAGCGGGAACATGAGCAGGAAGCCCCACAGCTGCACGCCCTGCGCCGACTTCACCAGCATCCCGATCATCGCGGAGAACCAGCACATGGCGAGCGCGAACAGGATCACGAGCAGGCACCCGAGGGCCGCGTCCAGCGGGCTGGTCGTGATGCGGAACCCGAGGATCATCCCGAATCCGAGCGTCACCGCCACGGAGATGAGGTAGCGGACCATATCGCCGAGGATCGCGCCCGCCAGCGGCGCCCAGCGGGCGATCGGCAGCGCGCGGAACCGGTCGAACACGCCGGTGGCGACATCCTGGCTCAGGCTCATGCCGGTGCCGAGCGTGGCGAACACCACGGAGAGCACCAGGATGCCGGGCAGCGAGAACTGAAGGTACCCGTGCGTGCTCCCGGCGAGCGACCCGCCGAAGACGTAGGTGAACAGGATCAGGTACATGATCGGCTGCAGCAACAGCCCGAACAGGTCCTCCGGGTTCGTCCTGAGCTTCAGCACGCTCCGCCACGTGAGCGTGAACGAGTTCCGCAGGGCCGTCACGGGTCCCAGCCGCCGGGCGGGGACCAGGCTCATAACAGTCATCGTGCACTCCTTACTCGCTGCCCCCTGGCGGCCTTCCCGGCTGCCGCGGCCTGCGTGGTGTCTTCCGCGGTGTGGCCGGTGAGGGCCAGGAACACTTCGTCGAGGCTTGCCTTCCTGAGCGTGAACTCGGCGAGCTCGATGCCCCTGTCATCGAGTTCGCGGACGATCTCCGGCATTTGCCTGCCGTCGTCGACCTGGATGGTCACCCGCCCCGACTCGGCGCTGGTCGCGGGGTCCCCGCTCAGCCGGGCCGACAGCACCGCCGCGACCGCGCTGACGTCCGCCCGGTCGGCCGGAGTGACCTCGAGCACCTGCCGCCCGGCCCCCGCCTTGAGCTCGTCCGGCGTGCCGGTGGCGATGACCTCCCCGTGGTCGATGACCGCGATGTCGTGCGCGAGATGGTCGGCCTCATCGAGGTACTGCGTGGTGAGCAGCACGGTCGTGCCGTCCGCGACAAGCCCGCGGATCATCCCCCACACCTCGTTCCTGCTGTGCGGGTCGAGTCCCGTCGTGGGCTCGTCCAGGTACAGCACCCGGGGCCTGCTGACCAGGCTGGCGGCCAGGTCCAGCCTGCGCCGCATTCCGCCGGAGTAGGTCTTCACGATCCGGCGGGCGGCGTCGGTGAGTTCGAAACGCTCGAGCAGTTCGGCGGCGCGGGCCCGCGCGTCGGCGCGGGACAGTCCGAGCAGCCGCCCGATCATGATGAGGTTGTTGGTCCCCGACAGACCCTCGTCCACCGACGCGTACTGCCCCGTGAGGCCGATGAGCTGGCGCACCTGGTAGGCGTCGTGCTCGACGCTGTACCCGCAGACGCGGGCCTCGCCGCCATCCGGCCGCAGCAGCGTCGCGAGGATGCGGACCGCCGTCGTCTTGCCCGCGCCGTTCGGGCCGAGCAGGCCGAGCACCGTGCCGCCGCGGGCGGTCAGGTCCACACCGGCCAGCGCCGTGGTCTTCCCGAAGCGCTTGACCAGTCCGCGCGCCTCGATCGCGTAGGTTTCTTCTCGCATGACGCCATCATGGCGCCCCCCGCTGCCAGGCACCGCACATCCGGCTGTCAGCTATCCGCGAACGGCTGTCAGCCCGCGCTCACGCGCCTGTCATCGCCGCACCGCACACGCCTAACATGACGATCATGCGATTGCGTTAGCACTAGATCCCTCGTGGTCCTCCTTGACCGCTCGGCCCCTGTTCCGCCAGCCCGAGCCCAAGGAGAACCCTGCCATGCCCGCGAGGCGCGCCCCCGTCGTCGCGCTGCTCACCTTGCTCCAGCGCCGCTTCCCTGGCCTCGACGATCCCGCCCGGCTGATCAAAGAAGGCGCGGTCCTAGTCGACGGCGTGCCAGCCGCGAGCCCGCGGACCCGCGTGCGAGCCGACGCCGCCATCCGGATACGCCGTCCCCGCCCGCTGCGCGGGACGATCAAGCTAGCCCACGCCCTGGCCGCCTTCGGCGTCAACGCGACCGGCGCCGTCGCGCTCGACCTCGGCGCGGCGTCCGGCGGTTTCACTCAGGCCCTGCTCGACGCCGGGGCGGCCCGTGTCTACGCCGTCGACGTCGGCGTCGGCCAGCTCCGCGGCCGGCTGCGCGCCGATCCCCGGGTGATCAACCTGGAACGCACCAACCTGGCCCAGCTCGGCCCGCACCTGATCGGCGAGCCGGCCGACCTGATCACGATGGACCTGTCCTACCTGGCCATCGCCGACGCCATCGGCCAGGTCGACCGGCGGGTGCTAGCCCCGGCCGCACAACTGATCGCGTTGGTCAAGCCAACGTTCGAGCTCCACGCCGGCACCCTCGCCAACCAGCCGGAGCAGGTCGAGGCGGCCACACAGACCGCGAGCCGCGCGTTGGAAGCCCACGGCTGGCGGATCCTAGCCCGCCAGCCATCCCCCATCCCAGGAGCCAAAGGAGCAGTAGAAACACTCCTCCACGCCGCCCTTTAATTGGGTGTTCGGTCCTTTGCCTTATTTGTCCATGCCGAATGCGCCCTAACGCCTCGCCCGGTCCCGGGATCCCCCGGCGCTCGATCACCACCGCGAAGGAAGTCGCGCGACATCCGCACAGGCCCCGGTCGGCCTCTTCCGGCTAGCCGCAATGCGCCGTGAGGCACGGCTGCGGCACGCTGAACTCGTGCCCGTGCGTTGCCTGCTCGTCGATGACTACAGGCCCTTCCTCGACGCCGCGCGCGGCTTGCTCGACCGCGACGGCGTAGCCGTCGCGGGCACGGCGTCGTCCTCCGTCGAGGCGCTACGGCAGGCCAGCGCGCTGTCGCCAGACGTCGCCGTGGTCGATATCGGGCTCGGCGACGAGAACGGCTTCGATCTCGCGAGCCGCCTCGCCGAGCGCGGAATCCCCGTGATAATGACCTCCACGAGCGCGGAGTCGGACTACGCGGATCTGATCGCCGAGAGTCCGGCGGGGGGGTTCCTGCCGAAGGCGGAGTTGTCAGCCGCCAGCGTCCGGCGGCTCCTCGGTCTGCCGGAATACTCCGCTACGTAGCGACGCCGCCTGCCCATGGCCGACTCGCTGGAAACCAACCGGGACCAACTGCGCCGCGTCGCGGACGAGCAAGCCGCCCGGCGCCGGGTCGCGACGCTCGTCGCTCGCGGGGTCTCTCCGCCCGAGGTGTTCGGCGCGGTGGCGGGCGAAACCGGACGCGTGCTGGGCGCGCGGTCCACCGCTGTGGTCCGGTTCGAGCCAGACGGCACGGCCACCGTGGTTGGCGCCTGGGACTGGCCTGGCGTCCCGGGGCCCGATCATCGTCGAAGGACGGCTGTGGGGTGCGGTCACGGCGTTCTTCGAGACGGTCACGGCGGATCCGGACGACACCGCAGGACGCTTGCCCGACTTCACCGAGCTGGTGGCCATGGCGGTCGCGAACACCGAGAGCCACGCTCAGCTAGCGGCCTCCCGCGCGCGGGTCGTCGCCGCGGCCGACGAGACCCGCCGCCGCATCGAGCGCGAGCTCCACGACGGGACCCAACAGCGGCTGATCTCGCTGGCCCTTGAGCTCAGGGCGGCGGAAGCACGCGTGCCACCCGAACAGAGGAACCTGGTACACCAGTGGTCCCGCGCGGCTCAGGCAACTGAACGACGCGGTCGAGGTACTACGGGAGATCTCACGGGCCTGCACCCCGCGGCCCTTGAGAAAGGCGGTCTCGGCCCGGCACTGCGGACGCCGGGCCGACGTCGACGTCGCCGACGACCTCCTGCAGTTGCTGATCCGGGACAACGGAGTGGGGGGTGCGGATCTGTCCCGTGGTTCCGGCCTGATCGGATTGAGCGATCGCGTCGAGGCGGTCGGCGGCAGGATCGAGATCACCAGCCCGCCCGCGGAAGGCACCTCGCTCCTGGTCACGATCCCGCTCCCGGGACGTAGGGCCTAGCGCCTAGCGGGCACCGAGGAAGGTGAGCACGGCGAGGACCCGGCGGTGCACTGCGTCGGACTCCGGGAGGTCCAGTTTCAAGAGGATGCTGCGCACATGTTTTTCTACGGTGCCTTCGGTCACGAACAGCTCGCGCGAGATCGCGCTGTTGGAGCGTCCCTCCGCCATCAGCGCGAGCACTTCTCGCTCGCGCGGGGACAGGACGTCGAGCGGGTCGTCAACGCGCCGGGCCGCGACGAGTTCCGCGACGAGAACCGGATCGACGACCGAGCCGCCACGGACGAGGCGCCGCAGCGTCTCGGTAAAGTCATCCACGTTGATGACCCGGCTTTTCAGCAGGTAACCGCTTCGCTCGCCGCTGGCCAGCAGATCCATGGCGTGTTCGACCTCGGCGTGTGCCGACAGGACCAGGATCGCGGTGCCCGGGAGCTCCGCACGGATCTGGTGAGCCGCGTCCAGGCCTTCTGTGGAGTGGCCCGGCGGCATCCTGATGTCCACGATGACCAGGTCGGGGCGTTCCTCGCGGACGAGGGTCAGCAACCGCCCGGCATCGCCGCACTGGCCGACCACGTCGAAAGCCGAGCGCTCGAGCAGGCTAGCCAGGCCTTCGCGTAGCAGAACGTCGTCGTCAGCCAGCGCGACCCGGATCCGCTCCTGAGTCACCCTACGATTATGGTGCCTGACCGGGCGGATCAGACCTCAACGACGACAGGGATGATCATGGGGCGGCGGCGGTAGTTGTCGCTGACCCACTTGCCGATGACCCGCCGCGCGAGCTGGCGCAGCGCGTGCATGTCGGACACACCGTCTGCCGCGGCCCGTTCGAGGGCGTCCTCCAGCTTCGGCAGCACGTCGGAGAACGCACTGTCGTCGATGCCCGAGCCCCGGGCGTGGATCTCCGGGCCGCCGGCGATCTTGCCACTCGTCGCGTCGACCACCATCACGACCGAGATGAAACCCTCCTCGCCGAGGATGCGGCGGTCCTTGAGCTGGGACTCGGTGACCTCGCCGACCGTCAGCCCGTCCACGTAGACGTACCCGCAGGGCACCGCGCCGGTGATGGCGGCCTTGCCGTCCACCAGGTCGACGACCACGCCGTCCTCGGCGATCACTATCTGCTTGGCCGGGACCCCGGTGAGCTGGGCGAGCCGCGCGTGCGCCCGCAGGTGCCGCCATTCACCGTGCACCGGCATGAAGTTGCGCGGCTTCACCAGGTTCAGCAGGTACAGCAGCTCGCCCGCCGGGGCGTGCCCTGACACGTGCACGAGCGCGGACTCCTTGTGCACCACACGCGCTCCGAGCCTGGTCAACCCGTTGATAACGCGGTAGACGGCGGTCTCGTTGCCGGGGATAAGCGACGACGCGAGGATCACTGTGTCTCCGGCGGCGACCCGGATCGGGTGGTCCCGGCCGGCCATCCGAGACAGCGCGGACATCGGCTCCCCCTGCGATCCCGTCGAGATCAGCACCACGTCACCGGGCGGCATCTCCTCCGCCTCGCGCAGATCGACGAGCAGCCCGCCAGGCACCCGCAGGTAGCCCAGGTCACGGGCGACGCCCATGTTGCGGACCATGGACCGCCCGACGAAAGCGACCTTCCTCCTGTGGTGCGCGGCGGCGTCCAGGACCTGCTGCACCCGGTGCACGTGCGAGGCGAAACAGGCCACGATGATCCGCTGGTCCGCGTTCGCGAACACCTCGTCGAGCACCGGCGCGATATCGCGCTCCGACCTGACGATGCCCGGCACCTCGGCGTTGGTCGAGTCGGCCATCAGCAGGTCGACGCCCTCGCCGCCGAGCCGCGCGAAGCCGGCCAGGTCCGTCAGCCGCCCGTCCAGCGGCAGCTGGTCCATCTTGAAGTCACCGGTGTGCAGCACGACGCCCGCCGGGGTGCGGATCGAGACCGCAAGCGCGTCTGGGATCGAGTGGTTTACCGCGAAGAATTCACAGTCAAATGGTCCGAACGAACCGTGCTCACCCTCCTTGACTTCCACCGTCTCTGGTGACAGGTGATGCTCGGTGAGTTTGGATCTCACCAGGGCGAGGGTCAGCCTCGAGCCGATAAGCGGGATGTCCTCGCGCTCGCGCAGCAGGTAAGGGACGGCGCCGATGTGGTCTTCATGGGCGTGCGTCAGCACCAGCGCCTCGACCTGGTCGAGCCGGTCCTGGATATAGCTGAAGTCGGGCAGGATCAGGTCCACGCCCGGCTGGTCAGCCTCGGGGAACAGGACTCCGCAGTCGACGAGGAGCAGGCGGCCGCCGTACTCGAAGACGGTCATGTTGCGGCCGATCTCGCCGAGTCCGCCCAGGCCGACCACGCGGAGCCCGTGCGGAGGGAGTGGGGGCGGTGGGGAGAGTTCCGGATGCGGATGGCTCACCGTGCTAGCCCCGTTCGTCGATCCATGATCTCTAGGGTAGTTTGACGCCACCCGCGGTCAGGTCCTCGCGTAGCTGTCTGCGCTCCGCGTCATTCGCGGGCAGCAGCGGACCGCGGACGCCGCCGCCCGGAAGGCCGAGCATGTCCATGGCCGCCTTGGTCAGGACCGCCGCCTGGTTGCGGAACAGTCCGACGTTGACCGGCAGCGTCTCCTGGTGGATCTTCCGCGCGTCCGCGTTGCGCCCGGCGGCGAAGGCCTCGATCATCTCGAACAGCCGGTCGCCGACGACGTGCCCGGTCACGCTGACGAAGCCGACCGCGCCGAGCGACAGCCACGGCAGGTTCACCATGTCGTCGCCGGAGTAGTACACCAGGTCCGTCTGGGCGAGCACGGTCGAAGTGCCCGCCGGGTCGCCCTTCGCGTCTTTGACGCCGACGATCCGGGGGTGCGCGGCCAGCTTGATCAGCGTCTCCGTTTTGACCGCGGTCGCCGTGCGGCCGGGGATGTCGTAGATCAGCAGCGACAGGCCGGTGCTGTCGGCGACGGCGGTGAAGTGCGCCACGAGCGCGTCCTGCGCGGGCTTGTTGTAGTACGGGGTGACGACGAGCAGACCGTGCGCCCCGGCCCGTTCGGCCTGCCGGGCCAGTTCCTGGGTGTGCGCGGTGACGTTGGTGCCGACTCCGGCCACCACCCTGGCGCGATCGCCGACCGCCTCGAGCACGACCCGGATGAGCCGCTCCTTCTCCGCGTCGGTAGTCGTCGGCGCCTCGCCGGTGGTGCCGTTGACCACCAGCCCCTCGTTGCGCATGTCGTCCACGAGATAGGTGGCCAGCCTGGCCGCGCCGTCGTAGTCAACGGCGCCGTCTGCGGTCATCGGAGTGATCATGGCCGTCATCATCCGGCCGAAGGGCGCAGTCGTCGTGGTCATAGCCGAACGTTACCCCCACACGCCGGCCCGAACCAGCGCCTAACCTCCCGCCGCAACGATTCGTCAATAGTAAAGAGTCTACTTGAGTATTGGCCCGGGGAACCCTATACTTAAGCGCGTGGTTAACCATTTGGCCGACCTGGACCGGGTCTTCCAGGCGCTGGCCGACCCCGGGCGGCGGCTCATGCTGGAGCGGCTCAGCCGCGGCCCGGCGTCGGTGAGCCAGCTCGCCGAGCCGCTGGAGATGTCCCTGGCGGCGGTCCTCCAGCACGTGCAGGTGCTCGAGGCCAGCGGCCTGGTCCGGTCGCGCAAGGCTGGCCGCACCCGGACTTGCAGCCTCAACGCGGAGGCGCTGCGCTCGGCCGAGTCCTGGATAGCCGAACGTCGCGGGCTCGCGGAACGCCGTCTGGACCGCCTGGGCGAGTACCTGGAAGGCAGGCTCAACCAACCTGAGGAACCTGAGGAGAAGCAATGACAGAAAGCTCCGTCAAGCACGGCACCTTCGTCGTCGAGCGGCACTACCCGGCTCCCCCGGCCGCGGTGTTCGAAGCCTGGGCCGACGGGGACGCGAAGGAGATCTGGATGGACGATCCGGACTACAAGTCGGACGGCACGCCGTACTCGCAGGACTTCCGGGTCGGCGGGCACGAGCGGTTCGGCGGCCTGAACCCGGACGGCAGTCACTACCGGTACGAGGGCCGGTTCTATGACATCGTGCCTGACCGGCGCATCGTCTACAGCTACGAGATGTACGAGGGACAGGACCGATCGTCGATATCGCTGACGACCGTAGAGATCATCCCGGAATCGGACGGGACACGGCTCACCTATACCGAGCACGGCGCCTTCCTTGACGGCCTCGACAAGCCGGAGGGGCGCGAAGAGGGCGTCGCGTTCATCCTCGACGGCCTGGGCAAATACCTAGACGCGCGTTCCCAGGGCTGACGGGGCACGCCATGCGAACGCTCGTGCTGAAGGTGTCCGACTACTCCCTCGACGGGGTGGTCGCGGTCGAGGACACCGAATTCTTCGAGTTCTGCCGTGAGCTTCCCGACGACCCGGAGGCACTGGCCAGGAACCGGCGCGCCCTGGAGCGCGCCG
>Ga0187808_10000666_pt1 | contig 11170 bp, 6 predicted proteins | sample NC_wetland_sal_i_5_FD_132427 | JGI IMG/M metagenome (GOLD analysis project Ga0187808, IMG submission 132427) | Wetland sediment microbial communities from Neuse River Estuary, North Carolina, USA - ASW_3 | ecosystem: Environmental > Aquatic > Freshwater > Wetlands > Sediment | place: USA: North...
AATCGAACAAGGAGACCAATTTCATGTTCCCTGCCTTGCGGCATGCAGTTTTAGCCGCTTTTTGTCCAAACGCCGCGACGGAATTTGTCACCTAACCGCACACCCTCAGGGTAGTAAAGGTGCGCCCTCCTCCCCCGCCTGCGGGCCGAAGCCAACTGCATGCCCTGAGCCCCCATAACCCTCCGGCGGGCGAAGGCCCGGCCCGCCTGACGAAAACGGCGCCTGGGGCCACCCTCCACTCAGGGCCGAGAGAGTGGCAAATCAGACAGGGACCAACTATCCTAACTTACTTGCTGCCTGGAGCCTACTGTTTGTTTGCGGCCTACCCGACTTTCTACTCCCGAGGGCTCAATTCTGAATAAGTTCGGCTCGTACAGCGGATCCCCGGAGGGCCTGATGTCGCCCCTACCGGGGCTCGGAGACTTGTGGCGAGGGCTCCCTCACCCACGGCTGTGAAGGTGTGAAAAAATCACCAGGCCCTGTCATTCCGAGCGAAGCGAGGAATCTGCATTTGTTTGTTTTCAAAGAGATAAATGCAGATGCTTCGATTCGCTCAGCATGACAGACGATTTTTTCACACCTTCTGCCGCCGTGGGCCACATGATGCCGCCCGCTTCGCGGGCTTCCGCAGCCTGGCGCAGACCGAAGGTCTGCGGTTCTCAGGGACCGAGGACCGCCCAGCGCATAGCACTTACTTTCTAAGGCTTACTGCCGGCAAGCCTATACGATGCTAGTCTCGTTACGGCCGTACGCACCGTCTCATCTTTGCGATCAAGGAGTTTGGCCGTCTCGATTTCCCGCCGAGCGTCGTCCGGCTTCCCGGATTCGAGATAGGCCAGACCGAGTTGGGCGTGAGCCAGGGCTGACTTCGGCTGAGCGGCAATGGCTTTCCCAAGAGCCGCGATGGCCTCGTCGCCTTTCCCCATTTTTAGCGCGAGGACGCCAAGCCGAAACTGAGCGTTGGCGGACTCGGGGGCGCTCCTCACGATCTGCCGATAGAGCTCGATTGCTGCCTCCTGCTTGCCTTGATCTTCATAAACACCGGCAAGAGCCAGATAAGTCGCTTCACTGTCTGGAGCGAGTTGGATGGCGCGACGAAACTCGGCTTCTGCGGCGCCGAATTTCCTCTCGCGGGAAAGAACGGCCCCCAGGTTCAAGTGGACCGCGGCAGATGAAGGCTGAACGATTGCATCCCGGCTGAGAAGGTTTTCTGCCTCTTGAAGACGACCCTCCTGCAACGACAAAAGGCCGAGCTGAAGGAGGGCTTCGGAATCATTGGGGTCAAGGGACAAAGCTCGCTCGAAAAAATCGCGAGCTTCTTCCTTGCTGCCCCGATGCATGGCAATCTTACCCAAGGCGAAAAGCGGCTTCGAAAAAGTTGGATTCAACTGGCTGCCGCGCCTCAGGACATCCTCCCCGGCGCTCGTGTTCCCATCGTCCAGAAGGACACCCGCCAGGTTTACGAAAGCTTCGCCGGCAAGCGGGTCCGACGCTATTGCTGCCACATACTCAATACCGGCAAGGTCACGCTTGCCCTCCTGTCTGTATTCATTCCCCACAAAGACGTGGAACATCGCGGCGTTGGGATCTTCGCGCAAGGTGGCCAGGCCCAGGGTGAAGTTAGTTCGCCATGCGGGAAGCCTCACCAAGGTCCGGACCGCTGCCGCCGATATCAGGGCTAAACCGAGCGCGACGGCTGCGACATTCCGAATGTAAAGACTCTTCGTTGCGCTCAGGATGAAAGCTAAAGTAGCGCGGGCGTCTCGCCGGTTGTCGCGGGAGGGTCCCGCTTCCGCAGGCAGGCCCAGGGCGGAGGCTTGTGCGACAGCGGGCGAGACGCTCGCGCTCCTCGCTTTCCCGGCCATGGCTGCCAAAGCCTGGCCGACGAGCCAGCAGATTGCCACCGAGGGGATGTAAAGGTATCTCTCCCCATAGGCAGCCACGCCGACTCCGGCGATGTTGAGGACGGGTGCAAGGGTCAAGAAGAACCAAATGGTGGCAAAACTTACAGGCCGATCCCGATTCCACCAGGCGACCACCATCCCCACCGCCCAGGGTGCAAACAACATCCCCAGCAGCAAAGCCGGGTCCCGCCAGCTTGAGGGGGGGTAAAACTTCCAGGAATAAGAAAGGTGCTGAGGCCAGATCAACTTGGCGGCATATTCACCGAGTTGCGTGAAGCCGAAGATCAGGGATTCCCTCAAGCGCAAGCGGACGGGCGGCCCGATGCTGGAGACATCCCCGATGACGGCAAGATGAGCGGCGATATAGAATGCGGACAACAAGAAGCTTGGCAGGTAGCGGCTCAGGCGCTCCTTAAATCGCGTTGTCGTGTCGCCGCGCATGAAATGCTCGTAGAAGACCATGAGCACAGGGAGAGCGAGCGCCACCTCTTTGCACAGCGCCGCCAGAAGAAATACCAGCGCGCTCACCCAGGCACGGAGCCTCGATAAGCCATTTGCGCCGAGGGGCTTGGTGTAGATTAGAAGCGCCGCCAAAAAGAACGCGGCGCATTCGAGATCAGAAATCCCGGAAACGGTAGCCACATCCTCCGTATGGACAGGCAAGGCTGCGAAAAGCAGGGCGCCCCACAAGGCTCCCTGCCCTTTGGGCCAGAACCTTTTGCCGAGCTGATAGACCATCACCACCACCCAGGAATTCAAAAGGACATTGAAGAGATGGAAGGGGGCGGGTCGCGTACCGAACAACGTTGCCTGCAGCAGAAAGCTAAACATGATCAACGGCCGGTAGAAGATGCTGTCTCCCCGCGCACCGCGAAAACTCCAGAAGCTCTGGGTGAAAATCTCGCGCAGGAAATGGAAGCTTCTCACATAAGGGTTGGCCCCAATCAAGATCGCGTCATCTCCAACCAGGTCGTAGCCCGTGGTCGCGATATACAAGGCGATTGAAAAAGCAATGAGGAGGGGGATTGCCAGCTGGTCGAGGAAATGGTTCCCCTCCTCGGAGGAGGAGGGGGCTGCGGAAGCGAATTGTCCAGATGATGCCGAACCCAACAAGAGACCCCTCACCCGCGATTCACCCTGCTTTGAAAACGCGCTGTCATCCTGAGCGCAGCGAAGGATCTTGCTCTGGTCCGTGATGCGACGAAAACGAAAAGATCAGAGCGAGATTCTTCGCTCCGCTCAGAATGACAGGGTTTTCATGGTTTCTGGGTGCCCGTCGGCGGACGGGCATGAGCGACTGCTCAAATGTTGTATTTCTTGGCATAATGACGAAACGAACGGTAGGACATGCGAAGAAGCTCCGCCGCATGAGTTCGAACGCCTTCGGCGGCGCGCAAAGCAGCCAACAGGTACTGCCTTTCGATTTGCGACATGCGCGTTTCGAAATCCAAACCCTCTCGGGGGATTTCAACGAGGGCCTCGCCGCTCAGAGTGATCCCCGTCACGGATTGAGGCAGGTGCTCCAAGCAAACGCGGCCATCGCGTTCCCCACACATGGCCACCGCATATTCGACCGCGTTTTCCAGTTCGCGGACGTTGCCGGGCCAGGGACAATGCTCGAGAGTTTCCAGGACCTCTCGATCGAAATCCAGCACCCCCTTCCCCATCTGCAAGCTAAATTTCCGTAGAAAGTTGCGTGCCAGAGGCCCAATGTCGTTTGGACGCTCTCGCAAGGGAGGGACGTGGATAGGTATAACGCTGATTCGGTAGTAGAAGTCCTCCCGAAACTGCCCCGCAGCCACCATGCGCTTTAGATCCCGGTTCGTAGAGGCAATCAATCTCACATCAATCGAAATATCGGTGCTTCCTCCCAGCGGGCGCACACGCCGCTCCTGGAGAACGCGGAGCAGCTTGACTTGCATGGTGGGACTGGTCTCCCCGATTTCGTCCAGGAATAAGGTGCCCCCGTGGGCGGATTCGATGATCCCCTTGCGGTTGGCGTCCGCTCCGGTAAAGGCCCCCTTGAGATATCCAAACAGCTCGCTTTCCAGCAGCGTTTCCGGAAAGGCCCCGCAGTTGATGGAAACGAAGGGCCTTTCGCGCCGCAAGCTGGCCTCATGAATGGCCCGCGCCACCAACTCTTTGCCCGTTCCGCTCTCGCCCGTAATCAAAACCGTGCTGGTGGCGGGGGCCACGGTCCGTACCATTTCCAGAATGCTCTGAATCTGCGGGCTCTGACCGATGATATTGTTGTGAGCGAAAACGCGAAGCAATTCTCGGCGCAGGCGTACATTCTCCTCACGTAACGCCAATTCCTGCAGCGCGCGGTTAACGGCAAGTTTCAACTCCTCAATAAGCTTGTCGCCCTTGATGACGTACTGATAGGCGCCCAGATTGAGCGCCTCGATGGCCGTTTCCATGCTGGCGTGAGCAGTAATCAAAATAAAGGCGGCGGGATTACGGTTTTCGCAGAAAAATTTGAGCAGGTCGATGCCCGAGATGTCCGGCATGCGGATGTCAGAGATGATGAGATCGTAGACCTGGGACTCGAGCTTTTTTTTTGCCGCTTGGCCGCTAGACACCGTCTCGACCAGGTGGCCGTCCTTGCGGAACCCGATCTCCAGCATTTGGCATAACGATTTTTCATCATCCACAATCAGCAGGCGAGCCATCGACCTCCCCTAAGGACGAATTGATTCTCTCACGCTTTCTCCTCACCGACTGGCAGCCGCCGATGTGAAGGGCGCCTGCCCAGTGGCCGCAGAAGTGGACGGCCTAGGCAATTCAAGGACAAAGCGCGTGCCTTTGCCGGCTTTCGATTCCACTCGGATCGAGCCCCCCAGTCCTTGCATAATCTGATAAACGATGGCCAGGCCGAGGCCCGTGCCACCGCTGAACCCCGGTTGAAAGGGCTCGAAGACTTTCTCGAGCTGCTGGTCCGTGAATCCTACTCCGGTGTCGCTCAGAGTCACCCGAACCATCTTCTCGCTGGCCTGCTCGACTTGGACCGTGAATTGCCCGCCATCCGGCATGGCCTTGAGCGCATTGTCCGAGATATTCCAGAGTACCTGACGCAGCTTGTCGGGATCCGCCCAGATCGTGAGTGGCTTGGCAGGAAACCGCTTCTCCACCCGCATATTGGCCCCAAATAGCGGATGGTGCGAAAGCAATACCAAAGTCTCTTCGATCACCTTCACCAGGTTGACTTCCTGAGGTTCATGGCGCTGGTCCCGGCAATAGAGGAGAAAATCCGACACCAGTTTATTGAGCCGTTCCGACTCATGACTCACAATCTCAATTAACTTGGTCTGGTCGTCCTCCAATCGCGATATCGACTGCAATAGCTTGACGGACCCGGTTATCGATGCTAACGGATTCCGGATCTCATGCGCGATCCCCGCGGCCATGCGCCCCAACGTCGCCATTCGGTCCTTGGTGCGGTACTCCGATTCCCGGCGCTTTTCCTCCGTCAGGTCCTGGAAATTGTACACAAATCCCGCCACGCCGATCGCGGGGACCATGAGCGGAGAAACAGAAACGCCGAGGATGCGGTGTTCGGCGCGTGGATTCACATAAGTCACTTCCTGTCGCGTCGGAAAAGAGCTTGAGGAAGGAAACGCCACGTTTCCGGTCTGCAGGCTGGGAAACAGCGATCGAATCGGCTTTCCGCGCAATTGTTCCGCTTTGAGACCCAGTATGGTGGCGCCCGAGCTGTTGACCTCGCTAACGAATCCTTCCAGATTCGTGCTCAGCAGTCCATCGCGCATGCTTTCCAGGATGTTCTCGGTTTTCGCTTGCAGGCTGGCCACCTGTCCGTTCTTGTCGCGCAGTTCTGCACCGACTTTTCGAAGCGTTTCCGCCAGTTGGCTGGAAAGATAAGCGATGGCGAAAAAACCGAAGAAGCTTGCCCCGATCTTGACCTGGAGGGTTCGCAAGTCTACCGAAAGCGGCGACGAGGTCACGAGATAACGAAGGGCGGGATAACGGGCTGCAAATTCCGGAAGAATCACCGGGAGATACGCCAATTCCAGCACTCCACCCATGCACACGAAACTCACTGCCGCCACCAGGAAGACCCGGCCGCGCGGGAGAAGGGTGCTGGAAAGAATAATCACCACCAGGTAAAGCGAGAGATAGTTGCTGTCCAAGTCACCCGTGAGGTGCAATACGGCGGTGATGATGGCAATGTCAGAGAAAATCTGCAAATAAGCCTGCAACAGGAAATCCCGGCTCAATTGATTGTAAATCAGGTAATACAAGCCGAGAACGTACCAGAGAATAATGACGATGCCGAAGTATTTGAAAGATGCAGGGTTGGGATTGCCGACAAGGGCTCGGATGGCGAAATCAATGGCGAATACAAAGCTGATGATGACGAACCGGATCTTAGTCACCCAGGGGAGCCATTCCTTCAACTGGTCGGGTAACCGGGCGGGGGGGGCGGTCGAATTAAGTGAAACCTGTTCTTCCATACGGAGGCCTGCCAACCGACAATTCTATGCCCTCTTGCGCAGCCGTCAATAGCTGTTTCGTTGGCCCCTGTCGGTTTCGTGAAAATGCCGCAGAAGGAAACAGACCGGGGCGAGACCGGGGCGTACTGCTAGCCAGCCAGTTTCCCGATCAAGCTGAACAAGGGGAGATACATCGAGATTACAACCCCTCCGACGACCACACCCAAGAAGAGGATGATCAGCGGTTCCATGGCCGTTAGGAGATCGCCGACGGCTACATCCACTTCTTCTTCGTAGAAGTCGGCAATTTTATTGAGCATGGCGTCCAGCGCCCCGGTCTGTTCGCCCACGCCGATCATCTGTACGACGAGGTTGGGGAAAACGCCGGTTTCGCGCAGGGGATCCACGATGGTCCGGCCGGTTTCGATGGCCCTGCGAACTTGCATGATAGCTTTCTCGATGACCGCATTGCCCGCCGTGCGGGCAGTAATATCCATGGCTTCCAGCATGGGGACGCCGCTGGAAATCAGGGTACCGAGCGTGCGAGTAAACATTCCCACCGAGATCTTTCGCATCAGGCCACCCACGAGGGGGAGCTTGAGGATCAATCTATCAACGGACGTGCGACCCTGAGGCGTGCCGTAGAGAAATCTTAGGCCGTATCCACCCAGGGCGAGCAGAATAATGGCAGGCAAAGCAAAGCTGGCGATGGCGTTGCTCATACCTATAACTATTCGGGTCGGCAGAGGCAAGGCCACTTCCAGGCCGGCGAAAAGGGTGGCAAAAATGGGCACGACCTTCCACAAAAGGAGAATGATCACACTCACCGCGATGAACACTACCACGGTCGGGTAGATCAGGGCGGACTTCACCGCCCGGCGCAACTTGACGGATTTCTCGATGTGGGTCGAAAGCCGCTGGAGAACCCCATCCAAAATTCCCCCGGCCTCCCCCGCCTCGACCATGTTCGTGTAGAGATCATCAAATACCTTGGGAAATTCGCGGAGCGCATTGGCGAGCGTCGAGCCTCCCTCAACCGTCCTGCGAACCCCGGTCAATACCTTGCCAAAGGCCTGGTTCGCCTGCTGGCCAGCGAGGATCTCAAGGCACTGGACCAGGGGAAGACCAGCATCAATCATGACCGAGAATTGACGGGTGAAGATCGCCAGCTCTCTGGCGTTCACTTTCCCCCCCATTTTTGGTTTGGGGAGAGCGGACGTACGTTTCGCCATGATCCGGGCGGGGGTGATCTGCTCCCGGCGCAGCGTCGCGTCCAGGGCTTCGCGAGTCGCTGCCGCTCTCACCCCGCTGACCGCCGTGCCTGTCCGCGAGGTGCCTCGAAATTCATACTGTGGCATCTGTCCACCTCACTCCGGATGCAGGGGCGCATGGCCGTGCGTCACTGCGTCAAACTGTAATCGCCGCCTTGACTACCTGCGCATGGGCCCATGGAACGCCCCTAGTTGTTGCCCCGCGGCGCCCGAGCCGCTACTACGCTCAATCATGTCCTGGAGTTCGTCGGGGTTGCCGGATTGCGCAAAGGCCGTCTCCAGGGTAATCAGCCTTTGCGAGTAGAGAGAGTAAAGAGCCTGATTGAAAGTCTGCATGCCGAACTTTTCCTGTCCCAATTGCATGGCAGAATAGATCTGGTGAATCTTGTCTTCCCGGATGAGGTTCCGGATGGCGGGGTTCGGAATCAGAATTTCCGCAGCCATGACGCGGCCCTTCCCGTCCGCACTGGGCAGAAGCGACTGGCACAAAATGCCTTCCAGCACCATCGAGAGCTGGGCGCGAACCTGTGACTGCTGGTGCGAAGGGAAGACGTCAATAATGCGATTGATGGTGGAAGCAGCGGAGTTGGTATGCAAGGTCGCGAGAGTAAGATGCCCGGTCTCGGCTATTCGGAGCGCGGACTCGACCGTTTCCAGATCACGCATTTCGCCAATCAGTACGATATCAGGGTCTTCGCGGAGCGCGGCGCGCAACGCGTTGGCGAAGGATTGCGTGTCCGAGTGAACCTCCCGTTGGTTCACCAGACACTTCTTATGGGAATGGACAAACTCGATGGGATCTTCGATGGTGATTATGTGCTCAAAACGTGACTGGTTGATGAGGTCGAGCATGGTCGCCAGGGTGGTTGATTTGCCGCTTCCTGTGGGCCCGGTCACTAGCACCAACCCGCGAGGCTTCTCACAAAGAGTTCCCAGCACGGGAGGCAGCCGCAATTGTTCAAAGCTCTTGATTTCAGAAGGAATCAAGCGGAACGCTCCGGCTACCGCACCACGTTGATTGAACAGGTTCGCCCGGAACCTCGCCATATTCTTGATCCCAAATGAGAAATCGAGTTCGAGGTTCTCTTCAAAGCGATGTTTTTGAACGTCAGTCAGGACGCTGTAAGCCAATTGCTTGGTCTCCGTGGGTCCCAGCGGCGGCAGGCCCTCGAGCGGTTTGAGTTCGCCGTGAAGGCGAAGTCTGGGGGGAGAGTCAACGGTAATATGCAGGTCAGAAGCTCCCACCTCAACCATCCGCTTCAGAAGATCGCTAAGACTGGGAACTGGCATAGGCTCGCTCTCCCCTTGCTAAAGTTGAGGAGTCAAGAGTCGAGAAGTTGAAGAGTGCAAAACGGCGTCCTCGGCTACTCGACTTCGAACCAGGTCCTGTCGGGAAGTCGAGGAACAGGTTTTTAACTATTCGGCTTCTCGACTCTCAGCTCTCAACTCCTTGACTGCTCTACAGCACGCTCTCTCGCATCACTTCTTCAATCGTCGTTATCCCCGCGGCCGCCTTGCTCAAGCCACTGCGGCGAAGGGTCATCATGCCCTGCTCGACGCCTTTCTTCTTGAGTTCAAGCGCCGAAGCTCCTACCAAGATCAGCTCGCGCAGCTCCTCCGTGACTTCCAACACTTCATAGAGGCCGACTCGTCCCTTGTAGCCCTTCCCGCCGCAATTCACGCAACCCTGCCGCCTCCACACCTTGACGGTCCGCGCCTCTTCCGGCGTGAAGCCGGCGTCGATCAGGACTTGCGCGGGGACTCTATCCTGCACCCTGCAATCTGGACAGAGACGGCGCACCAGACGTTGCGCGCAGATAAGATTCACCGAGGTCGCAACCAGGAAGGGCTCTATCCCCATGTTCATCAAACGTGAAATGGTGGAAGGAGCGTCGTTGGTGTGAAGTGTAGAAAGCACCAAGTGGCCTGTAAGCGCCGCCTTGATGGCGATTTCCGCTGTCTCAAAGTCCCGGATCTCGCCCACCAGAATGATATTGGGATCTTGACGCAGAAACGACCGCAAGGCCATGGCAAAGTTCAGGCCGATCTGCTCCTTCACCTGAACCTGGTTGATGCCGGGCACCTGATATTCGACCGGATCTTCCGCGGTCATAATATTCGTTTCCGGGCTGTTCAACTGGACTATGGAAGAATAAAGGGTGTTGGTCTTCCCGCTGCCCGTTGGCCCGGTGACCAAAACCATTCCATAAGGCTTGAATATAGCCTTTTGGAACTTTGCCAGGGATTCCGCTTCAAACCCCAGCTTGGTCATGTCCAGCCGCAGGTTCTCTTTATCGAGCAGCCGCATGACGATCTTTTCCCCGTGCATGGTGGGAAGGATTGAAACGCGCAGATCGAGCGCCTTTTTCTTTCCATCCTTCATCATTTTGACCATGATGCGGCCATCCTGAGGAAGCCGCTTTTCGGAGATATCCAGCTTGGACATGATCTTGATGCGGCTGATGATGGCGTCGCGGAGCCTGGTGGGCGGGTTCATGATCGACTGCAGAATGCCGTCAACCCGGTACCGAACACGATATTCCTTTTCGTACGGCTCCATGTGAATGTCGCTGGCTCCACGCTTCACGGCATCGGTCAGGAAGTAGTTGACCAGCTTGATGACGGGTGCTTCTTCGGCGGCCTTTTCGAGTTGTTCCAGATTGAGGGTCGTTTCATCTTCGGCTTCGAGCTCGAGCGCCTCATTCTCCGCCTCGTCGATGAAACTAACGATTTCTTCCAGTTCTCTCTTTCGTTCCTGTTCCTCGATGCTCCCGTAATTCTTCTTGATCGCCTCAGCGATGGCCGTTTCCGACGCCACCACGGGCTCAATATTGAAGCCCGTCATAAACTTGATGTCGTCCATGGCGAACACATTGGTGGGGTCGACCATGGCCAACGTCAAGGAAGATCCCACACGGCTGAGCGGGAGCACTTGAAACTTCAGCGCTGTCTCCATGGGAATCAGCTTTGTGACGCCCGGATCAACCTCAAAATAATTCAGATTAATGGACGGGACACCGTATTGTTGGGAGAGGACTACCGTGACTTCATCATCGCTCAAGAAGCCGAGCTTCACCAGCGCGTTGCCCAGCCGCCCTCCGTTCGCCTTTTGGTATTCGAGAGCCTGCTTGAGCTGGTCAGGGGTGATAAGATTTTCTTTTAGAAGAATATCGCCAAGCTTCCCTGCCATTCCCCCAACCCTCTCCTAGCACTGTGGTAAAGCGCTGTCAATAGCTAGTGCTTGACTACTGCTGGTGGTCACACTCATTCGCCTGCCTTCGGGTGGGAAGTTACACCCCCCAGGAACTCCCCAGAGCCCTTCAAGTTTATGATCAAATATAATTGCCCCGCAGTAGTACATAAGTACTGCCCGCGTCTCGGCTGGGGGATGATCTGGATCTCCCGATGAGCGGTGCGGTCCTAATTCGAGAGTAGGGCTGGTCCCGCGCCTGCGGGGTCGGCGCGAGCCCAAGTGAGTCGGTCACGTGGCTTTGCAACAGCCCGAAGCATGAAAATGCCCCCTCACCCTGACTCCCCTGCCCCT
>Ga0187808_10000667_pt1 | contig 11166 bp, 9 predicted proteins | sample NC_wetland_sal_i_5_FD_132427 | JGI IMG/M metagenome (GOLD analysis project Ga0187808, IMG submission 132427) | Wetland sediment microbial communities from Neuse River Estuary, North Carolina, USA - ASW_3 | ecosystem: Environmental > Aquatic > Freshwater > Wetlands > Sediment | place: USA: North...
AAGCCTTCGATTCAGTTTGGGGCCGGCGAACGGCCCAAGGTGTGGTGCAATACGCCCGCTGCTTGGTGTCGTACTCGTGGTGTGGCTCGTCCCCGAGACTCGCGGCAAGACGTTGGAGGAACTCAGCATCGAAGAGACGCCTCCCGCCAGCGTTGAATAATTCGCGTCCGTCGCGAGCTTGAGTCGTCTTCGCCCCAGATGCTGCGCCGCAGAACGAAAGCAGGCTGGAACATTGTTTTGACGCACTTCGATACAATTCTCGATCTTGGCGATGCCGATGGAGACAACTATTAAGGCGATGGCGGACCCAATCGGGCCATGCGCTTGTAGAGTTTTTCACAGAAGTTCCACGAATACTCGGAGTTGACAGCAGGAATGTGCGAAGGCGAGCGGACGCGAGATGCGGACGTCCGCTGGCACATTCTATGCCTCAAAACCACGCGAATCCCTTTTACTAGCCGGCCGAGCCGGATTTGCCGGATGCCGCTGACTGGCCGGCCCTTGCCTTTGCTGGAGGACGCTCCCATGGCCCGAGACCAGAGTTGGCTGCTCGACGAGCTCAGGAGCCGCGGAATCTCGCGCCGTGATTTTCTCGGCTTTTGCGCCAAGATGGCCGCGATACTCGCGCTGCCCGGTTCGGCGGCCGGCGCGATCGCAAAGGCCGTTGCGACCGCTGACAAGCCGGTGCTGGTTTGGCTCGAGTTCCAGGATTGCGCCGGAAACAGTGAATCCTTCTTGCGCGCGAGTCACCCGACCGTAGCCGATCTCATCCTCGATACGTTCTCGCTCAACTACCACGAGACGCTGATGGCCGCGGCCGGGCAACAGGCCGAAGGCGCGCTGGCAAAGACGGTCGCCGACTACTCGGGCAAGTACATCGCGCTGGTCGAGGGATCGATTCCGACCGGAGCAGACGGCGCGTACTGCGCAATTGGCGGCAAATCGGCGCTGCAGATCGTGCGCGAGGTTTGCGGTGCAGCGGCGGCAACGATCGCGGTGGGCACCTGCGCCGCGTTCGGTGGACTTCCGGCGGCGAGTCCCAATCCCACCGGCGCGGTATCGGTCGCCGATGCGGTGCCGGGCCTGCGAAATCTTGTCAACATGCCGGCCTGCCCGATGAACGCCGAGAACATCACCGCGCTGCTGGTCTACTACCTGACGATAAAGCAGTGGCCGCCGCTCGACCATTACCGTCGTCCGCTGTTCGCCTATGGAAAGTTCATCCATGACAACTGCGAGCGGCGCGCGTTCTTCGACTCCGGCCAATACGTCGAGGCTTGGGGCGATGAAGCCCATCGGCACGGCGCATGCCTGTACAAGATGGGATGCAAAGGACCGGCGACATCGCAGAACTGTCCCGTGGTGCGGTGGAACGAGGCCACCAACTGGCCGATCGGATGCGGCCATCCGTGTATCGGTTGCGCCGAGCCGAACTTCTGGGACACCATGACGCCCTTCTACAGGCGTCTGCCGAATATTGCGGGCTTTAAAGTCGGGTCGAACATCGACCGAATTGGAATTGCTGGTGCCGCCGTGGTGGCCGCAGCGTCGCTTGCTCACGGCATCGGCGAGATCGTGCTCCATCGCGCAACGCCCCCGGAATCTGACCGTCGTTCGGGAGATGACAAATGACCCACATCGTGGTTGATCCCATAACCCGCATCGAAGGCCATCTGCGGATCGAAGCCGAGGTTGACGGCGGCAAGGTGACCGACGCCTGGTCGTCGTCCACGATGTTCCGCGGGATCGAGATAATCCTCAAAGGCCGCGACCCGCGCGACGCCTGGGCGTTTACCCAGCGCATCTGCGGAGTCTGCACCACGGTGCACGCGATCGCATCGATCCGCGCCGTAGAGAACGCCATCGGCGCAATTCCTCCGCCCAATGCGCGCCTGCTTCGCAACCTGATCATGTCCGCGCAGGTAGTGCAGGACCACGTGATCCACTTCTACCATCTGCACGCGCTCGACTGGGTGGATATCACCTCGGCGCTCAAGGCCGATCCGGCCAAGACCGCCGCGCTGGCCGAGTCGATCTCGGACTGGCCGCTGTCGAGCACCAAGTACTTTTCCGGCGTGCGCGATCGGATCAGCAGCTTCGTTCAGCGCGGCCAGCTTGGTCCGTTCGCCAACGCATATTGGGGGCATCCCGCCTACCGGCTTCCGCCCGAAGCCAACCTGATGGCGGTGGCGCATTACCTGGAAGCGCTCGACTGGCAGCGCCGGTTCATCAGGATCCACGCGATCCTGGGCGGCAAGAATCCGCACCTGCAGAGCTTCCTGGTGGGCGGGATCGCGACGCCGGTCGACGCCGACTCGCAGAACGCGCTCAACGCCGACACGATCGCGCAACTCGACAAGCTCATCGCCGAGGGCCGCGACTTCGTGACACGGGTTTATATTCCCGACGTGCTGGCGGTGGCGTCATTCTACAAGGACTGGGCGTCGGTGGGCGCGGGCGTCGGAAACTACCTGGTGTATGGCGATTATCCCGAGGGCGACAGCGAAAATCCCGAGCTATTCCTGCCATCCGGCATCATACGGATGCGCAATCTTTCAAAGGTTGAGCCGGTTGACCGGGCCAAGATCAGCGAGCAGGTGGCTCATTCCTGGTACGAATATTCAGGCGGCGACAGCCAGGCGCTCCATCCGTTCAAGGGCGAGACCAACCCGAATTACACCGGACCCAAGCCGCCTTACGAGCGGCTGGAACTTGCGCAAAAGTACAGCTGGCTCAAATCGCCGCGCTACGACGGTCAGCCGATGGAGGTCGGGCCGCTCGCGCGCATGCTGGTCGCCTATGCGTCGGGACGGCCGGCTCGCGTCAAGGAGCTGGTGGACAAGTCCCTTGCTACACTGGGCGTGGGAGCGCCGGCGCTGTTCTCGACTTTGGGGCGAGTGGCGGCGCGCGCCATAGAGACTCAGGTGATGGTCGAGAAGATGAGCGACTGGGTAGCCGCGCTGGGCGAGAACATGGCGCGGCGCGACTACCGTATCCACGACAACTCGAAATGGGAGCCCGAGAGCTGGCCGCGCGACTGCTTCGGCGCCGGCTTTCATGAGGCGCCGCGTGGAGCGCTCGGCCACTGGGTGCATATCGGCGACGGCTCCATCGTGAACTACCAATGCATCGTGCCGAGCACTTGGAACGCCGGTCCGCGCGATGCTGCTGGAAATCGCGGACCGTACGAATCGGCTCTGGTCGGCACGCCGGTCGCCAAACCTGACCAGCCACTCGAGATCCTTCGCACCGTGCACTCCTTCGATCCATGCATGGCTTGCGGCGTTCACGTCGTGGACGCCCGGAGGCGCGAGCTGGCTCGCGTTAGGGTTGTATGAGCGCCATGCCCAAAATTGTCAGTCCGAGCGGAACAATCGTCGCGATATACGTGTGGGAGTTGCCGGTTCGAATAACGCACTGGCTCGTTGTCTTTTCGGTCCTGATACTTTCAGCCACGGGCTTCTATATCGGCGATCCGTTCATAGTCGTCAGCGGGCCTGCCAGGGAGCACTTCGTGATGGGGTGGATGCGCACAATCCATCTGTACACCGCGATCGTCTTTACCTTGGCCCTGCTTGTGCGCATCTACTGGATGTTTGCGGGCAACCGATACGCACGCTGGGATCAGTATCTTCCCGTGTCGGTTGAACGCCTGCACAACACCTGGGAGGCGATAAAGTTTTTCGCCTGCGTCCGGCGCGATCCGCTGCCGTATCCCGGACAAACCGGCACTGCCGGCATCGCCTACGCCGGCGTCTTTTTGATCCAGTTCGTGATGGTTGCCACCGGACTTGCGTTGTACACGGTGTACGCAGCTCCGAGGTCCGTGTTCCAGGCCTTCGGCTTCCTGATTCCACTCTTCGGCGGCCTGCAGATGGTGCATCTGATTCATCACATCGGAATGTGGCTGCTGCTCATCTTTATGGTCCTTCACGTTTATTTGTCGATTCTATTTTCCGTTACCGAACGAAATGAAATCGATTCAATGTTCTCCGGTTATAAAGAAAGGGAAGTCGCGGATGTGCCGGAGATGCGCGATGCCTGACAACTAGACATGGTTTCGAACTCGCTTTTACCCGGCGGGATTTGGCCGGAAGAAGAAGCGAGTATCGCAATGGTGTCCCAATCGCATGCGCCAAGGCGCGGCGCCGGGCACTATCCTCGCGAGATGTATCAGCGGCCGGCGGTGGCTTGCGGCGCGGATGGCTGGCGGCTGATTGAACTGAGGATCGCCTGGCGGCGTTTCTCCAATTCCTCCGGAACCGTCATGCCGAGCTTTCCAAACCACCCTTCGGCGGATTCGAGTTCCGCCTTCCATTCCGCGGGATTTACGGCGAGCGCGTCTCGCACCGCATTGGCAGGCAGATTGAGGCCGGTCAAATCGAGGTCTTCCTCATGAGGAACGATTCCAACCGGCGTCTTGCGGCCACCGGCGCGTCCATGGATTCGATCGATCATCCATTTGAGCACGCGGAGGTTTTCGCCGTAGCCGGGCCAGATGAAGTTGCCGGCGGCGTCCTTGCGAAACCAGTTGACCATGAAGATGCGGGGCGGCTTCTTCATCGCGTGGCGCATCTTGAGCCAGTGGGCGAAAAAATCGCCCATATTGTAACCGCAGAACGGCAGCATCGCCATCGGATCGCGGCGCAACACGCCGACCGCTCCTGCGGCCGCGGCGGTCGTTTCGGAACCCATCGTGGCGCCGATGTAAACGCCGTGCGTCCAGTCGATCGATTCGAGCACCAGCGGCACGGTCGAGGCGCGGCGTCCGCCGAAGACGATCGCGGAGATCGGCACGCCGGCGGGATCGTCGGCATGCGTCGACCAGGCGGGATTGTTGCGCATCGGAGCCGTGAAGCGGCTGTTGGGATGCGCAGCCTTGTCCGGCGAGCCTTTTTTCCAGGGCCGCCCCTGCCAGTCGAGCAGGCCGTCGGGCGCGGGCACGTCCATCCCTTCCCACCACACGTCGCCGTCGGGAGTCATCGCGACGTTGGTGAAAATCGAATCATGCTCGACCGTCTTCATCGCATTCAGATTCGATTTTGCGCTGGTGCCGGGCGCGACGCCGAAATAGCCGTTCTCGGGATTGATCGCCCACAGGCCGCCGTCGGGACCGATGTGCATCCACGCGATATCGTCGCCAATCGTAAAAACCTTCCAGCCCCTGAACTCGTCCGGCGGCGTCAGCATCGCCAGATTGGTCTTGCCGCATGCGCTTGGAAATGCCGCCGCGATATACGTGGTCTCGCCGTCGGGACTTTGCAGGCCGAGGATCATCGTGTGCTCGGCAAACCAACCTTCGTCACGAGCGAGACAGCTTGCGATACGAAGGGCGAAACATTTCTTGCTGAGCAGCGCGTTGCCGCCGTAGCCGCTGCCGACCGAGATAATCGTGTTGTCCTGCGGGAAGTGGCAGATCAGGCGCCGCTCGGGATTCAGGTCGAGGGTGCAATGAATTCCGCGGTTGAAATTGGCCGACTCGCCAAGCTGAGCGAGCGCCGCCGCGCCCATCCGCGTCATGATTCGCATGTTCAGCACCACGTAGATGCTGTCGGTGAGCTCGATGCCGACCTTTGAGAATGGCGACCCGAGCGGGCCGAGCACGTACGGCACCACGTACATCGTGCGCCCGCGCATCGAGCCGTCGAGCCATCCGCGCAGCTTGGCGTAGGTCTGGGCGGGATCGGACCAATTGTTGGTAGGTCCGGCATCGATTTCGCGCGGAGTGCAAACGAAGGTCAGTTGCTCCGTGCGCGCAACGTCGTTGGGTTTCGAGCGATGCAGGTAGCAGCCGGGCCGTTTGCTCTGATTGAGCTCGATGAGTATTCCCGCGGCGACAGCCTGTCTGGTCAGCCGCTCTTTCTCCGCTTCGGAACCATCGCACCACACCACGGCCTCCGGCCGGGTGAGCAGGGCGACTTCCTTGACCCAATCGCGCACCGCGCGGCTGCAGGTCGGGGAACTGCTTGTGTTGTCGGGACTAAACGTCACTTCATTGCGCTCCAGGTCGAAATTTGTGAGACGTAATTCCTATTCCAACGGAGGTGCCAAATGCAATCCATTGAACGACCGAAGTCCGACATTTCAATTTTACTAATAAACCATTAAATTGATATTAGCTTGAAGGCATTTAGGCATACTGGTTTGAATCCGATCAGGCTGGCACGTAGGACCGCCCGAAGCGGACTCGTCGAGCCTGCCAGGACCAATATCTTCCACTAGACGAATTGCGACTTGGCCCTGAACATCTGGACTGGAGGACAGCGATACCAAGATGACGACCATCCCGCGCGGTGTGGCGCTTCTGCGTGATCCGCAACTCAATAAATCGACCGCCTTCACCGAGTCCGAGCGCGAGGCGCTGGGCCTGCTCGGTCTCTTACCCGAAGGGATCGATTCCGAGGAAACTCAGATCCAGCGAGTGCACCTTCAGCTCTCGCAAAAGCCCAACGATCTGGAAAAGTACATCTACTTGTCGCAACTGCAGGACGCAGACGAAACGCTCTTTTTCCGCGTCCTGATCTCGGACCCGGTGCAATTCCTACCCATAGTATACACCCCGACTGTGGGCGAGGCTTGCCTGCAGTTTGGCCACATCATGCGCCGCCCCAAGGGCCTTTACCTGTCGATCAAACGCAAGGGCCGCGTCCGCGAAATCCTCCGCAATTGGCCGCAGCGCGATGTGCGCTTCATCGTGGTTAGCAGCGGCCAGCGAATTCTGGGACTTGGCGATCTTGGCGCAAACGGCATGGGAATCCCGATCGGCAAGCTCGCGCTCTATACCGCCTGCGCCGGCGTGCCGCCGCAGTACTCTCTCCCCGTCCTCATCGACTGTGGCACCAACAACGAGGCCTTGCTGCGCGACCCGCTCTATCTGGGCTTGCGGCAGACGCGCCCGCCAATCGCGCAGTTGGATGAGTTCGTCGAAGAATTCATCACCGCGGTCGAGCAGGAGTTCCCAGATTGCTGCGTTCAGTTCGAGGATTGGGCAGGGGCCGACGCGATCCGGCTGCTTGCCCGCTACCGCGACCGGATTTGCTGCTTCAACGACGACATCCAGGGCACCGCGGCGGTGGCACTGGCGGGAATTCTTGGAGCGCTTCGCATAACCGGCGGCAAACTCTCCGAACAAACCTTCCTCTTCCTCGGCGCCGGTTCAGCCGCGGTCGGAATCGCAGGCATGCTGACCGAAAGGCTGACGCTGGAGGGGATTGCGGCCGACGATGCCCGCGCTCGACTCTGGTTGTTCGACATCAACGGACTGCTCGAATCAACCCGCAACGACCTGACTGATTTCCTCAAGCCTTACGCGCATCGCCACGCGCCGAGCAAAGATTTTGTCGATGCGATTGAGTCGCTCAAGCCCACCGCCATCATCGGCGTCAGCACGGTTGGCAAGGCCTTCAACCAGCGCGTCATCGAAGCGATGGCGCGAATCAACCGGCGCCCGATCATCTTCGCCTGCTCGAATCCGACCTCGCACTCCGAGTGCTCGGCGGAAGAGGCTTACCGCTGGTCCGAAGGCAGCGCCCTCTTCGCCAGCGGAAGCCCGTTTCCTCCGGTGACGCTGGGCGGCAAGACCTTTGTTCCCGGACAGGGGAACAACGTCTACATCTTTCCCGCGATAGGTCTGGCGGTCTATGCGACCCGCGCAAGGCGCGTGACCGATGAGATGTTCATAACTGCCGCTCGGGCGGTGGCGGAGCGGGTGACTCCGGCCGAGCTCGACTCGGGCCTCCTCTATCCTCCCGTATCGACGATACTCGACACCGAGCTATATGCCGCCGCGCGTGTGGCGGAGGTGATTTTCGCCCGCGGCCTTGCGCGCGTCCCGGTGCCGAAAGACCTCGCGCAATTTGTCCGATCGCAGACCTACACCGCCGAATACCGTTCGCTGCGATAAAAAAAGCGGTCACGCACCGCCGCGTGACCGCTTTCATTACGTCGCGATGGCTAGTAGGCGGCGCTTTTGCCGAAGCCTTTGACCAGCCGATCGATTTCCTCTTCGGTGAAGCCCGCCAGCAGCCGCGCCTCGCGCGCGATCGTGATGCCCGAGTCGATCTCGATTTCCTTCTCGTTGACCCGCTGCTTGATGTGGCCGGCCTGTTCGACCGTCGTGCGCCCGCCGCCGAAGTTGAACAGGTCGTCGATGCTGTCCTGGAACGCCTGCGCCTTCTTGAGCCGCTCGGGGTCGCCCTCGGTCAGCTGGCGCATCCACTTCGAGCCCATCCGGACGTGAGTGATCTCGTCGGCCAGCACGTAATCCACCGATCGTTCGATAATCGAATCGCCCATCTTCTGCGCGATGCGAATCAGTTGCTCGAACACGTCGCAAGCCAGTCCCTCCAGCCCGCGGTTGATTCCCGCCACGCGCGCCGCCGGATCCTCCGCCTGCGTGCATGACCACAGCACCTCGCCTTCGGGAAATTCGCCGTAGTAGGAGCCGACGTACTCCAGCAGCTTCATGTAGATCTCGGCGTGGCGCGCTTCGTCCCAGACCTGGCGTGCCATGTCGAGCTGGAACTCCCACGGCGCGTCGGGAAAGTCGTACAGCGTGCGGCCCGCCGCTTCCATTGCCTGGAATTCGCCGGCGCAAATGCCATGCATGCGCGACTTCAGGAAATCATCCTCATAGGGCATCGCATTGCCGGGCGCCAATCCTTGCTCGCTGCGCGCCTTTCGCATGCGCTGCGAGGGAAGCAGGATATGGCCTTCGGGACGCGCCAGCTTGTCGACGGGAATCATTCTTTGCATCGAGCTTGCTCCTTCACTTGGTCCATCCCGACCGTCGCCCGGTCAGGTTCAACGCCTCGCGAACGGTCCACGCGCCGCCGTCCTCGCCGAGCCGAAACTGAATCGTGAACGGCGCCGCGTCGGTCCCCGTCAGCCGCGCTTTCAGAAAATAATGACGCGATACGCGCGCCCGTCCGATCAACGCAAATTTATCATATTTGCCCGGCTTGATCTCGTCCGCGATGCGGCCCATGTCCTCGCGCGCCTGCTCTGCCGTCATCGCCTCGACGCCCGCCCGGTCCCCGCGTATCAGCGCATTTAGCAGACGCTCGGCCGCCGCGAACATCGCGCCCGGCGGCTCGACCACCTGCGCAATCGGCTGCGGCCCCGTCACGTTGCCGTGTTCTCCAAGCTCAGGCATTTCCGTCTCGCTCCCCCGCGCTCAGCTTCGGCCGACTTTCCGGCGCGGCTGTTGCGCCTCCGATTCAAAGCCCGTCACTCCGCCCGAAGCAGCGAGCAATGCTTCCAGATGCGATTGCCATTGCGCGGCGCGCTGACGCTTCTCCTTCGAGTCGAGCAGCTCGTCGAGCAGCACGACCCCGCGCGCGACGTGAGCCCGCTCCTCTTCGAGGATGCGCTGCAAAATTCTCATCGTCGGCGGCTCGTAAACCGGATTCGTCGCCGTCACGTGCGAGCTGTACTGCGAAATCAGGTGCGGTTTCAGCACCCGGTAGATTCCCACCAGCCGCTCGATCGTGTCCTCCCATTCCTCTTTGTCCTCGATCGCGTTCATGAACGTGACGAAGGCTTCGTTGGGCGGCTTGGAAACCTGCGCCTGCGCGCGAAGCTCGGGCAGCCTCCTCCCCAGCGCGTCCGTATGCAGCGCGTCTTCGTACACCTGCTTGGCCATCTCGAGCTTGACCGCCAGCTCCGGCGTAAGCGCGATCCATCCCGCCATCATGCGCATCATGCGCTCTTCCGCGTAGCGATAATTCTGGATGTAGATGGCGCTCTGGCGGACGCTGTAAACGCCCTCCAGAGTTCGCCTGTCTTCGGGTGCCATCTCGCGACTCCTCGGTGATAACCGCGATGCGTCAGCCAATCGGATGAACGCCCATCTGTCAAGCTTCTCTGCGATCGCCGCGCCGCCCCCGAAACATCGGCGCAACGCTCGCGTCCTTATATAATATATCCGCGCCGCGGAGGCCTCCACATCGTGCCCGAGACTTTTCACAAGGAAAGCCCGCTCGCTCGATTCCTGAACCGCCTGATGGGCCGGGCCGTCGGGCTCGGAATCGCCCCCGCTTACATGCGCCTGCTCGAAGTCCGCGGCAGAAAATCGGGGACGACCTTCACCACCCCCGTCAACCTGCTCGAATTCCGGGGCCGGCGATGGCTGGTTGCCGCTCGCGGCCAGACCGCCTGGGCCCGCAACGCGCGCGCCGCCGGCCGCGTCGTGCTGCGCCGCGGCGCAAGTTCCGAATCGGTGACGGTTCGCGAGCTTGCCGACGACGACAAGCCCGAGATCATCAAGGCGTTCCTCGATCGCTACGCCTCCCAGGTTCAGCGTTTCTTTGACCTCCCCGCCGGCTCGCCCGCCGACGCGTTTCGCGCCGTCGCCTCGCGCACTCCGGTCTTTGAGCTGATCGCCGACGCCTGAGAATCCGCGAATTCGTTTTGTGAACGACCCCGCAACGACGACCAGCCCGACTCCGCTTCGCGATCAGCTCGATAACTCCGCCGCCGATTCCGCACGCCGCGAGCGGATGACCGTTATCGCCCTGGTTGCGATGCTCTTCTACCAGGGCTTCGCCGCCTCGATCGTCTCGGTCGCGTCGCCGTGGATCGCCAAGAGCTTCAACCTCGACGGCGCCGCAGTCGCCCGCCTGTTCGCATGGATCTCGCTCTCGGCCCTGGGCGCGCTCGCGCTTTCGCGGATGATCGACCGGCACGGACGCCGCCGCATGATTCTATGGTGCGTCGCCGCGATTCCGGTTTGCAGCATCGCTACGGTGCTCTCGACCAATCTGGTCGCGTTCACCGCATTTCAGATCGCGCTCTACGCGGTTCTCGGCGCCGCCGGCTTCGGCTGCATCGTGATGCTTTCCGAGGAGCTGCCCATCGCGCGTCGCGCGCGCGGGCAAAGCTTCGGCGGCCTGGCGGGCTCGGTGGGAGCCGGATTCTGCGTTTTTCTCATGCCGATCTTCGTCGCGTACGGATGGTCATGGCGATGGATGTTCGTGATTTCGGCGGCTGGCGTCGTCATCCTGCCCTCGATGGCCCGGCTGTTGCCCGAGAGCGAGCGATGGGAACTCTCGGATGCGGCGGGATTCACCGCCCGATCGCGCTTTTACGACGTCTTTCAGCCGCTCTACCGGATGCGCTCGATCACGATGATCGTATGCGCGCTGGCCGTCGCAATCGCGACCACCG
>Ga0187808_10000668_pt1 | contig 11154 bp, 7 predicted proteins | sample NC_wetland_sal_i_5_FD_132427 | JGI IMG/M metagenome (GOLD analysis project Ga0187808, IMG submission 132427) | Wetland sediment microbial communities from Neuse River Estuary, North Carolina, USA - ASW_3 | ecosystem: Environmental > Aquatic > Freshwater > Wetlands > Sediment | place: USA: North...
CGATGAGGTGCTGGTAGCCCTCAATCAGAACGACCACCGCGACGCCTACGTGATCGGGGGGCTCTGGAGCACCCTGAATCGTCCTCCTGCAACCCTTCCGACCGACTTTCTAACAAAGCGAATTCTCCAGACCGGCTTGGCAGACAGCCCTCTGGGTCACACCATCGAGTTCGATGACGCGCTTCAATCTGTCAAGATCACCACCAGCACCTCGCAACAGATCACGCTCGACCCGACACAGATTCAGATCAGCACATCCGGAGGGTTGCTCAGCATTACGCTCGATATCGCCGATGCACCCCCCACGATTCAAATCCAGGCAACGGCTGGTGACATTACGCTCAGCGCGCCCGCCGGCACAATCACACTGGACGCCCTGAACGTGGACATTCAAAGTGATGTTTCGACCGATATTTCGTCCGATGGAACCGTTAGTGTTGAAGGAACGCTGATTACGCTCAACTGAGGATGGAGAAACAACATGCCGCCTGCCGCGCGACTCGCCGATTTGACAAGTCACGGAACGCCTTTGGGGCCCGGTCCGGGAAGCCCGACGGTGCTTATCGGTGGGATGCCGGCTTGGCGGGCCACGTCGGACTTTCACGCTTGCCCGCTGGTCACGGGCGTGGTGCCTCATGTGGGCGGCGTTGTGGCAGTAGGCAGTCTGACCGTCCTGATCGATGGCCTACCGGCGGCCCGGTTAGGAGACATGGTGGTGGAAGTGGGACCGCCTAACGCGATCGCGGTTGGATGCCCGACCGTAATAATCGGCGATTGAGGAACCGACGATGGGGACTACAACTACAGCGAAGGCTTTCTTGGGGGTGGGCTGGGCCTTTCCTCCCTGCCAAGCGAACGATGGTTCGACGGTGATGGCAGCTTACGAGGAAGATGTGCGCCAGGCCATCTGGATCATCCTGAGCACGGACTGGGGCGAGCGCGTGATGCGGCCCGATTTTGGCGCAGGATTAAGATCGTTCGTGTTCGCTCCCCTCAGCCAAAACACACTGCAACAGGTTCAAACCCGAGTGCAAGAGTCGCTTGTGAAATGGGAGCCGCGTATTGACGTTGAGCAAGTGAATGTGACCATTAACCCCGCTAATCAGGGTGAGCTGTTGATTGCGATTACGTATTACGTGCGGGTGACGAATACACTCCAGAATCTTGTCTACCCGTTCTATTTGGAGGAAGGCGCAGCCCCGTGATTCCTCAAACCACACCACCGGTCGATTCGCGAGACTCGAACGCGCTCTTGGCAGAATTCCAGAGCCGCCGGCCAGGCTATCTTCCCCTCTGGAATCCACCTGCAAAATCCGCGGGCGCCGCGATGGGGCCGATCGTCGCAAGCTTCATCACGGCGATTCTACAGCGCCTGAACCAAGCTCCCGCGAAAAACAAGCTGGCCTTCCTGGACCTTCTGGGCCTCCGCCTCGTTCCCGCACAGCCGGCCCGCGCGCCTGTGGTGTTCACGCTCAGTCAAAATGCTTCGGACGCCTCAGCTCCCGAGGGAACGCAGGTCGCCGCGCCCCCTCCGCCAGGCAGTTCCCAGCAAATCGTTTTCTCGACGGAACAGGATGCGGCGGTCGCGGCAGCGGCGCTCAAGGAGGTGGTCAGCTTGTGGCCGGGCCGGGACCAATACATCAATCACTCCGCGGCGCTTCAGGCCGGCCAGCCATTCACTTTGTATCAGAACCTGCAATTACAGCAGACGGACCACATCCTCTATCTCGCGCACAGCAAGTTTCTGGCGTTGGCAGGAAAGGTCGCGCTAAGCCTGACGTTCGATCTGCCGCAAGGAAGCAGCTCACCGCTCGAGATCGCTTGGGAATACTGGGATGGCCAGGTGTGGCGCGGATTCATCTCGAACCAACCCTCCTGCCTCGACCCCGTCGAGCCGGGATCTGACGGCACCAATGGATTATCCAACAGCGGGTCGGTTCAGCTCAGCGCCGCGGGCGTGCAGGCGGCACAGACCACCGTCAATGGCGTGCAGTCCTACTGGATCCGGGGGCGATTGACCCAACCCTTGCTCCCCGACCCGAACCAATTGTTACCGGAAGCAGACACGGTTCGGCTGTCTACGCAGCTCAGTCAACCTCTGGAACTGAACGTTACTGCAACCCTTGCGACGGCGGGCTCGACGCAGGTTCTGGTGCTGGATGAATGTGGCCAGCCAATAAATGGGGCGACCGTAACTATAACTCCGCCGAACTCAGCCCCCACAATTGGAGTGACTGCAAATGGCGGCGTTTTCGCTCCACCCTCCCTCCCGCTCACGCCGGGAAGTTACCAGTTTGATGTTTCATATGAGGGGATCAGCGGCACGACGTACGCGCAGTACGATCCCTCTTTGGGATCGATCCAAATCACCCTTGCGGCTAAGGTGGAGGGCCTTTCGCCGGATAAGGCGTACTCCAACGGCAAGTCATTGGATACGACAAAAGCGTTTTACCCTCTGGGTCAGGTGCCTGCTCCTGGCTCGACGTTTTATTTCAAGCAAGACGAGGTCTTCAGCAAGCCGGGGGCAAGTGCGCAAATCTATGTGGCACCAGGTGTAGTGCCGGCAGGAACGGGCACACCCCTGTCCCACACGATCAACTGGGAATATTGGAATGGCTACGAATGGATGGTGTTGGCGCAGTCGAGCAACTCGGGTAACCCTTCCAAAGACTTCACGGCCAACGAAGTCATTAAGCTCACCGTCCCGCCCGACATGGTTTCGACAACGGTCAACAACGAGCCCGGGCTTTGGATACGGGCCCGCCTCGTTGCCGGGGGGTACGGGATAACCCAGACGATTACTCTCCCGTCTGGAACAACACCTGCTAGCATTTCGTATATCCAGCCGCAGCCGCCGATCGTGGCGGTATTCCAGTTCGGCTATTCCTGGACGCAAGGCCCGTACCCGCTCGAGCAAGTTTTCACCTTCAACGACTTTCAGTACGAGGATCACACAAGCAATGCGCTGTGGCCTGGAAACCCATTCACGCCGTACCAACCGATCAGTGATGTGACTCCAGCGCTTTACCTCGGTTTCAATAAGCAGCTTCCGGTAAACAATTTTGGAATGTATTTCGACATTGTCGAGCAGGCCGGGGTCACGGCCGGGCCGGCGATGGTCTGGGAATACTGGAATGGCGGCGAGTGGGCTGGAGTCGCGGTGGAAGATGAAACCCAGCAACTGGCGCTGCCCGGCATGATCACCTTTATCCCCGCTGCCGACAGCCAAGCCCTCGCGCGGATCGACAACCCGCTCTATTGGATTCGCGGCAGACTGAAAGAAGATGGCCCGCCCAATGAGACCACCCTCAACAACATCTTTACGAACGCGGTTTATGCGTCCCAGTGGCAGACTTATTCCAATTCGCCCTTGGGCACGAGCACCGGAGTCCCCAGCCAGATCTTCCAATTCAACCAGATTCCCGTTCTGCCGGGCCAGGAAATCGAGGTCGAGGAGCTAAGCGCTCCCCGGGCAAACACTGAGTGGCGCACCCTCGCGACGCAGGTGATCCCCGACGACCCGAACATCGTGACTGAACTGGAAGCTTTGCTCGCGGCAGAGGGGCCGCAAACGGACATCATAATCGGAAACGTGCATCTGGTGCGCGATAAGACGAAGAGTGTTATTGAAGTCTGGATCCAGTGGCAAGAAGAGCAAAACTTCTTTGATGCCGGCCCCAATGACCGTGTTTACGTCCTGGATCACGCCATGGGACGGCTCTTCTTCGGGGATGGAAATTCGGGAATGATCCCGCCGCTCGGAGCGGCAATTCAGGCCACCTCGTTTCGGTCCGGAGGCGGGCTTGCCGGTAATGTTCCCTCGGGAACAATCACCCAACTGCTGGGGGCGCTTTCGGGTGTGCAGGGCGTCACGAACCCGCGCGCCGCGGAGGGAGGCGCCGACGGTGAGACGCTCGAGCAATACCAGCTTCGCGCACCCTCCAATATTCGCAATCGTGGCCGTGCCATTGTCCCCCAGGACTATGAGGCGATGGCGCAGGAAGCTTCAGCAGGAGTGGCGGTCGCCCGCGCCATCCCGACGCTCGATCCATCCGGAGTAACGCTTCCTGGCTGGATCACCTTAATGATCATCCCGCAGAGCCAGGACCCGCAGCCAACGCCATCGGCAGGGCTTCGCCAGGATGTCCTGAATTATTTGCTCCAGCGCGCGCCGGCTGATGTTGCGGCGGCACAAAGAATTAACGTGGTCGGCCCAACCTATTTGCCGGTGGACGTCACTGCCACGCTGGCTCCCCTTGATCCGGCCCAAGCCGGCACGGTTGAACAGAACGTGCTGAATGCGCTTGCGGCATTTCTGAATCCGCTGACCGGCGGCCCGGGCGGTCTCGGCTGGGATGTGGGACGTGGGTTGTATGCTTCTGACATCGCCGGCGTTCTTGCAGAGGTCGACGGTGTCGATTACGTGGAGTCGCTCGCCCTTTATGTCAATGGCGTCCTGCAAGGCGAGAAGGTTCAAGTTCCGCCGGGCCAGATCGTAGTGGCAGGCCAATTCACAGTGAGCCTGATTCTGCCGGCCACCAGCCAGACCGGAACGTAGCAGCGCTTTGTTGTTGGAGCGAAACGACAATGCAATGGAAGTTCTGGCGCCGTAAAACAAAAAAGGGCGAGAGAGAGACAGACGGGCTACCACGAACGACGAAGCCGCCGGCGGACAACCAAGGAGTACCCGTATCGCCGTTGGCGCTGAGCGTCAGAGACGTGCTTGGACTTCAGCGGCTTGTCGGTAACCAAGCGGTGCTGCGAATTCTGGCGCCGGAGATTTCACCTCGAGCGCCAGATGCAAAGAAGGCCGGAAGATTTGTAGCTGGACAGGGAAAGCTCCCCAAAGTCTTTGGGTAATTGTCGAGCGTGTTGGGCGGAGATGGAGTGATATGCCGTTGTTATTGCCCAATCTGGATGACCGAACCTGGACCGATCTGGCCGCAGAGGGCACAGCGCTGATCCCCGTGTACGGCCCTGAATGGACCGACCAGAACTACTCGGATCCGGGAATCACCCTGGTCGAACTGCTGGCCTTTATCGCCGAGATGGATATCTACCAGCTCAACCAGATTTCGGACCGCGAACGGCTCAAGTTCCTGGCCTTGGTCGGGGTTGCTCCTAAGCCTCCACTTCCGGCTCACGTGGTGCTGAGCTTTACACTTGCGAGCGGCACCGGTCCCGTAACACTGCCCGCGGGCCTCGAATTCCAAGGGAACGACCCCTCCGGCGTGGCCACACGTTATCGAATCCGTCATTCCATCACGCTGGTGCCAGGCAGTCTGGCAGTGCTCCAGTTCCAGAATGCCTCAGGCTTTCAGAATCTGACTCCGCTTTCGCAGCGCGGTGCACCGATGAGTCCCTTTGGTGCGGCGCCGCAGCCGGACGTGGCGTTTTATCTGGGTTTGACTTCCCCGCTGCCGGTTGGCCTGCCCGTCCAAGTCTTCTTTACGTTCGCCGACGGCCACTCGGGCTTTGAAGAACGCCGCAGGCTGCTCGCCCAGGCGGAGGAGAGGGCGAAGAGTTGCCAACCTCCTTTCGCAGACAACCTTTGCCAGGAGAAAAGCTCCGTCTCTGTGGCTCTTGCTCCGGCAACTCCCAGCACTCTGAAACACTATGGCGTTCGGACCGTATGGGAATACCTGGCATCGGTGGGTGGAGAACTTCAGTGGATTGCCCTGGACCCGTCGAAGAACGAAGTCATCGATGATACGAGGGCTTTCACTCTGGACGGCAGCGTAACCTTCTGCGTGCCGGAAACGATGGCTCCGGCAAGCCTCGGCTCCGTCGCCACGTCCTGCTATTACGTGCGGTGCCGAATCGAGGCAGGGAGCTATGACGCGGCGCCCCTTCTGGGGATTGTAGCGTTCAACGGAATCGGCGCAGAGCAGGCTGTACCCTCCCAAATGTCGTTCACGATCAACCCGGACGCGACCATCGTTTATTCATCCAGCGGCCCTCCGAAACCCAACGACCTAACCACGCTGAGCCTGAGACTCGACTCGAGCCAGAGGATTACACAGCTCACATTTGGAGGCGGCTCTTCGACTGACCCTCAATTCCGCATCCTCGATTTTAAAGCGCCCTCGGGGGCATCCGCAGGGGTGCTTTGTCTCGAAGCCGTATTCTTGGGCTTTGGTGACGCCCTTCCCGACCAACAGGTCACGCTACCGGACCCGCCGGTCGAGCCGGCTAGCTTTCGCCTTTACACGCTCGAGGACTCCACCTGGAAATCCTGGGAGCTTCGCCAGGACTTCGACACCTCCACGCGCAAGGATTTGCACGCAATTCTGGATGCCACGGCGGGCAGCGTCACCTTTGGTAACGGTGAAAACGGACGTGTACCGCCCGAGGGATGCGAGATCTTCGCAACGTATAACGCTACACGAGCCCAGACCGGCAATCTCGCTGCGGGCGGGATCAACCAACTCGCAGACTCACCCCACAACCGGGCGGCTCTTTACGACCCTACGACCGGCACCGACGGGTTGACGAAACTGAAAGGAGAGCTCAGTTCGGTGACCAACCCGCTTGCTGCCTCGGGCGGTGCGGCAGCCGAAACCATCGCCCATGCTGCCGGACGCGCTGACCAATTGGTGGAGAGCAGCGGACGAGCGGTCACGCTTGCGGATTATGAGCAACTGGCGGCGAGCACGCCGGGAACACGCGTGGCTCGGGTGACGGCGATCGCTAACATGCATCCGAGCTTCCCATGCTACAAGGCGCCGGGCATGATCACCGTGATCGTTCTCCCCTTTCTGCCACAGGGCAGCCCCACACCGACTCCGGGTTTGCTGCGCGCGGTGACTGCCTATCTGCGCCCGCGTAGGGTGATTGGGACTCGCGTCGAGGTCGTCGGTCCGACGTATCTCAGCATGGCGGTTAAGGCCACTGTCCAATCCCAGACCGGCAGTAACAAAACGAATCTCCAGCAGGCGATTGTTGCGGCGCTCAACAATTTTCTAGATCCGCTGGTCGGTGGCCCCAACGGAACCGGATGGCCTTTTGGCCGGGACGTTTACCGCTCCGAAATCATGAGTGTAATTGGCCAGGTGGCAGGGGTTGACTACATTGTTTCGTTGGCTTTGCTCGCGGACGGCGGGCAGCCGCAGTGCGGCAATGTTTGCCTTGGCGCGACCTGGCTGGTGCAAGCTGGGACGCACCAAATAACAGTTCTCTGAGGTGGGCATGAATCGGCCGGAGAAGCGAAAACTCGAACGTGTCCAATACTGGCAAGGGCAAATGCTCCGGGCGCGAGATTTCCGCGACCTCGAGGCAATGGATGCGCAGCGTCGCTGGTGGCACAACCGGGCCCTGCACAATGCCTACGGTGTGTCGGAAGGATTAAACTGCTCGCTGGTTCCCGCAACTTCGCCATTCACGGCCGTGTCCGTTTCCCCTGGAGTCGCTTATGACACCTTCGGCCGGGAACTGGTTCTGGAAAGGCCGCAGACCATTCCCTTGCCGTCGAATCTTCCTCAAGGTCTCATAGGCTCCGTGAGGTTGCTGATACGTTACAAGGGGCCATCGGGAAACATGCCGCCTGATGAAATCTCTGAAGTGTGCTGGACGCAAGCGGGACCTACCTGCCTGGGGACCATCGAGTTCGCATGGAAGTTGACGTCCAATGTCAAACCCACAGATGGCGTCCCGGTCTTTGGTGTGTACTACACCGTGGCGTCTCCACCCATTAGACCGGACCCTTATTTTGTGCGCATTTCCACGCGCCCACTGGCAGCGCCGTTGCTCGCCACCGGCACGACCGTTCCCGGCAATACGCCTTGGGAGCAATGGAATTCTGGAGGGCTCGACGACAACGGGGTCCCAATACCGATTGGCGTGCAGACGACGATTGAGACCTCCGGGGCCGGGTTCACACAAATTCCTTGCTACTTTGCCTGGCTGGAAGGCTCGGTTTGGAACCCGCAAACCCAGCAACTGGCGCCGGCGGTTTTCCCGAGCATTGCTGACGAGTCCATCACTGGCTTTAGTTTCATCCTGTCGTTCCTAGCCGTGAGCGCGCTGCTTCCAGACACCAGGCAGCTTAAGTTCATCCAGAATCTCGACAGTTTCTCTTTGTTTGCCCAGCAGCAAAAGCTCTATGTCGCTTGGATCGGATGCCAGATGCAAACGCCAATTCCGTGCTGTTCGACCTAGATAGGGATCGGCTTCGCGTGCGAATCAGGCTCGGTTGAGTCGCACAATTCTCAGCGAGGGTAGAAGATGGCAATCATTGGATCGACACAGTTCCTGGAGCGAATTCAGTTTTTCAACGGGGAGCGGTTGTTTGCCTCCGACCTCCAGGCGCTGGAAGCTTTCAATCGCGAAATGCGCTGGCTCCACAACCAGAGCCTGCATCAGGCGGGAGTTGGAAGCGGCCTCCAGGTGGTTGGGAATGCGGGCGATCGCCAAGTAACTATTTCTCCCGGTTACGCCATAGATTCTTGCGGCCGCGAGATCATTCTGACGGAAACGCAGGTTCTCGCGATCCCACCAGTTGCCGATAACGGGTCCGGCGGACCGGTCTATTACGATCTGACGGTTTCCTATCCCGACGACTCCGAACTAACGCCCTCCGAAACGCGCGATGGAATCTGCATGCCCACGGGAGTCGTGCGACTGCGAGAAGCGCCCATCTTCTGTTGGGTCCAACTCAGCGACGACCCCACGAATCGTCAGCCCATTGACTCGAGGCTGAAGGCGCGCATCAAGACAGCTCTGTTCATCGTTCTGGCGCAAGTGGAAATCTTCAATTGCCAGTTGAAGCAGGCGGTTTCAACCGTCCAGCGGCGCAACGCCCGCCCTCCCAAGCAACCTCACATCGCGTGCGGCATCGAGCAAAACCCGCCCTGGCAGTCAATAGCTCTCGGGCAGGGGGAAGTTGCTCTGGAGAGCGCACTCATCGGGCGTCTTGGCACAGCGATGTACCAGGCAACGGTTGACACGTCATCCGGGGGATTCCAGGCAACCCCCTTCTATGTGGCGCGACTCGTTGGCCCCAGGCAATTCACTTCCACCGGTGATGTGGAGAAGACCTATGTTGCTGATGCGCTTATCAACATCCCCCAGGATTCAACGCTGACCACGCAGGGTTTCACGATCCAAATTCTCCCCGTTATGGCAACGGTCGCAGGAAGGGCGCCAGACTTGAAGGACCTCGCAAACGCAGTCAGTCAGTGGAACGTTGGTTGGATGGGAATTGAGAGCTGACAGATATGTCTAACGTGAGCAAGGACAACTATTTTTTCTTGAATCGGGAAGGCCGCTGGCCGGAATTCAAATGGAGCGGTCTCGATTTGCGCGAGGATGGCTCGCTCGAGCTTGCATCGCTCCCCTTGCTCACGAGCGCTCTGCCTGGCGCGGTGAAGACGGCGCCCACTCCCACCGGGCCCGCGGGCCTGGCGATCGACCCGAGCGGGACGCTCTATTTCAGCGATCCGGATGGGAACCGCGTTCAGCGAATTCTGAGTTGTGATGGCACTGTGGTTGCCACTCCCTGCATGGGCGGGGCGAATGGCAAGCCCACCAACTTGAACGCCCCGCGCGGCCTCTTGATTCCGGCGACTCGATCCGCTCTATTTGTCGCGGACAGCGGGAACCACCGCATCCAGGTTTTCGATCTCGATACCTTCCAATTGGTGGAAATCTGGGGTCAGGCGAATACCGCCGGCCCCCCTCAGCCCGGCTCGCAGCCGGGAGAGTTGAATACGCCTTGGACCTTGGCCGGCGATTCTTCCGGGAATATCTACGTTGTCGACCACGGCAATCAGCGAATTCAGAAGTTCAATGCCCTCGGGGAAGTGGTCCCCGCCTTCTGGAAAAACGTCCAAGCCTCCGGCTTGCTCCACCAGCCGGCCGACATCGCCGTCTGGGAACATGACACCACGATCCAAGTCTTTGTCGTGGATACTTCGCCTTCGCCCGCGATCTTTATTTTCGATTCCGAGGGCCACCCGGTTCTTGATGCCAAAGGCCAAGCTCGCAAGCTCACTGACGATCACCTCAAACAACCGATGGGCATCGCCGCTGCCGGAGACAGCCTCTATATCGGGGACAACTCTGCCGAGCGCGTTTTCCGATACCGGATTGGAGATTGTTTCGAGTACGTCGGCGAGGCGATCGGCTACGACGGACCGGTTGCGGCCCTGCTGCTGGATGGAAAAGGCGGGCTCTGGGTGCATGCGGGCGGTTCGCTCTCGCCTGTCAAGCTGCAAGCTCAGCAAGGCTACACGACAGCAGGATCACTGTGGAGAAGGAGCGACAAGCCTCTCCAAGTACCCGATCGGCAGGTGGTGTGGCATCTCTTGCAAGCTTTCGCCAAACCGCTCGCTGCGAATGCGCACCTGGACCTGTTTGCTTACGCGTCGAACGATCTGACGCAACCCCCGAAAGTGAATCCGAGCGCAGATAATCCTTTTGCCGGCGACCCCAAGTGGCACTCTGTGCCCAGCGCCGCCAATCTCGATGTGACCGAACTCTACATTGGCGGTACAAAAGCGAAGTATCTTTGGGTCGGGGCGCTCTTTTCGGGCGACGGCACGGCGAGTCCCTTGGTCCGGCAGTTGCGAGTCGAGTTCGACTATCCGAGCTATGCTCAGTATCTCCCAGCCGTTTACCGAGATAACGCGAATTGTAGAGAATTCCTTCCCCGCTTGCTCTCGCTCTTCCAAAGCCTCTTCGGCGGTGTTGAGCACGAGATCAATTCCCTCCCTGTGCTCTTCGATCCGAAAGCGGCTCCGAAACCCTTTCTGGCCTGGCTGGCGGGCTGTCTGGGACTCGATCTTGACGATAACTGGGGCCAGGAGCAACAGCGCAGGATCATTGCTGAGATTTTCCGGCTCTCCGGACGGCGAGGGACGGCGGCGGGCCTGCGCGAAAGCCTGCGGCTCTTTGCCGGTGTGGAAGCCATCATTGAAGAGCCGATTCTCAACGCCGCTTGGTGGTCATTGCCGAGCCCGGAGGATAGTTGCTGCCAGGCCTGCGCATCGGGTTCGGCTTCGGGTTCGCCAACTTGGCAGAACACGCAGAATTCCATCCTCGGATGGACTACGATGCTGGCCCCCGCGCAACCTCAAGGCGCGGTGGTCGGCACTTCCGCCGAGCTCGATCAGTCGCAACTGATCACCGATGAGGATTTTGGAGCCCCACTCTTTA
>Ga0187808_10000669_pt1 | contig 11149 bp, 6 predicted proteins | sample NC_wetland_sal_i_5_FD_132427 | JGI IMG/M metagenome (GOLD analysis project Ga0187808, IMG submission 132427) | Wetland sediment microbial communities from Neuse River Estuary, North Carolina, USA - ASW_3 | ecosystem: Environmental > Aquatic > Freshwater > Wetlands > Sediment | place: USA: North...
CCCGTAGTGGTTGAACACCGGCCGGTCCCCGGCCGCCTCAAGTAGCTCCCCGAGCCAGCCCGCAGGCGCCGCCTCACCCCCCAGCACCAGTGCCCTCGCGGGCACCAGGCCCGCAAGCCTGCCCGCCGCGCCCAAGCTCGCCAAGTGCGACGGCACCACCTTGAGATAATCAACGCCGTGCCTGGCCAGGTACGCCGCCACCGTCTCGGGGTCGGTAACCGCCCGCGCATCCAGGATGTGCAGCACCCCGCCCGACACCAGGCTCGCGAACACCGCCGTGTTCCCCAGATCCGTGACCGGCGGCTGCAGAACCGCATAGCGGCCGCCTTCCCCCCCAAACCCCACCCGTCCGGGAACCGAGGCAACATAATTCGCCAGCCCCCCATGAGTAACCATCACGCCCTTCGGCCGCCCGGTCGACCCCGACGTATAAATCACATAAGCCACCTGGCCTGGCAGCGCCACTGCCGCTGGCTCAGTCGCCGGCTGCGCTTCAATAGCCGCCGCCACCGAGCGATCATCCACTGCCACCGTGGGTATCCGCCAGGCGAGCGCGCTATCCAGAGTTCTGGTCGTCCCCACCAGCACCACTGCCTGGCTATCGGCCAGCATGAATGCGATTCGCTCGGCTGGGTAATCCGGATCCACCGGCGCGTAAGCCGCCCCGGCCTTCCACGCCCCTAGAATGGCCGTCACCATTTCATGCCCGCGCGGCAGGCACACCCCAAGCGTGGACTCCTCGCGCACCCCTAGACCACCCAGGTAGCGAGCTAGCCGGCTCGCCCGCGCGTCCAGCTCAGCATAGGTAAGCAAGGCCCCGCGGCACACAAGCGCGACCGCGTCCGGGGCACGCGCCACCTGGATCGAGAACAGATCCGGGATCAGCACATCGGAAGCTGGCTCGGCCGTGTCATTCCAGCGCGTGAGAATAAGATGGCGCTGATCTTCATCAAGAAGATCAGCCCGGTTAATGGCATCGCTAGGCGAGCCCGCCGCGAACCAGTTCAGGATTCGCTGGTAGCGCCGGGAAACATCCTCTGCTGAGACGAGATCTTGAAGGTAGTTGCCCGCGTGGACGGCGAGCTGGACGCCGGCGTCAGGCAACCTGTCGTAAACCATTATCTTCAGGTTCTCTGTCGGGCCGCTGGTGAGCCCCGTGACGGAGGCCGCACAGTCGCCGAACCATATCGGATCATTGACCGACATAACGTCGACAACTAGGGCGCACGGCGATCTGCCGCCAGGGAGCTTCAGCTGGCGGAGGATGTCCTGGTACTGATACCGCTGGTGAGGCAATGCGTCACGGACGGCCCTTGACGTTTGCCGTACGAACTCCGCGACAGACATCCCCGGATCGATATCGAGCCGGATCGGCATGATGTTCGCGGTCATGCCCGGAATCCCGAGTTCCCGCCTTTTTGTCCGGCCATTGACTGAAACACCGATGACGATGTCGCGCGCATTGGTGACATTGTGCTGATATATGGCTGCGGCCGAAATCAACAAGCTAGCGAAATTGGCCTTCAACCGGCGCGCGGCGGCCTTCAGGACGGCCGATTCATCCGGCCCAAGTTCGGCGAGGTACAGGGGTCTCCTGAAGGCCTGTCGCCGAGCCTGGGAGGGGTCTGAGACAGCCGCTTCTGGCAGGTCAGACAGTGCGTCAAGCCAGAACTCCTGATCGCGGCCGAAATCAGCCGAGTCTCGGTAGGCGCGGTCCGCGTCGATCAGTTCGCACACGGACGCCGGGGCCGGGTCTGGCGGCTCACGGTCGTCCAGTCGTGCGGTATAGATCGCGGCCACGCGGTCGGCGAATTGCAGAAGGCCAGATCCGTCAAGAATGGAATGATGACTCCGCTGATACCACAAGTGGCAGCCTGGCCCGAGCCTGAACACAGCCTGGATGAACAACGGGCCTTCGGTGAGGTTCATAGGAGTGCTTAGGTCTGCCCGCATCCACTCTTCGGCCGCCCGGCGTGGGTCGGCCGCGACGCTCACGTCGACGATGTGGATCGGGTAGTCGCGCGAGCCGTCGACATATTGCCGCGGCATACCACCATAGATACGGAAACGGAGGCGGTAGGCATCCGCTTCGTCCAGGCCGCGCCGCAGCGCGTGCACGAGCACATCGACGTCAAGGTCGCCGCGGATCTCCGCGTAACCGCCTATGTTGCAGGCCGGATTTTCTGGCGCGAGCTGCTGGGCATACCACATGCCCAGCTGGCCGCACATCAGGTCTCGGAACCCGTTCTCAGGCGTGAGCATTTCCGTATCCCCTTAATCCGGGGGTTGCTTCGCTGAGAGCCCGGCGATGTAGGCGGTGAGCTCGGCCACGGTGTCGACGTTCCAGAAAAGGGTGGGTTCGATCAGGACACCCAACTCGCTTTCGACATCGGCACACAGCGAGAACGCGCATAGCGAGTCCATTCCATATTCCGTGAGCGAGAGGTTCGGATCGATTTCCCCGGCTGGTTGCTTGAGGTAGTGCGCGATGCGCCCGACGAGCCAGGACCGGATATCGCCAGCGGTCCGGTCCTGGTCGCGTGACAGATCTGCCTCGGCCATTTTCACTTTCTCCTGCCAGGCTCAGCAGCGGCCAGAAGGGTTTGATTAGGATGGCGCCCGAGCGTGCTAACCAGGTCTTGAGCTCGCCAGCCAGGAACAGCTCCCGGCATCGTCCGCGGCGCACTTTCCCGCTGGTCGTCCGAGGCAGCCCCGCCGGGTGCAGCAGGATCACCTCTGCTACCTGGATCTTGTGATCCGCCGAAACTGCGGCACGGACCGCCTTTACTACCTCGGCGCCGTCCACCTGGCCAGGTCGCACCTCCACGCGCCCAATGTGCGGCGGGGTGATGCGCACTCGCCTTGCCGTTTCCGCGACGACCGCGACCGCGGTCTCCTCCCCCCTGAGAAAACCGAACGCGGCCACCCGGCCTGGTGCGAGCGCGGCGTGACTGTGCTGCGCGGTCAGCTCGATGTCGTGCGGATAGTGGTTGCGTCCGTACAGGATGATCACGTCGTCACGGCGGCCGAGTACGTACAACTCACCCTGATGCTTGAAGCCTAGGTCGTTTGTGCGCAGATACGGCTTCTGCACATCATCGGCCAGCCGCGCGCCGATCCGGCCATCGTTCCGCCGCCAATAGGCAGCAGTGACGCTTTCGCCCGCGACCCAGATCTCCCCGACCTTCCCCGCCTCACACTCCCTGCATGTACCTGGATCGACGATCCTAACGTCGAGTGACGCCGCCACTGGCCCGCAGGAGACAATCTGACGGATGGCTTCACCGGGGGCCGGTGTCCGTACGATCGACTCGAGCTCCAGCGAGGGAGCTGACACGGTGAGGTGTCCGGCCGCACCTCGGGCGCCGCTGACGAAAAATACCGTCTCCGCGAGTCCGTAACACGGTACGAAAGCCCCGGGATCGAAACCGGCCGGGGCGAACGTGCGCGCAAAGAGCTCAAGCGTCTCGACACGCACGAGCTCCGAGCCATTAAGGGCGTATCGCCATTCCGACAGGTCGAGATCGGCCAGTCTCTGTTGGGGCATCCTCCGGGCGCACAGGTCGTACCCGAAGTTAGGGGCGGTCGTCACATGCGCCCTATAACGCGTCATCGCCTCTACCCACAACGTCGGCCTGACGACAAACCACATAGGCGGGATGAGTACCGTCAGGCCGCCGCTGGCAAACACGACGAGCGCCTGCGCAAGACCCATGTCGTGGAAGAGGGGCAGCCAGCTCACGCCGCGCAGGTGGTCGCCTTCAGACACTGACATGGGGACCGTATTGATGACGTCGGCCAAGCCAGCCAGCACGTTGCGATGGCTGACCGTCACGCCCTTCGGCTCGCTAGTCGAGCCGGAAGTGTACTGGATGTAGGCGGGGATGCCCGGATCCGGGGCGAAGTCCCGGAACTCGTCCGCGAGTTCGGCTCGGACATCCGCGACAGCAAGCGAATCGATAGCGCCAAAACCGTAGTTTTCTGGCTGTCTGGCCATCTCTGGAGTGGTCAGCACAAGGCTCGGCCCGGCATCTTTGATGATCCTCGCCATCCGGTCCGAGCCAATGGCCGCAACTTCCCCTGGCAGGGGGATCGGGACCGCGACGACGCCCGCGTACGCGCAGCCGAACAGGGCCGCAAGGAAGTCGACACTGGTCGGGAACGCGAGCAGCGCCCTGTCCCCCGGCTCTGCGTGGCGCTGTAGCGCGGCGGCTACCGCGCGCGCCCATCTGTCAAGTTCGCCGTAGGTTGTCCTTGACGCTTCTCGCCCGTCGCGGCCGAGCACGACGCAAGCAGCTTCATGTGGCCGCCGCTGAGCCTGCCTGCGCACGAGATCCGGCAAGCGGCTGCAGGGAGTATCCGGCAACATCACCATGGCCGTGTCACCGCACGGAAAGGACGCGCTTGCGCAGCACGTCGAGTTCGTGCAGGCCATCAATGGTGGCATCGATATCAATGCCAAAATCGATCAGGCAGGCGATCTCATCGACGCCGGCCTTGTGCAGGTCGGCGACGAGGGCCCCGCATGTCTCCTGGGTGCCGAAAAGAGCACTGGTCTTGAAGTAGCGGTCGAACGCGTGGTCCAGGAGCTCCTCTCGCTGCCGCGGCCGCAGGTCATCCAGCCTGCCGCGATCCTTCCACCACAGATCCATCGAGGATTTCAGGTATTCAATGAATGGTGCCCGCACGATCCGGCGCACATCCTCCAGATTCTCGCCGACGAACGTATGCAACATAAGCGTCACGTGGCCGGTGGCAGGATCGTGGCCGTGCCGGGCGCGTGCCTCACGGTAGGCGGCTATTTTCTCGGCCAATTCCGCTACCCCCTGGAAGAGCAGGGCGGTAAGGACGTACGCGCCGTGCTCGCCAGCCTGGACGAACCGCTGGCGCCCGCCACTGCAGGTGATCCAGGTCGCAAGGGCCGGTTGCCGCGGCCGCGGGTAGACCCGGACTGGCACCGTCTGTCCAAGACCACCAGGCAGCGCGACGGTTCCGCCACCCCAAAGCAGTCGGATAGTGTCCAGGCCGGAGAACAGCAAGTCATAACGATCCGCGAAGCTGCCGGGAGCAAGCACGAAGTCGTTAGGGTTCCAGCCGGCGGCCAGCGACAGGTCCACCCGGCCACCCGAGAGGTTGTCGACGACGGCCCACTCCTCGACAACGCGTACGGGATGGTGCATAGGGAGCACCACGCTGCCGGCTCGCAGCCGCACCCGTTCGGTGACCATGGCCAAGGCCGATGCCAATACCGACGGATTCGGATACAGTCCCCCAAAGGGGTGGAAATGCCGTTCCGGCAACCACACCGCGGCGAAGTCGTGAGTGTCCGCGAACTTAGCTCCTTCGATCAAGAGCCGGTATTTATCCTCGCTGAACTCGGCCTCATTGCTCGAGAAGTAGAAAAGACTAAACTCTAGCGGGTTACCAGCGCCATTCATGTTGCCCGTACAGGTGGTCGCCTTTGATGCTGTGCTCGGCACACCAGCTCATGAACTCATCGACCTGCTTGTCCTGGTAGGAATCCTCAGCCGACGGCAACGCACGCCACCGGCCGCAGTCCGTGCTGTCGTCACGACGATCCACTGGGCAACTGCTGCACCACATCAGTTGAACGGCACCGGCACACCGGCACCGGGTATAAGCGTCCTGTCTATACAAGTAACGTGCAGACAGCGAAACTATAACGTACTGCCCGAATAACTGGCCAGACCAGCGGCACCTCAGCGCGCCGCCAGATGCGCCTGTTGCCACCCCCGCCGAGCCGGGGCATACTCGACGAAACACAGCAAACGGCAATGCAAAACGTGCGGCCGCCCCGCGTGGGAAAGCGACGGTCATCGAAGGAGATTTCCTGTGCCATGATAACGGGCCATCGCGGGATGAGGCCGCGTGTTCCCGATCATCGGCTCACCCGACAGCAAATAACCCCTGGAACAGTCAGGCGGATTCTCCCGTACGCCAAGCCGTATCGCTGGGCATTGATACTTGCAATGAGCGTTACCTTGCTGGACGCTCTCATCACGGCAGCCGGCCCGCTGTTCCTCAGGGCGGTCATTGATGACGGCATCCTGCACCGTCGGCTCGGGCTTGTCGTAGCATTGTCATTGATTATCGCCGGGCTGGCGCTGCTGGATGCGCTGGCGATTTACATTCAGATCTGGACCACGGCCCACATCGGCCAGGGGATCATCTACGACTTGCGCAGAAACGTGTTCCGGCACGTACAAAAACAGCCCCTTGCGTTCTTCACCCGTTCGCAGACCGGCTCGCTAGTCAGCAGGCTGAACACAGATGTCGTCGGGGCGGAACAGGCGATCTCGTCGCTGCTGTCCCAGGCGACGTCCAGCATCTTTACCCTGCTCTTCATCCTGGTCACGATGTTCTACCTGTCCTGGCAGATCAGCCTCATCGCGGTGCTCGCGATCCCGGTTTTCCTCTACCCGGTCAGGCTGATCGGCAAGCGAGTGCAGCGGCTCAGAAGGGCCGGGATGCAGCTCGACGCCGAACTGGGCTCGATAATGAACGAACGGTTTAGCGTCGACGGAGCGTTGCTCACCAAGCTTTACGGGCGGCCGAACGAGGAAGCCGCCCTGTTCGATCAACGCGCGGACCGGGTCCGCAGCGTGGAGGTAGCGACCCTCGTATGGGCACGCTGGCTTTTCATCATGATAACCCTGCTTGCCTCATTCAGCCTTTCGCTGGTATACGGCCTTGGCGGCAGTCTCGTCATTAGCGGCACACTGCAGATTGGCACCCTTGTCGCCCTGGTCGCCCTGATCGGGAGGCTGCTCGGTCCGATCAACCAGGCATCTAATATGCAGATCAATGCCCTGACCGCACTCGTCAGCTTTGACCGGGTGTTCGAGGTGCTGGACCTTAAGCCGCTCGTAACCGAGCGCCAGGGAGCGTCCGCGCTGCGGTCCGGCAGCTCCGGCAGCCAGGTGGCGCCAGAGATCGAGTTCGATCACGTCTCGTTCAGGTACCCGACCGCTAGCGAGGTGTCACTCGCCTCACTGGAGTCGATTGCGCTGCCCATGCCGGAGCACGCAGAGAACGCGTGGATCTTGGAGGATGTGAGCTTCCGCGCGGCGGCCGGGAAACTGACCGCACTGGTCGGCCCGTCAGGTGCCGGGAAGACCACAATTACCCACCTGGTGCCCCGTCTCTACGACCCTGGCTCGGGTTCAGTGCGGATCGGAGGCCACGACATCCGCGACCTGACCCTGCAGTCGCTGTATGACACGGTCGGCGTGGTCACCCAGGATGCGCACCTGTTCCACGACACGATACGGGCCAACTTGGGCTATGCGTGTCCCGGTGCCACCGAGAGAGATCTGATCGATGCATGCAAAGCGGCGCGGATCTGGGACGTGATCACCTCGCTCCCCGATGGCCTGGACACCGTGGTTGGCGATCGCGGGTATCGGCTCTCCGGCGGGGAGAAGCAGCGGGTCGCCCTGGCCAGGCTGCTACTCAAGGCTCCGCAGGTCGTCGTCCTCGATGAGGCCACCGCCCACCTGGACTCCGAGTCGGAAGCGGCTATACAGCGGGCGCTGAAGACCGCGCTGGCGGGCCGGACATCGCTCGTGATCGCGCACCGGCTGTCCACCATCCGCGAAGCCGACCAGATCCTGGTCATCGACGCGGGCCAGATCATCGAGCGCGGAACCCACGACGAGCTGCTAGCAGCTGGCGGGCTCTACGCGGAGCTTTACCGCACTCAGTTCGCCCGGCAAGCCAACGACGACCCGGAACCCCCGGTCGGGTCCAACGGGCAGCGGCCGGGTGCGGGCACCCATGAGGTCGCCGACACACTGCGAATCGAATGAAGGAGGCTCCGAGCGGATGCAGTTCGGAATGTTCTTCGAGCTCCAGCTCCCACGACCCTGGCCGCCCGGAGCGGAGCAGGAGCTTTACCGCAATGCACTCGAATGGGCTGAGCTGGGCGAGCGGTCGGGTGTCGAATACGGCTGGGCGCAGGAGCATCATTTCCTTGAGGAATACTCTCACTCAACAGCGCCTGAAGTCTTTCTTGCTGCCGTGAGCCAGCGTACGAGGCACATGCGCCTCGGGCATGGCGTGACGCTGATGCCCCCGGCAATCAACCATCCGGCACGCGTTGCCGAACGCATCGCCGCTCTCGATCTGGTTAGCGAGGGGCGAGTCGAATGGGGAACCGGCGAGTCGAGTTCGCGCATCGAACTAGAGGGCTTCGGAGTGAATTACCTGGAAAAACGAAATATGTGGGCCGAGGCGGTGCGAGAAGCGGCTAACATGATGGCGTCGGAACCATATGCTGGCTACCGCGGAAAATACTTCTCCATGCCCGCCCGCAATGTCGTACCCAAGCCCGTGCAAAAGCCGCATCCACCGCTGTGGGTCGCATGCACCAACCGCGATACGGTTAAAATGGCGGCACGCTTGGGGATGGGCGCCCTGACGTTCGCCTTTATGGATGCCAAGGAAGCCCGTTACTGGGTCAACGAGTATTACGAGACCTTCGAGAGTGAATGTCAGCCTATCGGGCGGAACGTAAATCCTAACGTGGCCATGCTCGCCGGGGTCATGGTGCATCCGGACGCCGACGTCGCGCGGGCGCGCGGGGTGGAGGGACAACGCTTCTTCAAATGGGCGCTTGGCTGGTATTACCGGTTTGGCACGCACCTTCCCGGGCGCACGCAACTGTGGGACGAGTTCCTCCGGGCGCCACAGGAGCCGATGGCCGGGATCTCCGCCATCGGGACCTCGGCCGACGTGCGCGAGCACTTCGAGGAACTGGAGGCCGCCGGCGTTGACCAGGTGATGTTGCTGCAGCAGGCCGGCCGGTATTCGCACGAGCACGTGTGCGAGACGCTGGAGCATCTCGGCCGGGACGTGATTCCCGAATTCCGCGACCGTCACGAAGCGGCTCGGGAAAAGAAGCTAAAGCAGCTCGAGCCCGCGATAGAACGCGCCCTGGCGCGGATACCGCCGCTCGCCACCGCGGCCGCGGATCCGGTCGAGGCCTATCCGGTACTCATGGCCCAGCAGGGGGTCGACGCTCACGGCACCGGCACCCGCCGCGCCGTCGACGCGGGAATGCTCTGGCGGGCGCACGTCGCGGGAACGAGCAGCCGGAAGGATGACGATGAGAGTTGAACAGCAGGCGGAAACGCTGGCGGACCTGTTGCAGGTCCGAGCCCAGCACAGTCCGCACGAGATGGCTTTCGGTTTCCTGCCCGACGGCGAGGGCGATCCGGTACCGATCACCTACGGCGAACTCGACACCGAGTCGCGGCGCGTCGCCACCCAGCTCGGCGAACTGCTCGCGCCGGGGTCGCGGGCCCTTCTCATGTACGAGCCAGGACTGGAGTTCATAACGGCGTTCTTCGGCTGCCTTTACGCCGGGATCGTGGGGGTGCCGGTTTATCCGCCGATTCCGGGCCGGATGGAGGCGGGCCTGGCGAACCTGCGCCTCATCGCCGCAGACTGCGCCGCGAAGGCGATACTGACCAAGGACTACTTGCGGTCCTACGTGGCAGACTCGACGCCCGCGGCGCCGGTTCCCGGTATTACGTGGATAGTGACCGACCGGGGTGGCGGTGACGCTTCTGCCTGGCACCAGCCCCGTATCCGTCCGGACGCCGTGGCGCTGCTGCAGTACACCTCCGGGTCGACCACTCATCCACGCGGCGTGGTGCTGCGGCACGACACTGTTCTCGCCAATCAGCGCGTAATTCAAGGGTCGCTTCGGGTTCATTCCGCCGTCGGGGTGAGCTGGCTACCGCCCTATCACGACATGGGGCTTTTCGGTTTTACGTTGCAGCCGGTGTATATCGGCGTGCCCTGTTACGTCATGTCGCCCCTGCACTTCCTGCAACGGCCGGGGCGCTGGCTGGGCGCCATCAGTAGGTTCCGGGCTACGCACAGCGCCGCCCCGCCGTTCGGCTACGACTTGTGCGCGCAGCGGGTGACCGAGGCGGAGAAGGAGTCGCTCGATCTCTCCTCGTGGAGAGTCGCGGGCGTCGGCGCCGAGCCGATCCGCAGCGAGGGCCTGGCGCGCTTCGCCGCGGCGTTCGCCTCATGCGGGTTCCGCCCCGAATCGCTGTATCCGTGCTATGGCTTGGCGGAGGCCACCTTGATGGTCACGGGCTCGGCGCCGGACACGCCGCCGGTCCAGATGGATGTCGAGCCGCAAGCCCTGGAGAAGGGCGTGGCCCAATCGCCCGGCGCGACGGGCCAGGCATCGAAGCAACTCGTCTCCTCCGGCCGCGCGTACGACGATCACCAGGTTGTCATCGTGGACCGGTCGACAACGCTGCCCATTGCCGACCGCATGGTCGGCGAAGTGTGGGTGGCCGGCCCGAGCGTCGCGGACAGCTACTGGGACAAGCCGGCCCTGTCGGCCGAGACGTTCGGCCTGGCACTGCCTGGATTCCCCGGCCGGCGCTTCCTGCGCACCGGGGACCTTGGTTTCCTCGCCGACGGCGAGCTGTACATCACCGGGCGGATCAAGGAAATAATGATCATCCACGGCCGGAACATCCTTCCCCAGGACGTGGAGGCCATCGGTCAGGCGGCCGACGGCCGCCTGCGCCGCGGCTGCGGCGCGGCCTTCGCGCTTGGCGACGACACCGACCAGGCCGCACTGGTTCAGGAGACCACGATCACCGACCCGCGGCAGGCGGAAGAACTGCTCCCCCGGATCCGCCAAGCGGTGCAGGAACGGCTCGACATCGTTCTCCGCACCATCGTTCTGGTGCCCGCCCATGCCGTGCCGAAGACCTCGAGCGGCAAGGTCCGTCGACTGCACGCCCGCGAACTGCTCACCACCGGGCAGCTGCCGGTGATCGCCGGGCTCGGCGACCGGACCGGCGACGACCTGGCGCACCTCGGTCCGAATCGTTAGGAGACCGACGATGGAAGCCCAGGAACTCCATAGCTGGCTGGTGACACGGGTGGCCACGGCGACTGGGACGCCGGCGGGCGAACTGGATGATGACCAGCCGTTCAGCGCCTGGGGGCTCGAATCCGCGCAGGCGGCAGCGATAGCAGGCGAGCTCGCTGAGATCTTGGCCCGGCCGGTCGCCCCGACCGCCCTGTACGAGTACCCGACGATCGGCTCCCTGGTAGCGGCCTTCTCCGGCCCGGGCGAGCGACCGGACGCTCC
>Ga0187808_10000670_pt1 | contig 11130 bp, 11 predicted proteins | sample NC_wetland_sal_i_5_FD_132427 | JGI IMG/M metagenome (GOLD analysis project Ga0187808, IMG submission 132427) | Wetland sediment microbial communities from Neuse River Estuary, North Carolina, USA - ASW_3 | ecosystem: Environmental > Aquatic > Freshwater > Wetlands > Sediment | place: USA: North...
GGGAACCTCCTCGACCTTCTCAGCTTCGTCCAGATCAAGGGGCCGTCGCACGCCCTGCAAACGCTCGCGGAACGAGGCCTGTCTCCGGAGGTCGTCGGGCCGCTGCGGAGGGCGTTCGCCGCGTTCGAGGACGTCACCCTCGACAACCGGGCGTTCCCCGCCGGGTTCCTGCGGCGGATCGCCGCGACCGACTGCGAGCACCAGAGCTGCGCGGAGTGCGGCTACTGCGGCATCGTCGCCGAGAAGGTCGTTCGCATCGGGGGCCAACCTCCGTCCCGCTACCGGCCTCCCACGGACCTCCCTTCTCCGATCCCGCTGCTGCCGGGGTTCGGTCGGGCCGCCCCGGTCGCCCCCGTGCCCGAGCTCGGCTGACGCAACCCCCACGTCCGGTCGAGCGCCGCTCCCTCGAGGGCCCCCCGCCCGCGCCGATTCGGGCGGGTGCGGCAGGCGCGCGGGCTCCGCGGGAGCACCGTTCGGCGGGAGAGGGTCCGCCGGAGCCGACCCGCCCGACGGCGGCGCAGGAGCCATGACCCTCGCCGCTTGGCAACGAGGGGGCGATCGCGGGGTGCTGCTGCTCGACCTTCTCCTGGTGGTGGCCGCTGCGGCGTTCGCCTACTCGATCGGGGCGCACTACACCGGCGCCTGCATGGGCATGCCGTACGCCGCCGGGGCGATCCGGCTCGGTCCCGCGCTCGTTCTGATGGCCCCGTTCGTCGTGGTCGGCGCCGTCTTGGCGAGCGGAGCGGTCGAGGCGACCGTCGGCCACGGGATCCTGGACGCCAACCCCGTGGTGATCCCGGTCGCCCTCGTCATCGTCGTCTCGGCGCTCTGCCTCACCTCGGCCTACAACTTCGTGGCGATCCCGACCTCGACGATCCAGATCCTCGTCTTCTCGGCGGTCGGCGCCGGCCTCGGCGCCGGTCTCGGGATCCACTGGTCGACGATCGGCACGCTGCTGGTCGTCTGGGCGACGGCGCCGTTCGCCGCCTGCGGGTTGGGGTTCGTCTTCGCCCGGGGCCTGGACCGCTGGGCGGCGCGCCGGGGATCCGGGCAGACCGCAGGGCGCCTCAGCTCGCACGCGGCGGGCGCCCTGGTAGCGATCGGCGCCGGCGCTTCGTTCGCCATGGGAGCCAACGACGTGGCGAACGCCTCGGGCGCGCTCGTCATGACCGGCCTGTTCGGTCTCGCGACGGCGGGACTGATCGGCGGGGCCGGGATGGCCCTCGGCGTCCTCACCTGGGGCCGACCGCTGCTGCAGCGGGTCGCCTTCGACGTCGTCCAGCTCGACCCGAGGACCGCCGCCGCCTCCCAGCTCGCGCAATCGGCGGTGATCCTCGTCTCGGTCTCGTTCGGCTACTTCACGTCGATGAACCAGGCGCTCGTCGGCGCGATGATCGGCTCGGGACTCTCGCGCTCCCGGGCCACGGTCTCCCTCCGGACCGTGCGGTCGATCCTCCTCGGCTGGGGGATCGGGCCGGTCTCGGGCGCCGCCCTGGGGTTCGCGCTCGCCACGGTGTTCGGCTGGGCTCACCTCCTCTGACGGCCCGGGCGAGCCGGTCGGGTCCGCCCCCTCGGGCACCGGCGGCGTGCGGGTAAGCGAGGCTTTAAGTTACCTTGTGCAACTCAGTTACCCGAGGTAAGCAACATGACCGTTCCTCTCCGCTCCATCGTCCGCCGATTCCCCGGAACCCCGACCGTCGAAGGGGCCGGGGTGCGTCTCCGCCGATCGTTCTCCAACGCCGAGGTGCCGCTGTTCGACCCGTTCCTGCTCCTCGACCGGTTCGGCTCGGCGAACCCCGAGGAGTACCTGGCGGGGTTCCCCTGGCACCCCCACCGCGGGATCGAGACGATCACCTACGTCCTGCACGGCCGCGTCGAGCACGGCGACACGCTCGGCAACACCGGGGTGATCTCCCACGGGGACGTCCAGTGGATGAACTCGGGGAGCGGGATCGTCCACCAGGAGATGCCGAAGCGGACCGAGGGGACGTTCGACGGCTTCCAGCTCTGGCTCAACCGCCCCGCGTCGGAGAAGATGTCCGCGCCGGCGTACCGCGGCCTCTCGCAGCACGAGATCCCGCACGTCGCGACGGAGCGGGGCGGCGAAGTGAAGGTCGTCGCCGGGTCGTTCGGGGGCGCCGAGGGCCCGGTCCGGGGGATCTCGGTCGACCCCGAGTACCTGGACGTCCGCCTGACCCCGGACGAGGCGCTCGAGCTCCCCGTCGCCCCAGGGCGGACCGCCTTTGCGCACGGGATCGACGGCTTCGGCACCTTCGACGGGAGCGACGGTCCGCTCGCCCGCGGGGAGACGGCGTTGTTCGGCGACGGCGGAGCCGTCCGGGCGCGGGCCGGCCCGCAGGGGATGCGGTTCCTCCTCGCCTCCGGCCGGCCGCTCCACGAGCCGGTCGCCTGGTATGGCCCGATCGTGATGAACACCCGCGACGAGCTCGCGACCGCGCTGCTCGAGCTGCGCCGGGGCGACTTCGTCAAGCAGCGGGGGCCGCCGAGCGAGCTGTAGGCGGCCCGGCGGCGGGTCGTCCGAGCCGCTCGATCGCCCCCCGCAGAACGCGCGACGCCCGACGCAGCTCGGCGACCGAGAGGACCTCGCGCGACGTGTGGTCGAGCCGGGCGTCCCCCGGCCCGTAGGCGGCCCCGCCGACCCCCCACGCCCGCCCGACCAGGTTCAGGTCGGAGGTCCCGGACTTGCGCCAGAGCGTCGGCCGTCCTCCCTCCGCCCGGATCGACGCGCAGAGCGCGACGACCACGGGGTCGGTACGGGGGACCTCGATCGGTTCGATCCGGGTCAGGAGCCGCACGGTCGGACCGGCCGGGTCCTCGGGCCACCAGCCGAGCACATCGTCCGTGGTGATCCCGGGCGGGAGGCGAACGTCGATCCACGCTCGGGCCGTCTCCGGGTCGGAGGACGGGTCGCTCGCGAACCCGACGACCTTGACGGACGGCGTGCGGAACGGGGTGTCGCCGGCGTGCCGGGCGGCGGCCGCGCGCAGGCGGTCGACCCAGCCGAGGACGAGGTCGGCCGCGGTCGGGTCGGGCGACGCCCAGTGCGTGCGGCGGTGCTCGAACGCCACCTCGAGCCGCACGTCGCCCTTGTAGCCGATCGTGACGCCGTCCCAGCCGCTCGGCTCCCCGGCGAACAGGAACTCCGGCGCCGGCCCGCGGGCGAGGTGGCGGGCGCCCCGGCTGTCGGTCTCCTCGCCGACCGCCGCGACGACCCGCCAGGTGCCCGGACCCACGAACCCTGCGCCCGCGAGCAGCGCGGCGGCGAGGGCTCCCTTCGCGTCGACCGCGCCTCGCCCGTGGACCCGACCCCGACGCCGCACGACCGGACGGTCCCCCTCGACGGTGTCGATGTGACCCAGGAACAGGAGGAGCGGGCGGCCGCGGCCGATCTCCGCGACGCCGTTGCCGATCCGGTCGACCCGGCAGCGATAACCGAGCTCCCCGGCGATCCGGACGAACTCGTCTACCGCGCCGCGTTCGCGACCGGAGGGGCTGTAGCGGGCGAGCAAACGCGCGAGCAGATCGCCGTCATCCATCGCCGACCGCCTCGGCCAGCGCCGTGAGCCCGTCGGCCCAGTCGCCCTCCTCGATCACGAGCGCCGGGAGAAGGCGGACGACCGTCGCTCCCGCCGAGATCGCCAGGAACCCCCGCCGCTCCAAGCCCGCGAGGACCGGCGCGGCGTTCTCCCGGAGCTCGACCCCCCAGATCAGCCCGAGCCCCCGCACCTCCCGGACCTTCTCGGGCGGCAGTTCGGCGAGCCGCGGCCGGGCGACCTCGCCCAGCCGCGCGGCCCTCTCGGTGAGACGATCCCGCTCGAGCACCTCGAGCGCCGCGAGGCCGGCGGCGCAGGAGAGCGGGTTGCCGCCGAACGTGGAGCGGTGGGACCCGCGGAACCGTTGTTCGATCTCGGGCGTCGTCACCGTCGCGCCGATCGGAACCCCCCCGGCGAGCGACTTCGCCAGCGCCAGCACGTCCGGCACGACCCCGGCGTGCTCGAAGGCGAACCGGCGGCCGGTCCGGCCAAGACCGCACTGGACCTCGTCGAAACCGAGCAGCGCACCGGCACGGGAACAGGCGGCCCGCGCCGCCCGAAGGTACTCCGGACGGGCTACGTGGACGCCCCCCTCCCCCTGGACCGGCTCGAGCAGCACGAGCGCGGTCCGCTCGTCGACCGCGGCCTCGAGGGCGGAGGGATCGTTGAACGGTACATGGACAAACTCCGGGACGAGCGGCTCGAACGGCTCCCGGAGCTCCCGTCGCCAGGTCGCGCTGAGCGCGCCGAGCGTACGGCCGTGGAAGCCGCGACGGGCGGCCACGACCTTGGGCCGTCCGGTCGCGGACCGGGCGATCTTGATCGCCGCCTCGACCGCCTCCGTGCCGGAGTTGGAGAGGAAGACCCTGCCGAAGCTCGGGGGCAAGAGACCGAGCAGCTTCTCCACGAACGCGGAGCGCACGGGGTTCGCGTACCCCGAGCCCAGGTGGATCAGCTCCGCGGCCTGGGTGCGGATCGCGCGAACGACCTCGGGGTGGCAGTGACCGAGGTTGTTCACCCCGTGGGTCGCCCCCAGGTCGACGAACCGTCGACCGCTGGCGTCGAACAGGGCGCCCCCCTCGCCCCGTACGATCTCGCGGCGCGAGCGGCCTCCCTCACCGAACTCGGCGGCGCCGGCCCCGGACGGGACGCTCACGCGAACACCGTTCCGGCGCCGGCGAGCGCCCCCTGCAGCGGCGTCTCGACCTTCGAGGAGGCGATGACGACCTTCGGGACCCCGCCGTCGAGCGCGGCGCGCGCAGCGAGGACCTTCTTGCGCATCCGGCCCCCGGCGAGCGCGAGCGCCGCCTCGAAGCCGTCGCGGGGTACCTCCCGGATCAGGGTCTCCGGACGGTCCGGGTCCCGAAGAAGGCCGGGGACGTTGGTGAGCAGAACCAGGGCTTCGGCCCCCACGGCGGCGGCGACCGCGGCCGCGACGGCGTCGGCGTCGACGTTGAGCACGGTGCCGTCGGCGCCGACCGCCGGCGGCCCGACGACCGGAACGAGGCCGGCGGCGAGCAAGGTCCGCAGGAGGTCGCCGTCGACCCGCTCGATCGTCCCCGACAGGTCGTCCGCGAGCCGCACGGTACGCCCGTCGATCACGGCGCGCGCCCCGGTCTTGCGGCGGGCGAGGAGGAGACGGCCGTCGACCCCCGACAGCCCCACCGCCCGCACGCCCAGGGCCCCGAGGGCGGCGACGAATCCGGTCTGCACCTTCCCCGCGAGGGCGAGGACGACCGTCTCCATCTGCGCGGCGTCGCACCGCCGCGAGACGACCCCGCTCGGGCTCGTGTACCGCTCGGCCGGACGGCCGAGCGCCTCCCCCAGCCGGTCGATCTCCTCCGACCCCCCGTGGACGAGCACGTAGTCCCGGAGGACGCTGAGCTCCCGCAGGACGGCCGGCGTGGCGTTGCCGGCGGCCCCGCCGACCTTCACGACGATCGTCGTCGGCTCCCCCTAGACCGGATGCAACCCCTGGAAGCCGAGGCCGGTCGTCTCGGGCCGCTGGAAGCGCACGTTGAGGCACTGGACCGCGGCGCCGGCGGCGCCTTTCCCGAGGTTGTCCAGCGCCCCGAGGGCGACGGTGCGGTCCCGGGCCGGGTCGGCGGCAAAGCCGAGGTCGCAGAAGTTCGTCCCGGCGAGGATCTTCGGCTCCGGCTCGCGGTGGATCCCGTCCGGGTCGTGGACGATGCGGACGAACGGCTCCGTCCCGTACGCCGCCCGGTACAGCTTCCAGAGCTCCTTGTCGGTCCGGGCCGGCCCGCCCAGGAGATGGACGGTGGCGAGCACGCCCCGGACCGCCTCCACGCTGTGGCAGGAGAGCGCGGTCGGCACCCCGGTCTCCTGCTCGATCTCGGCCGTGTGCCGGTGACCGGTCGGAGCGTACGCCCGCATCACCCCGGCCCGCTCGGCGTGCTGGCCGGCGGGGCCGGCATCGTGGCCGCTCGCCGAGGAACCGCTCTTCGCGTCGACCACCGCACGGAGCGGGACGGCCGACGCCGTCGCGGCCAGCGGTCGAAGCGCGAGGATCGTGGCCGTGGCGATGCAGCCGGGGACCGCGATCAGGCGGGCCCCGCGGATCGCCTCCCGATGGAACTCCGGGAGGCCGTAGACGGCCTCGGCGAGCAGCTCCGGATGCGGGTGGTCGGTGCGGTAGTACCGCGGATACTCTCGCGGGTCGCGCAGCCGGTGGTCGGCGGAGAGGTCGACGACGACGCCCCCGGTCTCGAGGAGCCCTGGGACCGTCCCCATCGCCTCTCCGTGGGGGGTCGCGAGGAACGTCACGTCCGCGCCGCGGAGCTCGGAGCGGGGAACGAACGTCAGCTCCGTCGCCCGCCGCAGGTTCGGATGGGCTCGGGCGATCGGGCGGCCGGCCATCGAGTCGCTCGTCACCTGGGCCAGCTCGACGTCAGGATGGCCGAGGAGCAGCCGGACGAGCTCCCCGCCGACGTACCCCGAGCCGCCGACGACCGCGACCTTCACCGCCGCCCGACCCCGACCGCGTAGTCGACGATCGCCCCGGCCAGGTCGAGCCCGGTCGCTGAGCCGAGCGCCTTGAATTCGGGCGTCGGGTTCACCTCGTGCACGACCAGTCCCCGGGGGGCCTCCATCAGGTCGACCGCGAGCACGCCCCCGCCGACCGCCTCGGCAGCGCGCAGCGCCAGCTCCCGCAGCTCGGGCCCGAGCGGCGCGGGCTCCACCGTCGCCCCGCGCGCGGCGTTCGTCCTCCAGGCGGTCGACCGGCGGTACATCGCGCCGACCGCTTCGTCGCCGACGACCAAGACGCGGAGGTCCCGGTCCGGTTTGGGGACGAACTCCTGGACGTAGTAGACAGAGTGGATCGCGGAACCGAGGGCGCTCTTGTGCTCGACGATCTGTTCGGCCGCGTCCGGGCCGTCGACCTTCGCCATCAGCCGACCCCAGGAGCCGACCGCCGGCTTCAGCACGGCCGGGTAGCCGATCGACGCGACCGCCCGCAGCGCCGCCTCGGGCGATAGGGCGACGACGGTCCGGGGCGTGGGGATCCCCCGCGCCGAGAGGCGGAGGGAGGTACGGACCTTGTCGCCGGCGAGCTCGAGGACCTGCGCGCCGTTGACCGACGGGACGCCGTAGTGATCGAAGCAGAGCGCCGCGTAGAGCGCGCGCGTGTGGCTGACCGAACGGTTCAGGACGACGTCCGGCAGTCCCTCCGGCCGCTCGAGGCCGAACGTCACCTCGCCGTCGTCCAGACGTTGGACCGGGATCCCTCGGGCCTCGGCGGCCGCAAGGATCGCCTTCTCCTCGGGTCGGACGATCGTGGTGAACAGTCCGAGCCGGAACCCGTCACTCACCCCAGTCCTCGGCCTCGCGCGGGGCGGGCTGAACGGCGAACGGGTCGACGGCTTCGACCTCGAGCTCCGTTCCGCAGTCGGGGCACGGGAAGACCTCCCCGAGCACTTTGTCGTGGTTCTCGACGCTGGCGGCGCACTCTGGGCATTCGGTCATGTGGTTCCCTCGTTCAAGAGCTCCTCGACGAGCTCGACCTTGCGGCCGAGCGAGGAGAGCGAAGCGCGGCGGGCCGCGAGGCGGCCGCGCGCGCGGACGAGCTGGGCGGCGACCGCCTTCGGGCCCGGCCCGCCCGGAAGGTTCCGCCGCTCGAGCGAGGCCGCCGGCGCGACGGACAGTTCGAGCCGGTCGCCCGTCTCGGCGACCTCGGGCTCGAGTCCCGGACGGTCGGCGGTCCCGGCCCCCGCCCGCAGCGTCGCGCGTACGCGATCGTGCGCTTGACGGAACGGCACGCCGCGGACCGCGAGCTGCTCGGCCAGGTCCGTCGCGAACAGCTCCGGGTCGGCCGCGGCGGCCGCCATGCGCGTTCGGTCGAATCGAAGGGCGCCGACCAGCGCGGTGAGCGCCGCGATCGTCCCCTGCGCGGTCCGCACCCCGTCCAGGAGCGACGCCTTGTCCTCCTGGAGGTCCCGGTCGTAGGCGAGCGGCAGCCCCTTGAGCACCGTCAGGAGGGCGACCAGGTCGCCGACCGCCCGGCCGGATCGAGCCCGAACGAGCTCGGCGACGTCCGGGTTCCGCTTCTGGGGCATCAGACTGCTCCCCGAGCCGAGCGCCTCGGTCCGTTCGACGAACCCGAACTCCTTGGAGGCGAACAGCACGATCTCCTCGCCGAGGCCGCTCGCGTGGACCCCGAACAGGGCGAGGTCGAACAGCAGCTCGACCAACGGGTCGCGGTCGCTGACGGCGTCCAGGGAGTTGTCGAACGCGCGCGCGAAGCCGAGCCGGTGGGCGGTCCGCTCGGGTTGGAGAGGCAGCGTCGAGCCGGCCAGCGCTCCGGCGCCGAGCGGGGAGACGTCGGCCCTCTCCGCGGTCGCGAGGAGGCGGTCGACGTCCCGGTCGAACCTCCAGAAGTGGGCCAGCAGGTGGTGCCCCAGGCTCACGGGCTGCGCGCGCTGGAGGTGGGTGTACCCGGGCAGGGGGGTGTTCGCCTCCTCGGCCGCGCGGCCGACCAGCGCCTCGCCGAGCTCGACCAGGCCCGCGACGAGGCCGGCCACGGCGTCACGGAGGAACAGGCGCTCGTCGACCGCGACCTGGTCGTTGCGGCTGCGGCCGGTCTGCAGCTTGCCTCCGAGCGGTCCGACGAGCTCGGTCAGCCGGCTCTCGACGTTGGTATGGACGTCCTCGAGCTCGGGTCGCCAAGAGAACCGCTCTTCACGGATCTCTCGGGCGATGGTGCGGAGGCCGGCGCCGAGCGTGAGAACCTCCTCCGGGGAGAGCAGGCCGGCCTCCCCGAGCGCCGCCACGTGCGCGAGGCTGCCGGCGAGGTCGTAGCGGGCGAGGGGCCGGTCGACCGAGAGGGAGCTCAGGAACTCTCCCGCCGCGGTGCGAACGTACGACGGCACGGCGGGGGCGGCCGGGGCTGGGGCGTCGCCGGCCATCGTTACAGGGACGCGGGCGGGGCGGTCTCGGTCGGGCGGGGCGCCGTCGGGGCGGTCTGGGCCCAGGTGCGGCTGGGCAGCCCCCAGACGTAGATGAACCCCTCCGCCATCTCCCGGCGGAACCGGTCGCCGTCGGAGTACGTCGCCAGGCCGGAGTGGTAGAGCGAGGCGGGGGCCTGTCGGCCGGCGACCGTCGCGCGCCCTTTCGACAGCTTCACCGAGACCTTCCCGGTGACGCGCTCCTGGGTGGAGGCGACGAACGCGTCCAGGCTCGACCGCAGCGGCGCGAACCAGAGCCCGTCGTAGACCAGCTCGGCGTACCGCAGCTCGGCGATCCGCTTGAACGAGAGGACGTCCCGCGGGAGCACGAGCGCCTCGAGCCCGCGGTGCGCTTCGAGGAGAACGGTCGCCGCCGGGCACTCGTAGACCTCGCGGCTCTTGATCCCGACGACCCGGCTCTCGAGATGGTCGATCCGCCCGACCCCGTGCGCCCCGGCAACCGTGTTGAGGCGGGCGATCAGCGCGCCGAGCGGGAGCCGGTGTCCGTCCAGCGCGACCGGCACCCCCTCCTCGAAGTCGACGGTGACGTAGGTCGGCGCCTCGGGCGCCGTCAACGGCGACCGGGTCCAGGCGTAGACCTCCTCGGGCGGCTCGACCGCCGGGTCCTCGAGAATGCCGCACTCGACGGAACGGCCCCAGAGGTTCTCGTCGGTGCTGTACGGGGAGGCCTTCGTGGCCTCGACGTGGATCCCGTGCCGCGCCGCGTAGGCGATCTCCGCTTCTCGGTTCATCGCCCACTCGCGGGCGGGCGCGATCACGCCGAGCTCCGGCGCGAGGCTCTGCGTCGACAGCTCGAAGCGGACCTGGTCGTTCCCCTTGCCCGTGCAGCCGTGAGCGACGGCGGTCGCCCCTTCCCGACGGGCGACGGCGACCAGATGGCGCGCGATGAGCGGCCGCGCGAGCGCGGTGCTGAGCGGGTAGACGCCCTCGTAGGCGGCGTTCGCCCGGAGGGCCGGTCGCAGGAACTCGTGCGCGAACTCCTCCTTCGCGTCGGCGACGTAGGCCGCCGTCGCGCCGCTCGCCAGCGCCTTGGCCCGGACCTTCTCGAGGTCCACGGGCTGTCCGACGTCGACGGTCACCGTGACGACGTCCTGGCCCTTCTCCTCGCGGAGCCACGGGATAGCGACCGAGGTATCCAGGCCCCCGGAGTAGGCGAGGACCACCTTGGACCGACCCATCGACGCGTCCGAACGAGGGGGAGCACGAAGCCGGTGGATTTATACCGAACGACCGCTAGACGACAACATCGGGCACAATTGTCTGAAAAGAGACATTCATGCCGGACAAGGCTCCTTCGGTCGCTCGTCGGGTCCGCGAGTACCTCGACGCGCACCCTCCGCTCGGGGACGCCGTGCGCGCGGGCGTTGCCAACCACGCCGCGATGGCGCGTCGGGTCGCCGACGACCTAGGGATCCGTCAGCTCGAGGCGGTCGTGGCCGCCTGCCGTCGCTATCCTCGAGGCCGCGGGGAGGCCGTGGGCGAGGCGGCGGCGCGCCGCGTGCTGCGGAAGAGCCGGATCGAGACCCGCTCGAAGGTCGCGGCGATCACGGTCGAGCTCGGCGCCGACGTCCTCCAGCGTCTCGGCGACGTGGTCGAGGAGCTCCTGGACGAGAACCTGCTCTGCCGTGTGATCCAGGTGTCGCGCGGCACCGTGATCCTGGTCGACGAGGATTCGGTGGGACGCGTGACCCGGACCCTGCGCGAAGGTCACGTGGTACGGGTGCGCCGGGGTCTGGTCGAGGTCGCCGTGACGGGGCCGGAGAGCATCGAAGAGACGCCCGGGCTCTTGCGGCTGCTCGCGGGCCTTCTCGCCACCCGGGGGATCAACATCGTCGAGGCGCTCTCGTGCTACACGGACACGATCTTCCTGTTGGACGCGAAGGATCTCAGCGCGGCGATCGCCACGCTGACGCAAGCGCTCGCGGCCTAGGACTGCCGCCGGCGAGGTCGCTCCCGGCTCCGCCTCCGACCGCGTTCGGAGGAAGGTTATCCCCCGACCGGTCGTTCTATCGATAGTCCTCGGCCGCGGGGCGCGATCGCGTCCGGTCGAGGCGGCTGGGAAGCGAGCGGTGACGATACCGACCGAGGCGCGA
>Ga0187808_10000671_pt1 | contig 11128 bp, 6 predicted proteins | sample NC_wetland_sal_i_5_FD_132427 | JGI IMG/M metagenome (GOLD analysis project Ga0187808, IMG submission 132427) | Wetland sediment microbial communities from Neuse River Estuary, North Carolina, USA - ASW_3 | ecosystem: Environmental > Aquatic > Freshwater > Wetlands > Sediment | place: USA: North...
AATGAGCAAGCAACCAACTTACAAGAAGATATTGGAGCATCCAGATAAGGATGAAATTATCGCCAAGTTGGTAATTGGTCAGCCTCCCGCAGACATTTATGACTGGTTGAAAGCTAAATATACTAATGTCAACGAAAAGAAATTCGTTTTGACTGAGAGTATACTTAAGACTTTCCAAGCAAATCATTTAGATTTCTACAACGATATTTTACAAGATATTCAGAAAACCAAAACAGCACTCGCTACCGGTACCACTGATGCTCTCGATTTAGCAGTGAAGAACAATCCTGCCTATGAAGATGCAATGATTAAGTTAGCTACTGGAGAGCTCAATGTGGATCAAATGATGGCTAAGATGGCCATCAATGTGGAAACTCGTATTTCTCAAATTTTCGACGCCATCCAGGCAGACCCTAATAATATCAATACCAAAATTGATCGATTGCTAGTTGATTATGCCGAGATGTTCGGCAATGTCCTAGATAAATACTACAAGTGGAAGGAAAGTCAAGCTAATCAAACCATTCACACCAATGTGACTTTACAGGTTGTAGATCAGCATATTTCGGTATTTCATGATGTAATCAAGGAAGTTTTATCTCAAATGGACTTGGAAACCTCACTTTATTTTATGGAAGTTTTTAATGATAAAATGGCCAAATTAAAGATGCCCGATCCAGGCACGGCAGCAACTCCAGAGATGAAACTTGCAGAAGCCAAACTTCTTAACGAAACTATCAACAAAAAAATCAACGAAAAATGACCAAAACTCCGTCTTCAGTATCGTTCAGAGAAATGACACCAAAGCAACAGCTTGTGGCAGCCAATCCTGATCTAACTCCTGAACTCATTAAGAAACTTGAAAGTCTAATGGAGTTTTGGAGTCGTCACGGTATTGACTATAATAGATTCGAGTTTGATAAAAAGAAGGCTTATCCTAACTATGATCAATATATGAACATTCCAAGTCAACATGATATGAAAAAGTGGATGGAGACAGTTCAAAATATCTACAAGATGGAGCATAGTGGTCATAGCCGTGTAGCTAGTATTCGTCAAGCTACCTCTGGCTGGAAGGTTACAGAAACTTTTGATTTTCTTAACTGGCTTCGATTTTACGAACAGGGGGCTCATTTGAAGTACAAAATGGCACAACTTTGGTATGAAAACGGTGCTCCTGGTTATTTTTTGCATGTCAAGCCTGATCCAGTCAAGGAACCAGAGCCACAAGTTACGGGTAAAGATATCGATTTTGCTCGCGAAGAATCCTCTATCAATGCTGAGAAGCGACAAGTCATTGAGAAGCAGCGTAATAAGATTATCGGTCGTTTGGACTCTGCTGAGAAGCTTTTGCGATCTCCTGACGGACAAACTTTCGCTGGCCCTGAGCTAGATGCTCTGATGGAAGCTATCTATCAGCTCAAACGAAAAATCCAGATGGTCAATAAGCTCAGTACCTCTACTCGTCTTTACGAGGACATGATTGTGCGCGAAGCTAATATTTTACAACGCCAGGGTTTCGTTAAGGCTGCCGAGCTACTGCATTCGACTGCTCAAGCCAATAATCCGCCACCAGCCGGAACTGGTGCTTTGGGCGGAATAAATATCCTTCCCCCTCCGGTTTCTCCCGATTCACCAAGCGCTCCACTTAATCCGGGTGCCCCGGGCGGTTTGCCATCTATGGGTCCTGGTATGCCTCAAAACGCTCCAGCTGGTACTGGCGCACCAGAAGTAGGTCCAAATGAAAGTTCTCCAACCAATTTGAAGGGCGTCTCTAAAGGACCAGAGCCAACTGCAGGAGCCGGACCGGCTTCCATGGCCCCCGACCAGTCATCTCCAGACGGTATTCAAGGATTCTTAGCTAATATGGATACCAGCAAGATGACAACTCAAGATGATAAAGCGGTAGCTGATGATGATGAACTTGAAGTTCATGACGCCGCTCCTTTGGAAGTGCAAGATGAAGATCATTTGATGGTAACAGAAGGGCAAGCCGTAGCTGGCGGAATCGATGAACCGATCACTACTACTCCAGCTCCTGTTAGACCAGATCCGATCGTCCCCCCAGTAATGGATGAGCCAGCTACCGAAACTCCGCTTGAAGTAACGGAGGATGATGTTGCTCAACCACCAGCGAGCGAACAAGGTGAGGCTCCTAGTGCTAGTGACTTTGATGCCAAGGTAGATGCTGTTTTTTCCAATATTACCGTAGCAGATGTCGTGGCCAAACTTGAAGATATTGCTAAGATTTACAAGACTCGCGAAGTTCCGAGACAACTTGGCGTGGTTGATATGATGCTTGATAGTTTAGGATTGGCATCTTATTTTCCTGCTTTATCTGAAGCTATTAACAAATCTCTGGAGTCTAATAATTATATCTCTACTCGTTTGGATGAAATTTTATCCAGACTTCGTGGTGCTATTTCTTCTGGTAAAGATATCGATCTTAGGGGTGGTGGTGCTGAAAAGCCAGAGGTAGTTGGTATTAAAAAGAATCTTACTGATGCCGATGAAAAAGAAAAACGTCGTAAACAACAACGTAAAGAAATGGAAATTGCTGAATTAGAAGGTGGCGGTAAAGAAGTTCCTGAAGTTGAAATCGAAGAAGACTTGGGTCCAAAGGCCCCGGCTCGTCCCCGACCACCAATCCCACCACGTCCAACCGTTTAAAGCCAAATGAATGAAACTTCGCGAACTGCTTTCCAAAATGAAGGAAATCCAAGAAAAGATTGGAGCTTCTGAACCATTTATATGTGGCGGAACTCCTCGCGACCGCTATTTGGGACATTTGGAAAACATTGCGGATTTGGATATCACTACGGGCGACAAGACAGTAGATTATCTCTCTCAAGAGTTTGAGATTGAACTACGTAAGCAATACAAAGTAAATAGAACCACGGCTACCGATGGTCATAGTACTATCCATTTGGGCAAATTTAAGATGGATTTTTCCTCTAATTTTAATGTGCCCAATATAGATACTCATCTTGCTCAGAAGGGCATTAGGAATCCTACCGATATGCAAAGGGAGCTATACAGTCGTGATTTTACTTGCAATGCCCTTCTTCTATCTTTGGATTTGCAGAAACTTACCGATCCAACTCATCAGGGTTTTCAGGATATCAAAGATAAGATAATTAGAACTTGTTTAAGTCCAGAAGTGACCTTGACGACCAATAAGAACAGAGTTATTCGAGCCGTCTATTTGGCCTCTAAATTAGATTTCGATATCGATCCCTCTATCATTGCTTATGTCCAGAAAAATCCACGGACTGTAAAAATAGCAACTAACAAGGTATTGGTGGAAAAGCTTAATGATGCTTTCCAAAAGAATCCTGAGAAAGCCACTTACTACATCAATAAAATGCACTTATGGGATCACATTCCTATCACGGAAGTGGTTCAACCTTATTACATGAAAACGGTCAACATGCCACAGAAAAAAGCTTATTTTCAAGGCGGAGGAGGCATTAACGAACCGACTCCTGGAAAGCCAAAATACAAGGCTGAGAAGGCTATTACAGTTCAACCTCGCTTCGTAGAACCATTCTATCATAACTATGATTTGTATATGGCGGAAGGTGTGGATGGACCTCCGGTTCACACTCCTGGTGTGGGTTGGCACAACATGCACAAGTACAAGAGCATCAAAGAATATCTAGATGAGACTCGCAAAGTTTTGCGTGGCAAGTACGTTGCTGAGGATACTTGGATTACGGAAGAGAATCACAAAGAGCGCGAAAACAAAATGAAACTCCGTGCCGATGTGTTGCATGAATTAGTGAAAACTGCTGGAAGAAAAAAGAAGGATATTAACGATCACTATAAGTTTTTTAAGGGTGATACTGGTATGGGTACCGGTTTCTATGAAAATGTGCCAGAACACTATCAAAAGGTTTCTGATTTTGTGGATAATAATTCTTTGGATTTTCCCTTTGATGCTGTAGAGGGAGATATTGACTCTGGTTCAATTATTGGAGATTCTGAGAGCTATCTTACTCCGCGACAATTAGGCCCGGCTGGGGAACCTGTCGATTCCACAATTTCTCCTGGCCAGGTTAATTTAGGAGATTTCGAGAGCTATCCTTACTCTGCCCAGATAGGGGGACTACTTGACAAATATTTGCCTCAAAATGATTTCGAGGATAAAGATCCAAGCGAATTAGATTTTGGTAGAGATTATTCTGAAGATGCTATTCCTATGCATGGTCGTCCATATGCAGGTGAAGATTTTGTTCCAGGCGATGACGATGATACCATCGTTGATTCTAAGATGGAAAAGAAGTTGGAAAAGCTTATTTCTAAGTATTTAGAAAGCCAAGATGATCCTTATGGATTGCCAGATGGGGTAGATGATATAGATGAAGATATAGGGGATCCGACCAATATTCAACCATATTATGGTACTTATGGTCCAGAAAGTACCATGTATGAAGATAAATGGAATATTTAAACTGCCATTATTATTACATATCTAAGTATATAGTATAAAGAACTAATTTCCCGAGGTACCTCAATGTCATTACAGTCAGAAGCCCAATTTTTAGTAGTCGATCCTTCTTCAGGTGGCACCCCTATGTCATTGGTTCCTATGGAGAGTCCTTTGGAAGTTGCGGATTATGAACACGATCATCCATCTTTCCATCCTGAAGTTCCAACCGATGAACATATGGAGGTGGCTGAACCAGGCGAAGTAGCTATTGTTATTGACGAATTGCCAGGTGCTCCAGAAGGTACCAAGGACCCAGAACCAGAAATTGAAGTTTCTGATGCTGCTGGTCCAGCCGTAACAGAAGAAGATGCTAACGACGCCAAAAAGTCTAAGAAAGATCCTAAATGGGATTGGGAAGCTCATGGGCCCACTGGTTTTATTGCTTGGGTTAAATCTCGCTGTGATGATGTTCCAAAGCACTCTGGTCAAGATTCTGCCGGTCTAGAGCGTGCCATTGCATATTTGGACAGACTTGATGGTGAAATTTCTCGTGCTATGAGAATGGATTTAGATGGTCAGCTTGATGCCAATCAGATTGAAAAAGTTCGCTCCATGATTGACGATGGCATCTCTCGTTTAAATGACCGCCTTGATAAAGTTAAGAAGGTCAAGAAGACCAAGCGTTCCAAGAAAAAGAGTGCTGTCGAAGAAACCAACGATATGCTTGTTAAAGAGGCACAAAAGATTACTGGTGTGCAGGGCGTGATGATTATTGCGGACTTGCTTACCTCTCGTATTGCTAGAGTCTGTATCAATGGTATGGTCTCCGGCGGTCACGACATCGAAGACTTGTATGCTCGTCAAGTGAAAGAATACGGTCTTAACAAGCGCGAACAAGCATGTGTTATGCAGCTTTTGACTGATATGGGATATCCACTTCGTCAAGATCGCGGCTTTATGCCAGATGAAGAAATCGATCTTGAGAGCAGTGATAACATGGATTGGGCAGCCAACTATAAAGGCTAATCATGTCTAAATACGTACGATATCAAGCAGCGGTTAGTAGGAACTCCGACGAAGGCGTCAGCGAGGATCACTGGCTCAAGCAATTCGAAAAGAACTTGCAAAAGGGCGCGGTACAACCACGAACTCAACAATCTCTCTTTGATCAAATCAATACTATTATGAATCGCAAGTCTAAGTATCCTTCTGTGGAAGCTGCCGTCGAGGATATGAAAAATCGTAGCGGTTTGACTGCTTACTTGGATAAGGTTAAGCAAGCAGAAAATGATTCAAAAGATAATGTCAAGACGGCTGCTGATGATAATCAAGCTATTGATAAGAAAATACCACTTGTTATTAGAAAACACCCGCCTATTCTCAAAACTTTAGAAAATTGTGTTAGAGATAGCAAAGGTAATCTTCCTATTCCAGCTATTATTGAGAAGGTTAGATCGATTCATCAAAGCGATGTTTCTGAGGCTAAAGATTGGGACGAGGATAAACTTATTTATCTCGTTAGTAACCTCAATCTCGAAGCTAAAAAGAACAACTCATCTAACTATGAAGACTATAATAATCTTGGTGGGCGTGATAGCGTATCTAATCAAGAGATTGATCCGTCCAATACTGACGCATTTTTCGCCTTGAATCCTGCAAAAATTTAACCTCTTTGCACTTACCCAAGGCATTTTTAATGACAACTGATAAAGACATATTTTTAAAACTCAAGAAAGACCTATTAAGATTTGATCCCGTCAGCTTCGCGGAAACCAATCTCATGTTGGACGGCAAACCATTTACTCTGCACGGAAACGGGTATAAACCTTTCGCCGATATCTACCGATATGTGGGTATCAAGGCCCTAGAACCAAACGCTAAGCCAGTTATTATCTGCAAGGGACGTCAGGTGGGTGCCACTACTATGGCTAGCGTCCTTGAAATGTATTTTATGGGCTCCGGTATTTTCGGTTCTGGCTCCAATCCTCCTATTCGTGTCATCCATACCTTTCCACAATTGGAATTAGCCGCCGCTTATTCCAAGACTAAGCTAAATCAAATAATCATTTCTTCTGTTCCTGCTGAAGGTCAAGAAAAGAAAAATAGTGGAGGTAAAATCAAGTCTTGTATGCAAGTTCTACTCGATCAAACTGCTTCTACCAATGACTCTTTGCACTTCAAACAATTTGCCGGAGGAAATCATTTATGGATTGAATCAGTTGGTATCGATGGTGACCGCATCATGGGTCGTACCGCTGACATTATCTTTTTCGATGAAGTGCAGAAAACAACCCGTCTCGCCATCGGTAACTCGCTCAAGGTTTTAACTACCGCTAAGTATGGTAAGCCATCTAAAGGTGTGCAAATTTACTTCGGGACTCCACGTCGTAAGGGCAGCGACTTCCACAAAATGTGGCTCAAATCTTCACAGCAATATTACTATTTAGGTTGTGAAAAATGTAAAGAATATTTTCCATTTTATACCCCAGAAAGTGATAGTTGGAAAGAAGTATGGATTTATGGTAAAGTGGTTAAGTGTAGCAAATGTGGACACGAACAAGATAAGCTAGAGGCACAAGAACGTGGTAAATGGATAGCCCTTAAAGATGCTAATGATGAAGATTGTGATATGATTGGTTTTCATATTAATCAACTTTATATGCCTATGTTTAGTCGCGAAGATATCACAAAAGAAATGCCAGGTATTCATCCTATTAATACCGAACGCGTCTTTATGAACGAAGTTCTCGGGGAGTTTTTTCAAGGTGATAGTAGCCCTATTACACCAGAAGAAATTAGAGATTTATGTGCCGATGTGGGTCGAAAGTTCCGTGCTCGTATTGATTTAACCCGTGAAGAAGAAGCAAATCAGATAGTGGTCTGTGGAATCGATTATGGAGCTCGCGCTGATTTGGAACAACTTGCTAATCCAGATAAAGTTATCAATAGAGGACAATCTTATAGTACTGCTGTAGTTCTTTCTGCCAAAGGCCCAGGACGATTATCGATTGAGTTTTGCACCAAATTCAAGCGTAATGATATGGATAGCAAAAAGGGGATTATCGATCAGATAATGAGACAGTATAGTATTCAGTTGGCGGTGGGAGATATTGGATTTTCTAATGACTTTTCAGCTATTTTGCACAATTCTTATGGAGATCGCTATCTAGTTTCTAGAGCCCACAATAAAGTAAATGGTCATGTTAAGTTCTCTGAAGACGCATTTCCCAAAGAAATTGTCTTTGAAAGAGATCATTATATTGGAGAACTTTACGAACAAATGAAAAAGGGAATGATTAGATTTCCATTTGGAGATTATGAAAAAATAGGATGGTTAATTGATCATTGTGCTAGTATGGAAATTAAACCTTCTATTTCTAGGGGCGGAGACCCAAGTATTCATTATATTAAAGGCAGCACACCAAACGATGGATTTATGGCTTTACTAAATGCTTACATTGCCTATAAGTTCCTATTAACTGGTGGTTTTAATGATAATAATCCATTTTCACAGGGCCAAAACTTCAAGACGGTCAATAAACCTCTAATAGTTACTGGATATGTAAAACGAAGAATGTGAAATTATTTGATTTTCTTTGATATATTATTAGTTAAGTATAGTATGAGGATGTGGTGTAATACGAGGACTCATGGTAAATAAATCTACTAAAGGATGGGTGGGGCCATCTAAATCAGAACAATTTATGGAAAATCGCTCTGTCGTTCCTCAAGTTAGTGCCATTATGGCTAATAGTGTTTCTCAAATTAGAAGACAAACTATTTCCGATGAAGTAGATCAAGGTTTTTTTAGAGATGGTTCTGGTAATAGAAATATTGAAAATGTATTAACCAGTAATGCTATTGTGACATCTTCTATTGGCCTGAAAAAGTATGGTCAAGCAGTCAGTAGTGTTGGTGGTATGTTCCGTGGAATTCATGGTGATACTGTCAAACAGACTCCAGAAGTTTATTCTCCGCTTTGGCTAAACTCCAACCTTAATCTTCCGCGCGATAGAGCTACTATTAACGCTTGGTGTCGCAGTTTTTATGCTTTGAATCCATTTGTTCATAACGCTATTAATCTTCATAGCACTTATCCAATTAGTAAACTCAATATCAAATGTCCAAACAAGGATATTGAAAAGTTCTTCAACGATATGATTGAAGAAATCGATTTGATGAATATTTGCGTGCAAATTGCACAGGAATTTTGGCTCCTTGGCGAAGCTTTTGTTTATGCTGAACTTGACGAAAGTCGTGGTAAATGGGCCCGTTTAATGATTCAAAATCCCGATTATATGCTTGTTAAGAGGACTGTGGTTGCCAACGAACCAATTATTATGCTTCGCCCAGACGAGAATCTTAAGAAGATTATCTTTTCCAATCGTCCTGCCGATATTGAGCAGCGTAAACAACTTAATAACCATATTATTGATTCTGTCAAACGTGGCGAAAATATTCCGCTTGATAACTTCCATGTTTCTCATTTAGCTCGTAGAATTAGTCCTTATGAAATTCGAGGCACTGGTTTACCAGTCTGTATTTTTCGTCAGCTAATGCTTTTTGATAAGCTACGTGAATCTAAATATGCCCAAGCTGATAATATGATTAATCCACTAACTCTTGTTAAGATTGGTAGTGAAAACTACAAACCAACCTTTGCTGATATCGAGGCTTGGAGAAGTGTTTTTGAAGAGGCTCAATATGATAAAGATTTTAAGATCTTTACTCACGAGGGCGTGACAGTAGAAAGAGTTGGGTATAACCAGGGCATTTTTGATATTTCTGGCGACATCACTCAATTAGTCAAAGAAATTTATGTTGGTTTACAGGTTCCACCAGTTTTGATGGACGGGGGAGCCGATACTACCTACGCTAACGGCGGTGTAGCTTTAGATGTTTTACGTCAGCGTTATATGCAATTTCGTAATATGATGAGCCAATGGCTCAAGCGTAAGATTTTTGCTCCAATTTCCAAGATTCAAGGATTTTATGATTACTCTGGTGGGGAAAAACAACTTATTGTTCCAGAAGTTGATTGGAATCATATGTCTCTCTTTGATGCGGGCGATTATATCACTCAGATGGTTACTTTAACGCAGGGTGATGATGCCGCCAAGCGTGCTTCTTTACATACTATGTATCGATCTTTGGGACTTGAATACGAAGATGAACAACGCAAAATTCGTAAAGAAGCTATCCAAAATGCCATTAATGCCAAAGAAAAGGCAGCTTTACAAGCCATGGACCTTAGTGCTTTGCGTTCTTTGACTGATGAAGATGAAATTGTTGAAATTGAAGGCTCAGGCCAAAAAGGTGCCGGCAGCGAACCTCCATTGCCAGGCGAAACTCCAGGCGGAGCACCTCCTCCAGGCGGTGGTCTCCCAGGTTTGGATTTAGGTGCACCTCCGCCACCAGCTCCGCCTCCAGGTGGCGCAGGAGGTGGACCTCCACCTGGTCCAGTCCCAGAAGCTCCTCCAGCCGGAGTTGGCGGTCCTCCGCCAGGACCACCAGCCAAATAACCGTAAGTAGCGCCTTTATACTTATGGATAATAACGTATTATTTTACTGATTCCATAAGTAAAGGGTAAAACATGCAAAAAATTGCTCAAAGAAGAGGCATACTTAACAGATTGCGTGAAGTTGTTAACGCTCCATTAGGGGGTGCTGCCGAAAAATTCTTCAACCCACAATTCAATGAAGTCATGGAAAAGATGAGAGAAATTGATTCCAATGCTCGCTCCATTGTAGCCGGTAAGTCTCTTGAAGGTGGTGAGCCGGGTCCTGATCCGGTTCCATTTAAAGATCTTTTAAAATCTGCCAAAAGCAATTTAAACAGACGCGAGTTTATGGCTGCTGTGGCTGATTTAAGCCGATTTCACAAAAGAATTGCTTTGCTTTTAGCAGAGTTGAATAAATTCGATTCTAAAGTAGATGAGATTCATCATCAATTCTTGGTTAAAGATGTGGGCGATGAACATTTAGATGAAATTAGAGGATTAAAAAATCGCTGGGCACTTGATAGGCAACAAGAAGAACAAATACTCAAAGAAGCTGGAGCTATTGCCGATTTCTTAAAAAGTTGGTCTGATCCTCGTGGTCGTGCTTTACGCTTTTATGAGAAGCGTTATGAAAAGCGTGTCAAGCCACTCAAGAATGGTATTATCACTGCTATTCGTGATGGTGAGAGGCTCTTAGGCAAAGTTCTTATGTCTCTCAAAGATATGGCCACCGCTCGTGCCACTCGTAATCCAGATAAATATTCTGATGGTATCAGTAAAATTAAGGGAGCTTACAGTGCCTACGATACTGCTTTTAGAAAGTTTTACAATGATAGTATCAAACCAATTTCTGATAAATTAATTCCAGAGCAGGTAGCTTCAGGGATAAGTGGTGAACATGTTCCTACTACGGAAGAAGCTGGTGCCGAAGAAATTGATGATAGAGATACTGATGTTGGTCCTCCTCCCCTACCATCTGCCGCTCCTAGCACTCCAACTACTCATGTTCCAACTGGTGAAACTCTTGCTCCAACTTACAAGCCAACTGGTGAAACTCCGGTTCCTGGCCCCTCCTCTATTCCAAAAGATAGACCAGGTGAATTTGGTCATGATATTGAATCATATATGGATCAAGTTGTGCAAAATCAACAAATGGTTCAGAGCCCTACTGCTCCAGCCCCTGCTGCTATTAGTC
>Ga0187808_10000672_pt1 | contig 11121 bp, 6 predicted proteins | sample NC_wetland_sal_i_5_FD_132427 | JGI IMG/M metagenome (GOLD analysis project Ga0187808, IMG submission 132427) | Wetland sediment microbial communities from Neuse River Estuary, North Carolina, USA - ASW_3 | ecosystem: Environmental > Aquatic > Freshwater > Wetlands > Sediment | place: USA: North...
GCACGTCACTGGAGGACGCGTTTCTGTCCATCATCAAGCACAGCACCACGCTCCAGGCCGGATAGGACTGAAGGCATACGCCGCCACCACGACTCGGATCCTGCGCCAGCTGGCCGCCGACCATCGCAGTGTCGCGTTGATCTTGGTGGTGCCGGTCCTGGTCATCACGCTGATGTACTTCATGTTCGAAAACGCCCCGCATCGCCCGGGCACCCCCTCGCCGTTCAACAACGCCTGCCTGATCCTGTTGGGTCTTTTCCCGCTTTTCGTGATGTTCATCATCACGTCGATCACGATGCAGCGGGAACGGGCCTCGGGGACGCTGGAGCGCATCCTGACCACTCCGCTGCGCCGGCTTGACTTGCTGATCGCCTATGGCACAGCGTTTTCGATCGCCGCTGCGGCGCAAGCCGTCGTAGCGTGCGCTGTGTCGTTCTGGTTGCTCGGCTTCGACACCGCGGGCAGCCCGGTATGGGTATTCGTGATCGCGATCGTCAACGCTGTGCTGGGCGTGGGCCTGGGTCTGCTGTGTAGTGCGTTCGCGCGCACCGAGTTTCAGGCCGTGCAATTCATCCCGCTGGTGATGGTGCCGCAGCTGCTGCTGGCCGGCATCATCGTCCCTCGAGCATTGATGGCTCACTGGTTGCAGTGGATCAGCAACGCACTACCGGCCAGCTACGCGCTGGAGGCTCTCCAGCAGGTGGGAGCGCATAGGGAACTGACCGGTATCGCGGTGCGCGACATCGTCGTCGTGTTGGGTTTCGCGATCGCGGCGCTGTGCCTGGCTGCGGCGACGCTGCGGCGACGGACACCATAGCGTGGCGACGACCAATGTGAGGCGCAGGCGTCCCGGACGGCCCGCGGGGACCTCCGACACCCGGGATCGCATCCTCGTTAGCGCCCGAGAACTGTTTGCGCGCAATGGCATTGGTAATACATCGATACGTGCGGTGGCCGCGGCAGCGGGCGTCGATTCGGCGTTGGTGCATCACTACTTCGGCACCAAGGAAAAGCTCTTCGCTGCGGCCGTTCACGTCGCGATCGACCCGATGGACATCCTCCGCCCGTTGCGCGAGGTGCCCGTCGAGCAACTCGGCCACAAACTGCCGTCGATGTTATTGCCGCTGTGGGACTCCGAGATCGGTGCGGGGTTCATCGCCGAGCTGCGGTCAATCCTGGCCGGCTCCGACGTCAACCTGTTTCGTTCATTCATCCAAGACGTGATCGCCGTCGAAGTGGGTACGCGCGTCGACGATCCGCCGGGCAGCGGAATCATCCGCGTCCAGTTCGTCGCCTCGCAGCTGGTAGGCGTGGTGATGGCCCGCTACATCGTGAAGATCGAGCCGTTCGCGTCGCTGCCGGCCGAGCAGATCGCGAAAACCATCGCGCCGAACCTGCAGCGTTACCTCACCGGGGATCTGCCGGACGACCTTGTGCCATGAGCCGGGCGTGCTCGTCGTCGTCGACGACGTCGCGGGCCTCGTCGATCAGCAGCACCGGGATGCCGTCGTCGATGCGATAGGCGCGCCGCAGTCGCGGGTTGTAGAGCAGTTGGACGCCGTCTCCGTCGACCAGCATCAGGGGACCCCGATCAGCCGGGCACACCAGAATTTTCAGCAGCGAATCGTCAAGCATTGGTGCGCTTTTTCCCACCAGTAAGCCCGCCGGTCAGCCCCGCGCGCGCCGCGGGAGTCAAGCGCCGGAACTCGTTGCTGCCTGCATCTAAATACCACGCCTGGCGTCCCGATTTGGGAATCCCGGCCGCGCGCAGCGCACTGACGGTTGGGCGGTAGGTCGTCGGGTTGAGTGGCAGCTCCGGTACCACGTGCACGACGTCGGGTCCCCGCCCCACGGGCATGTTGGCGATGGCTTCGGTCAGGTCGGCTGCCGTGATCGTCGCTCCTGGCAGCAGCGTCAGCGCCGAGACCGCCAGCTGCCGGCCACCCACGGGCACGTTGTAGGTCACCGCGAGGTCGACGCCGGTGATGAATCCCAGTGCGTCGGTAACCGGCTCGGCATAGACCAGCCCGCGCGCAGTGCGGACCTCCGAGCCGCGCCTGCCCAGCAACCAGTAGTCCCCGTCCGCGTCACGGCGGAACAGGTACTCGGTCGATATCCAGGTGTCGGCGGGCGCGAAGACTCCGCGTTTGACCGACGCGGTCGGATCGATCGGTCCGTTGGACGCAGCGAGCAGCACCCCGACCTGGTTGATGTCCGCGACCTGCACGAAGCCGCGATCGTTCTCCAGGATCAGCTCATGTTCGGCGTCGTAGGCACCGAGCTCGACATGGCCGGCGCCGGGCAGCGGACGACCCTTGCTGCCGACCTTGGCGCCAGACACGTTGGCCAGCACGGCTTGTCCGTCGGTGGTGGCGAAGAACTCGACGACGTGAGCGGGTGCGAACGCGTCGACGACCCGTTCCCACAATCCGGTCGGCATACCCGAGCCGACGAACAGCCGCACCGGATGATTGCCCTGCAGCGCGAACGCCGGATCGTCGACGACCTCGCGGAGCATGGCCCAGGTGTAGGACACGACGGTGACGCCGTATTGCCGGATCTCCTGGACGAACCGGTCCGGTTGCAGGCCGCGCGACAGCGCGATGCGGGTGCCGCCGACGACAGCGCCACCCAGGTTGACCAGCAGCGCGGATTCGTGGTGCAGCGGCGTCAAGCAGTACACGGTGTCTTTGCGGTCCAGGGCGGCGGTCGAAGCGGTTCCGAAGGCCGACACCGCCCAGCGGTAGTTGGTGATCTGCTTGGCGACCAGCTCGCCGCTGGCCGTGCTGAATGCGATGGCCGCCAGGTCCCGTGCCAACCCCGGGTTGGGCCGATACCACGCGGGAAGTTCGACGGCGTCGGGGTCGATCTTTTCCATGTCGATGACTAGACCCTGTTCCAAGGCGTCCTCCGGCAGGTGCAGATCGCGCGACTCACCACCGCCCAGCACCAGCACCTGGCCCTGGAGTTGCCGCGCCGCATCAAGGTTGGTGGGGTCGGTCAGGATCTCGGACACTCCCCCGAGTCGGACCGACTCGGCCAGATCGGCGTCGGGCCGCATCACCACCGCCACCGCCCCCAGCCGGGACAACGCGGCGATCGCGACCAGCGCGCTGGGCCGCGTCTCCATCAACACGCCCACGCGGTCGCCCTGCCGTACCCCGACTTCGATCAGGCCACGAACGACGTTGTTGATGCGGCGGTTCACGGCCTCGTAGGTATGTACGCGACCGTCGAACAACAGGAATTCGCCCTGTGGAGCATCCTTGGCCTGTTCGTCGATGATGCGGCCCAGCGAGATCCGGGTGTGATCGTTGATCTGTCCCAGCCGGGCCAGTCGCGGCAGCGTCCGGACGGTCTCCACCGCCAGCGTGCGCACCGATTTGTTGGCCGCGACGACCGCGTCAACAGCGCCGCGAGCCAGCGCTACCGTCGCCTCGGAGACCTCGCCCAGTCCGTGCGCGAGGCGAGAGCTGAATGCGACACCGCTGTCGGTGTGCTCGGCCGGCTGATCGGCCATCAGGTCGATACCCGCCGGCTTGTCGCCGCCGGTGGAGACCCAGCGCACCCATTCGGCGACGGTCGGCCAACTCTCCCTGGCCGCCCTGGATCCCACCACCAGACCGAAATGTCCTGTGCGGATCAGGTATTCGAACACTTCGGCGTTCGGTGCCGCCCTCCGGATGCCGCGCACCGCCGCGGGCTGGCCGATATCGTCGACCTCGCCGACGAACGCCAGTATCGGGCAGGTGATGTCGGTGAGCGTCACCATCTGCCCGTTGATGGCGAAACCACCGGTCATCATCCGGTTGTGCGCAATGAACTGCTTGAGCAACTCCGAGATCGCTGGGCCCGACCAGGCGATCCAGCCTTCGGATTCGAGGAATCTACGCTGTTGTTCGCGCGGCAGCAGCGCCTCACGATCGTGCAGTTGGCGCACGAAGTCGACGCGCGCCTTGGCGGTCTTGAGCGGATCCATCATCTGAAAACCTGTGCGCGCCAACCAGCTTGGGATATTCAACCGGTTGAAGACGTGATCGGCCATGAAATCGGCGACCGCGGCGGCGTAGTTCGGCGGAATGCCCATGGGCAGCGCGGCCAGGGTGTCCACCGGGGAACCGAACGCTACGATGCTGGCGAGGTTCTTCGAACGCCGGTATGCCGCGGCCTGGTAGCACCACATCCCGCCCTGCGAATACCCGACCAGGTGCACATCGTGCCCGGTCGCGTCCTTCACCGTGTCGACCGCCTGACTGAGCGCGACGATGTGGTCGGCCAGGTTCCGGCGCATGCCGCCCTCGATCTTGTCGGGCGAGCCGAAGTCGATGACCCAGGGATCCAGACCGTTGGCGTGCAGGATCCCCACCGCCCCGTCCTCGCGGGTCACATCCCACATGTCCGCCGACATCATCATCGGGTGCACCATCAGCACCGGTGGACCCACCGGCGGTTGTCCGGGCCGGCTGTCCGGCGGAAAGTACCGTTTCAGTTTGTACATCGGTACGCTCTCGACGATCTGGGACGGCGACGGGACGGTGCCCGTTTCCAGGCCGCCCAGCCGTAGGACTTCCAGGCCGTTCTGCGCCGTGGCCACCAGACGCTCGATCGGTCGCGTGACCATCGAAAAATTGAGATCCACCGCTGCTCCCTGGCGTGCACATCTTGACAGCGTGGACATCATGGCACATCTGCGGGGCGGCGGGTCTTCCAGACCGGCTGGCGGGAATTCCGTGTTTTCGCGACGGGTTGGTCACACCGGATGCAATCAGCTCCGACGCAAGGTCTGCATCAACCCGGGCAATTTCTGCATCGACCTGTATCGCCCGGGCTTGCGCTGAGCAACTTTAGGCTGCACGGCGTCCGCATCGTTTCTGGCTCATGAGCCGGCGGCTAGCCAGGTGGTGCGGGCGGTGGTGCGGGCGGCGGTGGCGCCGGTAGCGGAATGGTGATCGGCGGCAGCCCGGGAATCTGGATGACCTGCGAATCTACCGGCGGTGGGGCTGGGCCGCTTGGACCGCCACCACCCTCCGGCCCACCAATCGGCCCGCGAATCGGCCAGCGCTGCACCGGTGCCGGCGGCGGTGCCGGTGCGATCCCGTTGCTGATGTTGATCGTGACGATCGATCCGGGGATGCTTTGACCGCTTGGGGTAGTCCCCACCACGGCACCACGGGGCTCGTAGCTGTTGACCGGGGTGGGCTGGTCGGCGACCTGGAAACCGGCGTCCTTGAGGCGCTGACGCGCGGCGTCCACATTCAGGCCGCCGGACACGTCGGGTACCCGGCCGCCCGGCGCGCCGTCGACGTAGCGCGGATCGGTTGGCGGCAGATGCACATCGCCGAAATCGGTGGCGACACCCTTCATCGCCTCGAACCAGGTGCGGGCAGGCTCGCTACCGCCGTACAGGTCACCGCTGCCGCACCTGCGCAGGGGAAATGAACAGATGCCCGCGGGCGTGCTGCTGTCGTCGAAGATGTAGTTCGCCGCCGCGTAGTTGTTGGTGAAGCCGACGAATCCCGACGATCGATGCGACTCAGTGGTGCCGGTCTTGCTCGACAGCGGCAGGGTCCAACCCGCCACGCCGGCCGAACCCGCTGCGGTGCCGCTGCCCTGGTCGTCCTTGCTCAAGGCGTTCGCGAGCGTGTTCGCCAGCCCTTCCGGCACCACCTGGTCACAGGGCTCGGTGGTCACCGACACCTGGTTGCCCTTGTGGTCGAATATCTTGTCGATCGGGCTCGGCGGGCACCACATGCCGCCGGACGCGAGGGTCGCCGCCACATTGGAGAGCTCGAGCGCATTGAGCTGGAACGGACCCAAAGTGAACGAGCCCATGTTCTGTTGCTTGATCAAATCGGCCAAGCTTTCGCTGCCTGTCGGGTCGTAGGCGTGTGCCGTTCCCGGAATCGCGTAGGACCGCAGCCCCAACCGGACCGCCATGTCGACCGCCCGCGGCACCCCGACGAGCTGGATCAGCCGCGCGAACGCGGTGTTCGGTGAAGTGGCCAGCGCATCGGTGACGTTCATCGAACCGCGGTAGCGGCCCGCGTTTGCCACGCACCAGGTTTCCTTCGGACAGCCGGGCGTATCGCTGCTGCCCAAGCCTTTGGCTTGAAAGAAGCCCGGCACCTGCAGCTGAGCGTTGATACCCATGCCCATGTCTAACGCCGCCGCCGTGGTGAAGATCTTGAAGATGGAGCCTGCCCCATCACCGACGAGCGAAAACGGCTGCGGCTGCACCGTTTCGTGCGCGTCGCTGTTGAGGCCATAGGTGCGGTTGCTGGTCATCGCCATCACCCGATGCGCGTCCTTGCCGGGCTTGATCACGCTCATCACGCTGGCGATGCCTTCAAGCGTCGGGCTGGCGAGCTTGTCGATGGCCTGCTTGACCGACGTCTGCACCTTCGGGTCCAACGTCGTGCGGATCAGATAACCGCCGCGGGCAACCTGCTCCCTGCTGATGCCGGCCCGCGCGAGGTAATCCAGCACATAGTCACAAAAGAAGCCACGATCGCCGGCGGCGATGCAGCCACCCGGCAGCTCATTCGGATGGGGTAGCACGCCCAGTGGCTGGGCCTTGGCGGCATGCAACTCGCCGGTGTACTGGGGGAGATTGTCGATCATGGTGTCCAGCACCACGTTTCGCCGCTGCAGCGCCCCGTCGGGGTTGGTGTAGGGGTCGAGCGCACTCGTCGACTTGAGCATGCCGGCCAGCAGCGCTGCCTGCTGCCAGTTCAGCTGCGAGGCGTCGACGCCGAAGTAGGTCTGAGCGGCATCCTGCGCACCGAACGCGCCGTTGCCGAACGACACCAAGTTGAGGTAGCGGGTGAGGATCTCCGCTTTGGAGAAGGTCTTGTCGAGCATCAGCGCCATCCGGATCTCGCGCAGTTTGCGCGCCGGTGTGGTCTCCACAGCGGCCTGCCTCTCTGCGTCGGTCCGCGCGGTCACCAGCAACTGGTAGTTCTTGACATACTGCTGTTCGATGGTCGATCCGCCGCGGGTGACGCCGTTGCCCGACAGGTAGCCGGACAGGCCCGTCAGCGTGCCCGGCCAGTCCACCCCGTTGTGCTCAGGGAACCGCCTGTCCTCGATCGACACGATGGCCAGCTTCATGGTGTCGGCGATCTGGTCGGCGGGGACCTCGAACCGCCGCTGGGAATACAACCAGGCGATCCGGTTTCCCGCGGCATCGACCATCGTCGAGACCCGCGGGACGTCACCTTCGAGGACTTGTGCGGAGTCGCTGCCCACAAGGTCGGAGGCCTGGTTGAACAACATCCCGATACCGCCCGCGACTGGAAACATCAATGCCGCCGCCACCACCCCGGCCAACAGGCAACACCCCCCAGCCTGGCGACTATTGCCGAAGTCCGCGGGCGCTCGGACATAGCTAATAGTATGCGCGGCCCCGGCCGCGAGATTGCGGCGAATGCCCACAGCAGATTGCCTTTGATGGTGCGGTATTCAATGCATGCGCCGGCGGCCAGATCGCCGGGCCAACTTCTCGGCGTCGCGCGGCGGTAGCTTGGGTCCGGTGGCGCACCTGTTGGGAGCCGAGGCCGTACACCTGGAATATCCGACTCAGGTGGTATTCGGGTCGATCACGCTCGGAGTCAACGACGGCGCCCGCATCGGCATCGTGGGCCGCAACGGGGACGGCAAGTCCAGCCTGCTGGATCTGCTGACCGGTCAGCTGCAGCCGAACTCCGGCCGAGTCACCCGGCGCAGCGGATTGCGGGTCAGCGCGCTGAGCCAGGCGGACACCCTCGACCCGGACCACACCGTGGGCTGGACACTCGTCGGCGACCAGCCCGAACACCAGTGGGCCGGTGACGCGCGCATCCGCGATGTGGTCGACGGGCTGGTATCCGACATCGCTTGGGATACAACGGTTTCCACGCTCAGTGGCGGTCAGCGACGGAGGGTGCAGCTGGCCAGGCTGCTGGTGGGCGAATGGGACGTGATCGCGCTGGACGAGCCCACCAACCACTTGGACATCGAAGGCATCACCTGGCTGGCCGGCCATCTGGGGCAACGCTGGGCCCGGAACACGGGCGGGCTGCTGCTGGTGACACACGACCGCTGGTTTCTCGACGAAGTCGCCACCACGACATGGGAGGTGCACGACGGGATCGTCGAGCCGTTCGAAGGCGGCTACGCGGCGTACGTGCTGCAGCGCGTCGAACGGGATCGGCTGGCCGCCGCGGCCGAGGCCAAGCGGCAGAACCTGATGCGCAAGGAGCTGGCCTGGCTGCGCCGGGGGCCACCGGCGCGCACGTCGAAGCCCAAGTTCCGGATCGAGGCCGCCAACCAACTGATCGCCGATGTGCCGCCGCTGCGCAACACCGTCGAGCTGGCCAAGCTGGCGACCGCACGGCTGGGAAAGGACGTCGTCGACCTGCTCGACGTGTCGGTCTCGTTCGACGGCCGCCCGGTGCTGCGCGATATCGAATGGCGGATAGCCCCGGGCGAACGCACCGGCATCGTCGGAGCCAACGGCGCCGGCAAGTCGACCCTGCTGGGCTTGATCGCCGGCACCATTGCGCCAGACACCGAGCGCGTCAAGCACGGCAAAACCGTTCGGCTGGCGGTGCTCGATCAGCAAGGCGATCAGCTGGCCCAGTTCGCCGACGACCGGATCGCCGACGTGCTGGGCAGGCTGCCTGGCGGATATGAGGTCGAGGGCCGGGAGGTCACACCGGCCCAGCTGCTGGAGCGACTCGGCTTCGGCCGCGGCCAGCTGTCCGCACGGGTGGGTGAACTCTCCGGCGGTCAGCGACGGCGCCTGCAGCTCATGCTCACGTTGTTGTCCGAGCCAAACGTGCTGCTCCTCGACGAGCCCACCAACGACGTGGACACCGACATGCTGACCGCCACCGAGGACCTGCTCGACTCCTGGGCGGGCACCTTGATCGTCGTCTCGCATGACCGGTATCTGCTCGAACGTGTCACCGATCAGCAGTACGCGATTTTGGACGGCCGGTTGCGGCATCTGCCCGGTGGCATCGACGAATACCTGCGGCTGGTAACCCGTTCCAAGCGTGCGGAGCAACCAACCACCACCGCCGCAAAGCCGGGGGCGATGTCCGGCGCCGGCCGACGTGCCGCCGAAAAGGAGCTTGCCGCGACCGACCGCCAACTCACCCGCCTGGCCGATCGCATCGCGGCCAAGCACACCGAACTCGCCGAACACGACCAGTCCGACCACGCCGCGCTAACCCGGCTCACGCAAGAATTGCGCATCCTCGAACAGGAGGTCGCTGCGACGGAGGGCCGTTGGCTGGAGCTGTCGGAAATGCTCGAATGACCACAGTGATCCAAACCGTGGCGTGCGTGGGTTCAAGCACCACCGCGTCCAAGGGAACCTACCGGTGGATCGCCGAGCTGGAAAGCCGGCCGCAAAACAGCCGGTTTCGGTTCGTCAACCTGGGGGTGGGCGGTGACCTGTCGTTCGACATCGTCCGGCGTCTGCGCCGCGTGAGCGCTATCCAGCCCGACCGGGTGATCATCCTGATCGGCACGAACGACATTCTGGCCAGCGTCTTTCCGAACTTTCGGAGAATCGTTCGAGTGTGGAAAGGGCTACCGGCGGAACCGGCCGTGCAGCGATTCGAGTGGAACCTCGCGCTCATCACACGCAGGCTGCGCCAAGAGACTAACGCGAGGATCGCCCTGAGTTCCCTTGCGCCCGTAGGAGAAGATCCCCATTCCAGCGATCCCGTTCAGTCACGGCTCAATGACCTATGCGCCGCCTTTAGCGGCGCGATCCGCGATGTCGCGCTGCGGGAGGGCACATACTACATCCCCTTCTACGAGTCGTTCCAGGATCAGCTTGTCCATTCACGGGCCGCCAAACCGCTTACCCGGTTCTCCTTCCCGTCGTTCTACCGCGACTATCTATTCCGGGAGCTGATCCTGCGCCGCAGTTTCGACGAGATCTCCCGAACCAACGGCTGGGAGTTTCACATCGACGGCATCCATCTCAATACGCGCGGCGGCCGGATCCTGACGGAAGCCGTTCAGCAGTTCCTGGACTCGCCGGGCTCCGCACCCGGAGGAACTCAATGAGGAAACATCCGTACCGGCCGGTGCGTTACCTGCCCGGCGAGGCGTTGCTGGCGCTGTACCGGCGGCGCGGCGCGGTGATCAATTCCGGGGTCGGACGGCACGGCTACACCTACCTGCTGGGGGCCGAGGCGAACAAGTTCGTGTTCGCCAACGCCGCTGCGTTCAGCTGGCGGGAGACGTTTGAGAACCTGGCTATCGTCGACGGACCCACCGCGCTGATCGTGAGCGACGGCGCGGACCACCAGCGTCGTCGCAGCGTCATCGCGCCCGGGCTGCGTCACCGGGAGATACAGAACTATGTGCGGACCATGGTGTCCAATATCGACGCCGTGATCGAAGGCTGGCGGCCCGGACAGCGGCTGGACATCTACCAACAGTTCCGCTCGGCGGTCCGGCGCAGCACCGCCGAGTCGCTCTTTGGCCGGCGCATAGCCGCCCACTCCGACTTCCTTGGTGTAGAACTGCAGCCCCTGCTGGATCTCACCCATCAGCTACCGCAAGTCGTGCAGCTGCACCGATGGGCCAAGACGCCGGCATGGCGTCGGGCGATGGCCGCCCGCACCCGCATCAATGACCTCATCGATGCCCAGATCGCGGAAGCCCGCATCGCGCCCAGGCCCGACGACCACATGTTGACCATGTTGATCAATGGTCGGGGTGACGAAGGTTATGCGTTGAGTGATAACGAGATTCGCGATTCGATCATTTCCCTGATCACCGCCGGCTACGAGACCACCAGCGGGGCGCTCGCCTGGGCGACCTACACGCTCCTGACCCTCCCGGGCGCCTGGGAGGCTGCCGCCGACGAAGTCAATCGCGTCCTCGACGATCGACCGCCGACCTCATGGAACCTCGCCGACCTCGCCGCGCTGACCTACCTCAACGGCGTCGTCCACGAGACGCTTCGGCTATACACGCCCGGAGTGATCTCAGCCCGCAGGGTGATGCGTGATCTTTGGTTCGACGGGCACCGCATCCGGGCGGGCCGGTTGCTGATCTTCAGCCCGTATGTCACCCACCGGATCCCCGAGCTGTGGCCCGAACCAACCGAATTCC
>Ga0187808_10000673_pt1 | contig 11119 bp, 11 predicted proteins | sample NC_wetland_sal_i_5_FD_132427 | JGI IMG/M metagenome (GOLD analysis project Ga0187808, IMG submission 132427) | Wetland sediment microbial communities from Neuse River Estuary, North Carolina, USA - ASW_3 | ecosystem: Environmental > Aquatic > Freshwater > Wetlands > Sediment | place: USA: North...
CGCCTGGTTCGCCTTCAGGTAGCGCTCGCTCTGGCTCATGGACGAACCGTAGGTCTGTTGCAGGGACTCGTTGTAAGCGAAGTCGTAGGCCTGGTCGATCTTCCCCTGGGTGATGCCCAGGTAGGTGGCATGCGGGTAGGTGACCAGGTCATCGCGCGGGATCGAGAAGCCGATCGCCTTCTGCCCGCCGGCGAATATGTGGATCAGGATCAGCGTGTCGGTGTCCTGGGCGCCGACTTGCCCGCTCGACACCGAATTCACGTTGCCCGAGTGCGTCTCGGTGAGCTGCTGGGCCGACAGCGTCTGCCCCTCGTAGTTGGTGCGGCTCTCCAGGCCCATCACCAGGATGTTCATCGCGCCGGTCGTGGGGCTACCACTGATCGTGATCCCCTTCTCGGTCTGGGTGATGTATCCGACCGCCTTGTGCGCGTAGCCCGCCACGACGAGCGTCACCGCCGCGAACAGGCAGGTGACACCGTACGCGAGCTTGGTCGCGACCAGCTTGCCGGCGCGTGGCGTGAGCATTGCCGTCCCTCCAGGTCTACCGCTACCACTCCGAACTGTATGACGAACGAGGCACCACCGATGTACTCATCCGGCTACGCGTCTTTAAGTCTTAAGCCGCGGCGCGGCCCGGCCCGGCCAGCGGCCCGGACGGCGGATAGGCTGCCGGCGTGATAGATGAGGTGGCGCCGGGAATCTGGGTGGCGACCGCGGACAAGTACACGACGACGACCACGGTGGTCGTGGGAGCTGGCGGTTCGTGCCTGGTCGCCGATCCGGCGGTGTCGCCGGCGGACCTGGACGCGCTCTCGTCCTGGCTGTCGTCGCGGGGCCTGCGCCCGGCGGTCGGCTGGTCCACTCACCCGCACTGGGATCACGTGCTGTGGAGCCGCGGGCTTGGCGCCGACGTCGTCCGGTACGCCACCCCCCGCGCGTCGCTAACGGCCGAACGGGAACTGCCTGGCCTAACGGAAGGCGTCCGGGAGTCCGCGCCGGGACACGACCTCGCGCTGTTCGGCCGCGTTGCCCCGCTCTCCGCCGCTGAGGTGCCGTGGGACGGGCCGCGCGCGGTCGTCATCGCGCACGACGCGCACGCGCCTGGTCACGGCGCGCTGTTCCTGCCCGATTCCGGCGTGCTGGTCGCCGGCGACATGTGCTCGGACATCGAGATCCCGCTGCCCGACATGGACGCGTCGGACGCGGCCGGGGCGTCCGGGGCGGCCGGGGCGTCCGACCCGTTCGCCGCGTACAGGCACGGCCTCGGGCTGCTCGCGTCGCAGTCCGGCGTGCGCGTCGTCGTCCCTGGTCACGGTCACGTCGGCGACGCGGCGGAGTTCAGCCGCCGGGTCGCCACCGACTTCGCGTACCTGGACGCGGTAGCGGCGGGGCGCGACCCGCGGGACCCGCGGCTGGCGCAGGAGTGGCTGCGCGCGGAGCACGAGCGGCACCGCGCGCACGTCCGCGACGCGGGATAGTTCGGGGTCAGCCAGTCTTCTCTAGCACGAACACCGGGATCTGGCGCGAGGTCTTCTGCTGGTACTCGGCGTAGGGCGGGTACGCCGCGACGGCCCGCTGCCACCAGACGTCGCGCTCGTCACCGGTCAGCTCGCGCGCGGTCATCTCCCACTTGTCCGCGCCGTCCTGCACCTCCACCCGCGGGTTCGCGCGCAGGTTGTAATACCAGAGCGGGTGCTCGGGCGCGCCGCCCTTCGACGCCACCGCGGCATAGCTGCCGTCGTGCTCGACCCGCATCACCGGCGTCTTGCGCATCGCGCCGCTCTTCGCGCCGCGGTTGGTGACGATCACCACGGGCAGTTCGGTGCCCGGCAGCGTCGTCCCCTTGGCACCGCCGGAACTCTCGTATTGGTCGACCTGGTCCCGGACCCATGCTGCCGGGCTTGGCACATATTCACCGTCAACAGCCATGGTTCCATCCAACACCACTGCGCCGGACATCTCCCGCGCACCCTTGCGGCGGCGGCCCGGGCACGCCGGATAGCACCGGCGTCCCGGCCTCAGCTAGCCAGCCCGGTACGGCCAGGCTGGTGCCGCGCGGCCAGCCCCGCGCGGCGGATCAGCGGATAAGACCAGCGAGGACGTCGTCTGACGGTGTGACCGACGACGGCGGTGTGTCGGCGGCGGGCGTGCCGTTGGCGCCGGTCGTTGGCGTCTTCGGCGCCGCGCCCGCCGGCGGAGCCGCGGTCGACGGCTGCTCGGTCGCCGGCTTGGCCTTGTCCGTCGTCTTGGCGGCCTTTGGCTTGGCTGGCTTCGCCGCCTTGGCCGGTTTCGGCTTAGCCGCCGTCGCCGTCCTGGCGGTCGCGGTGGACGTCTTCGCCGTCGCCGGCTTCGCGGCCGCGCTGGACGCCTTCGCGGTCGCCGGCTTCGCGGCCGAGGACTTCGCCGTCGCCGGCTTCGCGGCCTTGGCGCTGCCGGCCGGGGCCTTGGCGGTCGATGCCTTGGCGGTCGATGCCTTGGCCGCGCCGGACGCGCTCGCCGTCGCCGGCTTCGCGCTCGCGGTAGACGCCTTCGCCGTCGTCGGCTTCGCGGCCGAGGACTTCGCCGTCGACGTCTTCGCCGTCGACGTCTTCGCGGCCGACGCCCTAGCGGTCGTCGGCTTAGCGGCCGAGGACTTCGCGCCGGCCGGGCGAACGGTACGCGCCGACGTCGCGGCGCGAGCCACCGTCCTCGCGGCGGTCGTCGCGCGCGACCGCGCGGCGCTCGTCGTGGACGGTATCGCGGTGGACATCGCCTTGGCGGCGTCGGTCAGTGACTTGACCGCCGTCTCCATCGCCTTGGTCGCGGCGCTGATCGCCTGCAGCGCGGTCGTCATGGTCTTGGCCGAGGACGTCGCCTTCGTCGCCGCGGTGTTCAATTGTGCGGCGGCGGACGTCACCTTGGTCGCCGCTGTAGAGACCGTCCGGGCGGTCGAGCCGGTCGCCGTGGGGCGACTGGCAGACGCCGTGCGACTGGCGGACCCCGTGCGACTGCCAGCCGCCGGGCGGCTGGCAGATGTCGTGCGACTAGCGGACGTCGTGCGGCTGGCGGTCGCGGGCCGGGCCGCGCTCCTGGTGCCGGTGCTCGCGCTCGTCGACCTGCCCGCGGTTGTGCTGCTTGCGGCGGGCTTGGCCGTCGCGCGCGTCGTGGTCTTCTTCGCGGCACCTGCCGTGGACGACTTGGTGGAACTCGTGCGACTAGCGCTCGCCGTCCGCGGACGGGTTGGCTTCTTTGCCGCCGGTGTTGTGGGCACTGATCTCCCCCCATCTGGATCAGTTACGGGGAGTCTCATTCCACGAAGCACAAAGTTTTACACATCGTTGTCGCTTGCACACAAGCCGCAGCAGGCTCTCCCACCTCAGTCGGCCGCGCCCGCGCTCACCGCGGTGACGTCGTGCCCGCGTCCAGCAGCAGCCGGCCGACAGCAGCGATCGCCTCTTGCGGCGTCGTGCCGCGCCCGCCCGCAACGCCGATGAGATAGCTGCTCAGCGGCACCGCCATGCGCACCACACCGTGCGCGATGTCGCCGGTCAGATCAAACAGTTCCACCGCCGATCTTCCCAGTTCCGCTCCAGCCGATCACGCGGAGGACCGCATCGCAGTCTTGGCGTTCCCCGTGCGTGCACCCGCCGCCGTCCCGAGCAGCCCGCTCGCGTTCCCCACGATGTACGCCTTGTACGTGCGCAGCAGAATCGCAACCCGCCCCGCGATGACCCGGCTCGGGATCAGGTACATGTTCAGGTCGCCGTCGATGATGAAGAAGTAGTCAATGACGTCGGGATCGTACGAAACGAGGGGCGTGTCCTTACGGATCGAGTACGGACGTTGTCCCACACTTACCTGCCAGCCGTTCTTACCGGTGGACGTGGTGGTCTTAACCTGCACGCGGCTGAGGCCGCCCCCGGTGGACACGACGAGATCGTAAATGGCTTGCTCAATCGGGAACAGCACGCCGCATCCGCACAGCGTGAACCACGACGCGGCGATTGACGCGCCGGCTTCCCGCAGGTGCTTCAGATCAGGCTCAAGCGAGCGGGGTTCAGTTTCAAGCATGTCGCGTGTGTGCGGTCCGAGCTGTTCGAAGTCGAGGCCAAGGCGTATCGCGTGGCTCTTTACGTGCGTGCGCGTGTTCCCGCCGCTGTCGGCAAGGCCGAGCGCGGTCAGCACTTCGTCCCAGGACCTCGATTCGGACACGGCTCGCCTCAGCTGAGCATCCGACCATCGTCGCTTGCCGCGAAAGTGCGAGGTCTCAAGCCTAAGGCTGACAACCTGGCGACGTATGATCCGGATCGCGCCAGCAGATGTCGGGTTCAGCCCGAGCTCCCGCATAACGCCACGCCAGCTGGTGGATACCTTGACGGCTTCAGTCAATTGAGCGTCAGACCACGTCCGTTGACGTGGAGCGGGTGCGTTCATACCCGAACCATAAGGCAGGGTTCGGACCTTCCGGACCTGTGTTCGATAAACTCTGTGTCGGGACGACCGGATTCGAACCGGTGCTCTCCTGACCCCCAGTCAGGCGCCTTAACCAAGCTGGGCCACGTCCCGCCACCGATCCCGGAACCCCGGTCGGCCCACCCACGATAGCGCACCACAAGCACCACCCGGAAATGGAAAGGATCGCGACAGGGCACACAGCCCGCGCTGAACGCGGCCGCAGGAAACGGTCATCGAGCGCGGCTACCATCGGCAACGAACCGGGAAGGCGCGGTGGCGTGCGATGGAACCGGCGCGCCCGCGCGTTCTGCCCGTGAAGACGAAGAGACGCGGAGACGCGGAGATCGGAGGCGGATTTGGTCTGGCGCGCGGAGCAAGGTGCCGCGGAAGACAACGTGCCGGGGTTCACGGTGCCACTGCCGCACCGGGGCCACGGGAACGAGCCCGGGCAGCCCGGCCAAACCGAGCCGCGCCCCCAGCAGCCGAGGAGCCGCGGACGCCGCTACCTCAGGCGCGCCGCCATCACGCTCGTGTCCCTCATCGCCGTCTTCGCGATCGGCGTCGCGACTCTCCTGCTCGCCACCCCGTCCGCCACCGACGCTACGAAGCTCGCCGCGCAGCAAGCCGCCCAGCATGGCATCGCCTACCCGGGCCCGCCGGTCCCCGCGAACTTCGCCCGCCCTCTCGTCGCGACAGAAGACCACCGTTTCTACTCCGAGCCCGGCGTCGACGTGCTCGCGGTCGGCCGCGTCGTCGAGGGGAAGATCACCGGCCGCCAGGACCAGGGCGGCGCGACGATCGAACAGCAGCTAGCGAAGCTGCTGTACACCCCGGACCAGACCGGGGTCACGGCCGAACTGACGCAAGTCGCGCTCGCCGTCAAGCTGAACTACACCTACAGCAAGGCCGAAATCCTGCGCCTGTACGCCGAGGTCGCCTACTACGGCCACGGGTACTACGGCCTCGAGGCGGCGAGCTGCGGCTACTTCGGCCGCCCGGCCTCGCAGCTGACGGTGGTGCAGGGCGCGATGCTCGCCGGCGTCGTCAACGCGCCGAGCGTCGATGACCCGGTCAGCCACCCGGTCAACGCGCATACCCGGCTGGCGCACGTCGTCGCGCGCATGGTGGCCGTCGGCGACCTCACCCCGGCGCAAGGCGCGACGGTGCTCAACACGTCGCTGGGGATTGTCCCGCGTGACCAGGCGGGCTGCTAGCGCGTTAGCGTTAGCGGCCGGAAACCTCGGGCTGAAGCTCCTCGGCGGCACCGGAGGCGGGCGGCGCGAGGAAGACGAACTTGCGGTAGGTGTACAGCCGGAACAGCGTGGCGATCCCGATGCCGACGATGGTGGCCACGTTGTAGGAGAGGTTGTCGGTCATGTGCATGCCGTAGTGCACGAACGCCACGATCCCGACCTGAATGAAGATGCCGACCACGTTCAGGAGGATGAACAGGACGCCCTCCTGGCCGAGGCCCTTGCCCTTGCGGTGCTTGAACGCCCAGTGCCTGTTGCCGACGAACGTGACGATGGTGGCGATTACATACGCGATGACGAGGGCCGTCAGCGGGCCGACGCCGGCCCCGGAGTGCAAGGCGTTCTGCACGCCAAGCTGCACCACGAAGCCGATGGCGCCGACGACGCCGAACTTCGCGACCTCATGAAACAGCAATTCAAACCGGGCGTATGTGTCGCGGATCAGACTCAAACTGGCTCAATCCTCTCGCATGCTCCCCGTCGCGCCCCGCTCCTGCCGCGGCGCCGGCACCAGTCGTACTTTACCTTTCCTGTCCCGCTGCCCAGCCACCGAGCCGGAAAACCGTTCGGAATCTGTCACGATGCCAGGTATTCTCCATCGGGTGCCTGAGGTACTGGTCCGCGCCCGAGGCCTTACGAAGCGGTTCGGCAGCTTCACCGCGGTGGATGGCATCGACTTCGACTTGTACCAAGGCGAGGCCTTCGGATTCCTCGGACCCAACGGCGCCGGGAAATCCTCCACGATGCGGATGATCGGCTGTGTTTCCCCGCCGACAGATGGTGAGCTTACCATTTTCGGTGCGGACCCGGTTCACGATGGTGCCGCCATCAGGGCCAGGCTGGGTGTGGTGCCGCAGGACGACACCCTCGACGTGGAGCTCACGGTCCGCGAGAACCTGCTCGTCTACGGCCGCTACTTCGGCTTGCCGAGGAACGTGATCAGGGAGCGGACCGCGCAGCTGCTCGACTTCGTACAGCTCAGCGACCGCGCCAAGGACATGGTGGATCCGCTGTCCGGCGGCATGAAGCGCCGCCTGACGATCGCGCGGTCGCTGATCAACGACCCTGAGATCCTGATCCTCGACGAGCCGACCACGGGCCTGGACCCGCAGGCACGGCACGTGGTGTGGGACCGGCTGTTCCGCCTCAAGCAGCGCGGCGTCACCCTCATCCTGACCACGCACTACATGGACGAGGCCGAGCAGCTGTGCGACCGCCTGGTCGTGATGGACCACGCGAAGATCGCCGCGGAAGGCACCCCGCGCGAGCTGATCGAGCGCTACTCGACCCCGGAGGTCCTAGAGCTGCGGTTCGACCCGGGCGTGCACGAGCAGGCGGCAGAGAAGATCAAAGACGTGATTTCGGAACGAACCGAGGTCCTCGCCGACCGCATCCTGCTCTACGTGTCGGACGGCGACCAGACCCTGACCCGAGTCAGGGAGATCGGGCTCGAGCCGATCACGGACTTCGTCAGGCGCTCGACCCTCGAGGACGTGTTCTTGCACCTGACCGGCCGGCGCCTGGTGGACTGACGGTGGTAGTAGAAGAGCTCGCCGCCCCGGGGACCGTCGCCGCCAGGGCGCCAGGAACATGGGACCTCGGCGTCCGCGCGTTGCGCTGCTGGCTGACGGTGTACCGGCGGACGTGGCGGTCCTCGGTCTGGTCCAGCGTGCTCGGCCCGCTGTTCTATCTGGGCGCGCTCGGCTACGGCCTGGGTTCGCTTGTCGACAAGCACGGGACCGCCCGGCTCGGCGGGGTGCCTTACGTCGCGTTCGTGGCGCCGGCGATCCTCGCCACGCAGGCGATGAACTCCGGGCTGAGCGAGGCGAGCTTCCCGGTGTTCGGCTCGGTGAAGTGGAACAAGATCTACGTCGCGGCGCAGGCGACCCCGCTGCGCCCGTCCGACATCTGCCGCGGCCACCTGCTGTTCATCACGCTGCGCATCGCGATGAACTCGGCGGTGTTCGTGATCGTCATGGCGGCGTTCGGGGTGATCAGGTCGCCATGGGCCGCGCTGCTGCTCCCAGCCGCCACGGCGACCGGCGCCGCGTTCGCGGCGCCGATGGCGGCCTGGGCGGTCACGCTGGAGAAGGAGACCCCGTTCGCCGCCGTGTTCCGGCTCGGCGCGGTGCCGATGATGCTGTTCTCCGGCACGTTCTTCCCGGTGACGTCCCTGCCCGGCTGGCTTCAGCCGCTCGCCTACGCGACGCCGCTGTGGCACGGCGTGGCGCTGTGCCGCTCGCTGAGCCTGGGCACGGTCAACGCCGGAAGCGTAGCGGTCCACGTCGCCTACCTGGGAACGTTGACCGCCGTCGGCCTGTACGCGGGCGCCATCACGTACCGAAGGCGGCTGTATGTATAAAAAAGCGCCGGCGTGGACGGCAGCGCTGACACGTACCGAAGGCGGCTGTTTGTCCCGCGTCGCCGCCGGCCTGCGGCCGGCGCCCACCGGACGGAGCCGCCATGTCTAGCACGGCCACCCCCGTCCGTTCCGTATCATCTCGGTTTTATTCTTCTCTTCTTGGCCCCGGCAGCAGCCGCCTCATCGAGCGGCACGCGCGGGTCTACCGGCATGTGTGGCTGGTGTTCCTGTCCGGGGTCGCCGAACCGCTCTTCTACCTGCTGTCGATCGGCGTCGGCCTCGGCGCGCTCGTCGGCTCGGTGGCCGGGCCTACCGGCCAGCCGGTGCCCTACCGCGAGTTCGTGGCCCCGGGGCTGCTCGCGGTGTCCGCGCTGAACGGCGCCATGTACGACTCCACGTTCAACGTCTACTTCCGGCTGAAGTACGCCAAGCTCTACGACGCCGTGCTGGCCACGCCGGTCGGGCCGGGCGAGGTGGCGCTGGGCGAGGTCGGCTGGGCGGTGCTGCGCGGCGCCCTCTACGCCGTCGCGTTCACCCTGGTGATGACGTTCATGGGGCTGATCCACTCGCCGTGGGCGGTGTTCGCCGTGCCGGTCGCGGTGCTGATCAGCTTCGCGGTCGCGTCGGTCGGCGTGGCGTGCACCACGTACATGAAGAGCTGGCAGGACTTCGACTACGTGCTGCTGGTCGCGGTGCCGCTGTTCCTGTTCTCCGCGACGTTCTACCCGCTGAGCGTCTACCCGCGCCCGGTCGCCGATATCGTCCAGTGGACCCCGCTCTACCAGGGCGTCGTCCTGCTCCGCGACCTGGTGCTCGGCGCCCCGTCGCCCGACCTCCTGTGGCGCGCCGCCTACCTGGCCGTCCTAGGCGTACTCGGACTCGTCCTCGCCGGCCGCAGGATCGGCAAACTCCTCCTCGTCTGACGGGACTCGCGGGAGGGCCCAGATCTGCAGCAGCCACTGTTCGATGCCGTGAAAGAACTGGGCCGCCCCCCGCTGGCGGGCTTCATCCCTGCCCCGCACGTACGCGCGCGCCTGGTAGGAGCCAAGGCGAGGAAGCCCGACGCGCCGCGCGTCCGCCCCCGCGCCGAAGATCGGCGCCAGCTCGAGCCAGCCGGTAACCGACACCGTGAACGCCGTGTCCTGGCTGGCTTCCCACGTCTCCTGGCTGGGGGGCGGTTCGCCGGACCACTGTTCGATCCGCACCCTCGGGTAATGGTCGTTGACGGCACTCCACAACACAATGCCGCCCTCGCCACCGGTCGCGATCTCGTCGTCAGGACGTTCGATCTCATCGAGCGCGAGACCCCCGTCATCCTCCTGCAGCAGGAAGAGCGAGTACGCGACGAGAACCTCTCCCTCGGTGGCCGACCGCGGCTGGGCTTCCATCGGACGTTACGAAACGACGGCCACCCAGAACGGGTCGCCTGACAGGACGCGGTTGTTGTTCAGGAACTGAACCCAGGATCCGCCGGCCGACCCGTTAGCGCTGGCCGCGAGAACCTGAACGGAATACCACCATGGACTCCCGTTCGCTTGCGAGGCGCCTTCATACGTCGCGGCCATCGGGTACTCATCGCACTCGTCCTTGCCGCCGTTCGAGTAACCGGGTCCCCACTTCGCGACGCACGCCCTGTTCGCGGTGTCCCGGTTGGCGTCGTAGATCGTTTGGTCGTAGGCCGGATACAGCCGCATGAGCGGCTGGCCCGTGCTCACGGACCCCGGGATCCGTACTTTCTTGCCCTTCGGCGCGGGCGGATAAGAGCCGGTGCCTGGCTTGGTCAATGCCAGCTGTATGTGCTTGGCGACGGCCGCGGCCTTGCCAGAAAGGCTGATCTTCCACGTTGGAATCACCTGGTAGAAGACGGATCCCCCCACGCCACGGGCGTACTTGGCTTTGTCGCCCCGGAAGTAGACCGGGTTGCTCCAGCTCTTGCTGGCCTGATTGCCTGGGAACATCTGCCATTGGCTCATCGCGTGGTAGTTCAGCCCGTCGGCCGCGTTGTAGTACTTGTCAGGCGTGTACCCCGGCGACTTAGACGTGTTGAACAGGAAGGTGAACGTGTGTGGCACCGACCAGGTCGCCACGTCGTAGGTGTATCCCGTGGAATGGTTGTTGCCGCACGTAGATCCGAAGTAGTTCAGGCAGGAGAGCCCGACCGACCATCGCCACGTGGGACCCGGCGGCACCCCCGTCACGTCCCACAGCGTGGACTTCACCGTGAACGTCATGAGCTGGCCCAGATTGTAGCCGGTACCGGTCACGATCCACCGCAGGGTCCAGTTCCCGACCACCACGTTGACGCCATCCTTCTTCACGACGACGTCGAACCCCGTATGCACGAGGAAGCACGAATGGAACCTGTCTTTGAAATAGGCGGTCCAGAGCGGTCCTCCGCCTCCTTCGCACCGGTTATAGCCGCTCACATCGGGCTGTATCCGAGTGCCTTTTCCGCTGGTGGGGGGCGGTGGGGGAGGTCCTTGCACCTGCGGCGCCATGATGGCCGGGCCTGTCCCGCCGGCGTTCGAGGCCAGCGCAGGCGCTGCCGCGCTCAGCGTCGATATGGCCGCGATAGAGGCGATAGTCAGCCCTATTACGATCTTGCGCACGGTGATCTTCCTTCCATTCCCCGCCACAGGCAAGGAAGAAGTAATGGCAGGACCGGCTAAACAGTTTTCCCCGAACCGGTCACTGCCGGATTGATCACGATCAAACACCCGTCAGCGGCCAGCGTTCACCGATATGTCACCATTTGTCAAGACTGTGTTACGAATAAGCCCTTATGGTTCCACTGTGACATAAGCGCAGTCGCCCGGACCGTGCCATGCTGCTGGTCTGACGGCATCGGCCTAGCGCCCCCGATGGGCCGCCCGATTTGCCTTAATGTCTCATTGAGACAAATCGCCACTTGCTATAGAAGCTGACCACTTGCCATAGAAGCTGACCACGTCGAACTATCCTATATCGGGATATAACGGACGCGAAAATTGTCATCGTGTACCGCAAGTGGTCATGGCGTATGGCAAGTCGCCACGAGAGTGGCTGGTGTGACGGTTACCGGGGCGGGCCG